>Ga0070679_100007422_pt1 | contig 10246 bp, 6 predicted proteins | sample KBSC63BmetaG_FD_65652 | JGI IMG/M metagenome (GOLD analysis project Ga0070679, IMG submission 65652) | Corn rhizosphere microbial communities from Kellogg Biological Station, Michigan, USA - KBS C6-3B metaG | ecosystem: Host-associated > Plants > Roots > Rhizosphere | place: USA: Michigan... | reverse complement strand
GTCCGCGGCGTACAAGGCGGTGTAGGCGTTCCAGCCCTCACCGTCGAGTAGACCGCTGCCCGCGAAGGGGACGTGGTTGGTGTTGCTGCCACTGTTGTTCGGGTAGTACTGCATATGCCCATCCGCGGTAACCGCGATCAGGTCGGCAACACCATCACCGGAGAAGTCCGCGGCGTAGAGCCTGGTATAGGCGTTCCAGCCCGCGCCGTCCGCCAGGCCGCTGCCCGCGAAGGGAACGTGGTTGGTGTTGCTGCCACTGTTGTTCGGGTAGTACTGCATGTGCCCGTCCGCGGTAACCGCGATCAGGTCATCGACACTGTCACCGGAGAAGTCCGCGGTGTACACGGCGGTGTAGGCGTTCCAGCCGTCCCCGACCGGGAGGCCGCTACCGGCGAATGGGACGTGGTTGGTGTTGCTGCCACTGTTGTTCGGGTAGTACTGCATATGCCCGTCCGCGGTAACCCCGACCAGGTCCGCCACCCCGTCACCAGAAAAATCCGGCAACGGCGGACGCGTGCCACCGGACGCCGACTGGACGCCGACCGGTTCGACGTAGCCGTCAATGTCGCCGTTGCTGCGCGCGTAGCTGGCCCGGCTGACAGTGCTAGCCAGAACGTTTCCGTCGCCGCCCTGATTGCCGCCGATGGTGTAGACCGTGCTGGCTGTCGCGCTGGTCACGATGGCCACGTGATCGATAGGATGATCATCTGTGGCGAGGTGGTCCCAATCGAAGACGATGGCGTCACCCGGCTGTGGCGTGTAGCCGCTCGCGCGCGTGTGGTAAGTGCCGCGGTTCTGCCCGTAGGTCTTGAACGACTGCGCCCACCCGTCCAGGCCGGCCACGTCGGAAACCCCCGCGTGGGCCCACACCCACCGAGCGAACTCCGCACACCAGTTGATTCCGCAACTGTTGTAGTAGCCGGGGTTGCAGCCGTGCCCGCCGAGCTGGGCGGTCGCCACGGTGACTATCTCATCGCGAGTCGTTGCGGCACTCGCCGGCGCCGCCGCCATCAACACCCCGCCGATGGCCATCGTGCTCAACGTGAACACGGCGGCCAACCGGGCGACAACATTTCTGACCATGGATTTTCCTTTATGAGATCGGACGCGCCAACCGCCGGCGGCGGGGGCGAAGCCGGGCACGCCGCTGAAGCGCCCGCGGCGTATGTGAGTGGGGGAACCCGATGCGGAAGTGGACACCAACTGGCTCACTTTCGTGGTGACGAATTGCCGGACAGGGAAATCGTGCAGTCGACGAACCTGCGTGCTGCGGCGGCGTCGCAGCGATCTCCGCTCCGCCGCGCCGCATCTGTTCTAGAAGAACCGGTCGAACGCCGTCCAACCACTATCACAACGTGCCGTCCGGCTTTGTCGCCAGAACGTCCGCGTACCCGTCACCACTCACATCGACGGCCATCACCCGGTCGAACGATTCCTGAGAGCGATTGCAAGCACCGGTTCCCCTGGCTCCCGGACCAGCGGTAGTCAGCGTTCCGGTGCTCTCTCACCGTTAGCTTCCCGTTTCCTTCCCACGGGTGCCTGCGGTAGTTTGTCCTAACCACGGGGAGAAGATGAGGATGTCCACGGTCGATCTATGGGTGCTGGGCTCCACCGAGGTGTGGCACCGCGGCCGGCAACTGGTGTTACGACGACGCCAGCAGCGTCGGGTCCTCGGCATCCTCACCCTGCAGGCCAACCAGCCGGTCGGGATGGACCGGCTGATTCATCTGCTCTGGGGCGACGACCCGCCAGCGCAGGCGCGTGCGGTGGTGCAGACCCGGGTCTCGGAGATCCGCGCGATAGTCAACACCCTGAGCGGGGCCCCGGTCCGGCTGGACTCGCGGTCCACCGGGTACCTGCTGCACGCCGATCCGGAGACGATTGACAGTGTCCGGTTCCACGCCCTGACCCGGCGGGCACACGCCACCAGCGATCCGGCGCACGCGGCCGACCCGCTCCGGGAGGGCCTGGCGTTGTGGCGCGGCCGAGTATTGGAGGCCGAACCGGGCAGTCCACTGTGGAGCGCGTTCGGGCTGGCTCTGGAGTCCGCCCGGCTGACCGCGGTCGAGGACCTCATTACCGTGACCTTGCATAGCGGCGATCCGGGCACGGTCGCCGATCAGGCGGTCAGCGAGGCATCGGCCAACCCGGCCCGGGAGCGCCTGGTCGCACTCAGCCTCCGTGCTCTGCACGCCGCCGGCCGTACCCCGCAGGCGCTGCAGCACTATGACAGCTGGCGCCGCTGGCTGCGCGCCGAACTCGGAGCCGACCCGTCGCCGGAGCTTGCCGCCCTCCACGTCGCGCTACTGCGCAGCGACGCCGGGCTGCCCGACGATCCCGCCGACCGCTGGCAGACGCGCCCAACAGTCATCGGAGCGTCCGGTCCACCGGCTCAGCCCGAGGACGCGGACCGGATCAGCGCACCGCCGGCGTCCACGCTGCCTGCCGACATCCGCGACTTCACCGGGCGTACCGCCGAAGTGGACCTGATCCGCGGGCTGCTCGTCGACCGCGCGCGCACGGGCACCCTGGTGGTGGCGGTCTGCGGCCCCGGCGGTGTCGGCAAGACGGCGTTGGCTCTGCACGTGGCCCACGGGCTGCGCGAGGCGTACCCCGACGGCCAGCTCTACGCCAACCTGCGCGGCATCGAGGAGGACGAACCCGCAGCCACCGGTGACATCCTCGTCCGCCTGCTGCGCGCCCTGGGTGTGGACAATGCGGCGATCCCCACCGACCCCGACGAGCGGGCAGACCTCTACCACGGCCTGCTCGTGTCCCGCCGGGTGCTGCTGGTACTCGACAACGCGGCCTGCGACGACCAGGTGGGGCCGCTGATCCCGGGTGCCCCGGGCTGTTCCGTGGTGATCACCTCGCGGCGCCGGATCGGGGCCGCCCTCGGAGCGGCGATCCTGCCGCTGGAGGTGCTGCCGCCACCGCAGGCCACCGAGTTGCTCGCGGTGGTTGCCCGAGGCGACCGGGTGGCCGCTGAGCCGCAGGCCGCCGCGCAGCTGTGCGCCCAGTGCGGCCACCTCCCGCTGGCGATCCGGGTGGCCGGTGCCAAGCTCGCCGCCAAGCCGCACTGGAGCATCGACAAGCTGGTCCGGTTGCTCGCCGACGAACGCAGGCGTCTCGACAGGTTCAGCCATGGCCAGCTCGACGTGCGGGCCAGCATCGCGCTCAGCTACCGGGAACTGTCCGGTCCAGCCGCCGCGCTGCTGCGCCGCCTGGCCGACCTGGACCTGCCCGAGTACCCGGTCTGGCTGGCCGCAGCCGCCATGGACACCGACCTGCCCGCCGCCGAGGAACTGTGCGAGCAGCTGTTCGACGCGCAACTGCTGGACATCTCCGGTACCGAACAGAACGGTCAGCCGCGGTTCCGCATGCACGACCTGGTCCGCCTCTTCGCCCGTGAGCAGGCCAGCGCGACCGGCAGCGCCGAATTCGCGGACAGCAGCCGCCGCGTGGCCGGTGCACTGCTGGACCTGTGCCGCACGGCGGTCCGGCCGCTGCACGGCGGCTACACCATGGTCGACGTGGCCAGCGCAGCCGAATGGCCGCTGGACGCACGGGCGGCGCAGGGCATCGTGGCGGACCCGATGTGCTGGTTCGAGCGTGATGCTGGGCTCATCGCGGCCACGGTACGTCGCAGCGCCCGCGAACCAGGTACCGGCCTGTGCTGGACGCTCGTCGCCGCACTGTCGACGTTCTACGAGACGAGCCGGTGCTACGACGAGTGGCATGACGCGTGCGACCTGGCTCTGGCCACCGCCTCAACGGCAGGCGACGCCAGCGGAGCGGCAAGGATCAATTTCGCCCGGTCCGTCCTGGCCGGCGATATCTCCGACTTCGCGCGCGCTGAGCGGTACGCGGACACCGCCCTGCAGACCGCCGAACGCATCGGTGACGAGTTCATGGCGGTCATCTGTCTGGTACAGATGGGAAACAACCGGCGGCTCGGCGCGGACATCGGCGCGGCGCGAGCACCGGGCGAGGCCGGTCTACGCAGGGCAGAGCGGCTCGGCAACCCCGACACTCTGATACTCGCGGTGCGCCGGCTGGCACACATCGAACTCGCTAGCGGGCACCTGGAACAGGCCAAGCAGCACCTCGACCGGGCGCTGGAACTCACGACGCTGACCGACTCAAGGATCAGCGCGGCCACGGTCCAACTCAGCAGGGCCAGGTTGCTGCTGGCCTTGCAGCGACCAGTCGAAGCGGAGCAGGCCAGCCGCGCGGCCCTCGACGTGGCGACGCAGCTGGGAGACCGGGCCGGTCGCGGCGCCTGCCTGCACGTCTCGGCGATGTGCGCCCTGGCCCTCAACCGGTCCGAGCGGGCCCGGGACATGCTGCTCGAGGCGCGCCAGGTAATGCAGACCAGCCACCCGACGGTCCTCCAGCAGGAAGCCGAACGGCTGCTGGCGCAACTCTGACCGTGCCGGCTCCGGAGCGCACCACGAGCACACAACCATCCACTATGGACATGAAGAAGGCTCCGATCCGGAGGAAAACTCCAGGTCAGAGCCTTGATCACGGGTGCGCCGCCAGGGACTCGAACCCCGAACCCGCGGATTAAGAGTACGCGGGTCGGCGCGCCTACTCCTACGTACATCACGGTATTCAAGACGAGTGTTTCTGTCAACGACGCCGTCCGGACGAGCCCGGGAGCGTATCCGCTGGTCCGGGCGGGTCGTCGCGCCCGCGCGATCGGCGCACGCGCGATGGCGCTGGACATGGGATCCGTCCGCGTCCGGGTAGGTCCGTACCCGGTAGCGAACATCCGAACGACCACCGAGCGACCACGCAGCCCGACGCGGATTCCCCGGCGCAGCCTGCCAGGCTGGTCCGGGCCTTCCCCGGAGCATGTGCGGATGTTTGCAGCCGACCTCCAAGGACCTAAATCGGCACCTGCACAGCTGTGCGATGATCGCCAGCGTGGTCGACGACGATAGCGCCTCTGCCGATATCGGCAAGGAGAGGTTGGCCGCGGCCAGGTTCATGATCGACCGTCGGCTGGGGCGCCGGTGCGGTTCCCGAGCTGGAGCGAGGCCTCGTCCAGGACCTGGAAGACGTCGGAATCGTAGTCAGCGACGTCTGGGACCTGGTAAACACGACCGAGCAGTACCGGGCAGCGATACCGATCCTTATGGAGTGGCTGGACCGGGTCGACGAACTGCCGCCCAACGACGCCCGAGAACGCTTGCGCGAAGGGCTGATCCGCTCGCTGAGTACCCGCGACGCGCGCCCGGTGGCAGGACCATTGATGGTGCCGCAGTTCCGGATGGTCGCCCTCGACCCCGTGCGCTGGGCGGCTGGCAACGCGATCGCTGTCGTCGCCGACAACACGGTGTTCACCGACGTCGCCAACCTTGTCCGCGAACCGTCCTACGGCACAGCCCGCCAGATGCCAGTCGATGCGCTGCCGCGCATCGGCGGTCGCACGAACCGGGCTGCCGTCACCGAAATCCTGGTCGACCTGCTCTCCGACAATGACGTCGTGCTAGAGGCGATCGCAGCTGTCCGCCGGATTCGGGCCACCGACGCACGCCCGGCGTTGATGCACCTCCTTGACCATGAGCGAGGCACTGTCCGTCGTCGGGCGCAGGACGCGCTCGACCGCCTGCCATGAACACGGCAAGCCGACCCGGTAACCGACGCGCCGTTCGGCGTGACCGCGCCTGTCGCGGCTGGCCAAATGAGTTCACGGCTGCCGCGAGGTCGACGGCTGCCGCGGGCGCGGCGCCGTCGGTAGGTCAATCCCTCACGTAGTAGTGGCCATTGGTGTCGTCATGTCCGCCGTTCGCCCGGCAGCAACGCCGGAAACCGCCGCCCGGAACCGCACGGGGCAGGGGTCGTTGCCGCCGAGCATCTCAATCAGCTCAGTGTCGATGCCGACGATCCAGTCGCCGCGCTTGACTTGGGTCTCGCTAGAGGGAACCCCCTGCGGCGCTTGCTGATCGGCTCAAAAGGACGCCTCGGCGTCGTGTTCGCGGTACATGTCAGCCTCCTCAACGGGTGGGCGCTGGCGGAGGCTATTCGACGTGCCAACTGTCGCGCGACCGAATGCGCGCGGGCGGTCGGCGATCTGCCGAGCGCAACGCGGCAAGAGCGCGACGACTTCGTCGGCTGCCGAAACTTCTTCGCGCGCATGTGGTGGCGAGTCCGCGGGAACCTCGATTACCCATGTCCGCCATGGGTGAGTGAGTTCAGGGGCTAATGGGAAGCCGCGACACGACAGATCGACCGGTCGCCTTCTGGACGATCGAAGCGATCGACACCAAGGCCCACACGCCCGCAAGCAAGATGAAACCCCATTCACGGCCAACTACCGCGGTACCGGCCAGCGCTGTCGATCCCACCGCGTTGCCCGCGAGATAGGCATAGGACGACTGCTTTACGCGGCGCCCCCCAGAGCTGCGACGAACGCAGCCAAGATGGGGAGCGAACCAGCGATCTGAACGGCGTCGTACATGACAGGACTCTCCATCCGCGCCGTCGTGTCGCTGGCCGGGTACGGCGCGCCTCGTCCGGAACGCCCCACCACGGTCCTGTCAACTCTGCCAGACGACGCGGTACAAGGAAGTCAGATGCCCACGCTCTCCCGCGGGCCCGCGCGTCATCAGCGTCCCGCCCGCGCGGCGCAGTATGAGTGGCGGGTACGACGCGCCGCGGTCGGCCCCACCCGCATCGATCACCCGAACAAACAAGGCCAGCGCCGCCGGGAACCGCTCGTCGACCCCGAAACTCCCCGACATCGTTCGGTGAGCCTTGAGGATCCGCCGTGGTTCGTCGCGACCGTAGCCGGCTTGCGGTAGGAAGGAAGATCATCGGCCTCGCACACCCCCTTGGAGGTCACGTGCCTGGCTTCACCGTCCGCTGGGCGGTCGTCGGCATCACCGCGCTGCTCGCCCTCGCCCTGACCGGTACCCCCGGTGTCGCCGCGTCGGCCACCGCACCGGCCCAGCTCTCCTGCGACCCGGTCGCGCCCGCCGGCTGCCTGCTGCCCTTCCCGAACAACTACTTCACCGTCCCGGACAAGCACTCCGCCACAGGCCTGCGCGTGCACCTCGATGCCGCGGCCATGCCGGCCAACGCGCTCGGCGTACACATCGACCCAACCGAATGGAACCGGCAGGACGGCTTCAGCCCGGGCCAGCCGATCCTGGTTCAGGTGCCGGGGCTCGACGCCACCCGGTCGCACATCGCGCCGGTGACCGACATCGGCGCGTCGCTGGACGCCGACGCGCCGATCGTGCTCATCAACGCCAGGACCGGCAAGCGCACCCCGTACTGGGCGGAGCTCGACGCGCACGCTACCGGCCAACCGGACCGGCAGGTGCTCATCATCCGGCCGGCGGTGGCCGTGGACGAGGGCATACGGTACATCGTCGGACTGCGCGACCTGCGCGACCTGCGCGACCTGCGCGACGGCTCGGGCCGGATCATCGGCGCACCCTCCGCGTTCACCTCGGCGCTGGCTGCCAAGGGCCACCAGCGCCCGCCGGATCCCCGCACTCGATCTTCGGCTGCTCAGCTCACCGAGGAGAAAGCAGGCGATCATCTCGTCCTCGCTGCTGTCACCGATGATCCGCACGCCGGCCAGTATCATCGCGCCAAGGCGCCGTCACGCAAACCATTTCGCCCGTCGACCGGCCACGTTCCCCGACGCCGGTCTTCGGCAGAATCGCCGGGGCATATGCCATCCAGGCGCGCCGAGGTCACCGAATCCAGGGTGGCGAACAACGTCACATCCACGCCACGGGCCACCAGCCCCTCAGCCAGCATGCCGGTGACCTGCTCCCACGGCCCGTAGTCCCACGGCGGCGTGCGCCGCGCCACCGGACCCAGCAGCGCCACGTTCACATACCCGCCAGTCCGGTCACGGTGAGCCGGGGTCTGCTTCACGCCGGCCGCCTCTGGCTGCCGTACGGGATAAGCGACTCGCGCGTCGGCTTCGCCACCGCCAGCCTCGCCGCCCCGCTCGACGCGCTCACCCACCTACACTGAGCAGGTACCGCAGGCACCCCGGCGCGTCCGTCTTCGTACCGATCGTCCGGCGCGACCGGTCGGTGGGCGTCCAGCCAACTCAGGACAGGCCCGATTCGGGTGCTTCAGCGGCGGCGTCAGCGGGAGGCTGCCGCGTCCTCAGCACCGTCCGCAGACCGGGCAGGTCGGCGCTGATCACCCCGATCAGGACTAGGTCCGCGGCGAGGGCCACGATGATGGGCGGCAGCAGGATCATCGCCGGCGTCATGGCGACCAGTACCAGCAGGCCGACGAGCCGTGGTCGCGACAGGTACCCGAACACCACGTATCCGAAATGGGCGCGACCGATCAGGAACAGCGCGGGGCCGCCCAAGATGACCGCGATCCAGGCCCACCGGATGCGGTCGAACGGGTGAAGGATGACCACCTCACCGCCGACGGCGGTGACCACGATCCCGGCCACCATGGCCAGATGATTCCAGTCAAGCTCACGGGCCGGCCGGGCCCGCTGTGCACCAGAGGTGAAGGACGTGGATATCCGGGCCCCCGCTCGGTAGGAGTAGATCCGCCACAGCAGCACCGTGGTTGCGAACGCTGTCGCCAGCGCCACGGTACGGCCTGGCTGCGGCCGTAGCGCGCTGTACGTCGAACCTATTGTCAGGACCGTGTCGCCAAGGGCGATGATGAGGATCTGCCGGTACCGCTCGGACAAGTGCTCAGCCGCGAGACCCCACTCCGACACGGACGACCGGCCCAGCCCAGGAGTGGGCCACCGCAAAATGGCAGCCCCATAGTCCACGGCCAGCGCCACGGCCCACAGCAGCACTCGACTCGTACCGTGGACGAAGGCCCCGGTCAGCCAAGCCACCGAGGCGACGCCGAACCAGAACAGCACCCGCGCCGCGCCACGACGCAGCCCTCGTCCGGGCAGGGCGAGGAGAAGGACGCCGGTGCGCCCTGTCTGGAGCGTGACGTAGGCGCCCGCGAAGACCAGACCACGTCGGTCGAATGCCTCGGGCAGCGCGCTGGCCATCAGCAGGACGCCAAACATGACCCCAATGACAAGCCACTGGATGCCCGGTCGCTGGGACTCGTAGAGGTCGGTCACCCACGCGGTGACCGACCAGGCCCACCACACCGCCATGGTCAGCAGCAGAACCCGAACGGATTCGCCCCAGGTGAGGTGTCGGATCAATGCCTGGGACAACTGGGTCAGCGCGAAGACGAACACCAGGTCAAAGAACAGTTCGACCAGGGTCGAGCGCCTCAGATCCCTGCTCCTTAGCAGCCGCCTCGCCGGCCCCTGGCCTGTCATCGGCTCACCGCCCGGTAGCCCGAAAACCTGGTAAGTCATATTTGTACCATTAGCGCTGAAGAGCGCCAGTCTGTTCGCCTCCTACGGCGTTCGCTGCGCTCCACCTTCTGGGCAGCGTCGGGTTCCAATCGCGGATCAGACACGTCCGCGTGCCGGCTATGGCGTCGGCGCAAGCGGTTAGAACGTGGCCATTCCGTCCAAGAACCTGGACGGCGGTCGCATCAAACAAACCCGGGGAAGCCCATAGCGACAACGCTCGCGCTGGCCGCCGTCACCTTGCGCCCGGTCAGTCGTTTACGGGTTCAGCGCGGAAAATCTGCTCGGGACCCCGGCGGTGCCCCTGGATACCAGGTGAACCCCAGAGGGGAACGGCATGCACGCTACCGATCAGACACTGCGGTATCTCGCCACACGAGTCGGCGCAGGTGATCATGCCGCGTTCCGCTGTCTCTACGCGATGCTCGCGCCGACGACCCTCGCCAACATCCGCGACGCAATGCCCGATCCGATTCACTCCATGCACGTTGTGCGCTCCACCTTCTGCGAGGTCTGGTGGATGTGCGCGTTCGACGTGCGGTGCGGCTCCCATCGACGCGATGTGGCACGGTGGATCGCGGCAATCGCCGAACGACGCTGCGACGAACGTCGCCAGGCGCTGAAGCTGGCGCCGGCGCACCACGCGGCCTTTTGGACCGCCTTGTTGGCCGACCACGACGAGTGGACACGGTTCCAACTGGCCGCCATGCTCGATGGAAATGACGCGATCGATTCTTCTCCCGACGACATAGGCCTGTTGAACGTGTAGCGTTGCCCGGCGGCAAGTCAACACCTCGCGGACGTACATCTCCACGATCCCACCCGCGACCGTGCCCACGCTCAGGTCAGCGAATCCGGCTCGGGTCCTAGTAGTCCATGCCCGCGTCGCCGCCCGGGGTGCCGGCGCCTGCC
>Ga0070679_100007421_pt1 | contig 10248 bp, 9 predicted proteins | sample KBSC63BmetaG_FD_65652 | JGI IMG/M metagenome (GOLD analysis project Ga0070679, IMG submission 65652) | Corn rhizosphere microbial communities from Kellogg Biological Station, Michigan, USA - KBS C6-3B metaG | ecosystem: Host-associated > Plants > Roots > Rhizosphere | place: USA: Michigan... | reverse complement strand
TCCAAAACCCTTACACAATTTTTCGCCGATTCATCTAATGGACAATTCGTTCCACTCACAACACTGTCAAATAGTGAATCAGTAACCTATACTGTAACAGCAACTTTCGATGAATCAGCCGACAATCAATATCAAGGAAAAAATGTCACATTCAGTCTGGCAATTGGTTCTGACATGGCAAGCATTTCTCCAACAATAACTCCCACACTTACACCAACACCGACTATAACTCCTCCACCCACCAGAAGACCTCTTACTTTACAACAACTCTTAACAGCTATTTTTAAAGAGCAACAAAATCTTTTCCGGTTGATTTTCGGTAATCTCTTTCACTAGACCTATGACAAAAATATCTTTATTTCATCATCGAAAACTGCTCGTGACGAAAATTCTATTTCACTAGTCATTGCAGTTAATTTAAAAAAAGAAAGGGGGTGAATAGAAAATGAATTTCAAAAAATTAGGCGCAAGTCTCGCCACAGGAGCATTGCTCTTCGCGACAATTGCACCAGCATCCTTCGCATCCAGTTACGGTATTCTTGGTACAGGCGCGTTTTCAACCAATAACTTAAACGTGAACCACACCACGACTCATGTTGTGTCACAAAGTAATTATTCCTTTGTCTCAACAACTGTAAATAATAATGCAAATACTGGCGGTAACGTCAATGCATTAAATACAGGATTCGGTTCCGGCTCAACCACCAATACTGGTGGCGTGTGGACTAACACAACTGTCACCAACGTGACAGGTGTCAATGTACTCTTACATTAAAAAGTAGGAAGTAGTTGAAAACATTAACCGCTCTGCTCAGCAGGGCGGTTATGTTTTTATTCTAACGTCGCAACAGCGACAAAGCGTTTACTATCAAGAAATCCAGTACACGTATAAAGTGTTATTCTTGTATCTCTTGACTGTGTTAATATGCTGACGTCTGTCGGGTTAACGATGGTGGTATAGATAATGTTAAATTGTTTACTCGAATGATCGCTAAACAGCACATTTACTTTTTCTCCTGGCTTCACATAGACCAAATTTCCCAGTAATACTTGCCAATTATGTCCATAGAGAATACTATTGCCTCTTTGTCCGGGAATAGGGGAGTCAATCAAGTATGAAACTCCTAGCGTTGTGGTTTCCCATTGATTATTGATAATATGTGCCGCATATATTGGCAGCCCTATATGCACTGATGGAATAGAAAGATACAGAGGAGAAGCGCTGTGCTGAATCACAACTTTTTGAGGTTTTTCAAAATCAGTAAAAGACAGCAGAGCTGGATTAAAATGTTGATAGGTTAAAAACGCGCCAAGCAGAATACAGAGTATACCCAAATAAGTGAAAAAACGAGAAATATAATGCATAATGCCCTAACTCCTAATTCCTAACTCCTTATTTCACCTTTTTAAGCATAAATCCAGCTACGAGACTGAATAATCCTGATATGAGTAATCCTGTAATAAATTGCGTATTACCTGTAAAAGCAAGTCCAAGTACCTGACCTGGATCAGTGGATGCTCCTAAAACTTGTCCGGATAAAACTTGTCCGACACTATTTGAGGGAGTGCTTGATTTTCCGTCCGACTTTCCATCAGATTTCCCATCTGATAATCCATCTCCCGCACCACTCACATTACCTCCGATACTTGCGGAACCACCAATACACGCATATGAAATATTTTGCGCAAGATAAGGATTCGGATCAAGTCCCCAGGCTGAACCATCTGGTACAAATATCCATCCTTGACTTACCAAAACCTTGATGTCATCTTGCGAAAGGCCTGTTGTTTCAAGCCAATTAGTTTGAATACCAGCTCCATTGTTAGCACAGAAGCATTGTTCTACAGTATGATTGGAAGAAAGCTTATATACCTTGTCATTTCCACTAAAGGTATTGGAGTTTCCCACAATACCATGAATACCATCATTTTCGACATTAGGACTTGTTTGAGGATTAACACAATTAGGATAGACTGGCGTAGATGCGGCAAAAACGGATCCTGTCAATAGGAGCGTAGTAAAAAATAGAGTGATAAGAGCTAATAATACTTTCATATATGTTTATATAGACTTATATTTTTATCTTACAGGATTATAGCATGACTCATAGTATATTGCAAGAGAAGATGTCTCCTGGATGTATGGCAGTTCAGAGGCCCAGCATTCGTTCCAGCATGAAGAATATATTCTCTTTCTTCTGTTCTAGAGTAATCGTTTGCTCTTTACTATCATTCGTAACCACTACAGCCTTCGTAAAATAACCGGGCGTGCTTATCGCTACCTTTTGTTTACTCGTCAAATAAGGAAGAAGGAAATGGCCAGCACTATCCGTTACTATCGTTTTACCTGCTACAACAACTTTTACTCCTTTGATCGGATGATGCAGTGCATCGATAACAGTCCCTGAAACGCCATGAAAACTATAGGCATTAGTCAAGGCGTTGACAGCCTGTTTCGCTTGACCATTAGCATCCCATAACGCAGTTGATCCACCCACACTTGTCCAATAATTGACACCAATGACCTCTTTTGTATGTGCTAATTTGTACAATATATCTCCTAACCAATTTGCCTGATCAGTGTCAGTCATACTACCCTGGATATTCGGAATCGGTGCACCAAACTCTCCGATTACAATCTTGCCACCTGAATTGGCAGCAATTTCCTTGATATCCCGTACCATCTGCTCGCTATCTTTTACATAATGATCTATCGTCACAATACCTCCTAAAGCTTCAGTCGTCTGTTTATCCATAACTACACGAGCTACGTCGCCATTCATTGAATCATAATTTGAGGCAACGTGTTTATTAATCTCTGAGAAGGCAGTATGGGTAATAGTATATTCCTGAATTAAAAATGTTTGAAATCCTGAAATATCTCCTGTTTGGCGCGGATCTCCAGGCCCACCATTTTCGCATTCAGGACAGGCAGTAAAAATATCACCATCTTGGAAAAGATCTGCGTTATTCAGAATAAAAGCTTTGGTCATTTTCATATGCTGTGCTCTCGTTATCTTTGCATAGCCAAACCATCCTTCCCATCCTGAAAAATTACCCCGAAACCAAACGTGAAGATGATGCGCTCTAGCACTTGCTACCCAGCGGCGAAGTATAGGGAGAAACTCATTATCATAAGGTGTCGCAATTGCGACATACGTAGCCCCTGTATTTTCTATATTTTGCATTTGTTGATCAATAACATTATCAAAATCTGGGTTATGTAATTCTTGTCGTGCTAAATCACGAGAATATTTCATCGTATCAACCGATTGAAACTGCCAAATACCTTGTTGTGTCTGTGCTGAAGCAGCTTGCCAAGGATAAAAAAGAAGCACTACAATAGAAATGACAACTACTACAAGTAAATATTTTCGCATAATGTTATTTTTGATGCCCAAAAACGGGAGTGGTATGTAATTGAGAAATATATTGGGGTTTCAATTCATAAATATCAGCAAATGGATAATGACCAACCAGTGTATACTTTTTAAACCCTGGTGTATTATGCACTAATTTAAATGTTTGGTCATTCATGTCATTCGTTCGCATGACAATCCAACGCGCCCAGCGATCAGGACTGGTTGTCGCACTTACCCAATATTCTCCTGTCCCTTCATGAATAAATTTACTCATTGGTAAGCCTGAGGAAAAAATAACCGCGTCATGCGAGGCAGCAGCGATGAGTACAAAACCCGGTTTATCTTTCGCGTTTTTGTTTAACCAATTAGCAACTTCTGACACATTGACCTGACTTGAGCCGACTCTCGCGTCATCAATAGTTACAGCGTCTTGATTTAGGAAAGCAAATGCTGTTACGAAAAAGAGTAACCCGATAATCAGATAACGTAATTTATGCCAGCGATACACTAAGTACCCAATAAAAATTGCCAGAGAAGGGCTCATCAGAATTCCATAGCGGACATTAAACCACGTATCTCCTGAAATGCCTTGTACGAATAGTACAGAAAAACCGAAAAACAATGCTAGGATATTAAAAATAAGTGGTGCAAATAACGCACTACTGACAATTTTACTATTTAGTGGTAGCTTTTTATCAAAAAATAGAACAATTGCTCCAGTTAAACCGAGAATAAGCGGAAAGGTATATTCATTATATGCCAATGCATACATATATACCTTTATTGACAACAGAAGATCTTTTTTGGTTGCTAATACTCCGGCTTGTGCTAATTGTTGTTGCTGCGCATGCGCGGAATATGGACCAAAAATGAAGTACAATGCATCATGGAAAATCAATTGATTCCATAAAAACCATAAGACAATACCCAGAGCGCCAAGAGTTGTAAAAAGAAAGAAGACACCTTCTGCAGCTCTCCAACCGACTTTTTTCCACATTACTATGACAACGATTACAGACGCCCAACCGAAAAGAAACCATCCATCATAACGATTCAACGTGGAAAGCATTATGAAGAAAGAAGATAATAAAAGATTAAACAAGCGATTATTTCTTTGCCATTTTAATAATTCATAAACACCTGCCGTTGATGTCGCGATGAGTAAAAGTTCAGTCATCGCAGTGGACTGCAGATATAACATATTAAGATTTGCTACAAAAACAAAGACCCCTGTCAACCGACCAAGCATAGATACCTGCAATTCTTTCAAAAAATAATACACCAGAAGTCCGGTTGCCACAAAGGAGATCATGGATTGCAATGCGCCAGAGAGTCCACTATGCCACATAAAATCATTCCATACGGTTAAAACCATTAACAAATGAGGAAGCGGAAGCCATACACTTCCAAGCTGGGCAAGGCCTGGTTTTAACCCTTCTACAACGCGTCTGCCAATATCGAGATGAGATCTCGCATCGTTATATGAAAGACCCAAGCCATTTTGTAGATAGACAAGAAAACAAAAGACCGAAATAGTTGTAAGCCCTGCAAGGAGGAAATAAAATATATTATTATAAAAAAAAGCATACAATCTTCGGCTTGTTGTTTTTGAAAATGAAATTGAGAGAATAAATCTATTCATATCTGTCCTCCGGTTTATATGTAGTATGTATTCGTAAAGAAATAATTTGACCTACGAAAATTAATAAAATACTAGTTACCAAAATCCAATAATAGGTGACTGCTGAAATGGCAGACTTAAAATACGTTTGCCAAATAAATGACTTGGAGGTATTATGTGAAAGCAGTTGTATATTTCGATCAAAACTATATGTTTCAGGTGTGTGATATAGTTTTTCCAATGCTAGTACTTCTGATTTCGGCGGGTTACTATTAGAAGTAATTGCACCTACGGTATTGACAGAGATTGAATACGTTACAACCAATGAAAAGAAAAGAAGAAACCATATATTTTTACGAAATGCGCTTAAAACAAACGAGAGAAGAATAGCAATAATTGCATATGCTGGAATAAGGTAGCGCGAACCAAATGCCCATCCACCATATGGATCACCCCACATGGCATAGAGCAATACATTCATTCCAATGATACCGACTAACACAACTAATATTGATGACTTCTTACGATATAAAAGAATACCACCGAACATACCAATGAACATAACCGGCGTAAAGTAAAGCATTCCTCGATCTTGGCTAATAAATAGTTCATACAGTCCATTAATAAGATTCCTTGATTGGAAAAATTGTATAACACTTTTATTTTGCTTGGCTGGATCTAATAAACCATCTATGGTTTTCTTATCAGTAATGGCAACCTGGGGCAATGTTGGTTTTCCATTTGCGTCAATCGCTTTCACACTGGCAACAGTTCCCCCAAGCTGCAATGGATTGCCGTATGACATTTGATTAAACCAGAGAAAGAATAAAAGAGGTAAGACGCCGCCGAGAAAAGTTAAGACACCAAGAAAATGAAATGAAAAGTTTATTTTCTCTTTCATTTTGTTAATTGAGAAAAATCTTCCAGATGCATAGATAACAAGAGGCGCCATTAAAAAAAGATTAGGATTATCGATTGGTAGAGAAATTCCAAATAATAGCCAGACGAAAAATAACGACTTTAGATTTTTCCAGCGTAAGAGAATATAAAGAGTTAAAAGAATAAGAAATGTTGAGATATGATGTTGATAGAGTGATACTGCATACGCATAGGCAGGAGTCGCAAAAAGAAATACTAATCCGGCTAGCGTTGCAGCAATTTTATTGGCACCGAGCCGCATCGAAATGAGGCGAATTAACACGACATTTAATAATGCGATAAATGCGATAACAGCAAATGATCCTACTTGTGCAAGGCCAAATAACTTTCCCAGTATATAGCCCGGTATAATGACATATGATACAAAGGGTGCGAATAAGGAAACATAATGACCATTTTTATAACCCAAATCAGGAGTTGCAAATCGGGCAATCGGAAGAGAAAAAAAGAATGAATTCTCTTCGACAATGGAGTAGGTCAGTGCGAATCTCCCTCGATCAGGAGATAGCTCAAGGGGACCATCAGTCGTCCACTTCGCGTCGTTAATAGTCGCCAGTGTAGGGTTTCCGGCTATGCCACGAAGAGACAATAACAAGATAAAAAAGCACAAAATAAAAAGAGTAATGGTAATTATATTGTTTTTCATAATAGCGTTGTTTGTAATTTTTCAATAGATAAGTTTTTCTTAGAGGAGGTCACCATTTTCCAAACACCCGGTTGTATCATGCTATTTTTTTTCGGTAGTAAAGAAATGTATTTGATAAAAATGATAGAGAAAATAGTCATGATAGGATTAGATTGAAGCATCTTGAATAATGCAGTGATTTTATATTTTCTTGGCAGTTTATATTCACTGTAGACAATGTTTCCAAAAATTCGTGCAAAAGCTTTAATTTCATCGGCATCGCCTCTACTGGTCCAGGATATATAATCTGCGATTGTTTCAGGAAGACTGAATAAGACAGTCGCATCTTTTGTAAAAAGAGTTTTCCAGCCTTTTCTTTTTGTAAATAAATAGATGAATTGTGATTGTGAAACAATGGAATCAGGGCTTTCAATTATTTTCGCGAGAGACTTACGTAGAGCAAATGCAGGTCCACGGAAATTGTAGACATAATTACCATTATTTACTTGTTTTCTTGCTTCTGTCCACATGAGCGTCCAAGTATAAAGCATTTTCCCAATAAACTTCTCTGATTTGATAGGCAGCACGTCAGCAGCAACTAATCCGACTTTTTTATCGTCAAATTTTTTTATGAGTTGTTCAAGAAAATCATCTTGCACTGGTAACACATCGGCATCGAGTAAAACAACAACCTGACTTGTATTTAATGCAAATATTTGTTTAACACGGGCAGTTTTCCCTATCCGCTTATGATCGTTGATGCATGTAATAAGACTATATTTTTTTGCAAGTTTATTTACAATCACATCAGTTCGGTCAGTACATCCATCACACATAACCAATATTTTATCCAGTCGGTATCTGTCTGCTTTCTGATTGAGAATCGTCTTAAGTATGCTTGCTATATTTGCTTGTTCGTTATGTGCAGGAATACCGACAGTAAGGGAATATTTATTTTTTTTGCTATGTTTTATTTTTGAAGAGTCAGTTTCTAAAGATTGCTTCGAAAATCTTTCTCTTAATGCTGGATAGATATGATTGGTTATTAATCGTAAGTACGGGAAAGTACTCTTATAGTATATTGTTTTTTTATCTTCAAGACTAAGGAATTGCAGAGCATAATAAATAGTCAACTGTAAAAAAATCTTTTTTTGGTTTTCAGTTAGTACTTTTTTTGTAATAAGTTGCAATAATTTTTTAGTCCTCAGCGTTTGCGCATAATATCGACTAATAATTGCCAAATCAGTTAATTCAGGGGCAAGTAAGCTTACTTCCATATCGAGAATATGGATTTTTTCTTTTGCAAGTAAAATATTTTTAGCATGTAAATCTCTATGTGCCAATACATATGGAACGTGCAACAAATTCTGCAGAGAAAACTGTGAATAAAAAATTTTCACTAATTTTAACAGTAATAATAACTGTTGCGGTTGAGTAATAAATACTTTCATCCAATAATAAGGAAACAAAAGAAACAACTCAACGCTTGATTGTTTAGGGAGAACACGCTTTTTATTTTTCATCATCTGTTTAGAAAGTATTTCAAATTCTTCCATAATTGTTAGTAGTACTTTATACTGTACATTCGATGGATAGCTTGAAAGCGTTGTTCCTTTCACATACTCTCTCATAAGTATCAGTGTTTTTTTTATATCTGTAAATCTATAAATATGTGGAAAAGAAAGTACTGATCGATTTTTTCTATTTCGCTCCGCTTTATTTAATTGCCATAATATGGATGCTTCATGATATACCTGGAGATATTTCATATTAGGAACATAATACCTAAGACGGCGTATGATAACTTTCATACCGTTAGGTGAACGATAGAGACCGACATGATTTGAAAATGTCTGATCTGAAACATCATCAAACGATTTTAAAAGAATATATCCCTTTATTGCTGCTTCTTTCGCTGGATGCAATGCCAATAGGAAAGATTCTAAAAGATTAAACATCCTTCCTTTTATATAATCTTGTCGTGTAATAAATCTGTTTTTCATAATTCTATAATTTAAATATTCTCAGAATGAGAAACTGACTGAAAAAACGATCGTATTTCGTTACATACTTTTTCAACTTCTTCTTCTGTTATAAAAGGATGAATTGGGAGAGAAAGCACTTCAGCGCTGAATCGTTCAGTTTTTGGCAGTGATATTTTGTTATATTCTCGATAACATTCCTGTTTATGTATGGGTACAGGATAGTGAATGAGGGATTGAATATCTTTTCTCTTTAGATGTTCTTGAAGGCCATTTCTTTTCTTCGTGCGGATGACATAGAGATGATAAGCATGGACATTATTCTTTCCCGGCTTGGGAAGAGCTATTTCTTTAATACCTTGCAATAATTTGGTGTAAAGATCAGCGATAGTTCTTCTTCTATCAATCATCTCATCAAGATGTCGTAATTTTTCATTTAATATTGCTGCTTGTAGCTCATCGAGTCTACTATTCATGCCTATTGTTTTATGGTAATATCGATTTTTTTGTCCATAATTTCTCAACATCTTACATGCTTCATATAGTTTCTTCGAATTTGTAGTTATTGCTCCTCCATCTCCATAACCACCTAAATTTTTTGTCGGGTAGAAACTAAAACATCCCAAAGATCCAATACTGCCTGACTTTTTACCATTTTGTAATGCACCATGCGCTTGACATGCATCTTCTATGATTTTCAAATTATGCTTTTTAGCAATCTGTTTTAATCTTTTCATATTTGCCATCTGACCAAACAGTTGCACAGGTATTATCGCTTTTGTACGTGGCGTAATTTTTTCTTCAATTTTTTCTACATCCATCAAATAATACTCATCAATATCGACAAAAACAGGTTTTGCTCCTGAGTTGGTGATTGCTAATACAGTCGCAACTGCAGAGTTAGATACGGTAATAACTTCATCACCTTTACCAATACCTAAAGCCATCAGAGCTATTTGCAAAGCTTCCAGGCCGTTTGCGACACCAATACAATATTTTGTCCCGATATATTGAGCGAAATTTCTTTCAAAATCTTCAACATTTTTGCCCAAGATATACCATCCACTTTCAAGAGTGTTGGTAATAGCTTTGTTGATTTCAGTTTCAAAAAAGTTATATTCTTTTTTGAAGTCGTTCATTACAATCATATATTTATTTCCTTCAAATATGTTTTATAGTTTCCGATATAATCTTCTTTATTCACTTCCTCCAAATATGTTCTATAGTTCCTGATATAATCTTGCTCATCATAGATATCTGAAGCGACAACAAGAAGTACTGTCCCTTCCTTAAATGCCACCATTTCATGCCACATCATTGCATCGAGAAATATTCCTTGATTAGGCTTATTTAACGTTATCGCTTCTTTGTCTTTACCATTGTCTAAAATAATAGTTATACTTCCCCGAATACAGAAAAGGACTTGTTTCGTTTGTTTATGGGCATGTTTGCCACGAACTGCGTTTTTTACTACATCAAATATGTAATACACACGTTTCATTTCAAACGGTAAATGATTATTCTCTTCCATAAAACAGAGATATCCCTCATCCGAAATTTTAGGAATCTCAATAATATGCGATAGTTTTGTTGGCAAAATATTTGTCATAATGTTCCAGTAATAATTTCCTGAAAAAATGATTCAAACTTATTTACAACTGTATCCCAACTATATTTCCTCGCAAGCTTTCTGGCTGCGATACTCATTTCTTTATTTAT
>Ga0070679_100007419_pt1 | contig 10248 bp, 11 predicted proteins | sample KBSC63BmetaG_FD_65652 | JGI IMG/M metagenome (GOLD analysis project Ga0070679, IMG submission 65652) | Corn rhizosphere microbial communities from Kellogg Biological Station, Michigan, USA - KBS C6-3B metaG | ecosystem: Host-associated > Plants > Roots > Rhizosphere | place: USA: Michigan... | reverse complement strand
ACGTCCATCGAGGCGGCGGACGAGGAAGGGTGGGTCGTCTCGGTGACGCCGAGCGGCGGCTGGGTGCCCGCGGTGATCGCGGGGCACACCGGGATCGGGCTGAGCGAGCGCGCGCAGAGCTTCGTGACGGACCCGAAGGATGGCCCGTACAACGTGATCGAGCCGGGGAAGCGGCCGAGGGTGACCCTGACGCCGACGCTCGCGATGAAGGACGGGAAGCCGTATCTCGCCTTTGCGGTGCAGGGCGGCGACTCGCAGGATCAGAACCTGTTGCAGTTCTTTCTGAATGTGGTGGAATTCGGGATGACGGTGCAGGAGGCGGTGGAGGCCCCGAACATCAACAGCTTTCAGATGCGGTCATCGTTCGGGATGCACGAGTCGGAGCCGGGGCGAATGCTGGTGGCGACGTCGTTGCCGGATTCGACGAGGGAGGCGTTGAGGAAGATGGGGTATACGCTGGTGTTCGCGCAGCGGACGTCGGGGCCTATTAACGCGATTTACTTCGATACCGCGCATCACTCGATGTGGGGCGGGTCGAGCAATCATGGGGAGGATTATGGGGTGGCGTGGTGAAGGGGTCACAGTCGCCCAGAGTTGACTCGTCGTTCAGATATTGCCTTTTGACGCTGTGCGTCGTAAGAAAGCCGCTGTTGCTGAGTAGCCCAAGGATTCATAGCGTGTGGCGAACCGCGCCAGAAAGTCAGCCTTCGCGCAAGCAGGACTTTGCCCATTGCTCGCCTCCCTCACGTGAGGCGACAAATGAGCAAAGGCCTGCTTAAGGCATCACGCCAGCTAGACGGCGCATCAGCCCCTGGACGTCGGCCAAGATCTCATACGCTTTTTCCGGAGTATACGACACACGCGCGTGAGCAACATGGTTGCGCCATGCGTCCTTGATTCCCTGAAACGATAACTGCAGCTCAGTGTAGTCGCTTAGCTGTGGATCTCGCTGCTCCTTTGGCGCATCACGTAGGGTCGTAAGCTTTTGCGTCAGCGCTTCGAGAATTTGCCCCCACTGGGCAAATTCGATACTAAAGTGCTTCCCAACGGACGTTACGAGAAGCATGTCCGCCAATTTGCGAAGTCCAAGTTCCGCTACGCGCATCAGATGGAATACGCACGCTGTGCCTCGTTCAAGTGCCAAGCACTTTCCTGCTTCTTCAATGTCGGGCACCGCCTGCGGGAATCGATTAGGCGCGTCACCCCATCCATCGGATGGCAGATCGTAGAAGCGCACTCGTCCTGGTTTGATGTAGAAGAATTTCCGCTCGGTCAGCTGGTCTTGAATGCTATCACGCAGGCCGATGAGTTCCTCTCGAAGTCGATTTGTACTTAGTAGACGCCACTCAAGCAACTCCAGGATACGCGCGATTTTGTTTGGTACCCCTGCGAGCGTGAGTTCTTCAGCCAACAATTTCCATTCTGGAATTTCTTCTCGCAAACGAACTCGCCAAGGATCACCCAGTACCCGGTCCTTCTCCTTATCCAGTTCGCATACCTGCTCTTCGAGGATCACACATAGGGTCGCAGCTCGAAACGCGTATGCACCGATCATTTCTCATAGACTCGCGAGAGGAGAGGGCTCAATGATTCTCGGCTCCTGCAGGCGTGTCAATTCCCTCATTGCCGTGACGAAGCAGGCGCCATGTGGAACGAGACGCCTCAACTGTCTCGATGCTCGCTGTTGAATGCGGAGCGAGCCAAGCACTACGTCGAGGGAGTTGCCCCCAATCCTTGCAGCAGGCGAAGTCGCATCCGCCGTTCTCGCACGTCTTGTCAGTCGTCATCGCTTTCTCGTACTTGATTGAGATGGAACTCAAGTTTGGAGAGTCATGGAAAGGGTAGAGAGGGAATGTCCCTGGTGTGCCGAACTCGTGCTAGTAAAGGCGAACGTGTGCAAACCTTGCGGCCACGATCTGACCCCGATGCAACCGGCTAGCAAATCTTCGTCAATGGCGCCCTCAGATGCATTGCGGCCACAAAAAGACGTATCTGCTTCAGGAGCACCTGATCACTCGCTGAGTGGAATTGACGGATGGCTGGTCTGGTTCATCCTTGGGCAAGCAATCACTGCCTTGATCTATGCGTTGGGAGTCTGGAGAAATGTTCAAATTGCCGGGTATCTTCACCTGGTCGCACATATACCCAACTCCTTCACGACCCCGGGCAGAATGCACGCCACCGACGCTTATGCTTTAGTCGGCGGGCTACTGTCCTTGGCAGCGTTAGTCGCAGCAGCGCTTGTTTGGACGCGACACCCTCTTGCACCCACCTACGTGCAGAGGCTCCTGGGCGCCGAGATCCTTCTAGTTCTACTTATGGGATATCTTTACGGTATCGCTTACGCCCCTATACAGAGCGAGCATCTTCTATCAAGCAAACCAATTCCTGGGCTCGGCGGTAATTTACTTTCCCTGGGTATTTGGATCGCCTACTGGGATCGATCGAAGCGCGTTCGTGCAACCTTTGGATATCGAGGTGTCCATGTGCCCTCGTCGTGGCAGCCCCCACCATGGCCCGGCGTCGAACGTCAGAGGTTGGCCGTGGCTGGAGTCAGTTGGCTGACAGTTCTAATTGTCATTGCTATTGCGGCCAAGCTGAGCCCCGGACTGCACTGACCCGCACTAATGACCTTCATGATTCCTTCCGGATGTCCGAGTGTAGCCGCCGAGACTAGGAGATGGTACAGCGGCAGCCGAAGCAGATGACGCCGCCGCAATTGAACGAGCGGCGCTTGGCCGCGAAGCGACATTTTCCCCTAGATCGTGCAGTGGGCGTGAGCCCGAGCAAGATTGTCCGCGCTGCCAGCGTAGGCCGGAAGACGGTCCCCTACTCGTATGCCGTCTGGCAGACTGCAGTGTCGGCGCTCGTCTGAAACTCCCTACACATGAGCGGCGCCGGCAAAGTACTATCTGATTGCCGAGCCATTCACAGATGGGTTGCGAACGAGCGCCGCGAATGCTCGCTCCGGCGACTGGCGGCGCAAAGGTCTTGCTCCAGCCGCAGCGTCGGGCCCAACACCCACTGGATGCTGCCGAGCTCGAAGTCGAGATCTAAGGTATCCGGACTAGCTTGGCGGTTCCTTGGTGTTCGCATTCGCTTCTACTCCCGTAAGAGCGGGAGGACATCGGGAACAGTGGCGGCCCGTCTGCGCGCTTCGACAGTTCCTACGGCAGGTCTAATGCGCTATTTTCGCTTGGGAGTTCCACACGGACTGCATTAGGCTGGCGCATCGATCAAAATTGCTGCAAACTTGGGCCAACTACCCGATTTAGGCTCGCCGCACGTCCCCACCGCGATCTATGAGGCTCCCGCTGCGACGAATCACAGGCGAACTGCTCAATCGCGAGTGGAAAGTCAACGCTCGCCACGCCCTCTATCGCCAGGACGGCCGATGGTACCATCAGCTCGAGCAGTTTCCCGGTGCCCTATTCGATGACCGCGGATACATCCTCTTTCGGACTCGCGACGAGTATCTGCGATGCCGGTATCTCGCCATTGGCGACGAGGTGAACGTTCGCCGGGGCATTTCTGCAATCCCGGGATATGTCCGGGTGAGATAACCCGGAGCCTTAGCGTATTGTCGCCGTTGACAAGAAGTCTTGCCAAGAAGTGTGCAAATGATCGTCAGGCGGCGCGCTCTTTTCGGGGCTTCGCTGCGGATGCTGCCGTCGGGCTCAGGAGCACTCCATCAACAAACGTCGTGCCGGCGTAAACGTCACGACACCGCTCGGGCGCGCCCAGCTTCCAAACTCGCTGCTCCACCACGACCAGCAGCCGCCAGATGATCGCCATCACGTTCTCCAGTTTCTTGTACCGCTTCGCCGCGGAAGTCCGGAGGCGGACCGCATCGAACGGCGACTCGATCACGTTCGTCGTCCGCAGGTGTCGCCAGTGCGCGACGGGAAAGGCGTAGTAGGTCATCATCCGCTCCCAGTCGCGCTCGAGCCGTTCAACCGCCGTCGGCCCACTCCTCGCATAGCTAAGACGGAACGTACGCTTCACGCGCTCAGCCTCAGCTTGCGTCAGGGCTGCGTCACAGAAGGTGCCCCGCGGGCCACCCTAAAGCGCATGCGGGAATTTGCGTGTTCACACGTGCGGGAATGTGGGTGTTCTCCTACGCGCGTGCTCAGCAGTGGCAGAACGGCGCGGGCCTGCCGCACGTTCCAGGGCCGGTACGGCGATGCCAGTCGGGGCATAGAGGTCAGCTCCGGCACAGCTATTTGATACTTGCATGGGGTTCTGCTCGCGATCGCTGGGTCCTCGTTTGCGTTCCGCTCGAGCGTTCTAGAGACAGTTACCCGTGCCTAGCAAGTTCCTCTTCCATGCTGGCCGATGCCCGGCCGCTCTGCGTTGCCTCGCTCGCACGGCCATCAATCATCCGCGACAGCAGCTCCGGCTCCAGCGCTCTGCAGCTCATACGCCTGCCGCACCAAGCTCATCACGTAGTCGAGATGCTCTGAAGAGGTAAGCCCTACCTCAACGTCGCCGTTCCCCCATCGACCCTTGTTTGTCACGTCTATGGCGATGCCGCGTGGGTCGCGCAGGTCGTTGAACGACATGTTGAGGCTCAAGCGAAGTCTGGATGCCTGGGCAACTACGTCAACGAAGTTACCCCCCTGTGCAACCTGCCCATCGGCGTCCGTAACCTTGAAGGCGATATACATCTTGAGGACATGCATAGCCACATCAGGTCCAAGGGCAAGGACCCTGTGACGGAACTGCTCGAATAGATCGCGCATCGCACCCGCCAGGTAGGCGTGATCGTCGAGCGTGTAGACCGCATTGTCCGTGGGCTTGCCAGCCGCGCGGTAGCGCTCGAGCACCTCGTGTGGGAGTACGGGTTCAGGCCACACCTTGCACGCGAGCTCAGCCAACGATGCCGCCCGCGCCTTGATCTCGATTTCGCTCCAGATGGCCAGCTGGCGCAGTCCGTCGTTTAACCGAAATGGGCTGTGCGCGAATCCGCCCTCATGGGTCTGCTTCGCAAGGAACGGCAGATCGCTCAGCGAAGAGTTATAGGCGGTGAGAGTTAGGTTGCCGATGGTGTGGAGATACGTCTCCTGGATCCGCTGCCAGTCAGGGCCGAGCATTGCGCGCCACTCCGCACTGAGATCTGGGTTCTGTGGTAGAATGTGTTCGATCGTGTAGTCCTGAACATTCACCGCCTCCCGGCGGCCGTGATTCTCGAGTTTCCGGAGGAGGTATTGTCGGCGCGTCGTCAGGTTGTAGATGTCGCGCATCTGAAAGTCTCGCCTGAACTCCTCGGCGCTCGGGAATCGCCGGTAAGCGTCGAGGAGAAGCAGCCGGGCCTTGAAGCTCTCGAGATAGCGGCTCTTGTCCAAGCGACCTCTGAACTCGACGAAGGTCTTGTTCAGCGAGTTGGTCGGAATGGCACAGATGGCGCGGCGGAACACGTAGCTCTCGAGCAGGAGAAGCATCTCCGCGAACTCGTCGCGCGCGAGTCGCTCCTCCGCGTAGCCTGCGTAGAGCTCGAGGAGCAGAGGATAGGCGACGTCGACTTTCAGTGCGTTGATGCCTCTGAACCGCATGCGGAGCAGCTCATCCGGCTCCTGCTCGAAGGCCATGCGGGCGTAGTAGTGGGCGAACCGCGCGACGTCCTGTACGAGCCGGCTCACGCGGTCATCCTCGCTGCCAGCATCCGCAGTGAACACCCTGTTGGTGTAGGCCTTGAAGGCTTCGTAGACATCCCGGATGTTGGGAATTGTCCCAGTCTTCAACGTCAGGTAGTCACGCATGAATCGATCGAACGGCGCGGCGTCCTCGGCCTCCGCGAACTTCTCCTCCATCGGGTACCAGAAGTGGCTGTAGAGCCTTTCCTGGACTCTGGGCTCGAGCCCCATAAGGATGTAGTTGCGGATGAGGTCTGCCTGGGATAGCGCCAAGCCGGTGGAGTTCAGACTCTCGAAGATGAGCTGCGGGTTGTCATGTTCGCGGTCGAGGGCGATCTCCACTATGAGGAGCTTCTGGACGCCTTTGTAGAGCGTCTCCGCCGGCACGCCGGACCTCTTGATCTGCTCCTCGAAAAAGCGGTAGTTGTCCATGATGCGCCGCGATGCATCGCTCGGAGCAGGCTCACGATCGACGAGCCGGGCGAGCGTCTCCTTGTCGCTCTGCGTGAGGACCAACTTGTGCCGCCGGTCTCCGTCCTCCTCGGGATTCACGAGGTAGTAGTTCGTGATCTTGCGACCTGTGACCTCCGTGCCTTCGGCCTCGGGCAGCGCGTTCCGGAGTGCCGCGAGGAGAAGGGTAAGGGTTGTGAGCCGCTGTTGTCCGTCAATGACGAGCAGTCGTGGCACCTCGGCGATGGTGTAGATTCCGCGCTCAACGTAGACAATCGACCCAACGAAGTGGCCGGACCGCTCGGCATCCTGAGCTACCGCCACGATGTCATCCCAAAGCTGGTTGCACTGCTTTGTCGTCCAGCTATAGGTGCGTTGGTAAATCGGGATGAGAAACTGCCTCGGATTCTTGAGAATCGTGAGAAGCGGAGTCGCGTTGGCCTTCATGGGGCGGTAGGTGCTGAGGGAATGGTGGAACGGGTCTGGTGGCGAATATTCGCACCCACGACTGACGGCGCTAGAGACAGTGCCAGGACATCGGATGCGTGCAAAGAGTCGCTTAGCGATCTGACGTAAGCGGCGAGTCGCCCGCGAACGCGTCGTTCATCCCTCAGGTTCGGGGTCGGCCCTCCATCCCGGCTTTCCCCGAGATCGGAGGTATGCCATCACCCTAGCCGTGCACGCCTCATAGTGCTCCGCCAGGTATGGGTTGTGCGCGCCCGCGAACCTCTCTCCTCGCTCAAAGCAGAAGTTGTTGAACGAGATCCTGCACGTCCTGTCATCGGCGGTCTTCGCCTCGAGAAGCTCCCGCCAACTGCGGCCGTGCGCCGCGGCCGTCTCGATGGATTCTAGTTCGCCCACGTCGAGGCTCTGGAACGGGGCCGTTTGCGGCAAGGTCGTGAGCCGGTGCTCGATGAGGTCGCTCTCGGCGATCTGCCTGTACGTCATCTCGTCGATCGTGAGGTCCATCGTCACGACGACAGGGTAGTATCGGGTAATGTTGCCAGGATCGAGGCCCATCTCGCGATAGCGCCCAACCTGAATCCTGGCGATGGAGTCGGAGAGCTGGTCAGCGGCCTCGACGTATGTGCGGCGGAGGTATGCCTCGAACGACTCAATGTCTAAGGCCTGCCTCGCAATTAGGGGCACGAGGGCAGCCTTGCATTCCACGACGATGACCGCCGAACCATAAGTAATGACGGCATCGCATGTACGTTCTCCTGGATGCAGAACCTGTCGCAGCGCAGCCTCATCGAAGAGCCGATCACCGTATACACGGCGAAGCAGGGCGGTGACATAGTCCTCGAAGAGGCGGCCACGGTAATTCAAGAAGAGCTGCCGCTCCTTATCACAGAATCGCGCTCGGTCGAGTAAACGGTGCTGAACGGACTCTGATGCAAGGCGCTGCAAAAGGGAGGGAGATAGGCAGTATGCGCGATTCTCGAAGTAGACGAGGGGGGACTGCTCGAAGGCAAGAACATCCCACCAGCGCAGGTCCTCCACCGTGAATGAGCCACGGATTTGGGCCTGCAGCTCCGCGGCCGTGCGCCCACCAAGCGACCAAATTCGCGCCTGCTCCTCAACCGTGAAGTCGAGGAGGTGGAAAACGGTATGCCGATTGAAGAAGAACTCGTTGTCGTCCGCCTCCTTCATCCCCCGGCTGAACCAAAAGACGAAGAGCAGGTACAGGCCGGCCCATGCCTCGAACGGCGACATGCCCGTCGCCCGCTCGATCATCTCAGGAATATCGACGGCCTCCGGTGTGGTCGAAAGCGTTGGGTGGCGCCGAAAGTAGAGGAGCTCGGTGCGCGCGAGATCGTTAATCGCGTCCCCCTGCTGATTGAAGAGCGTGTTCGCGAAGCTGTAGAGCGCCAGCTCGCGACGGCGTGCGGAGGCTGCCGAGGTAGCGTCCGCGCTCCAAGTGTCGCCGGAGGCGTTCTTGCTGTGGTTCAAGTCTCCATCAATCAGGTCGTTGATCATCAGCAGAGCTTCGGCGAGGGAATCCACGTCATCGGATCCCACTGGGTGCTGCTCGGAATCAGCCGGCAGGACGAGAAACGCGACCTTTGCCAGGCTGAGCAGCTGACGCTCGTGGAACATCACGACATGATCTGGGCGGTAGCCGAGTCCCTCTGCTTTCTCCGCGGCAGCCCACAACCTCTCAGCCCTGCTGCCGAAGATGCGACGGGACACTTCCAGTTGGACGGTTCGGCGGCGTTCCTTCGTCGATTCGCGGGAGATTGCGGCGGCGATCCGTGCGAGGAACCGAATGACTTGCTCCAGTGTGTACGGCCTGAGCCGGCGCACGACATCACTGATCGAGACCACGCCCGGCCGGCCGACCAATGCCTGATGAAGGTCCGAGTACCCGATCGTGGTGATCCAATGGTCTGACTGCAAATCCACTTTGGCGAGGTTCTCTCCCTGGGTGAGCGAGTCCGGCAGCCAAAGTCCGGTGACAGTCCGGTGAAATCCCTCTGGATGGGGCCAGGAGGCCGAGCGATTCACGGCCCTTCAGACCTCCGCCGAGTCGAGCCGTTTCCGCCACGGCTCCCGGTCCGGCATACAGGCGTCCGGCAAGCGCCAGAACGCCAGTCCAAGGTGCGAGACCCGCAGGTGACATAAATCGTGCACTAGCAGGTAGTCGATGTACCTAATCGACAACTTCACCGGGTCTACATTCATCAGGATTCGCCCTTGCGGCGAGCAGCTCCCCCACCTCTTCCCCAGAACCGACTCGAGTAGCACGCGGAGTGAGTGCGCCGCCGAGTTGAAAATCAGGTCACAACTTGCGTCAAGCCGCTTGCGCCGCAGAGGAATTATTCATCACCGCAACTTCGGCTGTCATCGGCTTGATCTCTTCGCAGCCGCTCTGAACTTGGCTGGAATCGTCTTCTCGGTCGAGCGAGGCGACGTCGCGCCGATGCGCTCAATGATCCAAGCAGGATGCCTCTCGGCCAGCTCAAGCAATCTGAGTGCCGCGCCGTCCGGCTCTCGCGTGCCTTGCTCCCACTTCTTCACCGTTTCAGGACTCACGTTCAGCGCAGCGGCGAAGATCGGCTGAGACAGCCGAAGCCGCTCGCGCAGTGATGCGATGCGATTGGCGCGATACACCGGCGCCGGAGCAACTTTGGAATGCTGCGAGGCCAGCGTCGCCCTGGTGACCTTGACGTCGGTCAGCTCGCCGTGCTCATAAGCCAGCGCTTCCTCAAGCCCGGAGATGATCTCCTCACCCAGGCTCCTATCGTCAATCCGCTTCTTCATCGTTCCCTCTCGATTGCTGCAGTCAGTTTCTTCATCGCCGCACGCTCGACGCCAGTCAGACTTTCCTTCCGTCCTTTGGCATAGGCCAGGATCAGATAGATCCGTCCCTTCGCCTCACGATGGTAGTAAATCAGCCGTGCACCACCGCGCTTGCCCCGTCCCTCCAGCTGTATACGCAGTTTCCGAACGCCTCCGGTGCCAACCAGGATCGCTCCGGTGTTCGGATTGGCGACCAGGCTTGCCTCGATCACCCGCTGCGCATCGTCGTCGATCAGCCCCTGGGCTGACCGTCGATAGTTGGGCAGATGAACGAACTCGAGATAGGCATACCCCACCATGGATAACATATAGTACACAGTACCATATGTGTCAAGAGATTTCTGATCGGCTCGGGGGAAGCGAGAAAAAGCCATGCGCGTCGCCCACAGGCACAACGCATCTGACCGACGCGAGAATCGAGGAATGATGCATCGGGTCGTGGCACGAACAACTCGGAAGCGGCTCGGAAGTCCAGCGCTTCCGAGTCAGGGTCGGCAGTGACAGCAGGCTTTCGAATGCTCGCGGGCTTCTTCTACGATCAAAGTCCCGGGCGTTCTCCGTGACGAGCGTGACCCGCGCAACGCGGCCCGGCGGCCGTGACGTGCTCCCCGCGCATCGCCTCCCTCACGCCAGCACTTCAACCCTCGCGCGCAGCCCCGGCACACGGCCAAGCCGCATGTCGCGGGTGACCAGGACGGCACCGAGGGCCTCGGCAAGCGCGACATACGCCGCGTCATACGCGGTGAGGTTGTTCCGCAGCGCCCACATGCGCGCGAGCAACGGCGCGTGGGGATGCCGGCGCAGCGGGAACGCGTCGAGGAGGCGCAGCGAAGCTGCCCCGCGCTCCGGGGTGACCTCGCCC
>Ga0070679_100007418_pt1 | contig 10249 bp, 12 predicted proteins | sample KBSC63BmetaG_FD_65652 | JGI IMG/M metagenome (GOLD analysis project Ga0070679, IMG submission 65652) | Corn rhizosphere microbial communities from Kellogg Biological Station, Michigan, USA - KBS C6-3B metaG | ecosystem: Host-associated > Plants > Roots > Rhizosphere | place: USA: Michigan... | reverse complement strand
TGCAGGGACCCGCCCAGCGCCACGTTCACTTCCTGCAGGCCGCGGCAGATCGCGATCAGCGGCACGCCGTGATCGATCGTGTGGCGGATCAGCGGCAGCGTTGTTGCATCGCGCGCCTTGTCATGGGCCGTGCCCTCGCGGCTCGGCCCACCGTCGTAGTGATGCGGCTCGACGTTCGAGGGGCTGCCCGTCAACAGCACGCCGTCCAGCGTGTCGAGCAGGCGGTCGAGCGCCGCCGTCATCGCGTTGTCGCCGAACTCGGGGCCGAACGCGGGAATCAGCACGGGCAGCGCACCGACGGCGCGAATGGCCGCCTGCACATATTTGTCGCCCACGGTATGCATCCAGCCGCCGCGGCCGTTATCCTTCAGGCAGGAGGAAATGCCCACGAGCGGCCGTACGGTAGTGCGATCCATCGACTTGCCAAACCCCGTAGAAACAAGGGGTTTATCATCGCCATTGGCCCGTCTTTTGGCAATCGCCGGGCTGCCGCACCTGCCCGCGCCTTGTGCACTGCAGCCCTGCATGGTACCGCCCGCCGCCCCCCTTTCTGAAGGCAGATCATGACCGACACGCCGCCGCCCGCTCCCCCTGCTTCCGGCCAGACCGCCCAGGGCCCGATCACCATCCACGGCCAGTACATCAAGGATTTCAGCTTCGAGAATCCGCGCGCGCCGCAGAGCCTGATCGAGCAGAAGCAGCCGCAGCTCACCCTCAACGTCACGGTCAACAACCGCCAGTTCGATGTGAAGACCTTCGAGGTCACGCTGAACATCGAGGCGAGTGCCGTCACTCCCGAGAAGGAGCCGCTGTTCATGCTCGAGCTGGTCTACGGCGGCACTGTGACCCTGGGCGACGTCCCGCAGGAGGCGTTCGGACCGCTGCTGTTCATCGAGACGCCGCGCCTGCTGTTTCCTTTCGCGCGCGCGATCGTGGCCAATGCCACGCGCGAGGCGGGCTTCCCGCCGCTCAACATCGCCCCGGTCGACTTCGCCGCGCTCTATCGCCAGCAGCTCGAGACGCAGGGTGCGGGCGGACCGGCCCCGACCGTGCCGGGCGGCCCCGTCGGCCACGCCGACTAAGCAAAGCGTCGGCCACGCCGACTGAGCAAAAGCGTCGGCCACGCCGACTAAGTAGCCGCTTCCGCCTTCAGCCAGAGCGGATCGCTCAGCTTCTTCAGGAAATCGGCGTGCGCGGCCAATTCGGCGGCGCTCGCGGCGTGCGGACGGGCCGGACGCGCCGTGCTCGCGGCAATCCCGGCCGCCGTGGCGCGGGCGGCGATCTCCGGCGCCAGTCCGAGATCGCGCTGCCGGCCGCCGCTCAGCTCGAGATAGACCTCGGCCAGCAACTCCGAATCCAGCAGCGCGCCATGCTTGGTGCGGGTCGAATTGTCGATGCCGAAGCGCTCGCACAGGGCGTCGAGGCTGGCGCGCTGGCCGGGAAACTTGCGCCGCGCCAGGGTGACGGTGTCGACATAGGGATTGGTGAGCTTCGCCTTCTTGCAACGCTCGAGCTCGGCATTGAGAAAGCCCATGTCGAAGCTCGCATTGTGGATCACGAGCTGCGCGTCGCCGATGAATTCGAGGAATGCCTCGGCCTGGTCGGCGAACAGCGGCTTGTCGGCCAGGAACTCGTCCGACAGGCCGTGGATGTCCTGCGCGCCCATCGGCATGGTCATTTCGGGATTGAAGTAGACATGGAAGGTGTTGCCGGTCGCCACCATGTTCATCAGCTCGACGCAGCCCAGCTCGACCACGCGATGACCCGCCGACGGATCGAGGCCGGTGGTTTCCGTATCCAGAACGATTTCCCGCATCGGCGGAGTCTAGCCTATTTGCGTGCCTATTTGCGACGCGCCCGTGCGAGATGGCCTGTGAATTTCTCGCGCCACGGATGCGGCGGCCAGGAGCGCGCCGGCAGGCGCTTCAGGCGATCGACGGCCCGCGCGAGCGCCACTCGCGTCGGTGCGAGCCCCATTCCGGTCGGGACGACGAACGTGGCCTTGCGGCGCTTGATGTGGTCCGGCACCTGCTGGCGCAGGATCCCGCCAAGTCTCTCGGCCGTCATGCCAGGCCGAGCCATCACGCGACGATGCTGCAGGAAGCCCGGCGCCGTCACCACCAGCGTGGCATCGACCCGGCGCTCGCCGCGGCCCTCGAACAGCAGCGGGATGTCGAGCACGACCAGGGGCACGCCGCGCTGCGCGGCGCGCTTCAGGAAGGCGCGCTGCTTGCGGGCCACCAGCGGATGCACGATCGCCTCGAGATGCCGCAGCGCCTCCTTGTTGCCGAACACGCGCGCGCCCAGCGCCTGGCGGTCGAGCACGCCGTTCTTCACCACGCCGGGAAACGCCGCCTCGATCGGTGCCAGGGCGATGCCGCCCGGCGCCTGAAGTTCATGCACGGCGGCATCGGCGTCGTACACCGGCACGCCCATCTGCCGCAGCATCCTGGCGGCCGTCGACTTGCCCATGCCGATCGAGCCGGTCAGTCCGACGATGACCATCGAGCGAGAACGACCTTACGGGACGAGAATCGTCTGTCCCGTGGTCTTGCGGCTCTCGAGATCGATGTGCGCCTGGCCGGCCTGGGCCAGCGGATAGCGCTGGTCGATCGAGATCTTGACCTTCTTGCTCTTCACCAGCTTGAACAGCGCCTTGGCCGAGGCCTCGAGTTCCTTGCGGTCCGGCGTGTAGGCCCCGAGGCTGGGGCGCGTGAGATAGAGCGAGCCCTTGGCGTTGAGGATGCCGACCGGCTGCGGTGCGACAGGACCCGAGGCATTGCCGAACGACACCATCAGGCCGCGTGCCTGCAGGCAATCGAGCGAGGCCGCCCACGTGTCCTTGCCGACGCCGTCGAACACGACCGGCACACCCTTGCCCTTGGTGATCTTCTTCACCTCGGCCACGATGTCCTGCTTGGTGTAGTCGATCACCCACTTGTAGCCGTTCTTCTTGGCGAGAGCGGCCTTCTCGGGCGACGACGTCGTGCCGATCACCTTGTAGCCGCGCGCCTTGGCCCATTGGCCGAACAGCAGGCCGACGCCGCCGGCGGCGGCGTGGAACAGGATGGTGTCGCCTTTCTTGAGCCACGCCTTGGCGGTGCGGTCGACGAGATACTCCGTCGTCATGCCCTTGAGCATGATCGCCGCGGCCTGCTCGTCGCTCACGCCCTTGGGCACATGCACGAGCTGTTCGACGCCCATCAGGCGCTCCTGGCAGTAAGCGCCGAGCACGCCACAATAGGCAACGCGATCGCCCTTCTTGAAGCCCTTCACCTTCGGCCCGACGGCCAGGATCACGCCAGCCGCCTCGCGGCCCACGGCGTTGGGCAGCGGCGTCGCATAGAGGCCGGAGCGGGTATAGATGTCGATGAAGTTGAGACCGATCGCGGTGTGCTTGATCTTCACCTGGCCCGGGCCGGGTGCGCCAACCTCGACGTCGGCGATCTGCATCTTCTCCGGACCGCCGTTCTCATGGATCAGGATCGACTTGGACATTTCAACTCCCCCGTAGCTCGGTTGTCGTCGGGCGACGTGCGCTGATTTCGCGACGGAACGTCCTCCCGGTTGCGGGCGTCGAGTATAGTGACCGCCCCTTCGCGCGCCAGCCTGCCCGGGAGTGTTTATGGACCGGCGTCGTTTCGTTGCCTCTGCAAGTGCGGCGTTGAGTGCCGCGTTTCTGGCCACGCCGGCCGTCGTCCGCGCCCAGGGCACCCTGAAGAGCGAAAAGGCCGCTTACCGGCTGGTCACCCTGACCCGGGACCTCGAGCAGCCCTGGGGGATGGCCTTCCTCCCGGATGGGCGGATGCTGATCACCGAGCGGCCGGGCCGCCTGCGCGTGTTCGCCAACGGCAGGCTCGAGCCGGCGCCGCTGGCCGGCGTACCCAAGGTCCATGCCAGCGGCCAGGCGGGCCTGCTCGACATCTGCCTGCATCCCGATTTCGACAGGAACAGGATCCTGTATCTCGCCTACATCGGCGGCGCCGAGGGCCGTTCGATGACCAGCGTCGCCCGCGCCGAGCTCGGCCCCAACGGCCTCGTCGACGTGAAGACGATCTTCGAAGCCAGGCCCGGCACGTCGGGCAACCTCAACCTCGGTTCGCGCATCGTCTTCGACCGCGAGGGGTTCCTCTACGCCAGCATCGGCGACCGCTTCCAGATGAAGCGCGCCCAGGATCTCGGCGATCTCTCCGGCAAGATCGTGCGGTTGACGGACGACGGCTCGGTGCCCGCCGACAATCCCTTCGTCAACCGCCCGGGCGCGCGGCCGGAGATCTTCAGCTGGGGCCACCGCAATCCGCAGGGCCTGGCGCTGCACCCGGTGACCGGCAGGATCTGGGAGGTCGAGCATGGTCCCAAGGGCGGCGACGAGCTCAACATCCTGAAGGCCGGCACCAACTACGGCTGGCCGCTGGCCACCCACGGCGTCAACTACGATGGCAGCAAGATCACCGACCACGCGAGCCTGCCCGGCCTCGAGGACCCGCTGCGCTGGTGGGTGCCGTCGATCTCGCCCTGTGGCCTGGCCTTCTACACCGGCGACAAATTCCCGGGATGGAGGGGATCGCTCTTCACAGGCGCGCTGTCGAACAAGGCGCTGTTCCGCATCGAGGTGGACGGCGAGAAATACACCGGCGAGGAACGGTTGCTGGTCGATCGGCTGCCTTACATCCGCGACGTTCGGCAGGGACCCGACGGATTGCTCTATCTTGTCACCGAGAGCAATGATGGTGGATTGTATCGTCTCGAACCCGCGTAACAGTTTTTGCAGTCCATGGCCCCCGTACCCCCGCTTGTCCTTGCCTCCACCAGCCCGTCCCGTCGCCAGCTCATGGCCAATGCCGGCCTCAACTTCGAGATCGACCCTTCCGGCGTCGATGAGGAAGAAGTCACCCGCAGCCTGCTGGCGCAGCGCGCCTCGCCGCAGGAAATCGCCGAGGCGCTGGCCGAGATGAAGGCCCTGCGCGTCTCCGCGCGCCGTCCGGGCGCCCTGGTCGTCGGCGGCGATTCGACGCTGGCCAGCAACGGCCGGCTGTTCGACAAGCCGCCCGACCTCGCCACCGCGCGCAAGCATCTCCTGGCGCTGCGCGGCCAGACCCATGAACTCTTCTCCTCGGTCGTGGTCGCCCGCAACGGCGCGCGACTGTGGCACTGGAACGAGCGCGCGCGCCTCACCATGCGGCCGTTCAGCGAGCCCTTCCTCGACGCCTATCTCGCGCGCGCGGGCGACGGGCTGCTGACCAGCGTCGGCGCCTACCAGCTCGAGGGGCTGGGCGCACATCTCTTCAGCCGGGTCGACGGCGACTACTTCACCATCCTCGGCCTGCCGCTGCTGCCGTTGCTGTCGTTCCTGTCGGGGCACGGCGTGGGACTGGAACAGGCAGCGTGAGCGACGCCTTCGACAGGCTCGAGCAAGAGGCCGCCGGACGGCCGTTCGCGGCCATCGTCGGCTGGCCGGTCGATCACTCGCGCTCGCCGGCGCTGCACGGCTTCTGGCTGAAGCAGCACGCCATCGACGGCCACTACGGCCGCCTGCCGGTCGAGCCCAATCGTGCCGCCCTCGAGACGCTGGTCGCCTTCCTGCGCCGCACGCCCAACGCGCGCGGCTGCAACCTCACCCTGCCGCACAAGATCGACATCATGCCGCTGCTCGACCGCATCGATCCCGTTGCCGCGCGCATCGGCGCGGTGAACACCGTGATCAAGCAGGCCGACGGTTCGCTGGAAGGCCACAACAGCGACGGCTTTGGCTTCCTCGCAAACCTGATCGACGGCGCGCCGCGCTGGGGCGCCGCCAAGGGGCCTGTCGTGGTGCTGGGCGCGGGCGGGGCCGCCCGCGCGGTCGTCGCCAGCCTGGTCGACGCCGGCGTGCCGGAGTTGCGCCTGCTCAACCGCACGCAGACCTCAGCCGTCGCGTTGGGCACGGCCTTCACGCCTGCCGACGGCCGCCGCATCGCCATCGAGCGTTGGGAGGATCGCAACGCGGCGCTCGAAGACGCGACATTGCTGGTCAACGCCACGTCGCTCGGCATGAAGGGCCAGCCCGCGCTCGACGTCGATCTCGCGCGCCTGCCCAAGGACGCCGCGGTCGACGATATCGTCTACGTCCCGCTCGAAACGCCGCTGCTGGCCGCCGCCCGAGCGCGCGGCAACCGCTGCGTCGACGGGCTGGGGATGCTGCTGCACCAGGGCCGCCTGGGCTTCGAGGCGTGGTTTGGCCGCAAGGTCGCCGTCAGCGCCGAACAGCGCGCAGCGGTGATGGCGGCATGACGGCACAGAGCGATCCGCCGACGGGTTCAAGCCGCTGTTCCGGTCGAGCCCGTTCCTCGATCACAACGGGCCGTTCTTCTTTCGCGAGAATGCCGAGGGCACCTTCGTGATCGGGCTACGCATCCAGCCCAAGCACGCCAACGGCCGCGGCATCGCCCACGGCGGCCTGCTGATGACGATGTGCGATATCTCGCTGGGCTACCGAACGACGCGCAGCCAGACACCGTCGCCGATGCTGACCACAGCCAGCGTCACGACGGACTTTGCCGGATCGGCGAAAATCGGCGACTGGGTCGAAGCCCATGTCGATGTCCAGAAAGTCGGCGGGCGTCTGGCCTTCGCCAACTGCTATCTGGTCTGCAAGGGCGAACGCATCGTGCATGCGTCCGCCGTGTTTGCCCGCAGCGGGGACCGAACGTCCTAGATACAGAATCGTCCCCTCTGGAGGGGACGGCTTCGATGCCGATGGCATAAGGCTTTTGCGCGATTCGTCCCCTTTTCCGCCACCCCTCCCGCGCAACAATATTGCGCGGCGGCCACGATGAGCGATGTCTCAGCAGCTCGTGTCTTTTCTGCACCGTCAATAAGCCGCTGCGCGGCTTATTGATTCATAGACCCGAAGAAATCCTGGTTGGTCTTCGCGGTGCGCAGCTTGTCGAGCAGGAACTCGATGGCATCGACGGCGCCCATCGGCATGAGGATGCGGCGCAGCACCCACATCTTCGACAGCGTCGCGCGGTCGACCAGCAGCTCTTCCTTGCGGGTGCCCGACTTGGTGATGTCGATCGCCGGGAAGGTGCGCTTGTCGGAGACCTTGCGGTCGAGGATGATTTCCGAGTTACCGGTGCCCTTGAACTCCTCGAAGATGACTTCGTCCATGCGGCTGCCGGTGTCGATCAGGGCCGTCGCAATGATGGTGAGCGAGCCGCCCTCTTCGATGTTGCGCGCCGCGCCGAAGAAGCGCTTCGGGCGCTGCAGGGCGTTGGCGTCGACACCGCCGGTCAGCACCTTGCCGGAGCTCGGCACCACCGTGTTGTAGGCGCGACCCAGGCGGGTGATGGAATCCAGCAGGATCACCACGTCCTTCTTGTGCTCGACCAGACGCTTGGCCTTTTCGATCACCATTTCAGCCACCGCGACGTGGCGCGCCGCCGGCTCGTCGAAGGTCGAGCTCACGACTTCGCCCTTCACCGTGCGCTGCATGTCGGTCACTTCCTCGGGCCGCTCGTCGACGAGCAGCACCATGAGGAAGACCTCTGGATTGTTGGCGGTGATGGCGTGCGCGATGTTCTGCAGCAGCACCGTCTTGCCGGTGCGCGGCGGCGACACGATGAGCGCGCGCTGGCCCTTGCCGATCGGCGCGATCAGGTCGATCACGCGGGTCGAGATGTCGAGCTGCTGCTGCGGCGAGGAGCCCGCCTTCTTGGTGAGCGTGCCGGTGCGGCGGCTGCCGGTGCTGACGCGGCCCGACGAGGTGGCGCGTGCGCCGCCTTCCTCTTCCTTGATGGCCGGCGCCATGACGGCGGCGCCGCCGTCCATCTCGAGCTTCAGCTTCTCGTCGGGATAGAGCGGCGTCAGCGAGTCGAAGTTGATGCGGTGACGCAGGGCGTCGGGATCGTCGAAGTTGATCTTGTTGATCTGCACCATGGCGAAGTAGCGCTCGCCGTCCTTGGGTGCGCGGATCTCGCCTTCCACCGTGTCGCCGGTGCGCAGGCTGAACTTGCGGACCTGCGTGGGGCTCACATAGATGTCGTCGGCGCCGGGCAGGTAATTCGCCTCGGTCGAGCGCAGGTAGCCGAAGCCGTCGGGGATCACCTCGATGGTGCCGATGCCGGTGATCACCTCGTCGGCGGCCGCGACTTTCTGGAGGATGGCGAACATCAGCTCCTGGCGGCGCATCGAGGCGGCGCCTTCGACGCCCTGCTCCTCGGCGAAGGCCAGGAGTTCGGGGGGCTTTTTCTTCTTGAGGTCCTGGAGGTCCATGGCTCTTCAATCTTTGGAGAATGACGCACGCGCTTGGAGCGACCGGGCGGCCGAACCTTGGAAAAACAGCGCTGTAGCGTTCTAGAAAGGACCCCGTCGATCACCACCGGGAGGCGGCGCCAGGGGCCCTGGGTGCGGCTTATATAGGGATCGCCGGCCCGGCTGTCAAAGGCCCGGCCCTTTCAAGGGCTTCAGGCGTCCTTCTCGGCCAGCATCTCGGTATAGCGGAAGATCTCGGTGTGGTCGGCGCTCTTGCCCAGCTTGTCGGTGGCGGCGGCCCAGTAGGCCACGGCCTGCTCGAGGTTCGGCATCTTGAGCTTGAGATGGGTCGCCACGTCGCCCGCCGTGCGCAGGTCCTTGATCATCAGGCTGGTGGTGAAGCCGGCCGCGAAGGCGCGCGACACGATCTGCTGGCGGCCCTTCACCTGGGTGGAGTTGCTCATGCCGCTCGAGGTGTTGAAGACATCGATCATCGTGCCGGGGTCGAGGCCAAAGGCCTCGCCCACGACCAGCGCCTCGCACATGGCCACGAGGCTGGAGGCCGACAGGTAGTTGTTGAGCGCCTTCAGCGCATGGCCGGCGCCCACCGGGCCGCACAGGGTGATGGTCTTGCCCATGGCCGCGATCGCCGGGCGCGCGCGCTCGAGATCGGCAGTGGCGCCGCCGACGATGATGCTGAGCGAGCCGTCGATGGCGCGCTTCACGCCACCCGAGACCGGCGCATCGAGCAGGGCCACGCCGCGCGCCGCGAGATCGCGCGCCAGCTTCTGGGTGTCGACCGGATTGGAGCTGCTCATGTCGAGCACGAGCGCGCCGGCCGACAGGCCCTCGACCGCCGGGTCGCGGCCCTCGAGCACGGCCTGCCGCACGATCTTGCCGTCGGGCAGCATGGTGATCAGCGCGTCGGCGCCCTGTGCGGCGGCCTTGGCCGAGGCGGTAGCCAGCGCCGCGGGATGGGCGCCGACGAAGTCGGACACGGCCTTCTGCGAGGTGTCGAACACGCGCAGCTTGAAGCCGGCCTCGACGAGGCGCGAGGCCATCGGGCGGCCCATCATGCCGAGACCGATGAAGGCGATGGTGGCGGGCGGGACGAGCGGGGTCATGGCTGCACTCCTGGCGTGAGGTCGTATTCATAGAACGGCAGGGCCCGTCCGGGAATCGCATCCGACGGCTCGTTTCGCAGATAGCGGGCACCCATGCGCTCATGGAAGGGGGCGGCATTGACGTCGGCGAGGATGGTCATGCGCCCGTAGCCCAGCTGCCGCGCCAATCCGATCCCATGGCCGAGGGTTCGACGAACATCAGCCGCCGGTCGCCACCAGCACGCGACCCTCGGCGATGCCGTGCTCGCTCATGGTGAGCGGGGGCACGCAGAGCCGCATGAACGCCGCGTCATGGTCCCAGTGGGCCTTCGACCGGACGCAGAGCGCGGTCAGCGCCTCGGCCTCCCCTGCCCTGGCCGGTCGAATGCCCGGCATCGCTCAGACGCCGCGTTCCTTGAAGACGTCGCGCGCGGTCTTGAAGGCGTCGAGGCTGGCGGGAATGCCGCAGTAGATCGCGACCTGCAGGAAGATCTCCTTGATCTCGTCCTTGCTCAGGCCGTTGTTGAGCGCGCCATTGATGTGCAGCTTGAGCTCCGGGCTGCGGTTGAGCGCCGCCAGCATGGCGAGGTTCAGCATCGAGCGCGTCTTCTTCGACAGGCCCGGGCGCGTCCAGGCATAGCCCCAGCAGTATTCGGTGGTGATGTCCTGGAACGCCATCATGAACTCGTCGTTGGCCGCGCCGGCCAGCGAGTTGTCGACGTACTTGGCGCCGAGCACGGCTTTGCGCATCCTCATGCCGTCGTCGTAGAGCTTCTTGTTGCGCGGGTTGGGCTTTGCTTTCGTCATTGCTTTGCGGGCCTTGGCCATCCGGTCCTCCATTCGGTTGTAAACGGCGGACCATAGCGCAGGATCGCGGACTACGTCGCCGGCACCTTCGCCGCGCCCTCGCTGCG
>Ga0070679_100007417_pt1 | contig 10250 bp, 9 predicted proteins | sample KBSC63BmetaG_FD_65652 | JGI IMG/M metagenome (GOLD analysis project Ga0070679, IMG submission 65652) | Corn rhizosphere microbial communities from Kellogg Biological Station, Michigan, USA - KBS C6-3B metaG | ecosystem: Host-associated > Plants > Roots > Rhizosphere | place: USA: Michigan... | reverse complement strand
AATCTCTGATTGACGGCATTAATTTTGTGAAGTCGCTTGGAATGAAAGTGACTCTGAAAGTTCACGATTTCCCAAACGACGGACAATGGAGCGCATTTATTAATCCCGGCGACCGCGGCACCTGGTTTGCAAATTACAGCGCGCTGCTTAACCATCTTGGAACGATTGCGCAGCAGCATGGCGTTTATGAAATTGTGATCGGCAATGAACTGCTCAGCATGACCGAATCAACGGTAAACTCCACCAACACCCAGAACTGGGTCAGCATGATCGGCAATCTGCGTCGGGTTTATTCCGGCCGGTTGAGTTATGGCGCAAACTGGGGCGGCGATCCGAATTTTACCGATGAAAAAGATCATATTGATTTCTGGGGCAGCCTGGACGATATCGGCATTTCCGGTTATTTCAACTTAAGCGACAACCTGCAGGCTTCCTGGAGCGGCATTTTGACCAATGAGATTGCGCCGCTGCACAGCCGCTTCAATAAACCGATTTTATTTACTGAAATCGGCTACAAAGCTCTGGACGCTGCGCATCAGCATCCCTGGATGTGGTGGCAGGGCGGCAGTCCAAACTTGCAAGAACAGGCCAATGATTATGACGCGCTGTTTTCATTCTGGGGCGGCGTGCCGTATTTCAGCGGCGTCAGCCTCTGGCAGTGGAGCAGCGATCCGAACGCCGGCGGCGTGAACGACGGCGATTACACTCCGCAGGGCAAACCGGCTCAGGATGTTATGGCAAAATGGTTTGCCGGCAACCAACTGACCAGTACCACCCCGCCGCCGAATCCAACTCCGACGCCAACTCCGAATCCAACGCCGGCTCCGGGCCCGGTTGCGGGCACGATCGACATCTGGTGGCCAACCACCGGTTCAGTGCTCCAGGGCGTCCAACCGTTTAAAGCCATGCTGACTAACAACGATGTTTCCGTTTATACCATGTATTGGCAGGTCGACGGCGACCGGCTGAATCTGATGGCAAATAATTCCACGGATTGGCCGCATAAAGAATCGCTGGTCGACGTCAGCGGCTGGAACTGGCGCGGCGCCGGTCCGTATCAAATTACTTTCGTGGCAAAAGATCTAAATGGCAACATTATCGCGCAGCGTACCATAAGCATTACCGTGGCAAGATAAGCGCGCGTTCGGACGCGAAGCTTAAAAGCAGGAGCCTCGGGCGAGCTTTCCGAAATCCGCTCCGGAATTTACCGGGGCGGATTTGTTGTAAGTGCTTTCGGCATTTATCCCAAATTTCAGCTGTTCCGGGAATTGGTTGAGGTATTGCTATTGGCTATTCGGACCAAAATCTATTTTGTTAATACCGGATTTTTTTTCAGAAATTCTAATGTGTTTAATGCTTTAAATTAATAAGATTGAGATGGGTCAATTAATCTTATTTCGGAAGCCTAGTATGAAATTTAAAAATCTCTCCACTCCAACCTTGTTATTTGGTGCGCTGGCCCTGGCCTTGGCATTCGGAGCAGTAACTGTTCCGGCGGTCCATGCGGACAATGGTGCCAATAACGCTGACAATCAAAATAATTCAACCGCAGCGGCAAGCAGCCCGGCCTCGGGAGCCGGCACTGCGGCGGGCGGTTCGGGAACCGCGGCTGATCCGGGAAATACCGGTTCGGGAACTGCTTCAGGAGCTGCCGGCAGCACTTCGGCCGCAACAGGTACATCCGGCGCCGGAAGTACGTCCAACGCAAATACGAATCCGCCGGCTTCAAATCCTCCGGCTCAAGACCAAAATCAGGCTCCTCAAACTCCCCAAGCTCAAGCCCCAGCTCCGCAGCCGAAGCAGGATCCTTTTCAAGTTCCGCTCCTTCAAATCCCGCCAGGATTTATTTTGGATCCGGGTCCGGATCCAAGCCAGATCCAGTCCGGAAAAAATAACTCAAATTCCGGCAACTCCGGCCAGAAAAAAAATAATCAAGGTTCGCAGCAGTCGCAAAGCGCGAATGTCGCGTTTAATTTTAAGCAGCTGCAAAATTTACAGCAGCAGACCCAAACTCAGGTCCAAAACGCCGCCAATGCCATTAGAAATTTGCCGGCTGCGATCGCCGCGCTTGGCTCTCCGCCGGATTCCGGCTACAACTACGCCCTAGATACTTTCAGTCCGGAAACCACCCGCCGGCTCTATGAACTTGCTGCCGCGCTCGGCCTGCTTGGCCTTTATCTGGCCGTTCGCAGCCGCAATCTTAAGCGCGGAAAAATCCAGCCGGGCCGCAGCACTCAAGACTACGCTCCGGTCCGCGAACAGGTAACCACCGGCCGCTAGCAAGGCCGCTAATAAAATGAAACCAAACCAAAATCTTTAAATTTTTAAGGAAATCGCAAATGAACGCTAGGATCGCCGGTGGCCTGCTAATTGTTCTGGCCATTATCATTGTCGCGACAGTAGCTTATCGCAATTCGCATAAAACCCATCAGCCGATTGTATTTTCGGACCGCTCCATGCTCGACGGCTTATGGAATTACCACAAGCTCATATATATAGATGCGCAGACCGGCCGAACGGTCGACCACGCCCGCGGCAATTCCAGTACTTCGGAAGGGGAAGGCTATGAAATGCTCCGGGCAGTCTGGTGGGACGATAAAAGCGATTTCGACCGCGCCTGGGGTTTTACCCAGACCGCGTTGGGCCGCCAGACCGACCATTTGTTTTCCTGGTATTACAGCCAGCTGCCCAACGGAAAATTTGGAATCAATACCGCAATCGGCGCGCAGAATACCGCAAGCGACGCAGACACGGATATTGCGCTGGCGCTGATTTTCGCACATGACCGCTGGCAAGATAATAAATATCTTGATGTCGCCAAACCGATTATTCAGGACATTTGGAAGAATGAGGTTGTCATTATCAACGGCCGGCCGTATCTTGCGGCAGACGATATTGAAAAAGTTTCCAGTTCGCCGACTATTGTGGTTAATCCTTCGTATTTTGCGCCATACGCATACCGGATTTTCGCGAAGTACGACCCGAATGACAACTGGAACGCGCTGGTCGATTCAAGCTACAAGGTGCTGAGCAGCTCAATGAGCTCCACCCTGGATAAAAAATCCACTGACAACCTGCCGCCGAACTGGATTTTGATTAATAAAACGACCGGGGCAATCACAGCGACCGGCAATCCGACTTTAACCACCGAATACAGCTTTGACGCGATGCGGGCGCCGTACCGGATCGCGCTGGACTACATGTGGAATAACGAGCCGCGGGCCAAGCAGCTGCTCAGCCAGATGAATTTTCTGACCCAGCAGTGGCAGCAGAACCAGGCGATCTACACTACTTACGGCCATGACGGGGCAGCCTTCACCAAGGATGAAGCGCCGTCCATTTACGGCGGTAGCATCGGCTACTTCATGGTTAACGATCCGCAGGACGCCCAGGCGATCTTCAATAACAAACTAAAGGTTTTGTATACGCCAGATACCAATTCTTGGAAGCAGCAGCTAAGCTATTATGACGACACCTGGGCATGGCTGGGCATGGCAATGTATTCGAACTTCACCATTAATCTGGAACAACCGCAAAACAATGGCTAGCCAATCTTTTACCGAACACAATATTGCCGAACACAATTCGTTTCTGAAGTCGCAAGTTTCAAAATCGCTTTTGGCCGTGAACGTTTTACTGGCCGTCATTTACATCCTTGCCATTACGCTGCTTTTCCCGATCAGCAATGTCGCGATGTTTTACATTTTGGTGGCGATTGAAATTTTCCATACCTGGCAGGCGCTTGGTTTCTGGTACACGATTTACGATACCGAATATATGCCGACTAAGCTTGCGAATTTCACGCCGCCAGTCGATGTTTTCATTACGGTCGCGGGCGAACCGGTTGAAATCGTGGAAGAAACCGCGCGCGCGGCCAAGGCCATGGACTACCCGAATTTTAAAGTTTATTTGCTGAATGACGGCTATGTTGCCAAAAAAGATAACTGGCGCGAAATTGAAGATCTGGCCAGACGCCTGAAAATCGGCTGCGTCACCAGAAAAGTTCCGGGCGGCGCCAAAGCTGGGAACATCAACAGCGGTTTGCGCGCCACTGCCGCGCCGTTTTTCGCGGTGTTTGACGCTGACCATGTCCCGCATCCGGATTTTCTGCGCAAACTGATGCAGCACATGTATGATGACCGGGTTGGTTTTGTGCAGTCGCCGCAGTATTATAAAAATTACGCAGAAAACTACATCACTGCCGGCGCATGGGAGCAGCAGGAATTATTTTTCGCCCCGATTCTGAAAGGCAAAAATCGGATGAATAGCGTCTTTATGTGCGGCACGAATATGGTTATTCGCCGCGAAGCGATCTTGCAGGCCGGCGGCATGTGCGAAGACAATATTGCCGAAGATTTTCTGACCTCGCTGTTTATGCACCGGCTCGGCTGGAAATCGGTTTATGTTTCTGAAGTACTGGCTGAAGGGTTGGCGCCGGAAGACTTTCTTTCGTATATCAAGCAGCAGTATCGCTGGGCGCGTGGCAGCTTGGAAGTTATTTTCTGGCACAATCCGCTTTTGATGCGCGGCCTGACCTGGCGCCAGCGCTTCCAGTATTTGCAATCCGCCAGCTACTATTTATCCGGTGCGGCCGTGCTGATTAACGCTTTGTTTCCGATTATTTTCTTTTTCACCGGGTGGACGCCGTTCACGGTTTCAACTATGGTGCTGGCCGCCGTGTTCTTGCCGTATATTTTCCTGACCATCTACACTTTGAGCGCTTCAACCAACCTTTCGTATACCTACCGCGCTGTGGCTTTTTCCATGAGCTTGTTTATGGTCCATTTGCGCGCGATCTTTGCCGTGATTTTCCGGGTCAAATCCGGATTTGCCGTGACCTCAAAGCGCAAACTGGAAGGAAACTTTGTAAACATGGTTATTCCGCATATTCTGTACGTGCTGGTTACAATCGGGGGAGCGGGCTATGCCATTGAACACCGCGGTCTGGCCTCAGCGGTAGTGACTAACATTTCTTGGGCGCTTTTGAACAGCATTATTTTCAGCGTCTTCATTGTGGCAGCATTGCCGATCGGGGCGCGCCGCAGAAGTGAGCAGCGCCAGGTTGACGCTGAAAAGATCAAAGCGGTCAGCCAATAATCTTTTATCGGCGCAATTTCAGCACAGCAACAATCATTTTAACAAATAACAAAATTAATTTGGAGCCTTGTCATGGATTCTAATCGCATCGTATTCAGAGATTCTACGGTTGAGCTGTCCGGTTTTCCGCTGGGCAAAGGCGAAGCCAAGCCAAATTACCGCTGGCGTGCAGTTCCGAAAGTTTCAAACCGTTGGAAGCTTTTTTGGCTGATGGTTTTTGTCCTGGCCGCGAATTTGCTGTTCACCATCCATCTGAGCCTGCGGCTTGATGAATCCCAAAGCCTGTGGCAAACCAGCCGCAGCGTCCCGACCATGCTCGGGATTGTTGCCCAGGACGTCCACGTTCCGCTCTACCATTTGATTTTGCATTTTTGGCAGGTGTTTATGGGCAACGGCGTGGCTACTGCCCGCCTGATTTCCCTGGCATTTTTCGTGGCAACCATTCCGGCAATTTACGCTTTGGGCAAAGAATCGTACGGCCATAAAGTCGCGCTGTTTAGCGCGGTGCTGGTGGCCTTTTCTCCATTCCTAAACTGGTACGGAGTTGAGGCCAGAATGTACAGCATGCTGGTATTTATCACCGTGCTCAATCAATATTTCTTTGTTCGGCTTTTCAAGGAAAACAGCGCCGGGGTTTGGTGGGGCTACGCCTTAACCGCGCTGGTCGGAATATTTACGCATTACTTTTTTTGGCTGGCGCTTCTGACCCAATTTGTTTTTTATTTTTCCAACCGCAGGATGTTCGCTCCGCGTTCCGGCCGGAAGTTTTTCCTGATCGGCCTGATGCTGGCGCTTGCTGTAGCGCCCTGGCTGTATTTTGTCTACCGGCTCGGGTTTTCGGCCACCACTCAGCCGCATTTAACCACGCCCTCGACCTTTAACGTTTTTGATACCTTTACCCAGTTCCTGTTTGGTTTTCAGACCGACCACTTGGATACCGTGCTGGTTTCGCTCTGGCCAATTTCGGTTTTGCTGGCACTCTTTGCGCTGCGCCGCGACCGCCGCAGCGGCGAACGGCGCCGGATCCCGGCTTACACTTTGTATTTTTTGCTTTCCGCGCTTTTGCCGATCGTAGCCGTTTTTGCAATCAGCTTTGTCAAGCCGATTTACCTAAGCCGTTATTTGATTCTGACTATCCCTTCGTTGTACCTGTTCTTAAGCTGGCTGCTTGCAACCTTTCCGCCGGAGTTTTCAAAGATTTTGCGGGTGCTTTTGGTGGCGGCAATGCTGGTCACCTTTGCCAGACAAACCGTAAGCGCTGCCACGCCGGTCAAGGAAGACTATGAGTCCGCTGTAAATTATATTTCCCAGCATGCCTCCAGCCAGGATGTGATTGTGCTGGCCGCGCCGTTCACGGTTTACCCGGTCGAGTATTATTACAAAGGTCCAGCGCAGATTCAGACTCTGCCGGAATGGGATCGTTATGCTCACGGCGCATTGCCGGTTTATGATCCGAACAAGTTGCCGCAGCAGGTTGCCGATGTTGATTCTAATCACGCGGTCGCATACGTTCTGCTCAGCTTTGACCAGGGCTACAACGACCAGATCCGGTTGTATTACGAAACGCATTTTCAGCGCCTGGAGCAAAAAGATTTTTCACCGGGGCTGACTCTTTACGTTTACAAGCTGCGATATTAGGTTGACAAATAGCGCCAAAAGCGCTATTTTTATTTGTTCGATTTTTGCAAGGAGGAACCAAGAAATGGGAGCACATCACACTCGCGGTGATTGGACCGCTATGCTTGTCTTTATTGCGCTGATCGGAGTAATATTTCTGATTGGCGAAATCTATAACCGCCGCAAATACCGCAGACTGGTCCGGGAAGCGGTTGAAAAAATCCGTAGGGAACTGCAAGGCGCTGAATCGATCGCAAAACATATGGATCGGATCATTACGGACTTGGCGGCGCAGTTACCGGAGCAATCCCTAAACCGGCTATATTCCTGGCTCTTTGATTTGCGCAATGGCATCAGTGCAATCGAAGCGGAAGGAACAGAAGTCTATGAGCAAAGGCCGAATCGCGCCCAGTATTATAAATACCAGGACATTCTCAGGCGAGCTGAGAATGTGAACCGGATCCCGGATGGTTATATCCAGATGTCCGAACAGATCAAGCTGACTAAAGCCAAACACCGGGAGATCATTGCGACTCTTGAAAGAGAGCTTGCGAGTTTGGATCAGGCGGTAAGTTCGTCAGAAAGCGCTCACGCCAAACTGCTTTTCCGGATTGCTGACCAGTTGTTGCAGAGAGTAGTTTTGCTAACCGGGCATCCGCCGATTCGAGTTCAGGACTGGGCATACATTTACGAACTCTTGGAACAGACCCGGCAAATCATTCAGTCGATTTATAAAGAGTTGGAATTCCAAAACTCCGAATCGGCACCGCTTGAAGCCAGGGCTTAACTAAGTTGCTCCCATTTCTGAAAGTTCTAAGCCGCGAACCTTTCAGGTTCGCGGCTTGTTTTATTTCAAAAAATTTGTTAACCTGATCTGTTCGCAATAGTTCTTACGATTTTTGAAAGCGAGGGAACAAACATGGGGAAACTACTGCTGATTTTAGCTCCCGGCAACTCTGTTCAGAATTTTGGGCTGAGCATATTGGCGCTGGTCATCATTGCTATAGTTGTTTATTGGTGGCTGATCGTGCCTTTGATTGAAATCTGGGAGCGCGGCACAAAAATTCGCCAGGCAATCCGGGAACTTGATCAGAAAGTCGAACGGCTAACTGCTGCCGTGCCGTTCTGTTACCAGCTGCTTGAGAATTTTGAGCGGGAAATGCCGGAGCAAGCCAAGGCGCGGCTTTACAATCTGGTTTTCTTACTCGAAGACGGTTTTGAGGAAACCAAAGGCATCATCAATGTCTATCGGAATTTCAAGGTTTCCGGGCCGATCGGGGAAAGCGCTGACCGGGCTTTGCAGGCTCAACAGGTTTGCGAGGCGCAGGTCCGCGCATCGGACGAGGTTTTGAAGATTGGAGCGGCACTGCGCAATGAACTTGAAAAGCTCCAGCACTTTAAATCCAAAATACCCGAACTCCAGCAGGAGTTGGATCGCTGGATTGGGGATTTTGATCGGGTTCCGCAAGTGACCAACCACCGAGTCCTGCTGTTTCTGAATTTGGCCCAAGCCGGCCAGCGCCGGGCCGCAATCTTGCTGGCAGGCGCTAAGATTTCTGGCGGGGTAGATTACCGCCAGGTGCACGAAGTTTTTAGATCTGCGCTTAGGCATGTTCGAGAGGCGTGGGCGCTGTATATCAAATCCAAACGCGAAAATGAAAGGACTGCATCAGATGGCAATGAAGAAACGGAAGAAGCAGAAAACCAGGAAGGCTCCGGCCCGGGGTCGCAGTCAGAGCAGGCCGCAGGCAGCCAAGGCGAAAACCCCGGCCAAGCGTAAGCAGCCGGTCCGCCGCAAGGCACAGTCCCGCTCAAAACGCGGATCAAAGCCCAGCCCGGAAGCGCAGGCGCTCGCCAGTGAAATTGAGCAGCTGTTGAATCGGGCCTCTGGTAATGCTCCAGAGGTCAATGTTTTGACAGAGCAGGCCCAGAAAGATCTGACATTAGCGTTTCAGCTTAGTCCGGAAGTCGGAGAAGTGCTGCGCGGTTTGGTCGAAGAGGGCAAGGACTTTGGCTTCCGCTACAACAGCACGCTCTTGGATTTTCAGGCAGCGCGCAAACAAAATAACCTTGAACAGCTCCTGGCGGTCAAAACTAGGGTGGAGGAGCTGGTTAATTATCCGGGAGAATTCAGCCGGAAGATCGCGGAACTGAAGCGGCGTGCCGGTTTAGACTCACAGTTTGCGCCCGTTTGCGAAACTGCACCCGGCGCTGAACAGAATTCTACTGCCGGCGATCCGACCGGAGAAGGAGGTGAATCATAAGCAAATAGAGTTTCTCTGTAACCTATCAACCCAAGCAGACCCTGTGAACGGCGACGTTTACAGGGTTTGTTTTATATTATGGAATATGCTATTGTGATGCGTTCGCAAGGTCCGCAGTTTGATCGCAATAAAAAAGAGGGGAGCGTAACGCATGAAGAAGCTCAAAGCAGTTGTGGTGGGGATTTATCGGTTAGTCCTAATGTCCCCGGAAATCATCAGAGTAGTTTTTACCAAATCCGAACCGCGCAAAGGACCGCTGCGTTGGACGCGAATGTAAAACGGGAGGAAATTTATGACTGCCAATCAGGAAGATCCGCAAAATCAGCCGGAACAGAAAAAAACTGCGGCACCGCAGCAGCAGTTGAGTCCCGAGCAACAGCAGGAAGTTCGGCAACTGGTTGCAGATATTGAACAAATGCTGGACGCCGGAGACAAAAATGAGCAGCTGATCAGCGACATCGTTGAAAAAGGATTGGATAGCCTGGTTGGTGCCAGCGAATCAATCCAGGGCCGGGTAAACATGCTGCTTGATGATGTTCAAGCGTATCACCAGCGCCGGCTAAAATTACTGCAGCGTTTTGAACGCAAAGAGCAAATCCCGCTGGAACGCTTGCGGGTGCTGCGTCAGATCGCACAGAGCCTGCTGTTTTATCCAAGCGAGCTTGAACTTGAGACAGCAGAGCTTACTGAGCTTGCCGCCAAGGAGGAAGACCAGCAATAGCAAACTTTTCGTTTTGAGCTTGCACGCCAAGCAAAAACATGAGCCCCGAACCGGTACGGTTCGGGGCTCTTTTCATTTCATTACGAGCTAGTTTACCAATGCGCAGCCTGTGCTAATCCTAAGGCATATTGCGGCCAGAACTGGCCGGCAGCCGGACCGCCATTGCAGGCTCCGTCCGATCCGCCCGGTCCTTTAACCCACAGGAACGCATCCACCAGCGGATTACCGGTATTTGCACCGGGCAGCTGGCCGAGTGCGCGGCCGGAAGGATTGCACCACTGGCCGTTTGAACCGTTGCCGTTGCGGCCGGTGTCAATCACAAAATGCTTGCCGCTGATTCCTTTGGCTGCCAGCGCATTTGTAATCTGCGTGCCGTAATCAATGTTTTCCTGGTCAGTGTTAAAGTTTGAAACATTGAGCGAGAAGCCGTTAGCACCGCGGACGCCTGCGGAAGCCAGCAAATTTGCGGCATCCTGCGGAGTTTTCCAGCCCGGGTGGCCAATGTCCAGATAGGTTGCGGTGTTGCCGAGGCTGGCGAATTTTTGCACGGC
>Ga0070679_100007416_pt1 | contig 10250 bp, 9 predicted proteins | sample KBSC63BmetaG_FD_65652 | JGI IMG/M metagenome (GOLD analysis project Ga0070679, IMG submission 65652) | Corn rhizosphere microbial communities from Kellogg Biological Station, Michigan, USA - KBS C6-3B metaG | ecosystem: Host-associated > Plants > Roots > Rhizosphere | place: USA: Michigan... | reverse complement strand
GCCGAACAGGGCGGCGATTTCGTCACCGCCACTGCCGGCCACCATATGGAAGCGATGCTCGCAGGCTACGGCTCGGGCGCAGCGCGGGTCTCCTCCGACCAGGGCCAACGTATCCTCAACATCGACATCGGCGGCGGCACCACCAAACTTGCACTCGCGGACAAGGGCCGCGTGATCGCGACCGCGGCTATTCACATCGGCGGGCGGCTCCAGGTCGTCGACGAGTCCGGCGTCATCATCCGCCTCGACCCGGCCGGCCAGCATCACGCTGCGCAGGCCGGCTTTCGCTGGAGCAAGGGCGACAACGCGGACGCGGCCGCGCTCGACAAGGTCGCGGACTACATGGCCGATGCGCTGATCGCGGCGATCCGCATGCGCCCGCTGCCGGACCCGCTGAAAGCGCTCTACTTGACCGAGCCGATTGCCGACCTCGGCCAGATCGATGGCGTGATGGTCTCCGGCGGCGTCGGTGAGTATGTGTACGGCCGCGAGGATCGCGACTTCGGCGACATGGGCCGGCGGCTCGGTCGTGCGTTGCGGCGAAGACTCGACGCGGGCGCACTGCCCTGGCCGCTGCTGCCGGCCGGCGAATGCATCCGCGCCACCGCGCTCGGGGCGTCGGAATACAGCGTCCAGCTTTCGGGCAACACCAGCACCATCACCAATCCGGGCGCGTTGCTGCCGCGGCGAAATTTGCAGGTGCTGCAGCCGGCCTATGTTTGTGAAGACACCATCGACCCTGCAAAGCTGGCGGCGGCGATCCAAGGTCATTTCACCTCTTTCGATCTGAGCGAAGGCGATGCCGATATCGCGCTGGCGCTGCGCTGGCTCGGCGCGCCGTCGCATGAGCGCATCTTTGCGTTCGCTCAAGGCATCGTGCGGGGCCTGGTGAACACCATCGCGCAAAAGAAACCGCTCTACATCATGCTGGACGGCGACATCGCGCAGACGCTCGGTGCGATCCTGCGCGAAGAGCTGGACGTGCAGGGCGAGATCCTATGCATCGACGGCGTGGTGCTGTGGGACTTCGATTACATTGACCTCGGCCGCATCCGCCTGCCTTCGATGACCGTTCCCGTGACCATCAAGTCATTGGTGTTCAGCGAGGACCCGCGCCTGCCGCGCGGCCAAGCGCATCTGCATCATCACCATAGCCATGATCATGCTCACGAGCACAGTCATGATCATGATCATGACCACGGTCACGGTCATGACCATCATCATCACCACGACCACACATCCCGATAAACGCGGCGCCGCGTCGTGCTATTGGGAGCGCCAGGGCAAGTCGGCGTCGTTCTCGACAAACAACCAGGTACCGGTTCCAAGCTCCGACGGAAACGGCACCACCAGAGACGCGCCCGACCGCCGCGTCGTCATACCGGCCTTCCGTAAAAGCGTTTCGGCCGCGGTCAGCGATTGCACCCGCACCGCATAAGCCCCCATGAAGGGCAAACCCGGAATCGCGATCTCCGGCAACAGCCCCGCGAAGGCCTCCCGCGTCACCAGTTGCACCTGGCCGCGATCCAGCACGATCGCTTGCCCGAACCGGGTGGCGATCGAGCCCCGGCCGGCAAAGCGGGCGAAACGGCCCGCCGCTTCGCCGACATCGGCGCACACCACCACCAGATCGACCAGCGCCACCGCGCCGTTCGGGTGCGACAGCCAGCGCGGCTGCCAGACCGTCGCCTCGGTGCGGTGGGTCAGCATCTGGATGCGGCCCTCGGCCATCGCGCCGCGCTCCAGGCGCACCACGGTGAACGCCGCGACATCGGGACCGTCCACCGTTTCGACCGGGCGCTGGAAATTCACCAGCGGCCGCATGGCAAATCCTGCCTCGGTCAAACGGCGATGCCAGGCCGCGGCATCGGCAATCGAGAACGCCGCCAGATGCAGCCCGGAATGCCTCGCGACGGCCAAATCGAACTCCCTGCCAAGCGGCGTGTCGGCGGTCTTGAACAGCGCTTCGATATAGCCGCCCCGGAGCATGGCGGTGACGTTGCCGGTCCCGGTCAGCGTGCAGTCGGGATTGACCTGAACCGACACCGGCGTCGGGGCGAAGCCGGCGCGCGCCAGCCCTTGGCTCGCGCTTTGCGCATCGCGGACGAAATGGCCGACGTGATCGAGGAAAATCTCATCATCGCGGGGGAGTTGACGTCCCGCCCCGGTCTCCGCCGCCGCCTTGGTCACCATGCCGCTCCCCGATGTCGCAGTTGTTTTCGAGAGGGCTCTGTTACCATAGGGCCAAGCCGTTCTATACCCACACCGTTTTACCCACGATGAGAGAGACGACATGAATCGACGCGATTTGCTCAAATACGGAATGGCGTCCATGGCCGCGACGGCCGTGAGCACTCCGGCCTTCGCCTTCCCGGACCGGCCGATCAGACTGATCGTTCCGTTCTCTCCCGGCGGCGCCACCGACGTGGTCGGCAGGCTTTGGGCGGAGCGCATGAAGGCGAAGTTCGGCACCGTCGTGGTCGAGAACAAAGGCGGCGGTGGCGGACTGATCGGCGCGGCCGAAGTGGCGCGGTCTGAGCCCAATGGCGAAACCCTGCTGTTCGGCAACACCAGCACGCAGGTCATCATTCCGGTCATCGCGGACAAGCCACCTTACGATCCGGCCAAGGATTTCACGGCCATCTACATCATGGCGATTTCGCCCACCTCGATCGTCGTCCATGAATCGGTGCCGGTCCACACGCTCAAGGAGCTGATCGATTACGCCAGAGCCAACCCGACCAAGCTGTCCTACGGTTCGGCCGGTGCCGGCACCATGACGAACCTCGCCGGCGAATTGTTCAAAGAGCTGATCGGTGTGCCGACCATCACGCACATTCCCTACAAGGGCTCCGCGCCCGGCGTTGCCGACCTCGCCAGCGGCCACATCCCGATGATGACGCCGAATGTCGGCGGCCCGCTGCTGCAATTCCATCGCGCGGGAAAAATCCGCATCCTGGCTATCGCCGCGGAAAAGCGGCTGCAGGCGGCCCCTGACATTCCGACTGCCATTGAAGCCGGACTTCCCGGCATGGTGGCCGCAAACTTCAACGGACTGTTCGCGCCGGCCGGCGTGCCGAAGAACATCGTCGATCAGATCGGCGAGGAAACCCGTCTCGCGATGGCCGACCCGCACGTTCAGGACCTCATGATCAAGTCAGGCTTCGAGCCAGTGCTCGATTCCGGCCCGGCCGCGGCGCAGAAAGAATTGTCGAGCGAACTTGCGCGTTGGATTCCGATCATCAAGAAACTGGGATTCAAGCAGTAGTTCAGTAAGCGCCCGAACCGGGCCTTCCCAGTCACCGCCTCAAGCCGCTGCGCCAGCCCTCGCTGACGCAGCATTTTTTTGACCGATGCCACAGCCATCCCGGCCACCTGCCGATGCAGCGGAGGCTACTCGAGAATAATTTCACCGCATCGCAAGATGTCGCGCATGAAATGTTTCCCGGATCGGGCCACACCCGGCTAACATCTTCTCAATTCATCAAAAGACCTGAAATTACTGCACCTGCGAACATGACGCAGGCTGCAATCGGCGGGAAGCATGCTACATCAGCCCCCTGAGCAGCCCGCCGCCATGGCCCATTCGACGCCCTCACCTGACGCGCACGCCGGACAACAGGCCACGCAGCCCGAAAAGGGCGCGGGTCCTGTCATCGTATTCGACCACATCACCAAGTATTTCCCCGCGACCGACGGGCCTCCGCTCGAGGTCTTGCGCGACGTCAGCTTTTCGATCCCCCGCGGCGAGATCGTCGCCATTCTGGGCCGCTCTGGCGCCGGCAAGAGCACGCTTCTGAATCTCGCCGCCGGGCTGATCGTGCCCGATCGGGGCAGCGTGCGTATCCTGGGACGGGACACCCGCGAGGCCGTCGACTGGCGACGTGTCGGCTACATGTTCCAGGACGATCGGCTGCTGCCGTGGCGCGTGGCGTGGAAGAATGTCGCGCTCGCGCTGGAAACGGAGTCCATGCCCGCGGCCGAACGCAAGCAACGCGCGCTCGCCGCGCTTGAACTGGTCGGGCTTGCCGCGTTTGCCGACAGCTACCCGCATCAATTGTCCGGTGGCATGCGCAGCCGCGTCGCCCTGGCGCGCAGCCTGGTCGGCGAGCCCGACGTTCTGTTGATGGACGAACCGTTTTCGCGGCTCGACGCACAGACGCGCGGCACCATGCATCGCGAACTCCTTCGCGTTCAAGCGTTGCGACAGGTTTCCATCTTGTTCGTGACGCACGATGTCGAAGAATCCGTCGTGCTCGCCGGGCGGATCGTCATGCTTTCGCCGAGACCTGGACGCGTGCAGCGCCAGGTCGATGTCAATTTTGCGCAGCCGCGTGTCGGCACTCCGCAAACCGTATCCTTGACCGCCGAGCTTCGCGCCGCTCTCGAGGCCACCCATCCAGAGGAGATCGCATCATGATGACACGCAGGCTTTGGGCTGCCGCCGCAGCCGCCCTTATCGTCGCCGCCAGCACAGGGGGCGCACAGGCGCAGGAAAAGATCAGGATCGGCTATTGGACCAGCGGATTCAGCGTCGGCTTCGGCGCCGTGCTGGAGTTCGGCAAGTTCGTCGAGAAGCAAGGGCTGCAGCCCGAATGGATTCGCTTTGCCGACGTCAACGGACCGACCAAGGCGCTGATCACCAACTCCATCGACGTCGGGTTTGCCGCCCCGGTCGCGGGCGCGTTCACCCTCGCCATTCAGGGCGCGCCGGTCGAGGTCGTCCTGGCCACCCAGATCGCCGAAGCAACCTTCGTCGTAAAGGATGATTCGCCGATCAAATCGATCCAGGATTTCAAGGGAAAGAAGATCGGCATGTCGCCGGTCGGAAGTTCGACCTACGCGCTCGTCTCCGCGGTGCTGGAGCGCAGCTTCGGCCTCAAACCCACCGACTACACGCCGGTCGGCGGCAACGAGGGCCAGCTCGTGCAATTCCTCCAGCGCGGCGATATCGACGCCGCATCGTTGCGCGCGGTCACCCTCGCCTCGATCCCCGACCTCAAGATTCGTTCATTCGGCCAGTTGGTCGATGAATGGAAAAAGATGACCAAGAGCCCCGCGCCGCCGATCCTGGCTGCCGCGATCATGCACAAGGATTTTGCCGAGAAGCATCCGGAGGCCGCGACAAAGTTCGTTCGTGCAATGATCGAGGCCACGAAGTTCGGCACCGAGCACAATGCGGAAGCGGCGGAGATGTTGAAGAAGGCCAGCAACCTGGACGCCAAGAACGCGACGTCATACGCGCAACTTTGGAATCAAATCTACACGGCCACGCTTGAGCCGGCCGACGTGACCGCCCTCAAGACGATGGCGGAGATTTTCCAGGCCAGCGGCACCATCAAAGGCACCGTGCCCGCGAGCCTGTTCAACACATCCTTCTATGAGAAGGCCAAACAGACGAAATGACCGATGTGACGACCTCGAACAACAACGGAAGCGGCTCGCGCCGCCGCTTCCGGATTTTCCTGCAGCGGTGCGCCCTGTTCGGGCTGCTGCTGGGGCTGTGGTGGGTCGCGTCGCTGACCTCGCCGCCTTATATTTTTCCGCGGCCCGAGGTTGTGTTCGACCGCATCGTCGAACTGACCCAGACCGGCGATCTGATCTACAATCTTCTGGTGACGCTCGGCCGCGTCTGCATCGGTTTCGCCGTCGCGGTGGTCCTGGGCGTGCCATTCGGCATCCTGCTCGGCTCCAACCGCACGATTGGGGAATTCTTCGAGCCGGTCATCCCGGTGATGAACGCCGTGTCGTCGGCGATCTGGGCGATCTTTGCGATTCTGTGGTTCGGCCTGTCGGAAATGACGCCGATCTTCGTGGTGCTGATGACCGCGCTGCCCCTGATCGCAACGACGGTCTGGCAGGGCACGCAAGCGGTCGACGCCAACTATGTGGAACTGGCGCAGGCGCTGCGCTTTTCGCGCGCCAAGACGCTGATGAAAATCTATATCCCGTCGATCCTGCCCTACTTCTTCTCCGGCGCCCGGCTGGCGTTCGGGTTCGGCTGGCGCGTCAGCCTGGTGGCGGAAACGCTGGGATCGTCGAGCGGCGTCGGCTACCGGCTGAAGCAGGCCTCCGACCTCATCCAGATCGATCAGGTGTTCGCCTGGACCGTGGTGCAGATCGTCATGATGCTTGCGATCGAAATCGGGATGCTGAAGCCGGTGGAGAACTATCTGTTCCGCTGGCGGCGCGACGTCCGCGCCTGAGGCGTTACTTGCTGGCCTCGGCGACGCGCTCCTGAGCCAGGCTGCGCAACGCCGTCCGGTCGACCTTGTTGGTCGAGGCCAGCGGCAGCTGCTCCATGAACCACACGAAACGCGGGTGCTGATAGGCCGGCGCGTTGGCGAGCGCGTATTGCTTGATCGAGTCCTCGGTCGGCTTGCGGCCGGCCTTCGGAATAACGAAGGCAACAGGCTTGGTGCCCTTGATGTCGTCATCCACCGGCACGACCACCGCCTGCCCGACATCCGGGCTTTTCTCCAGCATGCGCTCGACATCGGTCGGATAGATGTTCTCGCCACCGGAAACGAACATGTCGTCGGCGCGGCCGACGAAATAATGGAAACCGTTCTCGTCGCGCCGGAACACGTCACCGGTGATGTAGAAGCCATCCTCGGTGAAGGGCGGCTTCACGTCCGGCCGGTTGTGATAGCCATTCATGACCGCGGGGCATGTCATCTGCAGCACGCCTTGCGTGGCGTTCCTGTCGTCGCCGTCCACCAGGCGGAGCCGCACGTGCGGATGCGGATAGCCGACCGAGCTTTCCGGCTGCGGCAAACCTTTGGGATGCGGGCCGAACACCACAGGCCCCGCCTCCGTCGTTCCGTAGGCATTGGTGACCTTCGCCTGCGGCAACGCATGATGGATCGCAGCCATCAGACTGGCGCTGACCGGCGCCGAACCCAAGCGGATAAATTCCGCACTCGACAAATCGGTCTTCGCCAGCGTCTCCGGCTCACGCAGCATCATGGCAATCATCGGCGGGACCGCCGTGAGCCAGGTCGGTCGATAGTGCCCGATCGCCTCGATATATGATTTCGCTTCGAACTTCGGCAGCATCACGTTGGTGGCATGCGCTCCGCACGCCAGCAGCGATATCGCCAGCGCGTTCATGTGGTAGAGCGGCGCCGCGACCAGATAGCGATGACGTTCGAGATCAGGCGACACTCGTTGCTCGACCACCCAGATGTGACTCTGGTGCGACAGCACAACACCCTTCGGGATCCCGGTCGAACCGGACGTGTAAAGAAACATCGCGGGCTCACGCGCCGCCGGAACCACAGTCTCGAAGCCGCCCGGCTCGACGAAACGTCCGAAACCGTCCGCGCCATCGCCGCCGAAAACAACGGCAGGCAAACCGGCGGGGCAATCCTCGTGCCCGACGCGATCGCAGAACACCAGCTTGGCGCCGGCGTCCTGAATGATGAACTGGATGGTCTTGCGCGGGAACCGGTAATTCACCGGCACGGCGACGAAGCCTGCCCGCATGATGCCGAAGTAGGCGGCGAGATACTCCGCTCGATTGGCGGAAACGACGGCGATGCGATCGCCGCGGGCAAAGCCGCGCTTGGCCAGCGCCCGCGCGACGCCGGTCGTCATGGCGTCAAGCTCAGCGTAGGTGTACTCGGTCGGCGCTTCTTCGCCGCCAAGGTCAATGACCGCGATCTTGCTCAGATCGCGGTCGCGACGGATTAAATCGCCGAGGTTTTGGAACGACACAACGGATCGCCGGGGTTACGCCTTTGGCGGAGCGGTGTAGTACGTGCCTCGCCCGCTCGCAAGCAACTTCCCCTGAGCGTCGAAAATCCGCGCCTCGGATACGGAGAACTGGCTGCCCATCCGCACCACCTTACCCTTGATGGTGAGATCGCCGGGCAGCGCAATCGAGTGATAATCCACGCGCATATCGATGGTCGGCACGCCACGGCCAAGTTTGCGCACCATCGCCCAGTCGGCGCCGAGATCGATCAGCGTGGCGAGGATGCCGCCGTGGGTGTAGCGGCGCTCGGTGTTGACCACCCACTCCTCGCGCCACGTCGCCTTGATCTCGATGCCGTCGTCCTGGACGGCAATGACCTTGAGGCCGAGCCATTTGTGATACGGCGCGCGGGTGACGATTTCCTGGACCTGCTCCAGCGTCAAGTCGGCGCCGGCGTCCTTCGGCTTTTCCTTTGTCGGCTCCGTCATGGCGTCACCACGACCTTGCCGAAGATCTCGCGATCGCGGATCAGGCGAAGGCCTTCGGCCGCCTGCTCCAGCGGCAGCACCTTGTCGACCACCGGCTTGATCTTGCCCTGCTGGATCAATTCCATCAGCGCCGACAGGTTGTCGTCGTAGAAGCTGTTGGAGCCCTTGATCTCGATCTCGAAGCTCCAGACGTAGCGCAAATCTTCCTTCGGGTCGTAGCCCGCAGTCGCGCCGCAGGTGAGCAGCTTGCCGCCGCGCTTGAGGCAGCGCAACGACGGCACCCAGGTGTCGCCGCCGGTGAAGTTCACGACCACATCGACGCCGCCTTCATACGAGCGGCGCTGCGGCTTGCCGTACTTCTCAACGGCCCACTTCGACCAATCGACCTTCGTGTAGTCGATCACCTCGTCGGCGCCGAGCTCCTTGAGCCGATTCATCTTGCTCTCGCCGGACGCGCAGGCAATCACCTCGGCGCCGAGCAGCTTCGCCAGCAGCACGCAGCCGGTGCCAACGCCGCCGGACGCGCCGAGAACGATGACGCGGTCGCCCTTCTTGATCGTGTTGTGCGTGACGATCATGCGATGAGCGGTGCCATAAGCGACCGGCAGCGAAGCTGCATCCTCAAAGCTGACGCCGCTGGGCATGGCGACAAGCTGATCGGCCGAGACAAGGCAATACTCCGCCATGCCGCCGTCGAGCATTTCGCCCATCAGGCCCTTTTTCTTGTTGAGCGGATTGACCAGCACGCGGTCGCCGGCCTTCCATTTCGCAACGCCCGGGCCGACCTCGGCAACCTCACCGGCCATGTCGAGACCGATGATGACCGGAAGCGGCACCTTGATGCCGGGCATGCCTTTGACGGTGAACACGTCATGATAGTTGAACGACGACGCGCGCACGCGAATGACGACGTGTCCTTCGGTCGCTGCCGGTCTTGGGTAATCGTTGACGACCTCAAGGTCGTCGAGCACGCCGTGCTTACGCAGCACGAGCGCCTTCATGGTGTTGCTCAAGACTGATCCTCTTTCATACCGATCTCCACGATCCGGTTGACGTGCGAACTGATGCGCTCACGACCGACGCCATAGGCGTGGATGGAGATCGCAGGCACCGCCCCGGAATTACCGAGCCTGTGGATTTGGTCAAGTCCCGCACCGGCAAAACAACTATATCCGGGATTGCGAGCCTCCGTGCAAACCTGTTTCGCCTTCGTGCCGCCAGCGCCCAGCGCGAAAAGCGTCTCCTGCAACGGGTTCTCGTAAACCGCGTAAGCGCACCACGTATCATGCGCGTGCGGCGGGCTGAATTGGCCCGGCCCCCAGACGATCGCCAGGATGGTGAAGCGCTCCAGCGGGTCGCTGTAAACGACGTGGCGCGCGTAACAATCGGCGCGCGTCGTGCGCTGCTCGGCGCTCAGCAAACCGGGATCGGCAACGGCGCGCTCAAGCGCGGCTCTGATCCGCACCTTCATGGCGAGCGGAGTCTCGTCGCAGGCGGCGCTGACTTCCGCGGCCAATTCAGCGATACCGCCAGCGCGACGGCTGGAAATCGCGGGCGAGAACGCAGGAACCGGTTGGGACTGAGTTTGAGGCATGGCGCAAACCCTCGCTAAGCTCTTGAGATTTGGCCTGAATATCCCAATTTTCGGGGTTATCAGGGCGCGGTAGGACAAACGTACCGCAACTTCGATTTATAATAGGACAATATCCTACATTTAGCAACAGATACAGGATATTAATGTTGTAATATTCGACTTATGTGAAAGAAATGACTTCTGTAAATGGCGAGTCCGGGTGGCTTTAGCCAACGCTTCGCCGCCCCTGTTGTTTGTTGCTCGGGCCCGGGGTTGGCCCGCTTCCCATTTTCCTTTCCCCTTTCCCAAGGGGATGGAGCGCGTCCGATCTCGGGTTTACCCGAGATCGGCTTATTGAGTGCGCAAGTCGGGGTAAACCCGACTTGCGACGGCGCCAGGGGCTTGCGAGGCCCCTTCACGGACCTTGCGAAGGCCCGTCGGTGCGTCTTGCGAGGACGCACGAGCCCCGGTCAAAGGGCCCTGCGCCTCC
>Ga0070679_100007403_pt1 | contig 10259 bp, 12 predicted proteins | sample KBSC63BmetaG_FD_65652 | JGI IMG/M metagenome (GOLD analysis project Ga0070679, IMG submission 65652) | Corn rhizosphere microbial communities from Kellogg Biological Station, Michigan, USA - KBS C6-3B metaG | ecosystem: Host-associated > Plants > Roots > Rhizosphere | place: USA: Michigan... | reverse complement strand
GGGGCCGAACGCAACACGTGGGACGTCTCGACCGCAGCCGGAGCGACGACGCGCTTCGCAGCCGCGTGACGTCGGGTCGACACCTGCGGCGCGCGCGCGGGAGCCGGCTGGAAGTGAGGCGTGTCCCGGTCGACGGTCGCCGGAGCGCCTACGGCGAAGCTCGCGGCAACGACCACCGCGCCGACCTTCGCGGCCACGGGTGCGCCTCCCCCGACGAGCCCCGCCATCAGGCCGCGCAGCCAGTCGAGCGACGCCACAGGAGCCGCTCCGAGCGCGCGGCCGCGCAGGCCGAGCGTGCTTCGACATTCGGCGCACGAGCGAAGATGCGTGTTCAGCGCGCGCCGCTCCGACGTGTCGAGCGGCCCCGCCGAGAGCCGCTGGACCGCGACGCAGTTCAGCCGCTCGCCGAAGACGAGCTGCTCGGCGAGCCTGTTTCGCGCGGCGAACAACGACTGCTCGACCTGCGCGGTCGTGAGGCCGAGCTCCGCCGCGGTCTCGTCGATGCGCAGGCCGTGCAGCTCGCGCAACACGTAGACCCGCCGCTGGCGGTCCGGCAGCGCGGCGAACGCGGCGACGAGCGCACCTGCGGCGGGCTCGCCGTCGGCAGACGCCTGCTCCGGGAGATCGCCCGTCGGCAGCTCGCGGCGGCGGACAACGAGGTCGATCGCGGTGTTGTGCGCGATGCGGTAGAGCCACGGCTTCACCCGCTCCGGTACCCGGCCGTCGCGGAGCGCGCCGTACGCCTTCAGAAGCGCCGACTGCGCAACGTCGTCGCCGGCGGCCGCGTCCCCGAGCAGGTTCGCGCCGTACGCCGCGAGCCGGTGGACGTAGCGCCGGTAGAGCTCGTCGAAGGCAGCCGCCTCGCCCGAGGCGAGGCGGCTGCCGAGGAGCTCATCCGAGAGACGGCGGAGCAGAAACGGGCTCACGTCATCCTTATGAGGCGGAGGCGCGAGACGGATTGCGCTAATGGTGACCCCCGCCGTCGTCTCCACCACCGCCGCCGCCGTCTCCGCCGTCGTGGCCGTCGCGGCCGTCGCCTCCGCGGTCGTCGCCGTTGTCGTCGTCGGCGCGCTGCGCGTTGTCGTCACGCGAGAGGGCGGTGAGGGTGAGACTGCCGTCGGTCCCCTGCGAGAAGGTGGCGAGAACCTCATCGCCGGTTGCGAAGCCGAGGAGGACGACGCCGGCCGGCTCCTTCAGCACGAGACTGAGGTGCTCGGAGGTGACCGCAATCGTGCCGCTGCCGATCGTCAGGCGGCCTTCGATCTGGCCGCCCGGGGCGGTCGGCGAGAACAGGGCCGCGTCGTCCTCGTCGAGGTCGCCGTCGTCGTCGATTCTCGCGGTGACGTCGACCGTGCTGCCGACCCGAGGCTCGTCGTCGCGGGCGGAGCTCGTCGAGCGAGAGCCGCGATGCACGGCAATCACCGCGCCGTTCGCGGAGAGGACGAGCCTGGACGTCGTACGGGCGAGCACGAGCCCGCGGAACTTCACGGTCCGCGCGCGGCCCACGACCCTGACGCGCGAGGCTGCGAGCGTTCCGTTACGGAGCTTGCGTGCCGTCAGCGCGACACGCTGGCCGACGTGAAGCCTCGCCGTCGTGTGCACGAGGGCGACGCGGGTCGGTGTCCGCGCGACGGCGACGAGATGTCGAGCGGGCTGCACCTTGAGGACGACGCCGCTTGCGAGCGCCGCCGACGGCGCGAGGAACGCGGCCGCCGCGACGCTGAGAAGAATCAACCGCTTCATGAGGGCTCCTTCGGGTTGGGTACAGACCGAAGACGCCCTCGAGCGGCGAATCGTGCATGAGAATTTTCCCGCTACGCCGCCGGAATGCGATCCGCGCCCAGGCGCGACGGTGCGCCGAACTCCGTCAGCGCGTCCGGCACGGCGATCGACCCGTCCGCGTCCTGGTAGTTCTCGAGGACGGCGATCAGCGCGCGCGCAGTCACGGCCGTCCCGTTCAGGGTGTGGACGTGCTCGAGGCTCCCGCCACGGCGGAAGCGGATGTTCAGCCTGCGCGCCTGGTAGTCGGTGGTGTTCGACGTCGAGGTGATCTCGCGGTAGCGCGACTGGCCGGGGAACCACGCCTCGATGTCGTACTTCTTCGCAGCCGACGCGCCGAGGTCACCGGCGGCGATGTTCTGCACGCGGTAGGGAAGCCCGAGCTCCTGCACGAGCTCCTCCTCGATCTCGAGCAGCCGCTCGTGCTCGTCGCGCGAGCGCTCCGGCGCGCAGTAGACGAACATCTCGACCTTGTCGAACTGGTGCACGCGGAACATGCCCCGCGTGTCCTTCCCTGCCGCGCCGGCCTCGCGGCGGAAGCACGTCGAGAACGCGACGTAGCGAAGCGGCAGCCCGTCCAGCTCCTCGCCGCCGTGGAACGCCGCGAGCGGCACCTCCGAGGTGCCGGCGAGATAGAGGCCGTCCTCCGGAACCGCGTAGAAATCGCTCTTGTCCGACGGGAAGAAACCGGTGCCGTACATCGCCTCGTCGCGCACGAGCACCGGCGGCAGCACCGGCACGTGACCCTTCTGCACGATCCGCGCGAGCGCCCAGCGGTAGAGGGCGATCTCGAGCAACGCGACGTCGCCGACGCGGTAGACGAATCGCGACCCCGAGACCTTCGCGCCTCGCTCGACGTCGATCCACCCGTGCGCGGCGGAGAGATCGAGGTGGTCGCGCGGCTCGAAGTCGAAGCTCGACGGCTCGCCGACCTGCTTGACCGTGACGGCATCCTCCTCCGCCGTCCCGTCCGGCGTGTCCTCTGCCGGCGGGTTCGGGATGCGGTCGAGCAGGTCCTGGACGCGCTGCCGCGTGCCGGCGAGCTCGGTCTCGAGCGGCCCGAGCTCGTCCTTGACCGCCTTCAGACGCTCGAGCTGCTCCGGCGTCGGCTTCCCTTTCAGCTTCGTCTGCGCACGCAGCTCGTCGACCCGCTGCTGCACCTCGCGCCAGGCGGCATCGGCCTCGAGCAGCTCGTCGAACGCGTCGGCGGCGCCCTTGCGCGCGAGCGCGCTCCGATAGCCGTCCGGGTTTGCGCGCGCTGCGCGAAGGTCGATCATGTCTTCGAGTCTAGATCGAGAAGTGCCTCGATCGTCTGCGCCACGCCCTCCGCCTCGGCGGACGGGCAGACCCAATCGGCGACGGCCTTCACACGGTCGTGCGCGTTCTCGACGGCAATGCCGAAGCCCGCCCACTCGACGAGCTCGACGTCGTTCTCGCCGTCGCCGAACGCGATTGTGCGCTCCTTCGTGAAGCCCATGTGCGCGGCGAGGAAATCGAGACCAGCGCCCTTCGTGACGCCCGGCGCGGCGAACTCGAGGAAGTACGGCAGCGACTTGGAGATATACAGGCGGCGGCCGAAATGCTCCTTCATCCGCACCTCCACCCCGTCGAGCGCATCCGGGTCGCCGACGCAGACGAGCTTCGTCGGCGGCTCCGCGAGCCACGCGAGCAAGTCGCCGACGGCGTGGATCTCGAGGTGCTGGAAGTCGGCGTAGTCGCGCGCGGCCTCCGTGATGTCGGAGACGTAGAGCCGGTCGTCGACGTAGACGTTCAGCCCGTAGCCCTCCGCGACGACGGCCGCGATCGCCTCCCGCGCGAGCGCGAGCGGGATCGGCTCGTGGCGCAGCCACTTCCCGTCGGCGTCCGCGACGACGGCGCCCTGGTAGCAGATCACCGGCTCGCGAAGCTCAGCCGGTGCGAGGAACCGGCGCACCGACTGCACCATGCGGCCCGTCACGACGATCACGTGCAGGCCGGCGGCCTCGGCCGCACGCAGCGCTGCGAGAGTGCGCGGCCTCAGTCGGCCGTCCTGCCACACGAGCGTGCGGTCGAAGTCGGTCGCGATGACCTCGACGTCGCGCGGGAGATCAGGCGGGAGAATCAGCCGTTCGCGTTGCCGCCGGTCGCCTTCACGACGTAGGCGGTCACATCGGCGATCTGCTTGTCGCTCAACTGGCCCTCGAACGACGGCATCGCGCCCGCGCCCTTCGTCACCCGGGCGACTGCGAGCGAGAGCGGCGGCTTCGCCTGGTCGAGGTTCGGGCCGATCGTGCCGTGCGCGTTTGCGTCGGCGAGCGTGTGGCAGCCGACGCAGCCCGCACTCGCGAACACCTGCTTCCCGGCAGTGGGATCGCCGTTCTTGAACTTCGCCGGCACCGTCACGGTCGCGGCCTTCGGCACCGTCCCGACGACCGTCGAGGGAAGCGGTGACACCGTCTTCTCGCCGGGCTTGGAGCTGGAGCAGCCGGCTGCGACGACGAGCACGATCACGAGCGGGGCGAGGCGGCGCACGAGGGCGGAGTCTATACAGCGCGCCGCAGGCCGAGCCCGGTGATCGCGCCCCAGAGCAGGACGTCCTGCGGTGTGTCGTTTGCAACGAGAGAGACGACGATGCCGACGAGAAACGCATCGACGATGCGCGAGCGCGGGCGGCGGGCGGCGATCAGCCCGAGCACCGCGAGACAGATCAACGACAGCACGGTCCTCCCCCACGTCCCGGTCGCGCCGTGCCACGACACGTTCCAGCGATGCCAGATGTCGTGCGGCAGCCCGCCGTGCAGCACGCTGTGCGTGACATGGTTCGAGCCGCCGGTCGCAGCATCGAGCAGCACGAAGAGCACGGCCAGCACGATCGCCGCGCCGGCTGCGAGCCGCCGGTGCGTGACGAGCGACGCGTAGGCCGCGAGCAGCACGAGCAGGCCGCCGCCGTCGCCGCCCGCCCGGCTCCAGCCGACGGTGAGAAGCACGAGCGGCGCTGCCGCGAGCCCGAGCACGAGCGCGGGGCCGAGCACGAGCGTCTCGAGCTCGTTGGAGATCCCGTAGAAGCGGCCGGCGCCCCACGGGTGCGGCCCCACGAGCGCGAGCGACTGCGTCTCGGGCGAAAGCACGAGCACGAGCAGGTACGCGGCGAAGAAGAGCCAGAGCGCGCGCCACGGGAGCAGCGAGCCGGCGAGCGTCAGCAGGGCGAGGAGCGTCAGGCTGGTCGAGCCGGCCGCCGAGAGGACGAGCGCGGCCGCAATTGCCGAGGCCGCGGCCATGACCGCGCGTCTCGGGGCGACGAGCGCAAGCGCGATCAGGATCGCTGCGAGGAGGATGCGCACGCGCAGGACGCTGTGCCGCGTCCGGTCGAGCCGCTGCTCGAGTCGCTCGAGGTTCGCGTGGCCGCCGCCGCGAAAGTCGCCGTTCGCGAGCTGCGGCGCGCCGATCAGCCCGTCGACGCGCGTTGCATGCGAGTGGATCGTCCCGCTCCAGCCGGGTCCGACGACGCTCACCGCGTGCAGCGGGCCGCCGCGCGGATCGACCCAGACGGTCGTCGCGCACGGCTTCGCGGCGACGGCGACATGCTCGAGAACCGAGTGGTGCGGCCGCGCGACGACGAAGCCGCGGGCGCCGCCGGTGTGCGTTCCCGCTACGAGGCATCGCGTCGCCGCGTGCGCTGTTGAGGGGGCGTTAAGCCCGAGCGCCACGACCAGTGCCGCCCCTACAATCACTCTCATGAAGCGCAGGTCATACGGACGCGACGCCGGGCTCACGCTGCGGATGGTGTTCACGACGGGTCTCCTCGGCCTGCTGTACGTCGTGTTCGCCGTCGTCCTCTTCCAGGTGCTGAACGTCGGCCTTGCCCCGATGCTCCTGATCGTCGTCGGCATGGCGTTCTTCCAGTACTACACGTCGGACAAGCTGGCGCTCGCGGCGGCCGGCGCGAAGGTCGTCTCGCGCGAGGAGGCGCCGCAGCTGCACGACATGGTCGAGCGGCTGTGCGCGATGGCCGACCTGCCCAAGCCGAAGATCGCGATCATGGACACACCGGTGCCGAATGCGTTCGCGACGGGACGCTCGCCGAAGCACGCGGCGGTCTGCGTGACCACCGGCCTGTGGGACCGTCTCGAGCCGAAGGAAGTCGAAGGCGTCCTCGCGCACGAGCTCTCGCACGTCGCGAACCGCGACGTCCTGATCATGACCCTCGCGAGCTTCTTCGCGATGCTCGCAGCGATGCTGACGCGCTTCGGCCTCTACGCCGGCATGTGGGGAGGCGGCGGACGGCGCGACAACAACAACGGGCCGCCCGTGTGGCTGATCATCTTCGCGGTCTCGATCGTCGTGTACGCCGTCAGCTTCATCCTCATCCGCACGATCTCGCGCTACCGCGAGTACGCGGCCGACCGCGGCTCGGCGTTGATCACCGGCGCGCCGGAGTACCTGATGAGTGCGCTGCAGAAGATCTCGTCGCAGATGACGCTGATCCCGAACCAGGATCTGCGCCAGGTCGAGGGGATGAACGCGTTCTTCATCATTCCGGCCAAGGCGCGGAACGCAGCCGCCGAGCTCTTCATGGACCATCCGCCGCTCGAGAAGCGCATCGCAGCGCTCGCCGAGATCGCACGCGAGATGGGCCGCCCCGTCGCATAGCTTGGGCCTGCGCGACGTCCTGCTCGGCAAGAAGAAGCTCGGCGAGCCGCGCGAGGACCGGCTGTTCGCGCTCACGACTGCAGCGGTGACGCTGCAGATCGAGCTCGGGCTCAAGACCTCGGGCGCCGCCGCGATCGCATTCAAGCCGCAGTCGTCGGGCGAGTTCCGCAGCGCGTTCGACGACGTCGACAAGCTCGTCGAGGCGGTCGCGCAGCAGTGCGGGTCGAAGATCGAGCGTCAGAGCGACGACTACGGGTTCGACTGGATCATCGTGCACGACTCCCAGCTCGAGGATCTCGTCGGCGCGGCGCACACGCTCGCCTCCGAGTTGACGGCGCAGGGCTTCGGCTCGCAGCTGCTCGCGGCGATGTTCCGCTTCGAGGGCGGCGCACACCCCGTCTACTGGATCTACGGCTTCAAGCGCGGCGCCTACTGGCCGTTCGTCCCGCTCGACAAGGACAAGCGCGACAACGCGACAGAGCTCGAGCTGAAGGCGAAGCTCGAGAAGGAGCTGCCGGTCGAGCAGGACCTGACGCGCTGGCTCGCCCTCTTCGACGCGCCGATCTAGCGATCAGTCGGCAACGCGCACGAGCATCTTGCCGACGTTGTCGCCGCGGAACAGGCCCGCGAACGCAGCCGGGATGTTCTCGATCCCGTCGACGATCGTCTCGCGATACGCGATCTTGCCGTCGCGCAGCCACGGCCCGACCTCGCGCGCGAACTCGCCGAAGCGGTCGGAGTGGTCGCGGACGATGAAGCCCTGGAGGCGCAGGCGCTTCGTCACCACGAATCCGAGGTTGCGCGGTCCCGGCTGCGGACGCTCGTCGTTGTACCGGGAGATCGCGCCACAGGCGATCACGCGTCCGAACGGGCGAAGCGCGCCGAGCGCGGCTTCGAGCTGCTCGCCCCCGACGTTGTCGAAGTAGACATCGATCCCGTCCGCGAGCGCGTCCTTCGTCCGTGTCTCGCGATAGTTGAACGCCTCGACGCCGAGCGAGCGGAGCCACTCCACCTTCTCGTCGGAGCCTGCGCTCCCGATCACGCGCAGCCCTTTCAGCTTCGCGATCTGCGCCGCGGTGCTGCCGACCGCACCTGCGGCGCCGGAGACGTAGATCGTCTCGCCTTCCTGCACGCCGCCGATGTCGACGAGGCCGACCCACGCGGTCAGGCCCGGCATGCCGAGCACGCCGAGCGCCGTCGACGGCGGCGCCACCGACTCGTCCAGCTTTCGCAGCTGCGCCCCCGCCGCCACGCCCTGCTCGCGCCAGCCGAGCATCGAAGCCACCCAGTCGCCGGGCGCGAGGCCCTCGTAGCTCGACTCGACAACGCGGCCGACCGCGCCGCCTTCGATCGCGTCGCCGACCGCGAACGGCTCGACGTAGCTGCGAACGCCCGTCATGCGGCCGCGCATGTACGGGTCGACCGAGACGAACACGTTGCGAACGCTCGCCTCGCCGTCGCCCGGCGAGTCGTCCGGCACGTCACGTAGCTCGAAGTCCGACTCCTGCGGCATTCCCTGAGGTCGCGCAGCGAGCACGACCTCGCGGCTCACGCAGCGTCCCCCTCTATGTCCGGGATGAAGCCTTCGTTCGTGAGCAGCTCGCGCGCCTCGTCGAGCGAGAGGTCCTCCGGCGGGATGATCGCGTCCGACGGCCGCAGGTCCTCATCGGCGAGCTTCGCCCCGCCCGAACGCACCGCCTCCGCGAGCTCCTGAAGGCCCGACCAGAGTGCGCGCTCGTCCCCGGCCTCGACGGCCCGCGCGACGTCGTCGTCGAGCGCGTCGAGCCGCGCGCGCAGATCGTCGTCGACCTCGAACTGACCTTCGCCCATCAGGCGCACGATCATTTCGTCTCGCCCTCGATCTGCTGCGGTGCCTCGCCCGGCCCGAGCTCGGCCTTCATCTTCGCGAGCTCGTCGTCGACCTGGCTGCCCTGCGAGATCTGCGAGAGCTGGCGGTCGATGTCGTCACCCGAGGAGGTGAGGTCATCGAGCGCGCCGGACGTCGTCAGCTCGTCGATCGCGCTCGCACGCGCCTGCATCTGCTCCGTCTTGTCCTTCGCGCGCTGCACCGCGAGGCCGACGTCGGCCATCTGCTCGCCGATGCCGGTTGCGGCCTCGCCGATTCGCACCTGCGCCTCGGCGGCCGAGTACTGCGCCTTGATCACTTCCTTCTGCGTGCGGAACGCCTCGACCTTTGCCGAGAGGGTCTTCTCGCCCTCGATCAGCTTCTGCTGCTGCGCCTCGAGCTGCTGCCCCTGCTGCATGATCCCGTCGAGCTGCGCCTGCACCGCGGCCTTGCGCGTCAGCGCCTCACGCGCGAGGTCCTCCCGGTTCGCCTTCAGGGCGTCGCGCGCCTGGCCGTCGAGCTTCTCGACCTGCTGCTGCATGCCCGTGTACTGGATCTCGAGGCGCTTCTTCGCCGTCGTCACGTCGGCGATCCCGCGCTTCACGTTCTGCAGCTGGCGCAGCTGCTCCTCGTAGGAGTAATCGAGCGTCTCGTTGGGGTTCTCCGCCTTGTCCAGCGCCTTCGAAAACTTCGCTTTCACGATCAGGGTCAGGCGTCCCATCAGGCCGGGCATGGAAGTCTCTCCTCGCGGTCGGGTGCGCCGTTAGCCTAACCGCATGGAGGTCGTCGACCCGCGGATCGCGGAGTACGTCGAGCGCTTCAGCTCGCCGCACGAGCCGCTGCTGACCGAGCTCTCGGACGAGACGGCGGAGGAGCTCGGCTCCACGGATATGCTCACCGGCCCGGTCGCGGGACGGTTCCTCGAGCTGCTCGTGTGGGCGGCGCAGCCGCTCCGCGTGCTCGAGATCGGGACGTTCAGTGGGCACTCCGCGCTCTCCATGGCAGCCGCGCTGCCGCCGGGAGGCCGCATCGACGCCTGCGAGATCAATCCGCAGCGCGCGGCTTTCGCCCAGCGCTACTTCGACCGCTCGCCGCACGGCGCGAAGATCACGCTCCATCTCGGCCCGGCGCTCGAGACGATCGAACGGCTCGAAGGGACGTTCGACCTCGTCTTCATCGACGCGGAGAAGAATGGGTACATCGGCTACTACGAGGCGGTCCTCCCCCGCCTCGCCGGGCGCGGGCTGATCGTTGCCGACAACACGCTCGCGAGCGGGCGCGTGATCGACGGCACTCCGGCGATCACGAAGTTCAACGAGCATGTCGCCGCGGACCCGCGCACGGTGCAGGTGCTCCTGAGCGTGCGCGACGGCATGACGCTCATCCGCCACGCGTGATCCGCGCCGAGCTACCCGGGGACGAGGCCGCGATCCGCGATGTCGTTCGCGCCGCATTCGGAGACCACGGCCCGCAGGTCGCGGAGTTCGCAGAACGGATCCGGGCGTCCGAGAACTACGTCGCGGATTTCGCGCTCGTCGCGACCGACGAAACCGGCGTGATCGGCCACGTGATGCTGAGCTTCGTCGGCATCGCGGGCGGTGCGCGCGATCGACTGCTCGTGCTCACACCGATGTCGGTGCGGCCGGACCGCCAGCGCCGGGGCGTCGGGCGCGCGCTGATCGAGGAGGTGCTGGCCCGGGCGGAGGCGGCCGGCGAGCCGGCTGTGCTCGTCGAGGGCATCCCCGCCTACTACCCGCGCTTCGGCTTCGAGCCCGCCGGCGCGCTCGGCTTCGAGAAGCCGAGCCCGAAGATTCCCGACGAGGCGTTCATGGTCAAGCGCCTCCCGGGCTGGGACCCGGCGCTTGCCGGCCGGGTCGTCTACCCACCCTCCTACGAAGGCCTCTGAGCATGTGAACAGTTCGTGACGGTGTCTGGAGCTTGTCTCGCGCTAGTCAGCGACCCTGCGCCAGCCGACGGCGAGCCGGTCTCCGACCTCCATGCCGAC
>Ga0070679_100007402_pt1 | contig 10260 bp, 8 predicted proteins | sample KBSC63BmetaG_FD_65652 | JGI IMG/M metagenome (GOLD analysis project Ga0070679, IMG submission 65652) | Corn rhizosphere microbial communities from Kellogg Biological Station, Michigan, USA - KBS C6-3B metaG | ecosystem: Host-associated > Plants > Roots > Rhizosphere | place: USA: Michigan... | reverse complement strand
CGCCTACTGGCGCCACATCGAGAAGGGCGGCCGGATGTTCTGGGCGGTGGCGGGCGCGATGTCGTCCGCGCAGCTGGGCATCACGCTGGCGCCGGCCATCCGCGCCGGCCTGATCCACGGTCTGTCGGTCACGGGCGCCAACCTGGAAGAGTCGCTGTTCCGCCTGGTGGCGCACCACCACTACAAGGACTTCCCCGACTACCGCTACTTCACCAAGGACGACGACACGAAGATCCTGAACGACCGCATGCGGCGGGTCACCGACACCAGCATCCCCGAGGACGAGGCGTTCCGCTCGGTCGAGCAGTACATCGTCCCCATGTGGAAGCGCGCCGCCGAGCAGAAGCAGCGGCGCTTCTGGCACGAGTACTTCTTCGAGCTGATTCAGGCCATCGACCCCAAGCTGTACCAGGGCAACGCCGACGAATGCTGGCTGCTCGCCGCCGCGCGCGCCAAGCTGCCCATGGTCGTCCCCGGCTACGAGGACTCGACGTTCGGCAACATCTTCGCCTCGCACGTCAAGCACGGCGACGTGGGCGCCGAGATCGCGAAGTCCGGCATCGAGTACATGGGCGCGTTCTATGACGACTACCGCGAGCTGTCGGCGGGAGCAGGCGTCGGCTTCTTCCAGATCGGCGGCGGCATCGCCGGCGACTTCCCCATCTGCGTGGTGCCGTCGATCAAGTACGACCTCGAGCAGCCGGTGAAGCCGTGGGCGTACTTCTGCCAGGTCTCCGACTCGACCACGTCGTACGGGTCTTACTCGGGCGCCACGCCGAACGAGAAGATCACCTGGGACAAGCTGACCGCCGAGACGCCGATGTTCGTCATCGAGTCGGACGCGACCATCGTGGTGCCGCTGCTGCTGCGCGCCCTGCTGGAGTGCAAGGCGAACCCCCAGGCCGCGAACGCGCTGCTCGCGAAGCTGTAATCAGCGTCGCCGCAGCAGGCCGACCAGACCGCGGAACGGGTGGATCTGCTGGCGCACGAGCGCCCGCAGGCCCAGCACGTCGGCGTAGCCGCCCTCGACGGGGAAGCGGGGGTCCGCCACGCCCGTCTCCGGATAGACGGTGGCGTCCCGGTTCAGCGTCCCGAACAGGCGATCCCACACGCTGAAGATCACGCCGAAGTTCTGGTCCTCGTGCTCGGGCTGCATCGAGTGGTGCACGCGGTGCGACTGCGGCGTGACCAGCAGGTAGCGCAGCACCCCGAAGTTGCTGCGCACGTTCGCGTGGTAAAGGCGGGTGTACCAGGCCGCCGCCACCACGAAGGCGCCGGTCTCCAGCGAGGGGACCCCCAGCACCAGCAGCGGCAGCGCCTGGATCGCCATCGCCACCAGGCCGTCGACCAGGTGCACGCGCTCGTTCGTCCACTGGTTCATCTGGCGCTGCGCGTGGTGCACCTCGTGAAACAGCCAGAACGCCCGGACCTTGTGGCGGATCAGGTGGTGCAGCCAGGCCAGAAAATCGCCGATGATGATCCCCAGCAGCAGCCGCAGCCACATCGGGCGCGCCGGGATCACGCCGCCCCCCAGCGCGCGCAGGTGGTGTTCGTACACGCCACGCAACGCCTGCCAGGCCCAGCCGCTGATCGCGACGAAGACGCCGATGGTGGCCAGGTACCAGAGCAGATCGTGCACGAAGGACGGCGACAGGACGTGTTGATCGGTGCGCACCGGCCAGGCCCACTCGACGAACAGGATGGCCGCTGTGGCCAGGTAGAAAGGCGGCGACAGGAACACGTGGCCCAGCCATTGCCCGATCGGAAACGCCAGGCGCGCCGGCAACGTCGCCGACACCCGGTCGATCAGATGCTCGCGCGCGGCATGGTAACCGGCGAAGGTGACGGGCAGGCCACGCGCCCGCAGCGACAGCAGGAAGCCAGCCGCCAGCGCCAGGCCCAGCGCGGCCACGATGGCGACGGCGATCAGCCCAGCCCGTCGCCGGCGCGCGGGAACCTGGCCGGGCGTCGTCACGTTCACGCGACCGCCTCCCGCAACGGCTCGTCGCTCCGCGCCGGCGGGCGTCCCAGCAGCGTGGCGAACAGCGCCAGCCAGCGCCGGTCCATGTCGCGAACATCGAAGGACCGCTCCGCCAGACGTCGGGCCTCGGCGCCCAGGGCACGCCGGTGCGCCGCGCTGCTGGCCAGCGTGATCAGATGGCGCGCGCAGGTGTCCGCATCACCGGGATCGAACAGGTAGCCGGTCCGCTGCGGCAGCACGATCTCGGGCGCCGAGCCGACCCGCGACGCCAGCAGCGGCAGGCGCGCCGCCGCCGCTTCCAGCAGCACCAGGGAAGCCATCTCGGTGTGGCTGGACAGCACGGCGACGTCAGCGGCCGCCAGCCAGGCCGGGACGTCGTCGCGGCGGCCGGCGAACAGCACCCGATCGGCGACGCCCAGGACGGCGGCGCGCTGTCGAAGGCGGCCCGCGTAGTCGGCGTGATCGGCGCTGGCAGCCCCCAGGCAGACCAGCGCCACCCGAACGCCTTGCCGCGCCGACAGCGCCACCGCCCGCAGCAGCACGTCGTGATTCTTCACCGGATCCAGCCGCGCCACGTGCAACGCCACCAGATCGCCCGCTGGAATGCCGTGGCGCTGATGGAAATGGCGGCGCTCGTCGGGGGTCAGGCTTGGTCCGGCGAAGCGCTCCAGCTCGACACCGTTGCTGATCACGTGCGTCCGGTCGATCGGGTAGCCGAGCGCCCCCAGTTCGTCGCGCGCGGCCACGCTGGGGCACACCGCCAGCGCGCCGCTGGCGGCCAGCGCCCGCAGCGCGGCCGAGCGCATCACCCGTTTTCGGAGCCCCTGCACGCGCACCGAGAAGGTGCACAGCCACGCCAGCGGCGTCGCCGTACCGGCCGTGGCCAGCGCCGCGCGAAACGCCGTGGCGAACGTCATCGCGACGCAGGCGCGGACGTCGCCGGCGCGCAGCCAGCGTCTCAGCGCGCCGTGGTTACGGGCCAGCGCCGCGGCGCCGGACCAGCGCAACCGCTGCGGGTAGTCGAACGTTCCCACCCGCGTGAACTGCGGCCAGTCGCCAGCCTGGCGCACCCCCGAGTCTCCGAACAGCAAGCCGAGATCGACGGGACCGTGCGCGGAGGCCAGGCGTGACAGACGGCCCAGGACCGCTTCGCCGCCGCCCCGGTGGCGCGGATCCTCGTGCAGGAACGCCAGGCGGGGCGCGCCGCTGTCCGTCACCCCTTTTCTTTATCATTTCCCCGCGGGGACGTAACGGATGGGGAGCGGCGGTTACGCCGGGGCGACGCTACAGCTTCACGTGGGCGGTGTGGCGTTCGTCATCGTCGGAGGGGGGGCGGGTTCCCGAGACGTAGGCCTTGGCCGACTCGAACAGGTACTTCAGGCCCGTACCGCCGCCGATGTCCCAGTAGGCCGCGTCGCGCGGCTCGACGATCAAGATGCTCAACGACGGATCGTCCTTGCCCTTGGGGAACCAGATCTTCCAGTCTTCGGCCCACAGGCGGTCGATCAGCGCGCGGTCGCGCACGACGCGCGCGGTGCCGGTCAGCGACACGAACCGCCGCTTCTCCTGCATGCTGACGTTGACCTCTGCGTCGTTCTGCAGGTCGCTGACCTTGCCCGATTCGATGGCCGTCGAGAAGTACATCACCGGGTCGCCGGGGTCGTGCCCCTTCTTGGCGATGGCCAGCGGTCGCGATCGCAGGCCGTCGGGTCCATGCGTGACCAGCATGGCGGTGTCGAACTCCGCGATCAGCTTGCGCAGCCGGTCGCGCTTCTCGGCGTCGGAAATCGTCTCGGACATGGGTGACCTCCCTCGCCGCGAATCCCCTGCATGCCCCCTGCCAACGGTCGTCAGGCCGCCTGCGCGGGCAGGTGGGACACCACCCAGGACACGACGTCAGCGATCACCCGATCGCGCTCGGGCTCCATGAACACCTCGTGGTACAGCTCGGGGTAGCGTCGCTGCTCCAGCAGCTGCGCCGGCGCGGCGCGCGCGAAGGCGTCCTGGGCCGGCACCGACACGATCCGGTCGTCGCCGGCGGTCACCAGCAGCGTCGGCACAGACAGCTTTGAGGCCGACGCCAGGATGCGCCGCTCGCCAGCCTCGGCCGTCTGGAACCAGCGCGAGGTCGCGACGTGGTGGACCAGCGGATCGCGCGGGAAGGCGGCGCGGATGTCCGGGTTGCGCGACACCATCTCGGCCGTGATGCCGTTCGGGACCTGCACGCGCGGGAACAGCGGCCCGAAGATCGCGTTCACCAGGCGCTTGTACCAGGGGATGGGGACGGTGATCTCCAGCATCGGCGTCGCCGCGACGGCGCAGGCCGGCAGGGGGTGATCGGCGCTGGCGCCGGCCAGCAGGTAGTCGAGCGTGATGGCGCCGCCCTGACTGTGGCCCATCAGCACGAACGGGATGCCGGGAAATAGGTCGCGCGCGCGCGCCGCCACCAGCGCCAGATCGGCGGCGTAGTCGGCGAAGTCGCGCACGTATCCCCGCCGGCCCGTCGAGTGGCCGTGCCCGCGGGCGTCGTACAGCGTGACCGCGCAGCCCGACTCGACGAAGGCATGCGCCAGGTGGCGAAACGGCGCGCCGTACGACGAGAAGCCGTGCGTGAACACGACCACCGCGCGCGGCGCGCCGGCGGGGACGAAGTGCTCCAGGTGCAGCCACTCGTCGTCGGGCGTGTGCAGCAGATCCTCGCGCTGCGGGGGCGGCCCGCCGATGGGCCGGCCGCCGTCCGTGGGAACACCTACCGAGCGCATCATGTCGCGGCCACGATACGCCAGGACACGACCGTCGCACGGTGAAATCGCGTCAGCAGCAACGTCACCAAGGGTCCGCCGCACACCGAGACAGTCACGGTGCCGCCCTGCGCCCGCCACGCACGAAATGAGTGCGAACGCTCCGCCCGAGCCAACTGTTCGTCCTCGCCCCGCGACAGCGGGGAGACAGTCGCGGTGCCGCCCTGCGCCCGCCACGCACGAAATGAGTGCGAACGCTCCGCCCGAGCCAACTGTTCGTCCTCACCCCGCGCCAGCGGGGAGACAGTCGCGGTGCCGCCCTGCGGCCGCCACGCACGAAATGAGTGCGAACGCTCCACCCGAGCCAACTGTTCGTCCTCGCCCCGCGCCAGCGGGGAGACAGTCGCGGTGCCGCCCTGCGCCCGCCACGCACGAAATGAGTGCGAACGCTCCGCCCGAGCCAACTGTTCGTCCTCGCCCCGCGCCAGCGGGGAGAGGATGGAGGAGAGGGGACGTGCCGATCGGTGACGCCGTTCCCCTCTCTCGGCGCTGCCGCGCCGACCTCTCCCCGCTTCGCGGGGCGAGGTGACGGACCGGACGTAGGTCCGGGAAGCTCCCCTTTCATTGCAGGTGTGAAGGAGGGGGACGGGCTTCGCCTCGCAATTGGATCTTTTTTGCCGGCTATCGGTCCAGACGGCCGAAGTACGAGGCAAAGCCATTGCGAGGCACAGCCATCCGGTGGCAGGCCCCGCGGCGGGCGATGTCACGATTTGACGAAGCCCGGCGCGCCCCGCTAGGTCGGGTACTGGAAGGAGACATCATGTTCGCACCCGCCTCAGGTCTGATCCCCCACCCGCCCCGCACGCGGACGCTCCTGGCGATTGTTCTGGCGTTGGTGATGGCGCCGCGGCTCGCCTCGGCGGACGACAAGGCCCCCGCCAAGACGGGAAGCACGACCACCGGCAGCTCCGTGACCGACGGCTTCCGGAGCCTGGGCCAGCAGATCTCCGACCCCAAGACCCTGGACCGCATCAAGGGCCACGAGCAGGAGTTCGAGAAGAACGTCAAGGACTCGCGCGACCAGCAGCGCAAGAGCCACCCCGGCGAGCTGCGCGCCAGCGACGCGACCGACATGGCGAACGACCCGAAGATGGGCGGGCCGGGGCCCAAGGGCCGCACGAAGGGGGGCACGAAGGGCGAAACGAAGGGCGGCACGAAGGGTGAGACGAAGGGTGAGACCAAGGGTGAGACCAAGGGTGAGACCAAGGGTGAGACCAAGGGTGAGACCAAGGGTGAGACGAAGAGCGGCGCGAAGGCCGCCCCGGCGCCAAAGGACACCGCGGGGGTCAAGAGTGGCAGCGGCGCGTCGCCCCCCGCGGCGATGGCGCCACCGAAAGCGCCTCCACCCGCCCCGGCGCCGGCGAGGTAGCGGTCAGGCTCCGCTCACTGCGCCGCGATCCACGCCAGCACGCACGCGGCGTCAGCGCCGCTGAGCGGGTTCGCGGCCAGAGGCATCTGCGCGCCGCAAGGCGGGTGTGACGAGAGCTTCGTGTAGAGCAGGCTGGTCTCGGGGCTGGCGGGGTTCGCCAGCAGGCCTGAGCACTCGGTGCCGTTGACGCCGACGACACGCGCGGCGACGCCCGCCGACACCAGGTCGAGGCCTTGCTGCGGGGCGAGCGCGCCGTGGCAGCCGGTGTTGCCGCACTGGGGCTGGAAGATGCGCGCGACGACGTCCCCGCAGGCGCCGGTACCGGTGTCGACCGGCGCGACGATGTCCGCCCCCGCGTCGGTCAGGAAGCGATCCTTGTCGGTCAGCGTGCCCGGGCAGCCGGTCAGCGCCAGCAGCACGAAGCAGAACGCGCCGAGCGACAAGGCCCGCCACCAGCAAACCGGTTGTCCTCGCCCAGCGAAGCTGGGAGAGGATAAAGGAGAGGGAAAGCCGATCGAGCGCGACGTCCGCGCGTCCGCCCACCGGCGGGCGCGCCCGGGAAGATCGCAGACCCTCTCCCTAACCCGGGTCCGCTGGCGCGGGCGAGGGCAATCGGTAGGCTGGCTGCGCGATGATTGCTTCGTTTGAGCATCGAGCTCGGCACCGAACCTAGTGCGCATAGCGGACCCCCGCGCCGGCCTGGAACTGCTGGTCGAGGGCGCCGCCGGCGACCAGCGCGTCGCCCACCTGCGGGTCGAAGCTGGCGAAGTAGCGGGTGTAGCGGCCGCCGATGCGCAGGTCGATGGCCGGCGTCAGCGCGATGGCGACGGCGAGGTCGCCGTCCAGACCGGCCACTTTTGGTCCCCGGAAACGGTCGTAGATCTGGCCCCGCGACAACGTCAGCAGGTAACCGGCACCCGCCAGCAACGACACGCGGCCCGTGACGACGAGCCTGCCGTCCGCTCCGAAACGCAGCGACACCGTCCGCGACGAGGGGATCAGCGCTCCCACGTCGCGGTCGGCCTGCAGGTCGAAGAAGTCGCCGTCGACGCCGACCGACAGGCCCGCCTCCTTGAAGTGCGGATGCGAGAAGAGCAAGCGTTCCCGCAGCTCGCCGCCGAAGCGCATCCACTTCGTGTCGATGTGTGCGCCTTCGGTCGTCGAAGATCCCACCGCGAAGGCGCGGCTGAAGCGGCCGCGCACGCCCAGGTCCTCCAGCACGGGAACGCCGGTGCTGGCGAATGGATAGACGTCCATGCCCACCGTGGCCAGCGGCACGGCGGCCAGGTGATACGACTGCGGCAGCTCGCCGATCGGATCGCTGTACGTGAAGTCCCGCCGGCCAACGTCCACGCCGGCCACGACGGCGACCTCGATCCGCCCCGCTGCCATCCGTGCCACCTCTCGGCGACCCAGCTCCAGCTCGAGATCGTTCGCGCCGGCTGCGCGCGCTCGCGGGCGTGGCGCCACCTCGGCAGGCCGGGTGGCCACCCTCTGCACGGGCGGCCCCTCGGCGGCCTCGGGTTCGAGAAGCGGCGGTGGCGTCTCGGCGGGAGGTCCCGCGCTGTCGGGAGGAAGCGTGTCCGCCGGTTGGCTCGCGGGCGCCGCTTCGGCCTTGGGCGGTACGGCTGGCTCGACGGGCTGGGTCTTGTCTTCCACCCTCTTGTCCACCGTCTGATGTACCGTCGGCTGTCCCTTTTTGGCCCGCGTATGCCGCTTGTGATGTCGCGCCGGCGCTGCCGCGGCGGCCGATGCCGCACACATCGCCGCGATCACGAGCACGACGCGAGCGCCCCGGAGACCGCGCCCGCTATCCCGGTCAGGCCAGCGCCGCACGCACCACGACGCCGGACGTGATCTGATCGTTCACCTGCGCATCCGTCAGCCCGATTCCGACGCCCATGGTCTTCGCCAATGAAGCCAGGCTGCTGGTCGAAGGCAGATCGCCGCCGTCCGACGCCATCCCGGACGCCGAGTCGATGTTCGCGGCGTGCCCGCCCGGCACGATGCCGCCCACCACCCCGCCCTTGAACGCCTTGCCGATCATCAGCGACACGGAGTGCGAGGCGTTGTGGCCGCGCCCGTTCAGCGTGTCGAACGTGCGCCCGAAGACGTGCATCGTCGCGAAGGTGACCTTGTCCTGCAGCCCGTAGCTCTGCAGCTTGCTCATCAGCGTCTTGATGCTGTTGATCGACGCCGTGGTCTGCGTCCCCTCGTTCGTGAAGTTGTTGTCGGTGTGGTTGTCGCCCGAGAACGGCAGGTGGATCGTCACCACCGGCGTGACGTTCATCTTGATCAGCAGCGTCGCCGCCAGCACCTGGTTGTTCGCGTCGTCCGCCGTGATCGTCGACAGATCGGACGCCACCTGCTGCACCATGGTGCGCAGATCCGACTGCGCCATGGCCATGTTGTCCAGGTAAGCGCGCTCGACGGTCGTCCGGGCGCGGTTCTCCTTCAACGCCGCATTGATCTTGTTCAGCGTGTCGTCCCGCAGCGCCTGCAACTGCGCGGCGACGCCCGTCGGCGGCGACAGCACGGCCTTCAACCCCGTCGGCGTCAGCTTGGGCAGGTACTGGCCCCCGAACGACACCTGCTCGCCGCCGATGGTCACCGGCTGCGGTTGCACGGTGCCCAGGCAGGACTGCAGCGTCTGCGCGAAGTACGACGGCATCCACTGGCCGCGGCGCAGGGCCCCGAACAGCTCCAGCACGCGCCCCAGCTCCCCGTGGTTCGCGGTGCCGGTCAGGTGATGGAAGAAGACGCTGCGATCCAGCGTCGCCTGCGGCAGGCTGGCCCACGGCTTCGCGGCCGTCCAGGCGGTGCCGCTGAGCTTCAGGCTGGTGGCGGTCATCGACATGTCGGTCGGATCGCAGTGATTGACGGTGCCCGACGCGAACGTCGACGGCAGGTCGTACGTGCCCGGCACGTTGCAGTTCAGCGCGTCGCCGTTGGCCGACATGCTGAGGATCAGGTACTGCGCGCCCGCGCTGTTGGCGCAGGCGCCGTCGGCGCGCGCCGACCGCGGATTCAGCAGGAAGGACACGGGCAACCCGGTGGCCATCGAGCGCAGGCCCAGCGCCCCCGCGCCGAAGAGCCACGACCGCAGATGTTGGCGTCGATTCGAGACGTTCATGGTGCTCCTACAGGCCGATGGCGACGGACGTGGGGGAAAGACAGGCGGTGACGAAGGTGGACTTCAGCGCGTCGGTGGCGCTGGCACCGGCCGCCATCGCCCCCGTGAAGTGAGCCGACAGCAACTGCGTCATGGTCGCGGTCATCGGGTCGCTGGCCGCGATGCCCATGACGTTGCCCACGAAGTCGGTGATGGCCGCGTCCTTCTTGGTGCTGCTGTAGCGGCTGTTCGTCTTGTCGATCGTCAGGCCGGCCACGTAGTTGCACAGCGCCTCGGAGGCGCCGCGAAAGAACGGCGTCGCCGACGTCGACAGGGCCGGCGCCTCGGCGCCGCGCAGGTAGCCGTCGAGCGGGATGTTGTTGGCGACCGCGGTGGCCGTCGTCTTGTCCGAGATGCCGGTGCAGACGCTGCTGGTCAGGCCCAGGCGGTTCGTCAGCGCGGCGCACAGGTGGTCCTGGCGGGCGATGCTGACCGTCTCGCCGACGTCCCCCCAGGTCTTCGTGGCGGCCTGGCCCGTCACCAGCGGCGACGAGAACAGCTCGACGACCAGGGTGTGGAAGTCGTAGTTGGCGGCCGCGAACGCCTGCGCCACCCGCATGAACTCGGGGTCATCCTCCGAGCAGGCGCTGGAGTTCGCGTAGTAGCACAGCTTCTGCGTCCAGGCGGTCCCGAACAGCGGATGCGTCACCAGCGCGGTGCCGAAGTCGTCCAGCGACGCCAGGCCCGTCTTCTCGCCCAGGTAGTCGAACGCCGCCGTTGAGAACAGCTGCGCCGGGTCGTGCTGCGCGTGATACGAGTAGGTGTACGCCTGGCGGAACACGTTCCGCATCGGATCCATCGTCTGGTGACAGCTGTAACAGGGGCTGGTGGGGTCGGAGTGCTGGCCGTCCTTGCCGGTGTCCAGCACGGTCGAGGTCCCCTTGTCGACCGGGTTGATGCTGCGCCCGATGCCGACGATCAGCGCCTGGTTCAGCGT
>Ga0070679_100007399_pt1 | contig 10261 bp, 9 predicted proteins | sample KBSC63BmetaG_FD_65652 | JGI IMG/M metagenome (GOLD analysis project Ga0070679, IMG submission 65652) | Corn rhizosphere microbial communities from Kellogg Biological Station, Michigan, USA - KBS C6-3B metaG | ecosystem: Host-associated > Plants > Roots > Rhizosphere | place: USA: Michigan... | reverse complement strand
AGCTCCTCGATGATCTCCATCGCCCGCACCTTCGGTGCGCCGGACAACGTGCCGGCCGGGAAGCACGCGCACAACACGTCGAGCGGCGTCAGCCCTTCGCGCACCTCGCCGACGACCGTCGACACGAGATGCATCACGTGCGAGTAGCGCTCGACCTTCAGCAGGTCGATGACCTCAACCGTCCCAGGAGCACAGACACGACCGAGGTCGTTGCGGCCGAGGTCGACGAGCATCACGTGCTCGGCGCGCTCCTTCGGGTCGGCGAGCATCTCCGCGGCGAGCTGGGCGTCCTCCTCCGGGCTGGCACCACGCCAACGGGTGCCGGCGATGGGATGCATCAACGCCCGGCCGTCCTCGACCTTGACGAGGACTTCCGGAGACGAGCCGACGACGTCGAGGTCACCGAACCGCAGCAGGTACATGTAGGGCGACGGGTTCCGCGCACGCAACGTCCGGTAGACGTCGAGCGCGTCGGCGTCGGTCTGCATCTCGAACCGTTGTGACAGCACGATCTGGAACGCGTCGCCCGCGCGGATGTGCTCGCGAGCTACGTCCACCGCCTTGAGGTAGTCCTCACGTCTCGTTCGCTCGACGTACGCCGGCTTCGCGTCCCGGTCGAGGGTCGACACCGACGACTCCGCGGGCTTGGCGAGGTCGGCCTCCATGGCGTCGAGGCGCGCGACCGCGTCGGCGTACGCCCGGTCCGGGTCGTCCTCGGCGTGCGGGGTGAGCCGGCGTACGACGTTGGCGATCAGCAGGATCGATCCGTCGCTGTGGTCCAGCACCGCAAGGTCGGTCGCGAGCAGGAACTGCAGCTCCGGAAAGCGCAGGTCGTCGGTGGTGAGCGACGGCAGCCGTTCCATGCGCCGGACGGCGTCGTACCCGATGTAGCCCACGAGACCGCCGGTCAACGGCGGCAGCTCACCCTCGACCTCGATGCCCGCGCGGGCGGTGTGCAGCCGCGCGGCTGCGTCGCGCAGCGCGTCGAGCGGGTCGTCCGGGTGGTCCTCCGGTCCCGTGCCGCTCCAGACCGCCCGGCCGTCGCGCTCGGTCAGCGTCGCCGCCGACTGCACGCCCACGAACGAGTAGCGCGACCACACACCGCCGTGCTCCGCCGACTCGAGAAGGAACGTGCCCGGGCGGTTGCCTGCGAGCTTGCGGTAGGCGCCGACCGGGGTCTCGGCGTCGGCGAGCAGCCGTCGTGTCACCGGCACCACGCGACGCGAGTCGAGCGCGGCGCGGAAGCCGGCGAGCTCCGGCAGTGTCCGACCTGTGGTCATGGAGCGGGTACGCCGACGACCGCGTCGAGCGCGTCGGCGTCGAAGCAGGTGCGATCGCCGGTGTGGCAGGCGCCGCCGAGCTGGTCGACGCGCACGAGCACGGCGTCGCCGTCGCAGTCGAGCGCGACGGACTTCACCCACTGCTGGTGACCACTGGAGTCGCCCTTGACCCAGTACTCCTGGCGGCTGCGGCTCCAGTAGGTGCAGCGCCCGGTGGTGAGGGTGCGGTGCAGCGCCTCGTCGTCCATCCAACCCACCATGAGCACCTCGCCGGTGTCCCACTGCTGCGCCACGGCGCAGACGAGACCATCGGAGTCGCGCTTCAGCCGCGCGGCGATGGCAGGGTCGAGGGCGGAGTCGAGAACGCGGGCGGACATGCCGCCATTCTGCCTGGCGCTCGCAACCGCGTTCCGCACGCGACCCTCAGCGGATGATGTGCCCCGCGGCGCGCAACGCGTCCTTCACGTCGCCGATGCGCAGCGTGCCGAAGTGAAAGACGCTCGCGGCAAGGACGGCGTCGGCGCCCGCCTCGACCGCCGGCGCGAAGTGCTCGAGCTTTCCGGCGCCGCCGGAGGCGATCAGGGGCACCGACGTGGCGGCGCGCACGGCAGCGATCATCGACAGGTCGTAGCCGGCCTGCGTGCCATCCGCGTCCATCGAGTTGAGCAGGATCTCGCCGACCCCGAGCTCTTCGCCGCGTCGCGCCCACTCCACCGCGTCGATGCCGGTGCCACGGCGGCCCCCGTGCGTCGTCACCTCCCACCCGGACGCGGGTCCGTCCGAGCGTCGCGCATCGACGGACAGCACGATGCACTGCGAGCCGAACCGCCGCGCGGCCTCGTGCAGCAGCTCCGGTCGTTCGATCGCCGCGGTGTTGAGCGAGACCTTGTCGGCACCGGAGCGCAGCAGCCGGTCGACGCCCTCGACGCTGCGCACGCCCCCGCCGACGGTGAGCGGGATGAAAACCTGCTCAGCGGTGCGACTCACGACGTCGTACGTCGTCATCCGGGCATCACTGGACGCGGTGATGTCCAGGAACACCAGTTCGTCCGCACCCTCCGCGTCGTAGACCTGTGCCATCTCGACGGGGTCACCGGCATCACGCAGGTCGGTGAAGTTGACGCCCTTCACGACGCGGCCGGCGTCGACGTCGAGGCAGGGGATGACGCGTACGGCGACGGTCACCGGCCGGTCTCCCGGTAGGCCTCGACCTCGATCTCGCACAGCATGCGGGGATCGACGAGAGCAGCAACCCCGACGAGCGTCGCGGCCGGCAGCACGTCGGCGAACACCTCGCCGTGCACCTCCGCCACGACCTCGCCATTGCTCGGCAGGTCGACGACGAGCATGCGGGTCCGCACCACGTCGGTGCGGCTGAAGCCCGCTTGCTCGACGGCCTCCAGCGCGTTGTCGAAGGCCGTCACTGCTTGCAGCCGCGCATCGCCCGCGCCGACAAGCTCACCGTCGACGATCGCGGTGCAGCCCGACACCCACAGATGGCCACCGGATGCGACCGACCGGCTGTAGCCGAAGCGCTGCTCGTACGGACCGCCGGAGCCGAACCGCTGCGTGGTCATGCCACCGCGGAGAGCGCGTCGGTCAGCGTGAACGCGCCGGCGTACAACGCCTTGCCGACGATGGAGCCCTCGACACCGAGCGGCTGCAACGCAGCCAGCGCGCGCAGGTCGTCGAGGCTGCTGACCCCGCCGCTCGCGACCACGGGACGCTCGGTCGCGGCGCAGACATCGCGCAGCAGATCCAGGTTCGGCCCGGTCAGCGTCCCGTCGCGGCGGACATCGGTGACGACGTAGCGGGCGCACCCTTCGGCGTCGAGGCGGGCGAGCACGTCGAACAGCTCGCCGCCGTCCTGAGTCCAGCCGCGCGCGGACAACGTCGTGCCACGGACATCCAGCCCGACCGCGATCCGCTCACCGTGCTCGGCGATGACCCCGCGGACCCAGTCAGGCTTCTCGAGCGCTGCTGTCCCGATGTTGACCCGCGCAGCACCCGTCGCGAGCGCCGCCTCGAGCGAGCCGTCATCGCGGATGCCGCCGGACAGCTCGACCGCGACATCGAGCTTTCCGACGACGGTCGTGAGCAGGTCACGGTTGCTGCCCCGGCCGAAGGCGGCGTCGAGGTCGACGAGATGCACCCATTCGGCACCTTGCTCCTGCCAGGCCAGCGCCGCAGCGAGCGGGTCGCCGTACGACGTCTCGCTCCCGGCCTCCCCCTGAACCAGGCGCACGGCCTGCCCGTCGGCAACGTCGACGGCAGGCAGCAGAACGAATCGGGACACGCAGATGACGGTAGCCGCCGACGTCGTTGCAGCCGGATACTGCCCGAGTGACCGACACGCTCGGTTCGGGCGATGTCGAGGTCGGACCGAGTCCTCGACGCAGGCGAACGCCGCGTCTCTTCCGTGTCCCTCCCGCGCTCGCGTGGACGGTAGGTGCGGTCGTCGTAGCCGTCGCTGTTCTCATCCCGCAGCTGAAGTCACATCTCGCCGACGGCGCAGCCGGGTGGCTGCAGCGGGAGTGGCAGACGGCGGCCGGCTACGACGGCTCACGCCAGCTGATCGTCGCCGAGGCCATCAGCCATGCCGCCACCGGTGACAACACCTTGCTCGGCGACATCGTGCAGACGTTGGACCGCGAGGAAGCGGCTCGGCTACGTGCCGTCGAGCGAGCCGTGTCGCATCACCGGACCTGGACCTCCGACGTACACACCGCAACGACGGCGGTCCACCGCGCCCTGTCCGCAGAGGCGTCAGATCTGGACCGAGATGCGAACCGCGCTCCGACGGCGTTCAACCTGTCGTTCTACGTCCCGACGGTGGAGTCGAGCGGCACGGTCGCGCTGGTCGAGCAGGCGGACAAGGTGGTCGCCTCAACTGCCCGCCGGCACGGGGTCGCCGCGTCCGGCCCCGCGCACGTTCGCCTGACGTCGGCGGCGTCACTGCTCGGCGTTCTCGACCAGGTCACCCTCCGCCCGCTGAACACCCGGCTGGTCGTGCAGCACGACTCGAACATCGACGTGTGGGACCTGCGCACCGGCATCGAGCGGCGCAGGATCTCCGACGTCCCGGTCGACGAGGACGCGATCCTGCTGCCCCGCGTGGGCGACTCGGTGCTGGTGGTGTCGAACGGACACTGGACCCTCATCCCACTCACCGGCGAAGGTCACATCACGCTGCCGCCGGCCGACAACTACCTCGCGGCGGCGGACGCCGGCCTGTGGCAGGTCGTGAAGAACCGGGTACGCCGGCTCGACGCGCAAGGCCGGCCGCTCGGCTCGTTCCACGTCATCCCGCCGGGAATGGCTCCGCCGTTCACGGCAACTGCCGACACGGTGGTGCTCGCGAAGAACAGTCCCGAAGCGGGGACCTTCCCGTATGTCTGGAACCCGTCGACCGGACGACTCGTCGCAGTTCCGCGCGCATGCGACGCGACCGTCACCGGCGCGCGGGACGTCGTCGCCTACCTGACCTGCGCGGTCAACCCCGACATCGAGGTCATGAACGTGGCAACCGGCCGGATCACGCGGCTGTCCGCGCCCAAGTCCCTGGATGTGCAGCCGGCGGCGGCATTTCTGCTGTCGTTCGACGGGCGACGCATAGCGGCTCAGGTCGCACCGCCCTCCGCTGACGACCCGTCGCAGTCCGACGTGGCGGTGTTCGACGTAGGTGCCCGCACGTCGAGGGTCATCCCGCGCCCCGCCTCGCCACTGGCGTGGTCGGCCGACGGCTCGGTCCTCGTGGTCGACACCGAGTTCGCCGCACCCACGCCGACACAGAGCAACGCGCCGCTCGCTTACTGGACCGACGGCATGACGAACTTTGCGCCGTTGCGAATCCCGGACCTCGGCACCGGGCTGCGTGTCGTGACCGCCCCGCCCGGCTGACGACCGTAGCGGGCAGAAGCATTTCTCCCGGATACTGCCCGCGTGACCGACACGATCGGTTGGGGGGACGTCGACGTCGACTCACGACGGCGACGCCGGCTGCCGCGCGTCCCACGTCGCGTCGTCTGGCCGACCGCAGCCGTGGTCGTCGCCGCTGTCGTGCTGACTCCGCGTGTGGAGTCGCACCTCGCCGACAGCGCTGCCGGGTGGCTGCAACGACAGTGGGCGACGGCAACGGCGCTCGACGTGTCGCGCGTGAGCGCGGAACAGAACGCGGCGACGCGATTGGGTGTCGGCGACCTTGCGGTCCTCGCGAAGGCGGCTCGGGCGCTCGATCGAGAGGAGGTCGACCGGCTCGGGCTCGTCCTCGAGGAGGTAGCCCGGCATCGCACGTGGAACGGCGACATCCACCGCGCCGCCGTCGCCGTCCGCGCCGCGTTGAACGCGGAGATCTCTGACCTGGCGCTCGACTCCGTGCGCGCCCAAGGCGAGGTCGAGCAGTTCCAGGCCGCGCCGACGGTCTTCTCCGCGCCCACCCAGGAACGCGTGGCTCGTGCCGACGCGCTCGTGGGAGCGATGGCCCACAAGCATCACGCGGCCACGTCCGCGTCCAAGTTGCGACTTGCCTCGGCAGTCGCCCTCGAGCAGCGACTGAGCAGAGTGGTCGACGCGCCCGTCGACGTGCGGCTCGCCGTCTCCCACGACGGTGCCGTTGACGTCTGGGACCTGCGCACCGGGACGCTCGCCCGGACGGTTGCCTTGCCGTACGCCGATGAGGAGCCGGACGGCACCGTGACGCCGATCGGCGACGCGCTCCTCGCCGGCGGCCTCGACCACCCCACGCTCCTGATGCCAGGTGCGAACCCTGTCCGGTTGCCGCGCACTCCCTTCGGCGTCTCGTCAGCAGGCGGAGACGGCGTGTGGGACTTCACCGGCGACGGCCGCGTCCTTCGCTTCGATGCCAACGGTCATCGAGTCGGCCCGGCTTACGCGCTGCCCGCGGGCACCGAAAGCGGTTCTTTCGTCGCCACCGCCGACGCGATTGCCTTGCAGATCTACGACCCGTCCGGCGGTGACGGGCTCGGATCGTCGCGACAGGCGGTCTGGTTCCCGGCTACCGGGCGGCAGGTCCCACTGACGGACGTCTGCGACGACTCGACGGCCGCCGCCGAGCACTCCGTCGGTTACCTCGACTGCGCGCGGCAGAGCATTCATGTGCTCGATCTCGCGAGCGGAAGCTCGCGCAGTGTCCGGTTGCCGGCCGGCTACGCAGTGTTCAGTCCGTTGCTGCTCGCGCGGGATGGCCGGAGGGTCGCCGTCCAGCTCGACCCGGGCCAGGCGGACGGTGAGGACGACACCAAGCTGCGCCTGGGGATCGCGGACCTCAAGACCGGCAAGTGGACGCTGCTGCGCAGCCCGACGTCGCCACTGGCCTGGGCCGCTGACGGCTCGACGCTTCTCGTGTCCACGCCCGTCGACAGCGTCGGTCCGTCGCTCGCGCCGCTGGGCTACTGGCAAGTGGGCCGGCCCGCCGTGCAGGCCATTCGCCTCGACGGCATCGGCCAGCCTCTGTGGGCGACGCTGCTGCCCTGAGTCAGGACAGCGTCCGGACCCAGTTCCGCAGCAGCTGAAGTCCCGCATCGCCGGACTTCTCCGGGTGGAACTGCGTCGCCGCGAGCACACCGCGCTCAACTGCTGCGACGAACGTCGTGTCGCCGTGAGTCGCAGTGGCCTCGCCCTCTCCGGCCGGCGCTACGGCGTAGGAGTGGACGAAGTAGAAGCGCTCACCGCTCACGCCGTCGAACAAGGCAGAGTGCTCCGGCGGCTGCACCGTGTTCCAGCCCATGTGCGGCAGCACCGGCGCCGACATCCGCTCGACCCGTCCGGGCAACACGCCGATGCCCGCGGACTCGACGCCGTGCTCGTCGCCCGTCTCGTAGAGCACCTGCATACCGACGCAGATGCCGAGCACCGGCTGCTCGCGCGAAACACGTGCCTGCACAACCTCCTCGCCGTGCACGCGGTGCACGCCCTCCATGCAGGCCGCGAACGCACCGACGCCCGGAACCACCAACCCGTCACAGTCGCGCGCCGCGTCGATGTCGGCCGTGACGGTCACGTCGGCGCCGACCTTGGACAACGCCCGCTCAGCCGACCGCAGATTCCCGGATCCATAGTCCAGAACGACCACGCGGGGTTTGCTCATTCGGGTATTCACAATCGGCCTTTGGTCGACGGCACGCCGGTCGCACGTGGGTCGATCGCCACCGCCTCGCGCAGAGCCCGCGCGACCGCCTTGAACTGCGCCTCGACTATGTGATGCGCATTGCGCCCCGACAGCACACGGACGTGCAGGCAGATCTGCGCCGCCGCTGCCAGCGACTCGAAGATGTGCCGGGTCAGCGTCGTGTCGTAGCTGCCGATGAGCTCGACGATCTCCGGCTCCTCGTGCACGCAGTAGGGCCGGCCTGACACGTCGACCGCAACCTGCACGAGCGTCTCATCGAGCGGCACGAGCGCGTTGCCGAACCTCGTGATCCCCGTCTTGTCACCGAGCGCCTGGCCGAGCGCCTGCCCGAGCACGATCGACACGTCCTCGACGACGTGGTGCGAGTCGACCTCGACGTCGCCGGAAGCCTGCACCTCGAGGTCGATCAGCGAGTGCTTGCCGAGCTGCGCCAGCATGTGGTCGAAGAACGGGACACCGGTCGAGATCTCCGTGCGCCCGCTGCCGTCGAGGTCGATGGCGACGACGACCTTCGACTCCTTGGTCGCCCGCTCCACGCGCGCCCTACGGCTCATCTCTCAGGTCACCTCTCTGACGGCGGCGAGGAACAGGTCGCACTCCTCGGTCGTGCCGACACTCACGCGCAGCCACCCGTCGAGTCCGACGTCGCGCACCAGGATGCCGTGGTCGAGCAGCGCCTGCCACTGCACACGCTGGTCGTCGAACCGGCCGAACATGACGAAGTTCGCATCGCTGTCGACAACGTCGAGACCCATGGCGCGCAGCTCGTCGACCAGGCGGTCGCGATCGCGTCGCAGCTGGGCCACCTGCGCGAGGGTCGCGTCAGCGTGACGCAACGCCGCGAGCGCGGCCGCCTGCGTGAGCGACGACAGGTGGTAAGGCAGCCGGACCAGCCGCAGCGCATCGAGGACGGCCGGATCTGCGGCCAGATAGCCGACCCGTGCGCCGGCGAAGGCGAACGCCTTCGACATCGTCCTCGTCACGACCAGCCGTGGGTGACCCGACAGCAACGGCAGCAACGACGGCGAGTGCGAGAACTCGAAGTAGGCCTCGTCGACCACGACCATGCCGCGCGCGGCGCCGAGCACCGCGTCGACAACATCCGGGTCGAGCGCGGTGCCGGTCGGGTTGTTGGGTGAACAGAGAAAGACGATGGCCGGGTCGTGCGCCTCGACGTCGGCGACGGCGGCCTGCGGGTCGAGCGAGAAGTCGTCCTTGCGGTGCACCGAGACCCACGTGGTGCCGGTGGCGAGCGCGATGAGCCGGTGCATGGCATAGGACGGCATGAACCCGAGCGCCGTCCGCCCCGCCCCGCCAAAGGCCATCAACAGCTGCTGCAGGATCTCGTTCGAGCCGTTCGCGGCCCACACCTGCTCGGCCGTGATGCCACCGCCGAGGTAGGCCGCGAGCGCCGCGCGAAGCGCCACCGCCTCGCGATCGGGGTATCTGTTCAACGTCGCGGCTGCATCGGCGACGGCCGCGCGCAGGTCAGCGACGAGCTCAGCCGGCGGCGCGTACGGGTTCTCGTTCGTGTTGAGCCGCACCGGCACGTCGAGCTGCGGCGCGCCGTACGGCGACAGGCCGCGCAGGTCGTCACGGATCGGCAGGTCGTCGAGCTCCATCACTGCGCACGCCCACTGGAGGCACGCTCACTGGGGGCACACTCAGCGGAGGCGTCCACGCGAACCTGCACGGCGGCGACGTGCGCCGCGAGGTCCTCTGCGCCACCGAGCGCGGTGATGTGCGGCGCGACGTGTGCGAGCGCCTCGCGGGAGTAGTCGACGACGTGGATGCCGCGCAGGAACGACTGCACCGACAGCCCGCTCGTGTGCCGCGCGGTGCCGCCGGTCGGCAGGACGTGGTTGGAGCCGGCGAGGTAGTCACCGAGCGACACCGGCGAGTAGGGGCCGACGAAGATGGCACCGGCATTGCGCACCCGCGCGGCGACGTCAGCGGCGTCGCGCGTGATGACCTCGAGGTGCTCGGCCGCCCACATGTCGACGACGGCGACACCTTGGTCCAGGTCGTCGACCACGACGTACGCCGACTGCCCCTGCAGTGCCGTCTCCACCCGCTCACGGTGGCGCGTCTTCGGCACCTGCACGGCGAGCTCGGCGTCGACTGCGTCGAGCAGACCCGGCGACGGCGTCACGAGCAGACAGGCCGCAAGCTCGTCGTGCTCGGCCTGCGCGATCAGGTCGGCGGCGAGGTACGCCGGGTCGGCGCTGTCGTCGGCGAGGATGCCGATCTCCGTGGGACCGGCCTCGGCGTCGATGCCGACGACGCCGCGAACCAGCCGCTTGGCCGCCGCGACGTAGACGTTGCCAGGACCGGTGACGAGGTCGACCGGTGCGACGCCGTCGACGCCGTACGCGAACATCGCCACTGCCTGTGCGCCGCCGACGGCGTACACCTCGTCGACGCCCAGCAGCGCGCACGCAGCCAGCACCGCCGGGTTCGGCCGGCCGTCGAACTGCGGCTTCGGCGGCGATGCAACGGCCAGTGACGGCACCCCCGCGACCTGCGCCGGCACGACGTTCATGACGACGCTCGACGGGTAGGCGACGAGCCCGCCCGGAACGTAGAGCCCGACCCGGCCGACCGGCACCCACCGCTCCGTGACGGTGGCGCCGGGCGCGACGTCGACGGTGACATCGGAGCGGCGCTGCGCCTCGTGCACGCGCCGGGCCCGGTCGATCGCCTCCTCGAGCGCCGCGCGCACCTTCGGGTCGAGTCCGCCGAGCGCCTGCTGCAGCGCCGAGGTCGGCACCGCAAGAGACTCGAGCCGAACGCCGTCGAACCGCTCGGTCAGCTCGATGACCGCGTCGGCTCC
>Ga0070679_100007397_pt1 | contig 10262 bp, 12 predicted proteins | sample KBSC63BmetaG_FD_65652 | JGI IMG/M metagenome (GOLD analysis project Ga0070679, IMG submission 65652) | Corn rhizosphere microbial communities from Kellogg Biological Station, Michigan, USA - KBS C6-3B metaG | ecosystem: Host-associated > Plants > Roots > Rhizosphere | place: USA: Michigan... | reverse complement strand
CGCTACGCGAATTCATTGCCGAACCGATTCAGATCCAGGGAGTGCTTGTGGAGGCAGGCCCGACGCGACTGCTGAAGATCGATCCGAGAGCCTTGCGCCATACTCCGGGCGGATTGCGAGCAGCATCAAGAGGTTCTACGGTCGGCCAATGAATACTCCACGGACTGTCGCCTCGGATGAAAGAATTCTGAACCAGGGTTTCACAACGTCTTACGGTAATGCACACAGCGGTCCACTACCTCGTACCCCAGGGCCTGATGGACGCGTTGGGACAGTTCATTGTCGATCCAGGTGTCCGACGCCATCTCAACGCACCCCTGGCTGCGGGCCCAGTCTTCCGCCGCGGCCAAGAGCTTCCTGCCTATCCCCCTGTGTCGATGGTTCTCAGCGACGTACCAACCCTCGACGTAGCCCACCGGCCGGGATGGATTGCAGCCGTCCGCGTGTGAACGCAAGTCGATTTCCAGGAAACCAGCCAGAATTCGGTTGCTGGTCTCGGCGACCAAGGTGATGAGCGGCATCGTTACAGGAGCCTTGCCTTCGAGAATTTGTGTAAGTTCCCGGGCATGTTCTTCGGCGGGAGACTTGGGCCACAGGGCCTGGCGCATACGCACCAGTTGGTCGCGGTCCGATAACTGGGCGAGCCTGATGAAAATGTCTGACACCGGGAAAACCGCCTTTCACGGCCAGCAACTGCTTCACTCACGTGTTTGAAACAAAGCAGCATTGGCCGCCTTATATCCGAACAGGAACGCAGATCGTAAAACTGACCGAATCCGCTGTATCGTCAAATCTTCATAAAACGTGCGTACACCCGTGGGTGCAAAGTCTCGAGATCCACAAGGGTAAGGAAGTCGATCGTCTTAAATTCCCGATCGATGGCAGGCGGCCCGCAAATCTTCGCTCCCACCGCCAGGTAGGCACGCAATAGTTTCGGCATCCTATCGCTCGCGCCTTCCGGGGATATCAGTGGCATGGCGAAGGCGGGCCGCGGTGTGGTTCGCAATTGGGCGTCCACCAGGTGCTCCTGCATGGCCCCATAGACGGCTGTACCGTGAGTTGGGTCTTGCGAGGTCAAAGAAGAACAACCGATCAGATACCGGCCTCCGTGGCCGATAGCGTACTGAGCGATTCCGCGCCACAACAGGTAGAGGACCTCCGTCGATCGATGATCGCGGTGGACACAAGCGCGGCCCAATTCGATCAGGGCGTTACCCAGCCTCTTGTAGGGTGAGAAATCGAATTCACGTTCGCTGTAGAAGCCTGCATTTTTGGACGCCATCGCGCCGGTCTGCAGTCGATAGGTCCCGACGATCTTTCCGGTAGGAGTGTGTTCCACGATCAGGTGGTCACAGACGGCGTCGAACTCATCAATGTCGTGGCCGGTCGTGTAGGCGGCAACGAGTCCTTCGTTTAACTCCAGATTGAAGACCAGAAATCGCAAGCGGAAAGCGTCCATGCGGTCGGCCGCGGACGATGCCAGGCGCAAGCAGTATGACCCCTGCCGAAGATTGAGTGAACCAGTGCCTACCTGTCCCTGAAGGTTCGCAGATAACAGGGATGGAGCCAAGCAACTGCGCGTTACCGAAGCCGATGCGCCCATAAGTTGTCAGGCCTGGTTTACTGCCCGTGTTGAGGCGTTAGCCAGTGCAATCCTGGTGTGAGATGCATGGCATCAGAAAAGGTGACAACGCCATATTTCTTCAACAATCTGGCTGGTTTTTGTCACTTCACCCGCGCTGGCGAGTCTTATCTCGTAAACGGGATCAAACCCGGGAAACGAGAGCGATCTGTGACCAGGAAATTACTTCACGCGTTTGTATTACTGGCTGGCCTATCGGCTTTGGCGGCAGCCAAGGACCTGCAAAATCTGGGCAAGGATGGAGTCGCCATCCAGGGCTACGATCCGGTTGCATTCTTTACAGACAGCCAACCGGTCAAGGGAAATCCCCAATTTCAGTCTGACTACCGTGGCGCGAAATATTATTTCGCCTCTTCGGATCACAAAGCCATGTTTGATAAAGCGCCCTCGCAATACGAACCTCAGTTCGGCGGCTATTGCGCATACGGCGCAAGCCGGGGAAAGACCGCCCCGGTCAAGATTGAGGCGTGGCAGATTATAGATGGACGACTCCTCATGCAGTACGACCTCGGTGTGAAGGGCGAATTCAACAAGGACCCGCAAGGCAATCTCAAGAAGGCGGACCAAAACTGGCCCGGCCTCATCGACAAATACGGCAAGTAGGATGAGCACCAATGAGCACACAAGTAGCCTCCACCATGAACCGGCCAATGACGACGATTGTCCTGGTCTCCAGTTGGGTCTGCAGAGTTGTCGCGGCGATCATCCTGCTGCAGACGCTCTTCTTCAAGTTCACGGCGGCGCCGGAGTCGGTTTACATCTTTACGACACTGGGGACGTTTATCCACAGCTACCTTCCGTTTGTGCCGGTCAGCACTATGGAGGCCTCGGGACGTATTGGGTCAGGAATTATGGAGTTGATCGCCGCACTACTACTACTGACGCCGCGCTTCGTTTGGGCAGGAGCAGCCCTGGCGATGGCGGTGACGGGCGGAGCTATTGTCAGCCACTTAACCTTCCTGGGCATCGAGGTTCAGGGAGATAAGGGACTTCTGTTCATCCTGGCAATCACGGTGTTCGTAACCAGCGCCATCGCTCTGTTCTTGCGGCGCACGCAAACTACGGCTCGGGAAAAGGTTCTGACATGATGATGCGATCGTTGAACCATGCGGTGGCTGAGGTTTTGCGGCAGGGCTGCATCTTTCTGGATCGCGTCGGCGATGAAACGTACAGTCGGCCACTCGAGGATCCAGCCGCAGGAAAGCCCACATCGTCGCTGGGTGCGCATTATCGGCATGTGCTCGATCATTTTCTCTGTCTGGCGGAAGGAATTCGCACGGGCCAGGTCAACTACGATCAGCGGCGCCGGAACCCGCAAGTGGAAGGATCGGTCACGTGTGCACGTCTGGTCACCGAAGGCCTGATCGATGAACTTGGAGTCCTTTCCCCCAGGATTATTCAGCGCGAGTGTGTGGTGACGTACAGCGTTGGTTACGGCGAAACCGAGGCGGAAGCCGTACCGTCAAACCTGGCTCGGGAAGTCATGTTCTGTGTCGGACACGCCATCCACCACTATGCCATTCTCAGACTCCTGTGCGCTGGCGTGGGAGTGAAACTGCCGTACGAATTCGGCATAGCTCCCTCGACGTTGAAACATTTGCGAATTCAAGCGGCGGAGCGGGGATAGTCGAACATGCTCTTATCTCACGCACTCCCGGAGACCCAAGCCGCGCTGGTACTGTCCATCTTTTTAGCAACATTCATTTACGAAGACGGCGCAACTCTGCTGGCTGCGACCGTCTCGGCCAGCGGAGCGTTGGACCCGCGGATCGGAATTCTGACCACGTTCCTGGGCATCTGGATGGGAGACATGGGATTGTACGGGCTGGGCTCAAGTTTCGGACGGCGCACGGCCGAGTCGCGCCGGCTTCAAAAGTACTTAACGCCCGAGTCACTCGCCAAAGCTGAAGGCTGGTTCGCGAAGCATGGATCGCTGGCCCTGGTCATGAGCCGCGCGATCCCCGGGAGCCGCTTACCACTTTACGTGGCTGCCGGCGCGTTGCGGCTTCCGGTCCGGCTGTTTGCCAAGACGACCGCGGTCTGTTCGGCTGTCTGGGTCTGCGCGATCTTTGCCATCTGGCGATTCATTCCCAATGCATCGTCGGGGCCTCGGAGATTGCTGCCCTGGCTTGTAATGGCCCTGGTAGTGTTCGCCCCGTGGCTGCTGGGCAAGACCGCGATCGGCGTGTTCCGACGGTTCAGGCCGGCACGGAAGCGCGACGCGTTGGGTTTATGTGCACTCTGAGTGTCATAACTCATAGCGACGGCTACTTGCTTGCGATGAATCGCGACGAAAGAATCGCACGCGGAGCGGGAAAGCCTCCGCAGGTTCACCACCGTGGCGCCACCACAGCCGTGTATCCGGGTGACGGGGCGGGCGGTACCTGGATTGCAGCCAATGAACATGGCATCACTCTGGCATTGCTAAATCGGAGCGACGTAGTTCCGCTCCCCTGCGACCGCAACCAGCCACGAAGCAGAGGAGAGATCATCCCTGCCCTTGCAAGTGCGCCTTCGCTGACGGGGCTGCAAGCAGCGTTCGGTACTCTGAACCTGCACGGAATTCGACCCTTTCGCTTCGTAGGAGTGTTTCCTTCCGAGCAGACGATTGCTGAGTGGGGATGGGATTCGGCGCAGCTGACTTTCCAAACTCGGGGCTGGAATTCTCTCCACTGGTTTTCCTCGAGCCTTTCGGACAGACAGGCCGGGAGGCTGCGTGGTGCTGCATGCCGGGACGCGCAACAGGAGCCGGACGCCGGCTCGGCGCTGTGGTTGCGAAGACTTCACGCGTCTCACGCGGCCGGCCCGGGGCCATTCAGCTTGTGTGTCCACCGGGTCGATGTCAAAACCCTGAGTTATACCGAGGTCGTTGTCACCCCAGGACAAATACGAATGAAGCATTTCCGGGGCAGACCTTGCGCTATGGATGCCGACGGTGGAACTAACGTGGACCTAATTGAATATCCTCGCGCAACTACTCCGCCGGTCGGCCATATGTGCGGTTCAGACCAATGTGAGCTCACGGCCAAAGGAAAACGATCAACCCACCAGTAACTATCAGTCCATGAAGCCTTTCGCTACTAACTCGGGTTACCGTAATCGCCGACGCCTCGTCGGCCGTTGGAGGCGCTGGTTTCGCTGGGAGTTCTGGCCTCTGTATGTGTTTTATCCCCCCGTGGTTGCGTACATCGCTTATCTCGGAATCAGATTCCGAGGTTGGACGTTGTTTACGGCGGCCAACCCGGCCATTCCGGCGGGCGGATTCGTGGGCGAGTCCAAGCATAAGATCCTGGACCATCTGAAAGGCGCCGGTCCTTGCCTCCCGCATTCCACGCTTCTGGCCTGCGGAGTGCCGGGAGAACGCGTCGCCGAGGCCGAGGAATTCATGCGGCAAAATGGGCTCGAGTTTCCGGTCGTATTGAAGCCGGATGCCGGGCAGCGTGGCTCGGGGGTGGCGATCGTCCGCTCAGCGGACCAGTTGTGCGAGTATCTGACGCGCTCGTCGTTCCCGGCGATCTTGCAAGAGTATGTTCCCGGTGAGGAGTATGGACTTTTTTACTATCGCTACCCGAATAGTGAGAGCGGCCGAGTTTTCTCGGTGACTGAGAAGAGAATGCCCGTTCTTCTCGGTGATGGAAAATGTACGTTGGAAGAGTTAATCCTCGCGGATGACCGTGCGGTTTGTATGTCGGACTTCTACCTGCGTAAGCATCTGGATCGGACTCACGAGGTGCCAACGGCGGGAGAGCGTGTGCAGCTGGTTGAGATCGGGACCCATTGCCGGGGTGCCATTTTCCTTGACGGCGGTGAAACCATCACTCCCGCATTGGAAGAGGTTGTCGATCAAATAGCGAAAACCTTCGAGGGCTTCTTCTTCGGTCGCTTTGATATTCGTGTTCCTTCGCGGCAAGACTTCATGGCGGGCCGCAACCTCAAGATCGTTGAGCTGAATGGCGTCACCTCGGAAGCAACCCACATCTACGACCCCAAGCTCAGTCTTTTCGAGGCCTATCGTGTCCTGTTCCGACAATGGCGGATCGCATTCGAAATTGGGCAACTCAACCGGGCGCGCGGCATCCATCCAGCTTCTGTGGGCGAGCTGCTGGATGCGGCTCGCCGGTATTCCCACCTGGCACAGAGCTACCCGGAATGATCGGGGGTAATACGCTGCGCAGGTTGGCAAGCCCGCATGTTGGGATCGCGTTTGCATGGATCATGCTTGCCGCCGTCTCAGGCGAGTACCAGAGGCATGCCGAATATCCAGTCTGATGATGAATTCGATGATGAATTCAACGACACCGTCTTACTCCATTCGTCCAGCCGGCGTAGAGAACATTCGGGGACTCTCTGCGATCGAACTAGCAGCTGCCAAGCTGCTCAAGGGCTACGCACCTGAGTCCGTGCTGACCGAGACCACGGACGAGCATACATTTGCCGATGCCGCGCGCGAGGGGCGCCTGTGGGTGGCCTTGAAGCGCGACGTGCCCGTAGGCTTCGCCCTGGTAAAAATGCTAGCTGATGATTTGCCCCATCTCGAGGAACTGGACATTGATCCTTCTCACGGGCGTCGTGGCGTAGGAACGGCCCTGGTCCGGGCAGTGTGTAAGTGGGCGGCCGATTCCGGATACACCATGCTGACCCTTTCGACGTTCCGGGCTGTGCCGTGGAACTTTGCGTTCTATGCGCGGTTGGGGTTCGAGGAGATACCCCGCGAAACTCTTCGTTCCGAGCTGTTGGCTGTGGTATCGGAGGAGGCGGATCGAGGCCTTGATCCGGATACGCGGGTGGTCATGGGGTATCGATGCGTGCCGCCTGCGATCCGCGAACAAACACCGCTGTCCGTCGAATGACGTCAAATACCAATTCAGGGCTCCCCGAGGGCGCCCCTCAACTGCCAGGTCCTACACTTGAGACTTCTCGCATTTTCGGATCTGCACTTGCCGCGAACCGGTTCTTGGTCCTCCCAGGAGCCCGCGGTGCCTTGCCCTCAACCGGAGGTGCCGGGCGAATCCCCTTCACATCCTCAACATAAGCCCGCAGGATTTCGGCCACACTCCAAGCCTGTGCTATACATCCACATGGCCGTTGAGGGGCGTCGCCGTCGAAGATCTCGGAGATGTGACCGAGCCCGCCATCTGCAAGGTGACCTTTCAACGGCTCGAGCCATTCTGCAGCCTGGCGGCGGGCAGCGTCACTGCCTTGGTTTACCTTTATGTATGCGGTGATAAAAGGGCCCATCAGCCACGGCCAAACTGTACCCTGATGATAAGCGCCATCGCGTTCGGTGGGTCCGCCGGTGTAGCGACCACGGTACTGCGGATCGCTGGGCGCCAGGCTGCGCAGGCCGAACGGAGTGAGCAGATGCGCTTGAACTTTCTCCACTACGCCCTTCGCGCGTTCGGGTGACAACATGCCGTGGGTCAGGCTGACCGCCAAGATCTGGTTCGGGCGGATGGACGGGTCCGGCGGTGCGCCGTTGGTGACATCGAACAGGCAGCCGGTATTCTCATTCCAGAAGAGGCGGTTGAAACTCCAGCTCGCCACAGTTGCCATGTTGCGATAACGCTTCTCCCCGGTTTCGTCACCGAACCGTTGAGCCAGGTCTTCCATGATGCAAAGCGCGTTGTACCAAAGTGCCTCAATCTCCACGGGCTTGCCGCGGCGCGGCGTCACTACCCAGTCGCCGACTTTGGCGTCCATCCAGGTGAGTTGGACCCCGGGTTCTCCAGAAGAAAGCAGGCCGCTGGAATCCACCTTGATTCCGTAGCGCGTGCCGCGCACATGCCAGGCGATGATATCGGCGAAAACGGGATAAAGCTCGTTCCGCACAAACTCCAGATCGCCGGTGTAGGCCAAGTAGGCACGAGCGGCTTCAAAAAACCACAGCGTGGCGTCCACAGTGTTGTATTCCGGGGTTTCACCGGCATCGGGAAAACGGTTGGGTAACATGCCCTGATCCACGTGCTGTGCGAAAGTGCGCAGGATGCTGCGCGCGACCTCAGGCTTGCCAGTCGGCAGAGTCAGACCGGGCAAGGCCACCATGGTGTCGCGGCCCCAGTCACTGAACCAGTGATAGCCGGCGATCACCGTTTTCTTGTCGCCGCGAGCGACGATGTACTGGTCGGCGGCGGAGGTCAGATCCTGGGCGAAGGCGTCCGCAACCGGCGCCGTTGCGGTCAGCTTCGGGCGACGACCAATCTCTGCTTTGCGAAGTTCCGCCGCCTGAGCGGCATCGCGCTGTTCGGTGGAGGCAATGACCGTTGCCGGGCAACCCTTGTCCAGATCAAAACGCAAGACCAGAGGATTGAAGAGGTCTTCGGCGAAATCGAGGCCGCGCTCCCGTTCGGCGTCGTATTCAAAGTTCCGGTACCAACTGCCGGCTTTCCGCACCTCGCTGGCGTTGTGAGCCAGATACAAGGAAGGCAATCCCTGGTAAGGAGTGAGGGTCGCCAATCCAGGACTTTGTTTCGCGTCACCATTGATGGCTCCATTTTCGTGTGTGGTGCTGTGATAGTCGCGGAATGCGATCAGCGGCCTGAGCTCAAGGCGCAAACTGTTGGGCCGTTCCGGATGATTGTTTTTCTTCAACTCGTATTGCACCACCGCGCTGTTCTCGCCCTGAACCATGAACACGGTCTTCTCGACCTCGATACCCTCAATTTCGTAGGTGAATACTGGAAATGGATCAAGGCGGAACTTCTTCAGATATTGAAACCCCCGCGGGTGAATCACGCCGGGATAGCGGTTGGCCGAAAGATCAAACGGTTGTCCTTCGATGAAAAGGGTTTCCTCCAACTTGGAGAGCATCACGATGCGGCCGACCGGCGGTTTCGTGGCAGCCACCAGCAGCCCGTGGTAACGGCGGGTGTTCAGCCCGATAATCGTTGAGGAAGCAAAGCCCCCGAGACCATTGGTTTCAAGCCATTCCCGTCGCAGTGCGGCCTCCAGATCACCGCAGATTTCTTTCGTGAATTGAATCATGTTCTTTTCTCCCAGGAGGATGCTTTCTTTCTGGTGAGACTCACTTAACCTCGGAAGGTGACAGAACTCACGCCGGCCATGATGTTATTACAGCATGGGTATAGGGCCCAAGAAAACTGCGGACCTCGCACTCCGCAGGGCGGATGAGGGGTTCGTCCTGATGTAAGCTCTGGTGCTTTGTGCACTAGGCTACTTCGCAAAACACCTTGATGGCGCCATTGGGTGACGTGAGCTTCTTGAACAGTTCGGTGTAATTCTCCAGGCCCTTCACCGGATCGGTGAGAAGCTTGCTGAGCCATCCCGGATACTCCGCCTCCGCCTGCGCCATGTCCCCGACACCCATTTCAAAGTATTCGCGGTTGGCGTTTACGGTTCCGACCATCACCTTGTTGCCGAGAACAAATTCGAGGTTGATCCGGTCCGCGGGGACTTGAATCATCTTGTCGCCGCCGGTGACGCTGGCGAGCACGAGGACTCCGTTCTTTCCCAGGGCCTGCATGCTGTCGAAAACAACGCTGGAGTTTCCGGTACCTTCGAAGACGATGTCGAAAGGTCCGTATTCCCTGGCCGCGTCGCTGATCGCGATGTCTTTGGTCGAAAGGTATCGCGCTCCGAGTTCTTCGATCAGATCCGAGTTAAGGTACGGTTTCGGAGTGCGTCCGAACGTAGTCACATCCAAACCCTTCAATCGCAAAACGAGTGTGGCCAGCAAGCCGATGGTGCCGGCCCCCATGACCGCAGCCTTGCGGGGGCGCCACACTTTGAGCCGGCGCTGGATTTCGTACGCCTGGTGAATTCCTTTTTCCACCACCGTGGTGGGTTCCAACAGCACGCCGACGTGCTTGAGACCCTTCGGGACTTTGACAATGAACTCGACGTCATCGACGTAATGCTCCGTCAAGTAACCGTGGCGCAGGTTGATTCCCCGTTCGTAGTAAGTGTCGTCGGTGGTCATGTCGTTGGTGCCGATGAGGTCGTAAATGCTGTTGCCGGGGCGGCGCACGGTGGCAACCACGTAATCGCCGGGCTTCACTTCGGTGACATTCGGCCCGACAGCTTCCACCTGGCCAAAACCTTCGTGGCCGATGACGAGAAAATCGAATCCGGGGGGCGCCGCTCCGTATTCAGCCGCATTGATTTCTTTGTCGGTGCCGTCGACACCAACTCGCAGAACTTTTACCAATACGCCGCGGCCGTTCGGCACCTGATCCAGAGAGGGCTTGGGTAAGTCCGCGACGTGGACACTGTTGGGCCTTCCAGGGAACACACTGATCGCTTTCATTTTCATTTCTCCTTATGAATTCAATCTGCGGCGACAGGGGCAAGCGCCTTTTCCGTTTTATCTCGCCGACGAGAATGGTCGTGGGACTCGCCACTTTGTTGCATTAACTTGGTGACTACGCCGGTCCATCCCGTCTGATGGCTGGCGCCCACACCGACTCCTGAGTCGCCATGGAAGTACTCGTGAAAGAGGACCAGGTCACGCCAGTGTGGGTCTGTCTGGAACTTGTCGAGGTTCCCGAACACCGGTCGGCGGCCGTTTTGATCCTGCAGGAATATGTTGGTCATGCGGCGCGACAGTTCTCCCGCGACTTCCCACAGGGTCATCCTCTTTCCAGATCCGGTGGGGAACTCGACT
>Ga0070679_100007396_pt1 | contig 10264 bp, 8 predicted proteins | sample KBSC63BmetaG_FD_65652 | JGI IMG/M metagenome (GOLD analysis project Ga0070679, IMG submission 65652) | Corn rhizosphere microbial communities from Kellogg Biological Station, Michigan, USA - KBS C6-3B metaG | ecosystem: Host-associated > Plants > Roots > Rhizosphere | place: USA: Michigan... | reverse complement strand
TCCTGAGGACCCGCGGCCTTCGCTTGCAACGACGGCTCCGCTGCCGACGTGACGGATGTGGGTTGCGGCATCCCCTCTCTCTGCTCGCTCTGCAGACGAGCCGCGGCCGCCATTGCACGTCCCCCCATCAGATCCGCCTCTTGCTCCAACTCCGCATCATTGTTGACCTGCATGCCATTAGCCATCTGCAGCATCGGTTTTACCCTACCCTGCCGCTGCTGTACTACGTGCCAGGCCTCATGCGGCAAGTGTTGCTCCTGCCCCGGGGCGAGATGAATCTGGCTACCCTGCGCATAAGCGTGGGCATTGAGCTGCCCCGGCTGCGATGAGTTGTAGTGCACATCGATGTCGTCCAGGGACATACCGGATAGCGATTCAACCCCGGCTTTCAAGCCATCCGGCAGACCGGTGCGATTCGGATTTTTTTCCAACTCACTTTGCAGCTGCACCGCCGGACCGAAGAGTCTGCGCAGTTGCTGCCGCTGCGCCACCATGCGCGGGCTGATGTGAATGCCGGCGGTCGCTGCCGAGTGGCTACTCGCGACCCTCTTTGGCTGTGTGGAGCTTACCGGTCTCGAAGTTTTTTCTGTGTGCTGCATAGTGCGGACCCTAGAGGAAACGCAGGAGATGGATGTTTTCAGCCCGTATCCACCGGATCATGGAGAAATTGATCAGGGCCAGAATGGCTGCGCCCTGGGTGGACTCGACCAGTTTGAAGACCTCTTCGGTCAAATCATCCACGGGGAAGCACATCGCGGCCGCGGCGTGGAACGGGCTGTAGGGATCGAGGTCCACGACGGTGATCGAGTTGCCGTTCGCCGTATTGGCTGTCTTCAGTGGAACGTCCGTTTTCTGACGCCCGTTGAGGTTGAACCAGTAAACTTCTGTCGAGGGCTTGAGCACGACAAATTCCGGGTTGACCCCGTTGGGTAACTCCAGGGATTTCTCGCAGATATCGTCGAAGCCACTCAGGGGGTTGAATTCGACGCGCTGAAATGTCGCTTTCCGGCCCTTGAGCCAGAAGCGACCGATGGCAACCGGTGGAAAGGGACATTTCGCCGTGGTGACCGTTGTTTTGACCAGCGGCTCGATCCAGACTTCCTGAAAGAACCGGCGTTCATTGGGGCCGACGCCCGCCGAAATGGTGGGCACGCTGTTGTAATCCCGCAAGGCCTCATCACGCGTCACTCCCTTGCCATACCCGATGGACTCGAAAACTGCGCCGGGCTGGATGATGCTGTCCGGCAGCGCCTCGACCTGCCTGTAGTAGAACAGTAGGAGTATCCCCAACCTGGGATTGTCGCTGCGCGTCTTGGTCAGGACGGGCCGGAGAGACTCGAAGGCCTTCTCCACCCTCTCCTTCTGGATACGATCATTGATGAAATTGAGCGTCAGATTGATGCCCTGGAAGGCGAGTTGAATTCCCCCGATGATCGCTGTTCCGCGCGCCGAGGGTTGCGGGCTTCCAATGGAAGGGCCCACGCCGATACCAACACTGGCGCTGCCCGCATTCGGCGCTGCGCCGCTACCGCCCGGCCCGCCGCTGCCGGTGCGGCCACCGCCCGTGCCGGCGGGCGAGGCGCCGCCCGGGGATCCCCCGCCACTGTTGCCGCTCCCTCCGCCACCGCCTGGTTTACCGCCGCCGGAGCCAGGTGGCTTGATGGTCGGGGTGTATGAGCCAGGGGCGGAGCCATTGGGTGGCGGCGGTATGACCTGGCCATTCATACCGACGGCCTTAGGATTCAGACCCAGCAGTTGCCGTCCCCTGACAGGGTCCTCGAGACCGGTCACGCCCTTGATTGTTTTACACTCCGGCACCAGCTTGACGCCCAATGCTGCCGCCCGGCCCTGGAACTTCGCATCCAGCGTCCACAACTCACCGTCCAGGGCCTTGGCCTGGGAGGCGACAAAGGCATCGCCCTGACGGTTGGGATCGTTCTTGCGATCGTACTCCCGTATCTGCCCGGGTTGGCCGGGGCCCGGCACCCGGATAATGTTGTCAGCCAGGAATTCGAGCCGGGCCGCCTGCGATCCCGGCGGTGCCTTATCGATATGCAAGTCTTTCAGCATCTCGCGATATTGACCGCCCATCTGCGGCGTCGGGGCTCGTGTGACCAACTCCTCGTAGGCCGCCGCAGCGATGTAAACGGTCCTGCCCGTCCTTACGTAGGCGTTCAGCGCATCTGCCAGCGGCTTGTTGCCACGTGATACGTCCGCCAGCACATTCGTATCGATGATGATTACCGGATCGCTCATGGCACTTCCCTGCCTGCAAGGAAAAGCCCACGCCAGCCTCAAAGGCGCGCAGCCAATCAAACATATAGTCGATCTCAACTTCAAAAGCGAGACGTTGAGGAGCTCGCTCACCACTGCTCGCGTGGAGGGCCCGGAAACGTTCTCAGCGCACGCGTGACAATCCCTCGAAGGGTCAAACGGGGCTCAGGTGCGCGGATCGGCTCGAAGGCCGCGTTATTGGAATCCTCGGCTCTTTGAGCCGTGTCAGGCCGCGCTGTTGCAGAGCGGCGTCTCATCCTGTTGGAAATATAGCGGTTTGAGCGAATCGAGTGGTGGCTGTTGGGATGATCGGATATTGCAATGCGAAGCCCCCACGTGGTGAGCGGCATTGCAACTGTCGCGTTACCGAGCCTATAGTCGGGGATAGAACACAAAGGTAAATCGCCCGACGTGGCGAGCACCGCCGGGTCGGCATGGCTGGATCTCCTGGGGGTTGTGATGCTTGACAGGGATCCTGCAATCATCTGTGAGGTGGCCCATGACCGCTATTGTCGCGCGCGCTTATCTCTCTCCTTCGCTCGTGTTGCTTGCGATGGATTGGGCGGATGGCGGTGAACGCAAGGACTTTCTGGGTTTCGCGGTTCGGCGCACGCCGGGCTTTGCCGATTTGAAGACCGGGCGGCTCGGGCAGGAGGATTGGTTGCCGAATCGAATCGGTTTCCACGGGCCTACGCCTGCCGGCCAACCCGATCCGCCGACGAACACGGCGCCGATCCAGAAATTCATGTGGTGGGATGCGCATCTGGAGGGCGTAACTCCTGACACACCGCTGACATACGAAATCTTCCCGGTGTGCGGCGACGCGAGCGACCCTCAGGTGTTGCAGGCAGATGGCGCGCGGGTCGAGGTCCAGTTGCCACGACATGTCGAGCATAACATCGGCACCTGGTTCAATCGGGCGGTCATGAGCTCGCAAGCGTTTTCGCGCATGGCGGAGGCCATTGGAATAGACCTGCATACGAAGCCGAACGACGAGCAGGCGCTGAAGCTGCGATCGTGGCTCGCCAACGGTATGGAGAAACCGGTGCCCGACTTCATCGCGGGTGCTGGAAATACCGTGGTGGGTGCGATCTATCACCTGACGGATGGGCTGTGGATCATTCCGGCGCTCGCCAAGGCGCAGCGAGAGAAGGACGTCGAGCTGGTCTATGACGGCAAAACCAAGGGGGACGGCGAGGGCAATGGAAACCCCAACGCAGGGGCTATCGAAGCGCTCGGGTCGGTCACGTTCGACAAGCGTGACAAAACCAACATCATGCACAATAAGTTTCTTGTCGGTGGCAACAACCTGACGCGCGGATCTGGAGAGCCGGTTGCGCTCACGTGCGGCTCGGCGAATTACACTACGGAGGGGCTCACGTCGCAGGCGAACCTGATCCATACGTTCGCATCACCGGAGCTGGCTTCGTTGTACCTGGAGCGCTTCCAGCTCTTGCGCACCAATCCGACCAAGGGCGTCACGGCTCACGGGGCCGAGTGGTCCAAGACTGTCTCTGTCGGGGATGCGGGCGTGCGCGTGTTCTTCTCTCCCGAGCCGGGGAAAGCCGGGAAGGATCACAGCGCCTCCATCGAGACGATTGTCCAGGCGATCCATGGAGCGGCGAGCTCCGTGTTGTTCTGTCTGTTCGACCCTACGGACAAGGAGCTCCGGGATGCGTGCTTCGCAGCGGGGGATGCCGGCAAGATGATGTTCGGGCTCGTCAACAAAGTTGCGCAGCAGGAGCCAACCGCAGAACCCGACGACAGCGGTCATATCCGCGCGGATCGGCTGGCGGCGCTGGAGATCTACCATCGATCGAAGGATGCCAGGGATGTGATCGGTGGCGAGTATTTCGGCGGGAATAACCTGCCGGAAGGATTTCAGAGGGAGGTGAACATCTTCCCGGGCGACAGGCCCCCGCCCTTTCCCCCGGTCATCATTCATCACAAGTTCGTGATCATTGATGCCGAGACGGACTCGCCGGTGCTCTATACGGGGTCGGCGAATATGAGTGGGAACTCGGTGTTCGGCAATGATGAGAATCTGCTCGAGATGAAGGGGTCACCGCGGCTCGCGCACATCTATCTGGCGGAGTTTCTGCGGTTGTACGAGCACTATCGGGCGCGGGCGAGCTTCATCAGCTCGAAGAAAGGTGGCGGAAACACATTCAGCCTCAGCGCGGATAGCGGGTGGGCGAAGAAGCACTACAAGCGAGGGACGCCGGAGTACAAGGCGCGGCTGCGGATGTTGGGAGAAGATTAGGGGCCGCACCGGGGCGGCCCGCGATGTGTCTGTCGAGCGCGTCAGTGTTGTCGACAAGCTCGAGGTACAGATACCGCATGAGGCGCGACTCCCGCGACGCCATCACCTTACGCCTCGCCTGAGCGCCTCCCGCCGTCGCAGCTCAGCAGCAGCGGCCCTGTCGCCAGGGACCGACTACTCGAGCAAGACATGTCAAATCATCTGGTATGAACAGAAATACCCACACGGTGAACTCATCCGCATTGGACCTTGCTGTACTGCTCCCTTATCGTCATCGCATCAGGTCTCTTCGACGATGAGCCTCGGAAGTAAAGACATGACCGATGCCAGCAGTGAAATTGTGGAAGTCCTGCGCACTTTGCAAGCCGCGGCAACTCTGTGCGCCAATACATTCACCACACCGCAGCTGAAGGTCGATTATCGAGTGGCCTTCTCGGCAGGCGCGCCTCTTCCGTGGCGCTTGCTCGAAATTCATTTCCGACTCCCTCGAAGCGGCAATCGCTACGCACTGCGCCGGATGCATTGCTTCGGTACCCCCGAGAGGTTGCAACGCTCGATTCACGAGCGAGCCAAGTGGAGGGCCTGCGATCAAGAGCTCGTCGCCAGCTATCTGGTCAGGGCCCAAGGCACAGCGGACGAGCTCAGCCAGAGTGAGCCCGACTCGCGCAGATCAGCTCATGCGCACCCCAGCCTCGATCTACGCGAGCTCAGGCCGGCCCGCCTCGAGCTCCGGGCGCAAATATGTACGACGCGGCCGGAAATGGTGGTTGATCTGTTGAACGGTCGAGTCGCCCACGGCTGACCGCACCGCTCCGTATCGGAATCGGAACACTGTCACGAGCAGAGAACGGGTGCGGCGGAAGTTATGTCGCATCCACCGCGCAATTGGTCTTGGATGAGTCTCGCGCGAGGCCAACCCGCCAAACGAAATCGTTACGCAACGTGCGAATGTCGCCCAGCGGCATCTCAGTCGATGCGGTGTGTAGCACCCTCCTGCTGATTCTTCATACTCCTAACATATATCCTCCTACAGACCGTCTTAGGTACTTCGCCTCCCAACAGTGGTGTATCCCTGGATCCAGCCACTGATAGACCCTCATGTCTATTTCGTTGAAGTATCAATCGACCGAGTCTAACGCCCCTCAAACAACGAGGTCGGAAAAGGGAGAGCAACATGCTGCGCCGGATCATACTTGCGGGGCTCGCCGCAGGATTGCTGGTGGCCTCGACAACCTGGGCCCAGGTGGACCCGGGTGTCAGGCCGGGTGCGATCAACGGCCAGCCCGGGGCCACGTCCACGAATCCGTTGCCGTTGGCATCGGTCAGCGCCAATAACCCGGCCGGCATTCGGGACTTCTTCAACGACGGGCTCGATCGCTTCCAGGAAGAGGACGCTGTCGCGCATGGGGAGGGAGGCAACGGGCTCGGGCCCCGGTTCAACCTCAACCAATGCTCCGGCTGTCACATCCAACCGACGATAGGCGGGTCAGGGGGAAAAACCAACCCACAATATACGGTGGTCCAGACCGGTATGGCAGGCCCGGGCAATTCCATCCCGGGCTTCATCACGCCGAACGGACCGACGCGCGAGGCGCGCTTCCCGTTCTTCTTCAATAGCAATGGCACTGTGAACACCAGCGCGCCGAACGGCGGCGTCGAGACGCTGTTCACGGTAAGTGGCTTGCCGTTCGCGGGCAGTTGCAACATTTCGCAGCCCGATTACGCCGCCGCGGAGGCCGCCCACAATGTTGTTTTCCGCATCCCTACCCCGGTGTTCGGGGCCGGCCTGATCGAGAACATCGACGATTCGACGTTGATCGCCATCCGGACCGCCAATGCCAGCAACACCTTGGGGATCAGTGGCACTTTCAACCGCAATGGCAACGACGGCACGATCGCCCGGTTCGGCTGGAAGGCGCAGAACAAGTCGCTGCTGATCTTCGCCGGCGAGGCCTACAACGTTGAAATGGGCATCACCAGTGAGATGTTTCCCCAGGAGCGACCCTTGCCGGAAGAGGAAGTTCACGGTCGTGGGCTGCCTTCCGGCTGCCTGAACCTGTCGACCACCGGGTACCCTGAGGACATAACCAACTTTACGCCCACCTCGGGCCAGGCAGGAACCACCGCGGCCAATGCCACACTTCTGAACGATGTCGAGTCATTCGCTCAGTTCATGCGGTTGCTGGCGCCCCCGGTGCCCTCGACGACCACCCCGGGCGGCTCGGCTTCGATCAGCGCCGGGCGGCAGTTGTTCACCTCCATCGGCTGCGCCCTTTGCCATACGCCTTCGATCAACAGGACGCAGGCATCGCACATTACGCCTTCCTTGGGCGGGCAGACGGTCGCTGCATTCTCTGACTTCGAGATTCATCACATGGGCACCCGGCTGGCGGACAACGTCTCGCAGGGCACCGCCGGTGGCGACCAGTTCCGCACCGCGCCTCTGTGGGGGCTCGGGCAGCGCATTTTCTTCCTCCACGATGGCAGTCTGAACAATGTGTACTCAGCAATCGACGCTCATCGCAGTAATGGCTCGGAAGCGAGCCAGGTGACCACGAATTTCTTCTCACTCAGCGGCACCCAACAGCAGGAGGTGTTGAACTTCCTGCGCTCCTTATAGCTGCAAACGGGCGGGGGGCCTCGAAAGCCCACCACCCGCCGGTTCCGGGGCGGGACACCATCGAGTGTCCCGCTGCCGGGCCTCAGCAGCGGGCTTCAACCTGCACCTTGATCAAGCCCGTGGATCTGGATGCCCTCCAGCAGGCTATAATAGGTACCTGCAACGGATTTGCCCGCCCGCATCCCGGGAAAGGACCCGCATGTTGAGACCACTGTTGCTCGGAACCTGCCTCGCCGTGGCGCTGAGCGGATGTCTCACCATCAATCAGCCTCACAATCACGTGGAAAAGACTGTGAATACCGCGCTGACGGCAGCCTGTCTCGCGGCACAGCTCGCTCCCTGCACCATCGAGCCCTCGGCAGCCGACAAGTCGAAGGCAACCGAGGCCAGGGCGGCCGCCGTTCGAGGCAAAGCGCGACGCGATTCAACCGCCGCTGACCAGGATGCCGCGCGCCGTTCGTCTTGCATGACTCAAATGGGGCCACGGTTGCCGGTTAGCTCGAGTCAGTGTGCGGCTTATGGGGTGACCTATTCACGAGAGTGAGTCGGCGCTGACCTAGGTGCCTTCAGCGTGTAGTCTTCTGTCGCCTTCTCTTCTTACTGGCTTGCTCAATGTCGGTCATGTCCCCCGCCGGTCGGATCTCGAAAATGTTGCCGTACCTCATAGCAGGGTGCTGCGACATGAGCTGTACAGCATGGTTCATGTCCCGCGCCTCGAGTATCAACAGGCCGCCGAGTTGCTCCTTGGTCTCCGCATAGGGACCGTCCGTTGTCGCGACTTTGCCGTTCTTCCAATACAGGGTCAGGGCGGTTTCCGCAGGCTGAAGCGCTTCTCCCCCGGCCCAATTGCCGTTGGCGCGAAGTTGGTCGTCGTATTCAAAGCACGTGTCGAACATCGCGTTGCGCTCGCTCTCGGTCATGCCGTCGAATTTGGCCTTGTCGTAGTAGCCAAAGCAAAGGTATTTCATCGTTCTTCATCTCCTGGTGGGAGCCCGCGGCACGGTTGTGCGCCGGGCGGTTCACCCTATAGTCGTCGCGCTCGACGAAAATCGACAGCACCCACTGTTTTTATTTGAGCTCTTCCAGTCGCCTGGTGAGAAAACGACGGTCGGGTTCCTGCCGCGCCAAAGCGAGCGCCATCTCATACGAAGCACGGGCCTCCGGAATGCGTCCTAGTCTGCGGCACAGATCTGCACGGGCAGAGTGCGCGTGCTGATAGCGGGAGAGGTGCTCGCGAGCCAGCAGGTCATCGATGAGGCGAAGGCCCTGCTCCGGCCCTTCGAACATGGCGATGGCTACGGCGCGGTTCAGCTCGACAACCGGGGATGGCTGAATCCGAAGCAACCGGTCGTAAAGCAGTGCAATCTGGCGCCAGTCCGTAGCTGCCGCGGAGGGACTCTCGGCGTGAACGGCCGCAATGGCTGCCTGCAGAGTGTATGCACCAAAGCGGCGCGAGAGCAGTGCACTCTCAGTGAGCGAGATGCCCTCGGCGATCTGTTCTGTGTTCCATAAAGATCGATCCTGCTGCTCCAGCAGGATCAGGTCTCCGTCGGGAGAAGCTCTCGCGGCGCGGCGCGACTCCTGCAACAGCATGAGGCCCAACAGGCCCTTCACCTCGGGCTCCTGCAGCAGCTCGTGCAGGAGTCTGCCCAGGCGGATCGCCTCGCGGCTGAGCGCGGCACCTTGGGTTTCGGTCGGATACCCTTCGTTGAAAATCAGGTAAACGACCTGGAGGACGGCTGCCAACCGTACCGACAGCTCCTGGGAGTCTGGCACCTGGTAAGGAATTTTCTTGTCCCGGATGAGAGCCTTCGCGCGCACAATACGTTGGGCGAGTGTTGCCGGGGTGACGAGAAATGCGCTGGCAATCTCCTCCGTGGTCAAGCCGCAGATTTCGCGCAGAGTGAGTGCAACCTGCCCTTCCGGAGGCACAGCGGGATGGCAGCAAGTGAAGATCAGACGGAGACGATCATCCTCGATCGCCTCATCGTCGAACGGTGTTTCGTTGATTTGCGCTTCCAGGCTCAGCGCATGATCTTGCTGTGTGAGGTCGACGCGCGCGCGCCGGCGTATCCGGTCTATGGCTTTGAACCGCGCCGTTGAAATGAGCCAGGGGCGCGGCTTTTCCGGAATACCCGTTTGAGGCCAGCTCACCAGGGCAGCGGCGAACGCTTCATGCATAGCCTCTTCGGCGAGATCGAGATCTCCGAGGAGGCGGACGAGCGTTGCCAGAACCCGCCCCGATTCCGCTCGGTAAAGAGTCTCGACAGCTTGGCTGAGTTGTTCGGGCACAGGCGTTGGCATCCGGGCAAAACTAACAGAGGGAGCGGCTTGCGCACAACGCCGGTGATCGTGTTGTCAATGAACCGGCGGGTTCAGATCGTTGCCGGGCCGGACGATTCATGGACTAAGACACCAGGCGAACCGAGAACTGAGCCCCGGGTCTTTGGATCGGAAGGCCTATTCCTATGAGCTGTCGTTCGGACTGATCTTCGTGTCGCAACCAGCCCGCGCGGAATGGATGTTCGGTTAGCGTAAGTGGCGAGCAAGCGCGCAGCGGTTCATGCATCTGTCGGGTTGTTTGCACAGGGACCGGGACGAGGGGGCCGGACTGACCTCATCAAGGGAGACTCATCGTGGTGTTCAAACAACGTCCGGCGGCACTTTTTGCCGCAATGCTCATCGCTTCAGGTTTTTCGACGGCTTTTGCGCAGACCGACCCGGGCGTGCGCCCCGGGGCGATCAACGGCCAACCCAACGCAACGGCAACCAGTCCGCTACCGCTGCCGTCCGTGTTGACGCCGGCTACCGGCGACCCTGTCAATGCCCGGGATTTCTTCAATGACGGCCTGGACCGGTTCCAGGAGGTCGAGACCGTCACCGGCAACGGCCTCGGGCCGCGCTTCAATTTCAACCAATGCTCCGGATGTCACTCGCAACCCACGATCGGGGGTACGGGTCCGGCCACCAACCCTCAATTCACACTCATCAGCAGGGGCATTGCGAGTGCGCAAGACAGCATGCCCTCGTTCATCACTGCCAACGGTCCAACGCGCGAAGCCCGCTTTCCGTTCTTCTTCAATGGGGATGGCAGTGCCAACACCAGC
>Ga0070679_100007395_pt1 | contig 10264 bp, 12 predicted proteins | sample KBSC63BmetaG_FD_65652 | JGI IMG/M metagenome (GOLD analysis project Ga0070679, IMG submission 65652) | Corn rhizosphere microbial communities from Kellogg Biological Station, Michigan, USA - KBS C6-3B metaG | ecosystem: Host-associated > Plants > Roots > Rhizosphere | place: USA: Michigan... | reverse complement strand
GCGCGGGCGAACAGACCGATGATGCCGCCGATGACACGGATGTCGGCATTGGAAAACTTGTCTGATGCGAGGACCTGCGGCTGGTCAGAGAACGTCCACCCGCCGCTTACCGCGGTTGAGTGTGCGATCTCCTGAAAAGCCTGCACTGCGGCCTGGAACTCGCGCGAACTCGCCACCGGCGAAAGGTCCTTCCACATCAGCTTGAAATATTGCGGAGAGGAGGAGATCAGTTTGAACAGCGTGGGAACAAAGGGCAGATCAAGACAGTTGCGGACGTCGCCGTAAAGCCGGCGCAGTTCCGGCGGGACCTCGTGCTCCTCAAAAGCGCGGGTAAATGCCATGCAGGGCTGCCTCTCGGGTGTTGGACGCGGAAAGGCAGGTACTCAGTTGTATGAGAAACCAGCTACTAACCTCGAGCTGCCAGCTTGGGGCGAGTGGCACCTGGGACTTTAGCAACTTGGCCGTTGGCCGTTCGCAAAACTAACCCGAACCGATTCACCGCAAGGGACGCAGAGAGCGCAAAGGAAGGGAGATACCCGGATCATGGGAATGGCGGGCGTGGCACTACAATCGTCATCTTGAGCGGGGCGTGCCCCAACGAGCATGAAAATGCTTTTTTGTCGCTCTTCTCGTGTCGCTCCGCTGCGCTGCGCGACAGCCTTCGGCAACAAGGAAGAACTTTTTCGTCTGCTTACCCAGCGCTTATCCCTCAGCGCGCAACGCGCGCCTCGGGAACGCACTGGGCTAACTTATGTCGCGCCTACGGCGCTCGGGATTCGCAAGTCGCAGACCCTAGTGTCTCCCGGTTGCATTTGCGGGAGAGGACACGAGGGAACACACAGAGGTGAGAATGGGTCCTGCAAGGGGTGATAGAGGGAAGCAGAAATCGAGAGTGTGCCCAAGCATGCCCTGGAGGGCACACAACCACCCGCACGTTCACTGGTGGGCTAATCAGCATAACTAACCCACGAGCTTCACGAAATTACCAACTGCTCTCAGGCGCGATTGAAGTTCTGGTCCGGCTCGTCTTCCGCTCCGTGGCGCCGCAGGATGTTGGGCAGGTTTTGCGAAAACGCCGATCGCGGCATCACCACGTCGCAGCCGGCTTCCTGGGCTTTGATTTTCAGGTCGCCCATCACGTGCGAGACGAACCCGACGATGGAGGTCGGCTTCTTGAACTTGGAACGCATCTTGGCAATGATGGTCAGCGGCTTGATGCTGTTGCTGTTCAGGTCAACCACGATCAGTGACGGCTTGTCTTCGGGCTTCTCGCCGACTTTCTCGAGGATGTCCTTCTCTGTCTTGACGAACTCCACCTTCACGTTCAGTTTGCGCGAGACTTCCTGGATCTTGGCGAGGAAGAAAAGATCGTCAATGAACGCATAGATGCGAGTGGGAGCGTCTTCGCGGTGCTGCAACGGCTCCATGTTCGCCACCGGAGCTGCTCCGTTGCGGAAGCGGTCGCCCTGGGTCTGGTTGCCGTTCTGGTTGCGGTAGCTGTGGTCCATGGGACCGACGAAGGCTGAGGCTCCGCGGCCGCGCTGTCCGCGATTCCGGTTGTTGCTGCGGTTCTTGCCGCCGCCACCGCCATGGCGATGCTGGCCGCCGCCCTGGCCTTGTCCCTGGTTCTGGTTCTGCCCGCCAAAGTTGCGTTTGCGGCGCCGCTGCTTCCGGTGTCCCTGGCCTTGTCCCTGGTGGTGCTGCGGCTGGTTGGGTCCTTCATTCATGCTTTTTTACCTGTGAGTTCCTGGTGTAGTGCCGGAATCCAAGTGGTGGAAACCCTGTTTCGAACCTGTTTTCCCGGTTCTGGCTGGATCAACTCCGGCTTATTTGTTACGTGAAATCTTCGTTCAATCAGCGCGTTAGCGCGAGCGGGCTGCACCGGAACGGGCAGCAACCTGAAGACTTCGCGATGTTATCACGATCAAGGGCTCTCTTGCCTCAAGAAAATTTACACATTCCCGCTGGGTCCGCAGTCCCCTGGACTCAAAAGAACCTGGCTTTTAGGAATGGTGGGCGCTATAGGATTCGAACCTATGACTTCCACCGTGTGAAGATGGCACTCTACCGCTGAGTTAAGCGCCCACTGGGCCGTACTTGCCTGCTGCAGTGGGTGAATAACCATTCTATCAGATGCAGCATTCCCGCGTGCCGGTGCAGTTCTGTGCATAACCCGGCCATTTTCGAATTTCCAGACAATGAAATACACTTCTTGACGGGCCCAAAAGCTACCCCCAAAACCCGTGCAACTTTCTAAGAGTGCTAGGGTTTATCCGAGTGTGAGTAGCGTGGCCTTGAAATCGGGGTTGTTGATGCCCACGGTTGCCGGCGGGGCACGGGGAACTGCGGAAATGTCAGCGAGTTCGACGGTCTACGAGTCGCTCACCGATGCGGAGGTAATGCTCCGCGCCGGAGCCGACGACGATGCCGCCTACGATTACCTGGTCCACAAGTTCCACCGGCCCATTATCGCTTTCATGTACCGCATGTGCCACAACCAGGCGCTTGCGGAAGAGCTGGCCCAGGAAGTTTTCCTGCGCGTCTACCGGTCGCGCAAGAGTTACGCAGCAGACGCCAAGTTCTCGACGTGGCTTTACCGCATTGCCGGGAACCTGGCCATTAACCACGCACGCGACCACAAAGTGGAGCGCAGCGGAAAAGTCGTCAGCCTGGATGAACCCGACGACGAAACCGGCACCACGCCGGACGTCGCCGATTCCACGCTGAACGCCGAACAAACGATTTTGCGTCAGGAACGGCTCGCCGCCATCAAGAAACATGTGATGGCTCTTCCCGAGAAGCAGCGCGCCGCCGTACTGATGCACAAGTACCAGGAAATGGATTACCGCGAGATCGCCGCGGCATTGAAACTCAGCGAATCCGCCACCAAGTCTCTGCTCTTCCGCGCTTATGAGGCGCTGCGAGAGCGGTTGAAGGACTATGTATGAACTGCAATGATGTTCGTGAAAATCTGATCGACGTATTGGCCGACGAGCAGGCTTCTCCGGCGGTGCTGGCCCACCTCCGTGATTGCAAGGTCTGCACTCAGCAGCTTGAGGGTCTGCGCAATACCATGGCATTGATGGACGAGTGGAAGGCCCCTGAGCCTTCCCCGTACTTCCTCACGCGCCTGCAAGCGCACGTCCGCGAAGAGCAGCAGAAAGCTCCGCAGAAAGCCGCGATGTTTTCCTGGTTCCGCAGGCCGGTTCTTGCAGGATCACTCGCTGCCGCCTTGCTCATGGGTGCAGGTGTGTATCGGTTGGCCACTATCCAACCGTGGACTCCTCCAGCACCCGGCCCTGCGGTCTCTGACGTTGAGACCCTGGACAAAGACCACGATCTGCTGGTGAATAACAACAACGACCTGATCAACGAAATGGCAGGGCTGCCCTCTGACGATGCAGGGGACGACGAAGAGATCTAAATTATGACAGGGGCACAGAAGCGAATCGGCGGCTGGACAAGCGTGGGACTGGTTGCGGCGCTTACTGCCGCCGGCGCCGCCAGTCACGCCATTTCTCCATCACGTTACGTAAGCACCCACGGCGCGGCGGTGCTTCAGGCCGCTCCCGGTCCGCAGAAAACCGCGCAGCAGTCGCAGTCAAAGAAGAGCGGGAACGCTCAGAGCCACAAGATGGGTGAGTGGCTTTCCACTCACAAGGATCTTCCTCTCGACCAGCAGGAAAAAGCTCTTGAAAACGATCCTGCCTTTAAGCGTCTGCCTCCGGATCGTCAAGCAGCGCTGAAGGAACGCCTGCGCAAGTTCAACAATCTCACGCCGGAGCAGCGCGATCTTACGCTGCAGCGCATGAATTATTTCTCCAGCCTGAGCAAGGAGCAGCGCCAGACCGTTCGCGATGCCAACCAGAAACTGCAGGCTCTCCCGCCTGACCGCCGTGTCGCCATTCACAAGGCGTTGCGCCACCTCCGCCAGATGGATCCGCAACAGCGAGCGCAAACCATGCAGTCAGACCGGTTCAAGAGCACTTTTTCTGACCAGGAGCAGGGTATTTTGAAGGAACTGGCGGACATCAATCCGCCTCCACCCGTACAGAATTCTCAGCCGGGCCAGTCTCCAAAATAGTTTTCATCCAGGAAGCAAGAAGAAAGGGCGGCCCTGGGGCCGCCCTCGTGAGTCTTGCTGTAACTACGCTGCTTTGCCCTTCGCCAAAGTTTTCTCAACACCAATCGTGATTTTCTTCGGCTTGGCTTCCTCGCGCTTCATGAGCATGATCTTGAGGATGCCGTTGTTGAACTCGGCCTTGATGTTCTCCGGGTTCACGGTGTTCGGCAGCGTAAACGAACGCACGAACCGGCCATAGTTGCGCTCCACACGATGGAAGTTCTCCTTCTTCTCCTCTTTCTCCATCCTGCGCTCGCCGCTGAAGGTCAGTACGTTGTTCTCCAGCGTGATCTCCAGTTCCTTCTCGGTGATGCCGGGAAGCTCGGCTTCCAGCGTGATGAAGTGCTCATCTTCATACACGTCCACCGGAGGCACAAAGTTCGCCGTCATGAGCGGCTGCTCGAGTTTCGGAACCAGGTCACGGAACGTGGTTGGCTGATTGAACAATTGATTAAAACGATCCTGCAATGAAGTAAGTTCTGCAAACGGATCCCAACGAGTAATGTTCGTCATGGTAATCCTCCTTTCCTCAGATTCGAGGAGCGACCGTCCTTTTGAAAGAACGATGCGAGTAGAAGGCCGTCCGGGAGCTCTTGCCTCCGTTCTGGCCTCTATTAAATGGATGAGTTGGGTAGTCGGATTGTTACTGTGCAAAACCGGGCGTCAAGTTACGCCGTCTTCCGGTCAGGGCTGCGCGGGTGTGCATCGTGTGTCTCTTTTTCAGAGCGCCGCACGTCTTCGGTTTGCGGATCAGCGTTGTTGAACATGCTGTCGGTATCCGCCTGAGCTCCAGCGACTGCCTCGCCCACTGACGGAACCAGATTACCCTCGGGCGTACTAGTGGTCTGCGCCACATTGGCATCGCCGGTGCGCTGGCTGTGATTGGCTTCAACTGGTGAATTGTCCGGCACTGCTTCGTTGTGCGGATTAGGACTGGCTTCGGTCATCCGGCCACCCTGACCCGGCGCTTGCGGCTGCTCTTCTGTGCGATTCAGGTTCTCTTTCCGTTCCGCCATGTTCGTCCTCCCTATACTTCGGCCGTCGAAAGTAAGATGGCGAAACTTGCGAACGTGGATTGAGACTGGCTGCCGAAAAGGCCTACTTCGCCGGCTGCTTTTCCCGGCGACGCTTCACCCAGCCTTCTTTCACTGTCTGGTGAGCGCGGCCGAGTGCCAGCGAACCTTCAGGAACGTCTTCCGTAATGCTGGAGCCCGCGGCCACATACGCGCCCTTACCAACCCGCACCGGTGCCACCAGTGTGGAATCGCTGCCGATGAATGCGCCGTCTTCGATCTTTGTGACGTGTTTGTTCACGCCGTCATAGTTGCAGGTAATGGTTCCTGCTCCCACGTTCACCTCTTCTCCGATTTCAGCATCACCCAAATACGTGAGATGGTTGGCTTTCGATCCGCGGCCCAGCTTCGTCTTCTTGGTCTCGACGAAATTCCCAACATGCGCCCCGGCGCCGATATCACTTGCGGGCCGCAGATGTGAATACGGACCCAGCAAAGCTCCTGCCCCTACGTGCGACTGGTCAATCACACATCCGTGGCGCACCAGCACATTATCGCCGATGGTCGAGTCGCTGATTACCGAGTAGGAACGAACCCGGCAATCGGAACCGATACGCGTCTTCCCCAGGACCTGCACGAACGGCTCAAGGATCGTGTCCGCCCCGATTTCAACATCAGGGTCGATCACGCAGGTCTCCGGACGGTAGATGCTCACCCCATTCGCCATGAGCTCATTGCATTTACGCATCCGCAGCGACGCATCGAGCGCCGCCAGCTCCGCCAGCGTGTTCGCTCCCAGAACTTCCGCAAACTCACCTGTCTTGAGTGCAACAACCGGCAACTTCGCCTTCACCAGCAGTGCCGCCATGTCTGTCAGGTAAAACTCGTGATGAGCATTATCGGTCTTCAGCCGATCGATATTGGCGAACAGCGGCCGCGTGGCAAATGCATAGATACCGGAGTTAATCTCTCGTGTCTTCTGCTGCGCCTTGCTGAGCGCTTTCTGCTCCACGATTGCCTTCACCCGATCACTGCCCGCACTCGCCCGGATGATTCTCCCATAACCGAAGGGATCAGCAGGTTCGGCAGTGAGAATCGTCATCGCGGCCTTCTTCGCGATATGAAACTCCCGAACAGATGTGATGGTCTCTGTCCGGATCAGTGGAACATCGCCGGAAAGCACTAGAATGTTCTCATAGCCCATCACCTGCTCGCGTGCGCACATGATGGCGTGCCCTGTGCCGCGCTGCTCGGCCTGCAGCGCAACTTGCACGCCATAGCCCCTCACCGAGTCGCGTACCGCATCAGCCTGATGCCCAATGATGACGTGAATGTCCCCGGCAGGAACCACCTTGCGCGCGGCTTCAATCACATGCGCCAGCAGCGGTTTGCCAGCGATCGCATGCAGCACCTTGGCGCGCTTTGATTTCAGCCGGGTTCCCTTCCCGGCTGCCATGATCACGATCCCGAATTTCGTGTCGGCCATGCTTACCGCGCTCCTCGGTGGGCGCCCGCTGTCTCTTCTCGCGTGCACTGCGCGAGTCGCATCAGTTCCGCGCAAATCTGGCCCGTCGCGTGTCGCACCACTTCCTTCTCTTCAATGAAGTTCCCGGTGATGCATTGCAGACCCAAAGCCTCAACCGCCCCGGTGTCGCACACCACCGGCTCGGCTTTTTCCGCCGCGTAACGTTCCAGCGTCTCCGCCGATACCGGCTCGGAGTTCACCAGCGCGTAGTTGAAAAGCCCGTGCGTTGAATGCGCGTAGATGGCCATTATGTGGTCGGAGGCCGTCATGTGCAGGCTTTCGTTCGCCTCAGTCATGAGGTTACAGATGAAAACTTTCATCGCCGACGAACGCATGATGGCATCAGCAACGCCGCGCACCAGCAGGTTGGGAATGAGGCTGGTGAACAGCGAGCCCGGACCAATCGTGATGACATCGGCTTTCGCAATCGCCTCCAGCACCTGCGGCAGCGGCTCAGGATGCGCCGGTCGCATCGTGAGCTCCACAATGCGCTTGTCTGTACTGTTGATCTTCGTCTCGCCCACCACGTGTGAGCCGTCATCCATCACGGCTTCCAGCTGCACATTCGCGGAAGTCGCCGGCAGAATATGACCGCGCGTGGCCAGAATCTCTGACGCCTGCTTCACTGCCACCGCGAAATCTCCGGTCATGGCCGTCAACGCGGCCAGAAACAGGTTGCCGAAGCTATGACCTTCAAGGTCGCCACCACCGGTAAAGCGGTACTGGAACAGCCGCGAAAGCAGGCTCTCATCCTGTGAAAGTGCGACAATGCAGTTGCGAACGTCGCCCGGTGGAAGCATGTTCAACTCGCGTCGCAAACGGCCGCTTGAACCGCCATCATCGCTCACTGTTACAACAGCGGTGAGGTCAGATATATACGGCCCGCTCGGCGCCTCATCAGAAGCAGTGAGGGTGTAGCGCTTCAAGCCTTTCAGGAGTGTTGAGAGCCCGGTGCCACCGCCGATGGCCACCACGCGTGTACCCTCGCTGGCACGCGCTCTGCCCGGCTCTGTATTCGGCGACATTATTCGATTGACTCTTCTCAGTGTCTGCCGGGAGGCAGGTCGCCCGGTTCCGGATACAGCAGTTCCGTGAACCGTGGATCGTCGGCCATGTTCTGGAAATCAGAATCGTTCCGCGCCTGAAAACGGTTGTGCGGATTCATGCGGATGGATTCACTCAGGTTCTTGAGCGAACTTTCAATCTGTCCGGTGAGGCAGTCCACCACTGCCAGGCCATAAAACGCGAAGTCAGCCTTTGGGCTCTGTCCCAGGATCTTCTCCATCTGGGTGCGCGCCTGGTCATACTGCCCCGCGTTCAGCAGAGAAACGGCATAATCGAAGCGCTCTTCCGGCGTCTTGAAAGTCGCTGAGCCTTCATTGAGCTGCTGGTTGCAGGTGTTAAGGTGAACCCGCGCGCGATCGCCGAGTTCTGAAGGACCCGATGACAGAACCTTCTCTAACAGCCCTTTGGCTCGCTCAAACTTGCGCTCTTGCATCGCCTTGAGTCCAGCCTCGTAATTTTGCACAGCCTGTGCAAAACCCGGGTCATCTTTACGCGCTGGTTTCGGCTGAGCGGCCACTGTTTTCTTGGCAGACATCTTCTCTCTCGTCCTAAGGTGCCGTGTTTTGTTCGGCTTAGCGAGCGAACGTTTAACGCTTGCTGCCACCTTCTTCTTCATTCGCTTGCGTCCTTCCGGCCGTCACCGGAATAGCGGCAGAACAAGGCTGTGGAAATTATTGGTTCAGCTATCCCGAGGGCACTCGGGCCGCATTAGGGGTGCAGCCCTTTATACAGACCAATGTTAGCATGCGTCAACTGCACTGGAAACAGGGCAGAATTAGAGCACCGGCTCCGGATTCTGCAGGTCGATCTGCTTCCAATCCCCTCTGATAATGCCTTCCCGGATTTGCTTTACCGTCCAGCCCTTTTTCGTCATCTTCGCCGCATATAACGCTTCCGCGATGCAGGTCCCGCAGTTCCCGCCGTGTGTCCCTTCAAAGCAGGAATGCAAGCTGTTATGGCCGTGATTCCGGTCGCAATAGCAATAGCAGGGCAGTTGGTATAGCACCTTGCCGTACTTCGCGGCTGCCTTGTATCCCTCTTTCTGCGCCGCCACAGTCATACCATTTTCTGCGAGCTGTTGCTGGGTCAGGACCGGCGGTACTTTGTCGGTCTTTCCTGGCGCATGATCATTGAACGCTGGTACCGGATTCTGAGAAGCAGCGTACTGACCATGCGTGATGGAAACCGCAAAGACGAGCGCGAAAACTCCAGCTAGATATTTCATCACCCCCTATTCTACTCCAGAAAACCTGCTGGCCGGAGGCTTCACCGGCCAGGAATTCCACGTATAATGAAGCAGGAGAATAGGTTAGTGGACACCCCCGAGAGCGCCAGCGCGCCCGCCCCTGAACAGCCTTCTCAGTCAGAACGCGAGATGCAGAACCTGCGCGTCCTTAACACTTGGGCGCGTGACTTATTCTTCTCCGCCGTCGTCCTGTGCTTCCTGTTTCTGTTTTTGTATCAGCCGGTAAAAGTGGAAGGCGGGAGCATGGAGCCCGGCCTTGAGGATCAGGAGCGGATCTTCATCAACAAGCTGGTGTATCGAATCGAACGCATTGAGCCTGGGGACATCATCGTCTTTCGTTACCCGCGCGATCCCCGCAAGAGCTTTATCAAGCGCGTCATCGCGCTTCCCGGCGACCACGTGCGCATCTCCAATGGCAGGTTGTACGTGAACGGCGAACGCATTCTGGAACCGTACGTCCCCACCGAATATCAGGATTCACGCTCTTACCCTGAAATCGAAGTGCCGGAAGATAACTACTTTGTTCTTGGTGATCACCGCTCTATGTCCAATGACAGCCGCGAGTTCGGTTCGGTGCCTCGCAGCTTCATCTATGGCAAAGCCGTCTTCGGCTACTGGCCCATGGAAAAGCTCGGCGTCGTGCGGTAAAGAGCTGTCGGAATAAGAATGTCACATGGTTGCAGTGAGCGATCCGAGCGACTCTCACTGTGCAATCGCCATAATCATTCGAACTCTTCTGAAACTTGGTGGCACAGCCGCCCTCGGCTGTGCAAGGCCGTAACATGACCCTCTATCGACGAAAACTGCCCGATTTGTTTGACACGCATCGGACCACAATTTCCTGCATCGCTGCCTCACTCTGCCGAATCAATCTGACCGAGAGGGCTTTTACGAATGTTCAAGAAACTGAAAGTAGCAGCCATTCGCACGTTTGCGCGCAAGCGCCTGGGCAGGGACATTGCCCCGCTGCAGACACTCGCCAGCCATCCTGACGTGCTTATCCCATACGCCAATTTCAGCATGGCGCTGGAGAAGACGAATCTCGTCCCACACAAGCTCAAGGTGCTCGGTCAAATCAGGGCGGCCAAGCTGGTTGAGTGCCCGTTTTGAATTGACATCAATTCTGCCGCAGGTAAGGCGGCAGGCCTCAGCGATGAACAAATTCGCAACCTGAACTGGTACGCGGAAAGCAATCTCTTCGATGCCGACCAGAAACTCGTGCTCGAACTCGCCGACGCCGTCACGGCCACGCCTTCTCAGGTCACTGCCGATTTGCGTGAACGCCTGAAGCA
>Ga0070679_100007394_pt1 | contig 10266 bp, 7 predicted proteins | sample KBSC63BmetaG_FD_65652 | JGI IMG/M metagenome (GOLD analysis project Ga0070679, IMG submission 65652) | Corn rhizosphere microbial communities from Kellogg Biological Station, Michigan, USA - KBS C6-3B metaG | ecosystem: Host-associated > Plants > Roots > Rhizosphere | place: USA: Michigan... | reverse complement strand
GGATAAAGAACCCGGACCCGAACATCAGCGCGGGCCTGTACATCTACGACTTCTTTCCAATCCTCGCCCAGGCCATGGAGAAGGCCGGCACGTCTACTGACACGACGAAGGTACTCGCGGCGATCAACAGCATCAGTTACAAGGGCGTGGACGGCACCATCTCCATTAAGAACAACCAGTCCACCTACGGGCAGGTGCTGTGCACCATGAAGGACGGGAACTCCGGCAACAGCCAGTTCGAGGTCTTCCCGGACGGCACTACGACGGCCATCGGGGCGAACTCCTGATGCGGACACCCAAGGCGGGCCCGCGGTCGCGTTCAGCGGCCGCGGGCCCGGGCACGGGCCGGGGCGAGGTCGCGCCGTGAACGAGCAGCTGCTGCAGCAGGGATTCAACGTCCTGTCCAGCGCGAGCGTCTACGCGCTGGTCGCCATCGGCCTGTCGGTCATCTTCGGGTTGTCGGGGATCATCAACATCGCCTACGGCGACTTCATGACGCTGGGCGCGTACGTCGTCTTCGTGGTGGCGCCCGGCGGCGCGATCGCGTTCATCTGGGGGTTCGCCGCCTCCGCGCTCGTGGTCGCGGTGCTGAGCATCGTGCTCGAGCGCGCGCTGTTCCGGTGGACGCTCATCCGGCCGGTAAACGGCTTCCTGGTATCGCTGGGCTTGTCGCAGATCATCGAGAACGGCGTGGCGTGGCACTTCGGCCAGGACTCGGTGACGGTAAAGCCGGCGGATTCGGCGAACTGGGCGCTCGGGGGGGTGATCATGTCAGCCGACCGGGTAATCATCATCCTCGGGACGGTCGCGCTCGTCGTGGGGCTGATCCTGTTCCTTGACCGGACGCAGACCGGAACCGCGATCCGGGCGATAGCGGCGGACCGGGAGGCCGCGGCGCTGATGGGGATTCCGGTCACCCGGCTGGTGACCGGGGTGTTCGCCCTCGGCGGTCTTATCGCCGGGCTTGGCGGCGGTTTCGTCGCCCTGCTGCAGCCGCCCTATCCGCTCCTCGGTGCCGAGCTGGTGCTCAAGGGCTTCGTCGTCGCGCTGGTGGGCGGCCTCGGCAGCGTGCGCGGCGCGGTCATCGGCGCCGTGCTGCTCGCGTTCATCGAGACAGTGCTGGTGACCGCGGGCCTGGCCGGATGGTTGGACGTCATCGAGTTCGGCGCCGTGATCCTGCTGCTCATCATCCGGCCGCAAGGGCTCGCCAGGGGCCTGGCGCACAGCATGTGAGCGGAGGGAAGATCACCTTGCCAACAGGCAATCTTCGCAGGGGAAACGCCGACGTCGCGCCGGCCGTCCGGTCGCGCGACTCCGGCCCCGGTAGCTCGCTGCTGACCAGCCTTAACCGGATACGACGGGGCGGGTCCGCGCCATCCGGCGAGACGAGCTGGGGAGCCACCATCGCGCAGCTGGTGGTGCTGACCATGGTCGCCGTGGTCTTCGCCGCCTCCGGCGTGCCCGCGCAGTACATCACGCTCGGCGTCACGGTTTTCATTTACGCGATTCTCGCGTCCGCGATCGCGCTGCTATATCACGACGGCGGATTGCTGTCGGTAGCGCACGGCGGCCTGTGGGGAATCGGGGCCTACGCCGCGGCGGTGCTGGTGACCAAGTACAACTGGCAGCTCGTTCCGGTCATCCTGGCCGCCGCGCTCGCCGCGGGCATTGTCGGCATGTCGCTGGCTTCGATATCCACCAGGGTGGCGGGCAGCTACTTCATTATTATCCTGTTCGCGGTTTCCGAAGTTATATACGGCGTCATGATCAACTGGAATGCCGTAACGAACGGGGCCGAGGGCATTGTCCTGGCCACTCCGGCGTCGCTATTCGGGTACCAGATCAGCTCCAATATGCAATGGTATTACGTCTCGCTCATTACGCTGCTGCTGGTACTGCTGCTGTTGCAGGTGATCAAGCGGTCCCAGCTCGGCCAGCACCTGCGAGCGATCAGGGACAGCCGCCCGCTCGCCATGTCGGTCGGGATCAGCGTCGCCCGCGTCCACATGGCGAGCTTCGCCATCACCGGGGCGATGGCCGGGATCTCGGGCGTCTACTGGGCCTACCTCGAAAAGTACGTGGTGCCGAGCCAGTTCTCCGCCACGGCGAGCATCAGCTTCGTCGTGGTGGTGCTGCTCGGCGGCTCGGCTTACCTGCTTGGGCCGCTGCTCGGCGCCGTCGTGGTGATCTTCCTGCCGTCGCTGCTCCACCTTTCCCCGTTGCTGGCGGATGCCCTGATCGGCGTCATCTTCATCGCCGTGATCCTGCTCTTCCCCGAGGGGGTGGTGGGCCTGGTTACCTGGTCGCTCCGACTGCTCATGGCCAGGACCGGGATTGGCCGCTGGCTGGGGCCACCGGCCAGCAAGACGCCGGCCAGCAAGACGCCTGCCAGCGCGGCGCGAGACACGCAGGAGGCCATCCGCCGGGCAGACGAGGGCCGTCAGGCAGAAGAAGAACTGAGGGAGACCTGATGCCAGCCCTGCTCGAAGCGCGGGACGTCAGAAAGCAATACGGTGGCGTGGCGGCCCTGGCGGGCGTCAGCCTCGACGTAGCCGAGGGCGAGATCCTCGGCGTGCTGGGGCCGAACGGGTCAGGCAAGACCACCCTGTTCAACGTGATCTCCGGGTTCACGCCGCCGACCAGCGGCTCGGTCACGTTCCTCGGTCACCCGATCGACGGCAAGAGGCCGAGGGCCATCGTCAGGTACGGGCTCAGCCGGAGCTTCCAGGAAGCCATGTGCTTCCGGTCGTTCACCGTCCGGGAGAGCCTCGCCCTCGTGCCGCGAGCCCGCCGGCCCGCGGCAAGTCCCATCGACCCGGACGCGGCCCTGCGCATCTGCGGCCTCGACGAGGTCGCCGACCTGCCGAGCGGCGACTTGCCTTACGGCACCCAGCGGAAGCTGGGCGTCGCGCTCGCGCTGTCGACTGGTCCCCGCCTCCTGCTGCTCGACGAACCGGGCGCGGGTCTCGGTGATGACGAGACCGAGGACCTCGCGGCGGTGATCGGCAGCCTGCCGTCCTACGGCATCAGCGTCATGTGCATTGACCACAACCTGCCATTCCTGCTCCCCATCGCGCACCGGATCGTCGTGCTGGACGCCGGCGTGCAAATCTACGACGGCAGCCCGGAAGATGTCGCCAAGTCCGAGGCCGTCGTCACCGCCTACCTCGGAAGTAACCATGAGTGAAGCGCTGCTGCGGGTCGACAACATCTCGGTCCGGTACGGCCTGGCCCGGGCGGTCGACGAACTGTCCATCCACGTCAGTGAGGGGGAGGCAGTGTTCGTCGTCGGGCCCAACGGGGCCGGCAAGACCACCCTGCTTCGCACTATCTCGGGCCTGGTAACCCCGGTGTCCGGGGAGATCTGGCTCGGCTCCGTCGCCCTGAAGGGCAGGAAACCCTGGGACATCGTGACGGCCGGCGTGTCGCACGTCCCGCAGAACCGGCGCTGCTTCGGCCCGCTCTCAGTAGAGGAGAACCTGCTGATGGGCGGGTACGGGCGCGGTAAGGCCGAGCGGTCCGCGGCGCTGACGTCCGTCTATGACGTCTTCCCGGCGCTGGCCGAGAAGAGAAAGCAGAAGGCCCAGGAGCTTAGCGGCGGCCAGCAGCAAATGGTCGCGATCGGGCGCGCCCTGATGGGAAACGCGAAGCTCATCATGCTCGACGAGCCCTCGCTTGGCCTGGCCCCCGCGCTTGTCGACAACCTGGGAAGGACCTTGCGCCGGGTGCGCGACGAGCTGGGCACGGCCGTGCTGCTCGTGGAGCAAAACGTCCAGCTAGCCTTCTCCGTCGGCACCCGGGGCTACATGCTCAGGACCGGCCGGCTGATCGGCGAGGGCGGCCCGGAGGACCTGCGCGGCGAACTCCGCCGAGGGTACCTCGGCGCGAAGGACAACGCGTCGCCGGCCGCACCGTCTTCTCCGTCGGCGTAAGCCCCGGCGGAGAAGATCTCCCGATAGAAACCCCTAGTGCGCCCCGGTCTGCGTCAGCAGCCATTTCCGGAACGCGCGGAAGGCCGGAGACGTCGCCCGGTCGGGCGCATACACAAGGTAGAACGCTATGTGGTAGCGATCGCTCGGAGGGAAGGCGATGACCAATCGCCCGCCGGCTAGATCGGCCTCTACGAGCGACAGCGGGGCCAGTGCGACGCCCTGGCCGGCGGCCGCGGCGCGGCAGGTCAGCACCGAGTCGCTGTAGGTCGGGCCGAATTCGGGTACCAGGTCCCGCAGTCCGGCCGTCGCGAGCCAGTCTCGCCACAGATACGGGCTGGCGATGGACCTCAGCAGCTCGGCGGAGCCGAGGCGCAGCAGGTCCTGCGGGCTGTCGAGACCGTGCCCCGCGCGGTAGGCCGGGCTGCAGACGCAGACGATCTCGTCGGAGATCAGCCAGTCGGTCCGGAACCCGCGCCAGTCATCCGGGCCTGTCGCTGAAAATCGCGTGCTCGGCCGGATCTCCGCGTCCGCGTCGTGGTGCCCGAAGTCGTCGGGCACGCTCGAGGTCACGAGCTGCAGGTTGACCCACGGCTGGGCCCGGTGGAACTCGGTCAGCCGAGGGACGAGCCAGTTCGTGGCGAAGAACGTGTACGCGCGGATCAGCAGGACCGACTCGCCACGGCCCCGGCCGGTGATCTCAGCGGTGGCCTCGGCGAGCGCCTCTAGGTGCTCGGTGACCGCCCTCAGGTAGCGGACACCGACCGGAGTCAGCGTGACTGAGCGTGCCCCGTGCTCGAATAGGGACACGCCCAGCCACGACTCCAGCACCTGAACCTGGCGGCTGACCGCGCCGGGCGTCACGAACAATTCCGCGGCAGCCTGCCGGATGCTTTGCAGGCGCCCCGCAGCCTCGAACGTGCGCAAGGGGTTGAGCGGGGGGAGTCCCCGAGGGGTATGCGCGCTTCCCATAACCTGCAAGTCTTATAACGCAGTACTGGTTGTCAATACCCGCGGAGTGAGCCGGCTCGGCGGGCTCAGCCCTCGGCCGACCAACCGGCCGGCAGCCCAGCCGTCTGGACAGCCCAGTTTTCCGCCAGGCGGTCGATGTCCTGGCCCAGCCCGACCATCTCGAGCACCTCCTTGGCGTCGCTGCCCGGCTGATGCACGGCAGGACCGAGCTGCGGCGGCGTGGCCGACATCCGGATCGTGATCCCCGGCATCGTGACCTCCCCGACCTCGTGGGAGATCTGCGTGACGCTGAGCTCACGGGCCTGGGCGCGGGGATCCCGCATGAGCGAGCCGAGCTCAAGGACCTCATGTGCCCCCAGGCCCGCCGTTTGCAGGGCGTCCACCCACACCGTGGCCGGGCGCGTCGCGAACCGCTCGGCCAGGAGCTCGACCAGTTCGCCGTTTTCGTGCAGCGCGCTCAGGTCGAACTCGGTGACCTCGCTCAGCGCGGCCAGGTCCGCCTGGGTTGCCCCGAGGAAGAACCAGCCGTCGCTGCCCTGGTAGAAGTGCTGTAGCGGGCCTTCCCCGAGTGCTTGCGGTCCGGTCGGCCCAGTCCACTCCTTGCCGTCGTAGTCGAGCAAGAAGCTCGCCTGGTAGTACGTCCCAGTCTGGGCCAGTGAGGCGCTCAAGTAACCGCTGTTGCCCGTCACCGCGCGCTGGTAGATGCCGAGCGTCGCGGCGAAAGCGGCCAGGACGCCGGTGCCGTAATCGAGGAAGTTGTACGGGCCGAGGACGGCCGGCTTCCGGCCTTCGCTCTCACCGCCGGCTATCGACATCACACCGGACACCGCCTGCCCCTGGGTCTCGTAGCCGCGCCCGTGAGTCCACGGCCCGACGCTGCCGTAGCAGGAAACCGAGACGTAGACGATCCCGGGCTTACGCAGCCTGACGTCCTCGTAACCGATCCCGTAGCGCTCCGCGGTGCCGGGCGGGAAATTCTGCACGACGACGTCAGCGTCTTCCACCAGGCGCCAGAACACCTCCTGGCCCCCGGGGCTCTGCACGTCGAGCAGAATCGTCTTCTTGCCCCGGTTGACAACGCCGTGCGCAGAGACCCGGCGCTGCGGGGCGTTGACCTTGACGACGTCGGCACCCATCTCACCGAGGATGCGGGCTGAGCTGGGCCCGGCCAGGATCTGCGTGAGGTCCACGACCCGCAGCCCGGTCATCGGCCGTCTGCGGTCGGCCTGGGCTGACGCGGCCGCCTGGCGTACACTGCCGGTCGCCGTGGTGGTACCGGCCCGCAGCTCGGCGAGGATCTCCGCCCGATCGGCGTCGGGCAGGTGGCGCGGACGGACCGGTCGGTCCAGTCCGTCCGGGCTATCCGGCGTGCCCGCGTGCACCGGGTAGCCCGCCATCCAGGTGCGGCCCAGCTTCGGGTCCTCTAGGCAGGCGACTTCGCCCGCCGCGCGCGCGTGCGCGGCCTGCAGCCACTCACTCGGGGTCCTTATCCATGCAAGCGGCACGCCGACCTCATGCCCCAACTGCTCCCACTCAGGTGCCGTGCGGGTCGCGAACAACTCTGTCAGCCGCTCGTGCAGCAGCCCGTCCTCCGCTGGCAGCGCCCACTCCGGGTTACCTGCGGCGCGGAGGAACCACGACACGAACCTGGTGGTCGCCCCGATCGGGTTGAACTGGACATACCGTCCGTCGCTGCACTTGTAGGTGCCGCTGCCGTGCTGGGCCAGCGGACGTTGCGGGGACAGCCCGCGGGCGGTGACGTACGCGCCGGCCGCACCGATGATCTCGAAGATCGCGTCGTACAGGGGGACCTCGAGGCGCTGGCCCAGGCCAGACCGGTGGCGCTCGGTCAGCGCGCTGACGACAGCCACCGAGGCCAGGTATGCGGCGACCGTCGAGGCGCCGGGCACAGCCGGATACGTGGGCCGGGAGAAGTCCCAGCCGGCAGGCTCCTCGCCGACGCGGACGTAGCAGTTGCCCGTTGCAGCGTCGATCACGCCCTCCCAGCCGGGTACGGCGGCTCGCGGGTCGCTGGCGGCGAATCCCGGCAGCGAGGCGTACACGAGTCCGGGGTTGGCCTGCGACACCGCCTCGTAGCCCAGGCCGAGCCGGTCCATGACGCCAGGACGGAAGTTTTCGATGAGCACGTCGCTGCGGCTGACCAGGTCACGGGCGACTGCCAGGTCGGCAGGATCCTTGAGGTTGAGGGTGATCCGGCGCTTGTTCCGGCTGAGGAACGCGTCCGCGGGAGAGTCGGCCGCTGGCGCGCCAGGGGCATCGACGCGAATCACGTCAGCGCCCTGGTCGGCTAGCATGACCGCGGTGAGCGGCCCGGCGATCTGGTGGCCGAAATCGACGACCCTGATGCCATGCAGCGGTGCGGGTACTGGCATTGATGTCAGCCCTCCTGTGACTTGATGGCCATAACTGGCTGTTCGGGTGTTCGCAGCACGGCATTGATTTCCTGGAGCGGTCGTTTGGTCGTATTCCGTGTCGACGACACCAGCCCGATGTAGACGACGAAGATGGAACCCATCACGATCCAGACCGCCGAGAACCCGAGCCCGGCGAACACGGCCGACGCGATGATCGGGCCGATTGCGCCGCCGACGTGGCCGACCCCGTCGCTCATGGCCATCCCGGTGTTGCGCATCTGCGTCGGGAAGTGCTCCGCGGTCAGCATGTAAACCACGGCACTGCAGACGCCGGTCTGGAACGAGATCAGGCTGAATCCGATGAAGATGAGCCAGCTGGTGGTGTGGAAGCCGAGTGCCAGCAGGCCCGCCGCAATCAGCATGGCGCTCCCGGCCGCGGCCCACTTTCGGGGTATCCGGTCGCCGACGTAGATGGCCACGAGGCCACCAAGCACGCTGCCGACGCTGTGGCCGAAGGTGAGCTCGATGCTCTTGGTGAGCGTGTAGCCGTGCTCGACGAGGAGCGTGACACCGAACCCGCTGATGGCATAGGCAGGGAGCGTCTGGCAGATCCAGAGCAACAGGAAGGTGATGGTCCAGCGCACATAGGGCGGCCGCAGCAGCATGCCGGCCCGCGCCCAGAAGTTGATGGCCTGCGGCTCGTGGTGCAGGGACACGACAATTGGCGGCAACTCGGAGGTGCCGAGCTTGACCCTAGCGTAGCCCTCGGCGTCGGACACGATTCGGTCCGCCTCGTCCAGCCTGCCACCGGCGGCCAGCCAGCGCGGTGACTCTGGCAGCAGCCGGTAGCCGACAAGGAACAGGATAGTGCCGATAGCGGGAATGACCGTCATGATCCGCCAGCCGTTAGCGAAGCTAGGCACTAGGCCGAGCGCTATGAACGGCCCTACCGCGCCGGCCAGGACAGCGGGCAGCGTGGCATAGCCCATCGACCGGCCGCGCAGCGCGGCAGGCGACAGCTCGCTGATATACGTGCTGATAACCGCGATGGAAGCGCCAATTCCCATCCCGCCAATGAAGCGAAGGACGGTGAATTCCGCCATGGAGGTGCTGATCGCGCAGCCGACAGCCCCGATTCCGTAAAGGACCATCGCATTGAGCAGCGCTGGCCGCCTGCCGAATCGGTCGGACAGGACGCTGTTGAGCGGCGATCCGACAATGTAACCCCAGAGGCCGAGGCTAACCGCCAGTGCGCCCGCGCCTGTGGTGCTATGCGTAGCAGCGATCACCTTAGGCAGGGTCGGCCCGATGGTACCGATCTCGAAGAATGAGAAGAAGAATCCCATCCCGATAATGACGTAGATGAAGGGCTGGTACGGCCAGACCGGAATACGATCGATGCGTGCAGCGATCAATGAGACTGGATGCTCATTTCGGGCGTGGGCTGGGACTGTACTTTCAGCCATGAGGCTACACCTCCATGAATCCAGGCATCCGAAGGCACGCCAAAAAGCGCATATAAAAATATTCGGATGGCCCATCTCGCCATCGGTGCGAGAATTAACGTGAGCTTAACACTGCATGGCGAAAAGCGAGCATGAAACTTTTTCACGCGCTGTTTACAAACTGTCGACAGAGAGCGAGAGCAAGCGTCGATCAAATCGGTACTGTGCGACAACGCGCCCGCAGCCCGGACCGCAGCGTCGGCTGAACGATAAGCCTGGGACGGCAAAGCGGGGCCCGCGTTGCGTTCCCGGCATGCCTGCTGGCCAGGCGGTGATCCCGGCCGGGCCCGGGACGCTGCGCCTGCGGCCGGCGCCTCCGGCCGCATCGCCGTTACCACCCCGTATCGCAGCTCATGCGACCGCGCCGGGGGACAGGCCGCTCGGCTGCGACCGGCTCGGCGCTAATGCTCGTCCGTCTCACCGGTCCTGCCACACCGCCTGGCCCGGCAGGCAAGCATGCGCTGTCGACCTTATGTAAACAGAGCGGCCGAAACTTTCATGCTCATTAACATTGCCCCGTGTTAAGCTGCCATTAATCGATTTCCGTCGCAATTAGACCTCGGGATTACTTAGCACGTTCCTGATCGGCTTGCCGGATTTAGTATTCCAGTATTCCTAGTGATTCTCGGGGCCGGCACCTAGGGGTGAAGAGTAACGCGCCGCCGGCATAAGCCTCGATGGCGAAGATCTCCCGAAAGAAAGGGTCATGGCAGATGAGGTTCAGCACTGACGGGATCCGCACGACGCACGGCGGTAACCTGCCGCGCCCGGCCGACTTCGACGCGCTGCTGCAAGCGGACTCGGTGGTGACCGCGCAGGCGGCGGACCGACTGCCGGAGGCCGTGCAGTACGTCGTCGACCGGCAGATCATCTCGGGACTGAGCGTGATCAACGACGGAGAGTACGTCAAGGCAGCAGGCGGCGGAAGTTACGCCGGGTACATCCACCAGCGGGTCACCGGCTGGGAGGTGCTGCCCATCGACCCGGCCAAGTCGCGCAAGCGGGCCGGGGTGGCGGAGCGCGACCGGCAGATTTTCCCCGGGTTCTACGCCTCCGGGCTGTGGCTCCAGGGCTCGGGCGGCCCGGTCCGGCCGGGATTCTTCACGCCGGGCGCACCGCCTAAGCAGACCAGGGAGCGGGTGTGCACCGGGCCGGTCAGCTACACCGGGCAGGCGGCCATCAAGGCCGACATCGACGCGCTCAGCAAGGCGCTGGCAAACAATGCGCTGGCGGGCGGGGACGACAGCGTCGAGGGATTCGTCGCGGCCCTCGGCCCGCTGAGCCTGGGGGCCGGGGCCCGCAACGAGTACTACTCCTCGGAGGAGGAGTACATGACCGCGGTCGCCGAGTGCGTCCGCGGTGAGTACCGGGCCATCGCCGCGGCCGGGCTAATCGTGCAGATCGACGAGCCGGAGTTCGCCACGTCCTGGCAGTTCTACCCGGACTGGGACACCGCCAGGTACCGCAAGTTCCTCGGCTCGTGCG
>Ga0070679_100007393_pt1 | contig 10267 bp, 4 predicted proteins | sample KBSC63BmetaG_FD_65652 | JGI IMG/M metagenome (GOLD analysis project Ga0070679, IMG submission 65652) | Corn rhizosphere microbial communities from Kellogg Biological Station, Michigan, USA - KBS C6-3B metaG | ecosystem: Host-associated > Plants > Roots > Rhizosphere | place: USA: Michigan... | reverse complement strand
TCTACCCTGTCGAAAACTATCCGCCCGCTTACGAACCTCCGGTTGACGTATTCCCCGTGCTGCCATCCGAGTCAGAACCGTGTGACCGCATCGTGGACCCACGGCGCCGGAACCCGTGGTCTCGGTTTCCAAACCTCTCAGCTGTTGCTTGCACCACCACGTGGAACGGATTTCCACTTCAACACTGTTTTTGCAGTGTGTGAAAAGACTGACAGGGGGGAGCGAAGTTCCGGGCATTCCAGGCAAGAAACCATCGTAAATGCCCGGCGAACAGGAAGATTTCTTTAGCATCGCGAAGAACCCTGACTGCACGCCGCGTGATGACCACGCAGCGGAGACAGTGGCCGCAGACCAACCACCGTGCGAACGGACCGGCGAGGCCGCGGCGTTCTGCAACGGAGGTTCCACTGGGGAGCTGTCACGAGACGCCGCGCCAGAGCGACGCCGAAACTGATATCAAGCTTTCATCGGCCGGCCCTCAGTAGTCCGCGTGCAGGCCTCAGTGCGCGTGCTTACGAGTCCATGCCGGCCTGGGTCCGCTCACTTGCGCAAACCGCGAGGGACAAGAGCACTTCACGCGCGCGCTCGAACGCATTCTGAATCCGAGCCACGTGCTGATCGAGCTGATCGCTGCCGGCATCCCGCGCCGAACGCTCGAAATCGGCGCACAGATCGCGAAGCTGCACGGCGCACGCACCGCCGCTTGCGCCCATCAGTTGATGCACCGCGCGCGCGAGTTGAGTGCGGTCGTCCCGACCGACGCACTCGCGAATCTGCTTCAGGAGAGTACCCGCACTGTCGATGTAGCTGCGCACCAGAGCAGCCGCGAATTCGCCGTCTCCACCGATCAGCTGTGACCAGCGGACGAGATCTACAGGTGCGACCGGCACGGGAATTCCGGGCGCCGGCACCATCCCGGGCGTCTGCGGCGCGTTCAGCAGGGCCGGTAGCTCCAAAGTCTCCAGGAGCTCCCGCGTCTCCCGCGTCTCTTGCCTCTCCGGCCTCTCCTGCCTCTCCGGCGCCCTCTGCCGACCGCCGGACACCTGCGAAACGCCGCTGGCCGGCGTCCCGGGCGCACCGTCGGCAAGACCGAATCGCTCGAGCATCTGCTCGAGCTGCGCGACATCGAGTGGCTTCGTCAGCAGTGCGTCCATGCCTGCCTGCAGCGACCGCTCCAGTTGCCCCGCCATCGCGTTCGCCGTGAGCGCGACGATCGGAACGCGGGAGCCGCCCGCCTCGAGCCCGCGAATCCCCTGCGCCGCCTGGTAGCCATCCATGACGGGCATCTGCACGTCCATCAGGACCATGCGATAGGTGTTCTGCCGATAGGCGCGAAGTGCCTCCTGGCCGTTTTCGGCCACGGTCACTTCGCAACCCATTCGCTCCAGAAACCGACGGGCGACCTTCTGGTTGATGACGTTGTCCTCCACGAGCAGGACTCGACCCCTGAATCGGTGCCCGTCGCCCTGGCGAATCGCCGGCTGAGCCACCGCCGGGGAGATTTCCCTGCGCGAGGTGTCTGCCTCATGCGTCAGCACCCGTTTCAGGCAGGCCAGCAGCTCGCGGGTGCGTACCGGCTTGGGGAGGTGATCCACGAAGCCGCTGGCGCGCACCCGGGCAGAGTCGACAGGCATGTTGACCGCCGTCAGCAGGACCGCGTGCGCGGCGCAGAGCATCGGATCCGAGCTCAACCGCCGAACAAGGCTGATGCCGTCCATGTCCGGTAGCTGCGCGCTGACCAGAACGGCATCTACAGGCTTCGACATGTCGGCCGCCTCGCGCAGTTTGTCGAGCGCCTCCGCGCCACTGCAGGCTTGTTCCGCATCGTATCCGGCATGCTCGAGCTGTCCGGCCAGCACCCCCCGCGTGGTTCCATTGGCGTCGACGATCATTACGCGCTTCTGACCAACCGCGCGGTACGCGCCCGAGCTGTCGCTGTCGCCGCCGGCGCATGACACCGGCAGCTCGAACCAGAACGTCGATCCCTTGCCGGGGACACTTGCGACTGCGGTCTTGCCGCCCATCATTCCGACCAGCCGCCGCACGATCGACAGGCCCAGGCCCGTGCCGCCGAAGTGCCGAGTGGTCGAGGAATCCGCCTGGACAAATGGCTCGAACAGCATGCCGAGCTTTTCGGGGGCGATGCCGATTCCGGTGTCACGCACCTCGAAACGGATGTGCGCACGCCCCGGCTCGCGCCCGAACATCGAGACTTCACACACGATTTCGCCGGCGAGCGTGAACTTGATTGCATTGCCGAGCAGGTTGACGAGGCACTGGCGAATGCGCTGCGGATCGCCCAGCACGTAGCGCGGCACGTCGGGGTGGACGTTGACGATCAGGTCGAGGTGCCGTGCGGCGGCCTGGAACGCCATGACCGCGCAGATGTCCTCGACCGTCGCGGGCAGATCGAGCTCGAGGTGCTCGATGTCGAGCCTGCCGGCTTCGATCTTTGAGAAATCGAGCAGATCGTTGATGACCGTCAGCAGCGAATCGGCGCTGGAGCGGATCGTGTCCGCGTAATCGCGCTGCGTGCCGTCGAGGCTGGTGTCGAGCAGCAGCCGCGCCATGCCGATGATGCCGTTCATGGGCGTGCGGATTTCGTGGCTGACATTGGCGAGGAACTCGCTCTTGGCCCGGTTGGCCGCCTGCGCGACTTCGGACGCCTTGATCAGGGCATCACGCGCGGCGCGCGCTTCCGTGACGTCCTGGATCGAACCGGATATCCGGTGCTTGCCGCCATCCTGGCTGCTTCCCGGCGTGCCCTTGAGCCGGAACCAGCGATATTCGCCCTGGCGGGTGCGCATGCGGGCCTCGAGGTCGATGGGCAGCCCTTCATTGAGGGCCACGCTCAGCGCTGCGTCCGCGACCGGGCCGTCCTCGGGATGGAACCGCTCGTGCAGCACCCCGGGAGTGTTGGAGAGCTCTCCTTCCGCAAAGCCCAGCAGCTCACTGACCCGGGGGGACAGCCACATGCGCCCCTGCTGCAGGTCCAGCTCCCACAATCCGTCCTGTGTGCCCTGGATCGCCCGCGCGAAACGGGCCTGCGCTTCGCGCAGGGCTTCTTCCGCCACGCGCTGCTTCTGGATGTCGGTAATGGAGCCGGACAGCCGGACCGCGACGCCCTCGGCGTTGCGCTCCGCGCAGCCCCGCAGCCGGAACCAGCGGTAGCTGCCGTTCCTGGTGCGCAGGCGCACCTCCACATCGTACGCGGGCCCTCCCGCCAGGTGGCTCTCGGTCGCCGCGAGCGTGCCCGGGACGTCATCGGGATGGATGATGGACTGCACCTTGTCGAGTGTCTCGATCTCCAGCTCCCCTTCGGCATAGCCCAGCAAGGCGAGGTAGCTGCGCGATGCCCAATGGCGCCGCGTCAGCCGGTCCAGCTCCCAGTGCCCTTCCTGCATCGACAATGTCGCGCGATCGAGCCGCCGCTGCGTCTCCTGCAGCAGCTCGGTCTGCTGCCGCAATTTTTCCGAGGCTTCGATCTCGGCGGTGATGTCGCGGGTTGCGCCAAGCGCCCGCAGCGGCCGTCCCTGCGTATCCCGGAAGAACCGCTGGTACAGCTGCTGGTAACGGATGTTTCCGTGGATGTCACGGCTGCGCATCACCGACGCGAGCGTATCCTTGCCCGTCGCGAGTGCCTGCGTCGTCGCTTCGCGCACCGCGACTTCGTCTTCCGGCAGGATCGTCTGGGCGAGTTGGCGGCTGACTTCCACGAGGTCCCCGGCATTGCCTTTCACCCCGGGGGGCAGGCTGTCGAACCACGTGAATCGCAGTTCCTCGTACGAGAACTCCCAGCAGTTCATCCCCGCAGCCTGGATGGCCAGGCTCAGGCGCTCCAGCAACGTGCCCTCCTGCGGCCGCGCTGGACCAGCCGGTTGCTGCGCGGCTGCGGCCGCACCATGCGGCCCCGCTTCCGCCCCCGGGGGCGCCTGGCGCGTCACGGCAATGAGGCGCGGGCTTGCGCCAGCGCTCGCTCGAGCGTCACATCTGCCCTGGACAACACGCACCTCACATTGCCAAAGGGGCCAGTCCGCACGGTACGCCCGGGCTCCCGAGGGCCGCTCCTGCGCCCGTCACAGCTCCGGCGGCAGTTCTCCCGCCATGACCACCCTCCGGCCGTGCGGTTGCCAAAGCGCTCGACTCGCGCCGGCGACGCGTATCCGCAACGGGTTCCGGAGCTGTCCGGTTCGGCCGATCCGGGCGGATGCGGTAGTCGCCGGGATCCAGCCATGTTGCGTTCCCGCTCCGGCGTTCCCGCTCCGGCGTTCCCGCTCCGGCGTTCCCGCTCCGGCGTTCCCGCTCTCGCGTTCCCGCTCCTGCGTGCCCGCCACCCGGGGGGTGCGCGGAACTGCCGCTCCACTTCACAATGGGCTGCAGGATGATCTGTGAGATGTCTCGACGACAGACGGGTGCTCCCGGGCGAGCATTCCCGATCGTTCACCTCGATGCGCCGACCACACACCAGGCACATGTGTCGTTCAACCCAACCCGGCTCCGCCGGGCCGCGAGCGGACGTTGCGCGCCTCCTCGGGAGGGGTCCGTGAGCCCGCGGCCGCGGCTGCTGCTGGTGGAAGACGAACCGACGCAACAGCTGGCGATGCGGCGGGTGCTGAGCCGTGCCGGCTATGAAGTGGACACTGCTCCCAACGGCGGGCACGCGCTGGAGATGATCAGGACCGGGCTGTATCAACTCGTGCTGTCAGACTGGGAGATGCCCGGCATGGACGGGGTGACGCTGTGCCGGCGGGTTCGCGAAGCGAAGCTGCCGAGTGTCTACATCCTGCTGCTGACCAGCCATGGGGCCGTCGCGCACGCTGTGGAGGGTCTGCGGGCCGGGGCCAACGATTTCATCCGCAAGCCCGCCGACGAGGCGGAGTTGCTTGCGAGGCTCGACGCCGGCCGGCGCGTCGTACTGCTCGAGCAATCCCTTCGGGACGCCAACGCGCAGATCGAGCGCCTGTCGGTAACCGATCCGCTGCTGGGCATCTTCAACCGCAGGTATCTGCACTCCAGGCTCGACCAGGAAGTGGCGCGCGCCCGCCGCTACGGGGCACCGCTCGCGCTCATCATGTCCGATCTCGACCATTTCAAGTCCATCAACGACAGCTACGGCCACCAGGCCGGAGATGCGGTGCTCCAGCACGTCGCCGCTCTGGCCGGCTCCACGCTGCGCCAGGCCACCGATTGGATGGCCCGCTACGGCGGCGAGGAGTTCGTCATCGTGCTGCCGGAGACCCGGGCGCCGGGGGCGACCGCGGTGGCCGAGAAAATCCGGCTCCTGTGCGAGCAGACTCCCGCCGAGCTTGCCGTGGGACGCATCCAGGTCACCGCGAGCTTCGGAGTCGCCGCGATCGATCCCGCGGACGCCTCGGATCCGGATGGCGATGCGCTGCTGCGGGACGCGGACAAGGCGCTGTACGAAAGCAAGCGGCGCGGCCGCAACCTGGTCACTTGAGCCGCGGGAGAATTCCGTCGCGGGGTATGCTAAAACGCCCGCATGAGCAACACGCTGCCGCACCAGGCCTGACCCGTCCGTAACGGCCGGGTGAGCTCGAACGGACCATGCCCCAGACTCCCGGTACCGTCGCGGCGATTCTCCTGGGCAGTCCCTCGGGCTTGGCCGCGCAGATCAATGCAAATGGCAGCTTCCGCCGCTTCTCGTGCGCAGGCGTGTGCATCAACCTGTTCGTGGGAAACGAGGCTGAAGGCGGCCCCACGAACCTGTTCCTGCGGCACCACGGACAGACACTCGGGTCGATCGGACTGCTCGGCCCCGGCAGCGGCACGCGCTTTTACCAGCCGGCCGAAGACTCCCTGGCCGGTGTGGGAACGTGGAACGGCATCGAGTATCAGCTCGCCCTCGTACTGGCCCGCGATGCCCCAGCGTGGTTCTGGCACGTACGCCTCAGGAACACGACCGGTGCGACGCAGCGCCTGGACCTGACATACGCGCACGACCTGGGGCTCGCTCCATACGGTGCCGCCCGACTCAACGAATACTATGTCAGCCAGTACGTAGACCACACGCCGCTCAGCCACGATCGGCACGGCGCCATGATCGCCTCGCGGCAAAACCAACCGGTCGATGGACGGATTCCCTGGAGTCTGCTCGGCTCGCTGCGCACCGGGATTTCCTTTGCAACGGACGCACTTCAGTTTCACGGGCTCGCCACCCGCGCCGGAAGGGGTCCGGTCGGGCTGGCGTCCGATCTGCCCGGGCGACGCCTGCAGCACGAGCACTCGCTGGCGGTCATCCGGGACGCACCGATAGTGCTGGCCGCTGGCGCCACGGCCACAGCCGGGTTCTTCGGTGCATTTCAGGCGAATCACCCCGCTGCCACCTCTGCCGAGGACCTGCAGGTTGCCAACGAGACGTTGGCCTTGCCCGAGGCGCATCCCCCGCAGATCGCGATGCCGCAACCGCCGCCCGCCACCGCGCAGGCCCCTGAGGCGTCGGAACGCAGCGCACCGCCAGGCCAACTGCCGGCAAGCCGCGAGTCTGCCGCGGGAAGGAGCGGTCATCGGTCCACGACGGCGTCGGCGGCGACGTTGTTCAGCTCCTCGGCCGTGCTGCCAGTGTTGGATCTGGACGAAGGGGCGCTCCGGGAACTGTTCGGCCCGCAATGGACACACGAGGAGCGCGACGATGACGGCACGCGGCTCTCGTTCTTCCATGGCAATTGCCATGTCGTGCTGCGTGCCAAGGAGCTTCGCGTACAGCGTCCCCATGGGCACCTGCTTCGGACCGGGCAACACCTGACACCCGATGAGACCGGGCTGACTTCGACCGCGTGGATGAGCGGGGTGTTTCATTCGATGGTCACGCAGGGCCACGTGAGCATCAACCGGATGCTCTCCACGGTTCACAGTTATCTCGGCCTGTTCCGCTCGCACGGACAGCGCGTCTTCGTGGAGATCGCCGGCGCCTGGCACCTGCTGGACATGCCTTCGGCCTTCGAGATGTCCCCACGGGAGTGCCGCTGGCTCTATCGCCATGGCGGGGGGCTGATCGAGGTCCGGTCGGCCGCACGCAGCGAGCCGCACGAATTGTCCGTGTCGATCGAAGTGATCTCGGGCGTGCCCACGCGCTTCCTGATCTCGCATCACATGGCGATCAACGGTGACGACGGCAACGTACCCGGACCGGCACAGTGGTCGCGCGAGGATGACGCAATCATCGCCCGACCCGCGCCGGGAACGGAGATCGCGCGCCGCTTTCCGCACGGCAGCTTCCGCATCGATCCTGCTCCGGGCACGCATTTCGCGCTGGTCGCCGGCGATGAACTGCTTTTCGTGGACGGACGCTCGAGGGGCCAGCCATTCGTGTGCATCGTCACGAACGCGGCGCGCACAGTCGGTCTGACGTTCAGGGGAGACCTCGTCACCGATGCGGCGCCACCCGCCATCAGCGCCGCGCACGACGATCCATTGCTGCCGGTGCTTGGAATCGACTCTGCACCGCAGAACGTGCACGGGAAGCAGGTGGCGCAGATCGCGGCCATCGCCCCGTGGTTTGCACAGAACGCGTTCGTGCATTACCTGTCCCCGCGCGGGCTGGAGCAGTATTCCGGCGGCGGCTGGGGCACCCGGGATGTCTGTCAGGGCCCCGTCGAGCTGCTGCTCGCCACGGGACGTATCGCACCGATCCGTGACCTGCTGTTGACGGTGATGCGCGCGCAGAACCCCGACGGCGACTGGCCACAGTGGTTCATGTTCTTCGAGCGCGAGCGCGACATCCGCCCCGGGGACTCGCATGGCGACATCGTGTTCTGGCCGATCCTGGTCCTCGGCCAGTACCTGCTGGCGTCGGGCGATGCCGGTGTGCTCGAGGAGCGGGTGCCGTTTTTCGATGCCCGCGGGCCGCAGGCCGGCGAGGCGGCCAGCCTGTGGCAACACACGCAGCGCGCGCTCGAGCTGATGCAGAAGCGGGTCATTCCCGGAACGTGTCTCGCAGCCTTCGGCCATGGCGACTGGAACGACTCCCTGCAGCCCGTCGATCCTGACATGCGGGAGCACATGTGCAGCGCCTGGACCGTGACGCTGCACCACCAGACCCTGACCACGCTTGCGCGCGCCCTGCGCTCGTGTGGGCGGCATGCCGAGGCGCAAAGGCTGGAAACCTGGGCCGCCTCGGTCCTTCGCGACTTTCAACGCCTGCTTCATGTTGATGGCGTGCTCGCCGGTTATGCCGTTTTCGAGCGCAGCGGCGGCATCCGCTACCTCCTTCATCCGAAGGACCGGAGCTCAGGGGTGAAGTACAGCTCCCTGGCCATGATCCACGCCATCCTCGAGGACATGCTGCCGCCTGAGCAGGCCCGGGAGCACCTGCGACTGATCGACGCACATCTGAGCGCCCCTGACGGAGTTCGCCTGTTCGACCGGCCGATGCCCTATCACGGCGGACCGCAGCGCTTTTTTCAGCGTGCTGAAAGTGCAACGTTCTTCGGGCGCGAGATCGGGCTGATGTACATGCATGCGCATCTGCGCTACGCGCAGGCGCTGGCTCACATGGGCGAGGCCGAACGTTTCTTCCGCGCGCTGTGCCAGGCCAATCCGGTCGGTATCCGCGAGCTCGTGCCGGGCGCGACAATCCGGCAGGCCAACTGCTACTACTCCAGCTCCGATGCCGCGTTCGCGGATCGCTACGAGGCGGGTTCGCAGTACGGGCGCATCGGCCGCAATGCGATCGGCCTCGATGGCGGCTGGCGCGTGTATTCCAGCGGCGCCGGCATCGCGCTCGGGCTGATCATGCGGCGCTTTCTGGGGCTCGACTGCGGTACCCGCTCGCTCCGTCTGGACCCGGTGATGCCGCCGGCGCTGGATCGGCTGCGGGTGCGGACCCGGCTGCTCGGCAACGAGGTCCGGATCGAATACCGGATCGGCGCGGCCGGGTGCGGTGTCACGCAGATCGCGCTGAACGATCTTCCCCTGGCGTTCACGAACGAGCCGAACCCGCATCGCCGCGGTGCGGCGGTCCTGCCCTGCGCGAGCATCCTTGCGGCGATGCGACCGGGTAGCAACACTCTGCGCATCCACTTCGGATAGCGTCCCCACACGGGAACGCGTCCCTGCTGCGCACGCACAATTGCGCGTTGGGTGGTCAGTCCTTCGGAGCGCCCGATGCGCTGAGCACCGCTCACGGCCGGCGAACGCCGGCTTCAGGGATCCTGAAGCGCCGTGGCCGGTGGGTGCCGGCCACGGCATTCCAGGTCATCAGAAGGTCAGGCGGTTCTGAACCTTCACCACGCCGGCGACGCTCTGCGCGTCCCGCAGGACCTTGGCAGCCTGCATCGCGGTATACATCTTGCCGCTGAGGGTCACGATGCCGTCCTTGGTCGCCACCTGCACCAGCCTGACGGCGTCCGGGTCATCCACCCCGAGCTTGCCCATCACCCGATTGGTGATCTGGGAATCCGGAACAGCCTGCGCATCGCTGGCGTTCTCGGCGAATGCCGCGCTGGCGAGCAGAGCCAGGCATCCGGCGGCGGCTGCAACAAACGATTTATTCCGGGTCATGTGTCTTGAGGTCCTCTGAAATGCCAGTTTCAACACCAACGGCGAGACGAGAGCACCGGCGGCTGCGGCCACACACAGTCGTTTTCCGCCGCGGCGGCGCCTTCGATCCGATCCCTGCCAACGCCTGCGCAAGCGACCGCACGAACGGTGCGCATGGACCATGGCGTACTTGCAACGATGGCCGCGATTGCAGCAAGAAAGTCCGCGCCTCGCCCGTAACTGCGTCTCAGCCGACCAATCGGCATCGCGCGCCCTCAACGGCGAGTCCAATCGCTGGTCGCAGCGTGGTCAGCGCACCCTCCGGGTGCCACCTTATGTCCAGCGCCGCGTCCGCGGCGGCGCCGGCAGGCTCTGAAACGGTGCCCGCTGGCCTCTGAACCGCCCGCCTGAACCGCGCCCGCCTGAGCCTGAACCGCGCCCGTGCGCACCCTTTCAATTCCTTGTGCCGTTTTGCAATGCGCAGCGCGGTCACAGCGTCGGAGACGACGCCGATCGACACATGCGGCCAGGAGATTCGTGGCGCCGCAGCGACGACACCCGCCCGGGCGCCTTGAACAGGTGCGCCCAGCGCACGGCAAACCTCAGGAGCGGCCAATGGCACGGTGAGCTTCGAGGCCGGCCAATGGCGCGGTGGGCTTCGGGGCCGGCGAACACTTCAGGAACACTTTATGCGACCGCGCACCGGGGGAGCTTGAGCCTCGGCCAGTCGACAATTACTACAGCTAACAGGAGCGGATCTACGTGAATA
>Ga0070679_100007389_pt1 | contig 10269 bp, 11 predicted proteins | sample KBSC63BmetaG_FD_65652 | JGI IMG/M metagenome (GOLD analysis project Ga0070679, IMG submission 65652) | Corn rhizosphere microbial communities from Kellogg Biological Station, Michigan, USA - KBS C6-3B metaG | ecosystem: Host-associated > Plants > Roots > Rhizosphere | place: USA: Michigan... | reverse complement strand
CTCGGCTATCCCGATCTGGTGGCGAAAACCTGGTTTTCGCTCTCCGGACCGGCGGGCCTGCCGCGCGACATCGTGGATAAACTCAACGCGGCGGTGAACAAGGCGATCACGATTCCCGAGGTGCATCAGCACTTGAAGAATGAGATGGTCGAAACCCAGGCGATGACGCCCGAGCAGATCACCGCCTTCATGCAATCCGAACTGAACAAATGGTCGCCGCTGGGGCGGCGCATCTCCGAACAAGCCAAAAAGTAACGGACAAAACCGGACGGACAACGCTCATGAGTGATCGCAGCAATTTCAACGCCCGCATCGCCTACGACGATCTTCGCGATTGGATCGCCCGCGCCGAATTGCTGGGCGAGGTGCGCAACGTCAAAGGCGCGACGTGGCAAGAGGATATCGGGCTCGCCGCCGAGGCGATCCTCCGCGAGGAGAGCGGCCCGTGCGTCGTGTTCGACGACATTCCCGGATGCCCGAAGGGCTTCCGCCTGTTGCTCAACATGTTCGCCGGCACCCGGCGCAACATGACGCTCGGCTTTCCCGATCATCTGACCAAATGGGAGCTGAGCGATTCCTTCCGCGAAGCCTATCTGAAAGACAAGAAGCCCATTCCCCATGAGATCGTCGAGGACGGCCCGATCTTCGAGAACATCCTGACCGGCGACGCCGTGGATGTGACGAAGTTCCCCTCGCCGATCTGGCACGAGAAGGACGGCGGCCGCTACATCGGCACCGGCACCTACAGCATCACCCGCGACCCGGAAGAGAACTGGCTGAACGCCGGCGCCTATCGCGCCATGGTCCACGACAAGACCTCCGTCGGCATGTTGATGGCCGCGGGCCACCACGCCGCGATCCACTATGAGAAATACGTCAAGCGGGGCGAGCCGATGCCTGTCGCAATGGTGCTCGGCGGCGATCCGCTGTGCTTCTTCTACGGCGGGCTGGAAGCGCCCTACGGCGTGTTCGAAATCGACGTGGTCGGCGGTCTGCGCGGCAAGCCGATGCAGATGGTGAAGGGCAAAGTGACCGGCCTGCCGTTTCCGGCCGGCGCCGAGATCGTGCTGGAGGGTTACGTCTCGCTCGACAAGCGCGTGGTCGAAGGCCCGTTCGGCGAGTGGAGCGGCCACTATGCCGGCGGCGCGAAGCCCTGCACGGTGCTCGACGTCAAGGCGATCTATCACCGCAACAATCCGATCCTGCTCGGTGTGCCGCCGATGGGCGGCGGGCCGGACGAGATGGCGCGCTACCGCGCGGTGATGCGCTCGGCCACGATCAAGCAAAACATGACCAACGCCGGTGTGCCGGACGTGCAGCAGGTGTGGTGCCACGAGATCGGCGGCGCGCGGATGTTCCACGGCATTTCGATCAAGCAGCGCTATCCGGGCCATGCGGTGCAGGCCGGGCACATCGCCGCGCAGTGCGGTGCGTCGGCCTATGCGTCGAAGTACATCGTGGTGGTGGACGACGACGTCGACGTGACCAGCCTCGATCACCTGATCTGGGCCATGCTCACCCGCACCGATCCCAAGCAATCGATCCAGTTCATCGAGGGCTCATGGGATTCGCCGGCCGATCCGCGGCTCTCCCCCGAACAGCGCGCCAAGGGCGACATGACGCATTCGGTCGCGATCATCGACGCCTGCCGGCCGTGGTCGTGGCGCGACAAGTTTCCGCCCGCGAACACACCCAGCGCCGAGATGACGAAGAAAGCGAAAGAGAAATTCGGCTGGCTGCTGGAGGGGAAAGAGAAGGCCTGAGGACCGTCTCATTTTGAGGAGCACGCTCCGCGTGCTCCTCGCCGAGAGGCCGTTTCACTGCGAAGAAACGGCGGCGGTCACTACTCCGCGGCGGTGCGAGCGGCCGCCATGGTCGCCTGCTCCTCGGCGTAGAGCCGGTCCACGATCCGGCGCGCCTGGATGCCGCCGGAATCGGCGTTGATGTCGATCTGCGGCGCGTCGGGGTTGAGGTTGATCAACCTCTGTTGCGCCGAGAACACCGACACATCCTCCAGGAACGCCGTCTTGATCTGCGCGAACACGCGGGCGGTCACATCCTTGTTCTGCGGTTCGAAGTCGTGCGCCTGGCCCCAGAAATAATGCGTCGTGGTCTCGGTCTCCGGTGTCATGGCGTTGAGATTGCGCATCTCGATGCCGCCGACACGGCGGCCCTCCGGCGCCCCGGTGCCGGTCGGCGTACAGCCGACATCGAGCCGGATGAACGACGGCGGTTCGAAATCGATGATCTGCCAGCGGTCGACGTTGCCGGTGAAGCCGCCGATCTTGACGAACGCCGGCGGCGCCGGCTGGTCGATGATCCAGCGCGTCACCTGAACGCCCGTGGGCGTGCGCTGCACGCGCACCGCGGCATGATCCACCAGCGCCATGTTGCCGATCGTGGTTTCATGCACGAAGGCGAGATGCGTCAGGTCGAGCAGGTTGTCGCACACGAGCTGCCAGTTGCACTCGGCGTGCAGATAGTCCGACTGCGCGCCCCACTTGGGATCGTCGAACCAGTGGAAGTCGGCGATCTTGGCGGGATCGGCCAGCGCCGGATCGCCCATCCAGATCCACAGCCATTTGTAGCGCTCGACCACCGGATAGGTCTTCACCCGCGCCGCCTGCGGAATCATGTCCTGGCCTGGGATGCGCACGCAGGCGCCGGTTCGATCGAAGCGCAGCCCGTGATAATGGCACTGCAGCACGTCGTCGCCGACCAGCTTGCCCATCGACAGCGGCAGCCGGCGATGCGGACAACGATCCTCCAGCGCGACCGCCGTGCCGTCCTCGGTGCGGTAGAGCACCACCGGCTCGTTCATGATGATCCGGCCGAGCGGCTTGCGCGTGACCTCTTGGTCGGACGCCGCGACGTACCAATAATTTTTAAGGAACATGGCGCGCCTCACTTCGATTTCGTTCAATGAAAAAATACGGTCCGCGCGCGCCGGGGTCAATTCCGAGGCTCCGCAGCCACCACGCACGCGTTGCGTGCGCGGCGACCACGCCGATGCCTACAGCATTTCCTTGATGGCGCGAATGAGACTGCGATCGACGCTGACCATCGCCCCATCCTTCGGCAATGACAACACCTGGCGCTCGTGTTCGGAGACGGCGCGCCCCTGAAGGATCACCCGGCCATCGGAGGTGAGATAGATCGACGATGCCGTCGCCTCCTCATCCTCCCAGACCAGCTCGACACGGAACTTCAACGCCATTTCGGCACGACCCGGCGAGAACGATGCCTGCGCGACCGCACTACTTCGCCAACTCGTAGTTGTGCGCGAAGTCGTCGGGCGGATTCGGACCCCACTGGTAGAACGAATCTTCCGGCGGGTGATCGCCATCCTTCCAGTTGTAGTCGACCGGAATGTAGTCGATGTCGCACGAGTATTCGCAGAAGCTGCCCCAGGGATCCTGGATATAGTGAAAGTAGTTGGAGCCGAGCACATGCCGGCCCAGGCCCCAGCCCTTGGCGAAGCCCTTTTCCGCCATGCGGCCCGCGCCGACACCGATATCGTTGATCGAACCGACGTCCCAACTCAGATGATGCAGGCCCGGCCCATCCGATTTCACGAAGGCGATCATGTGGTGGTCGCTGCCGTGGATGCCGTGCATGAACGCGACGAGATCGCCGGAGCGGTCGGACAGCCGCAGGCCCAGCGTCTCGTGATAGAACTTGATCGCCCGCGACACGTCGGACGTGAAAATCAGCATGTGCGCCATCCGCCGCGGCCGCACCACATGCGCCTGGCTGCGGTTCTGCGCATTCTGGCGGGCCACCTCGCCGCCCTTCATCTCGAAGGTCGCCTTCTCATTCGGCGAGCTTTTCTCGGCGACGCGAATTTCAATCAGCGTGCCATCGGGATCGCGGAACCAGAGCCCGTTCGATTCGAACCCCTTGGGCGGATCGAGGCGGTCGATCCGCAACGCCTCAAGCCGCTCGCGGAACCGGCCGATATCGTCCTCGAACGCGCCGAACGATGCATAGTTGAGCTTTTTGCGGGGACCCTCGGCGAGCGTGCCCCAACGGTGCGGATGCCCGTGGGTGTAAAGGGCGAGCTTGCCGCTCTCTTCCTTGGTGTTGAGACCGAACAAGCCATAGAACTTTTCCGCCTCGGCCAGATCCGGGACCATCAAGCTGAAATGGTCGAGCGAGTGAACGCCAAGCTCGCCGGGACGGCGAGGCGTCGGCTGGGTCATCGAACGGATCTGGGTCATAGCGGATATCCTTCAACGCGTCGGCCGCGCGCCGCGGCTCCCGCAAAACGTATTCATTCGCCGGAATAAGCGCAAACCCGCCACGCAACCGGAAGTGCATACCACCGCAACGCAGCATCGCGCCGCGCGCACGCCTTCCCGCGGCGGGCGGCGTCAATCCTTGAGCGCCACCGCCTCGACCTCGATCTTGAAGCCGTAATGCAGGTGCGGCACCGGCACCACGCAGCGCGCCGGCCGGGCCGCGCCGGTCCAGGCGGCGTAGAGGGTGTTGAAAGCCGGCCACGACGCGATGTCGGTCACATAGACCCGGACCTGCGTCAGCCGGGCGACGGAGCTGCCCGCGCCCTTCAGCGCGTGGGCCACGTTGTCGAGGACCTGCTGGGCCTGCTGCTCGAACGACGCCTCGTTGAGCTTGGTGCCGTCCGGCTTGATCGGCAGCTGTCCCGACACGAAGACAAACCCACCGGCGGAAACCGCATGGCTGTAATGGCCGCCCGGCGCGGCCATGGTGGTGGGATTGGTTGGGACGATATCGGCAGCCATTCGCATGATCTCCTTGGGCTTAAGGCTTTTTCATTCCAGCTTGTTGCGCGATCGGCGTCCAGCGCGCCGTCTCGGACGTCATGAACGCGGTTAATTGCTGCGGTGTCATCGGCTTCGCATCGAAGGCGTCTTGCGCGAGCTTCTGGCGCACATCGGGCAACGTCATGATGGCGACGATCTCGCGATTGAGCCGCTGCGTCACATCGGCCGGCATGCCCTTCGGACCCAGCAGCGCGAACCAGGTGCCGGCGACAAGGTCGTAACCCAGCTCCTTGAACGTCGGCAGATCGGGAAACTCCGCCAACCGCCTCTCCGTGGTGATCGCAATCGGCCGCAGCGTGCCGCCGCGCGCCTGTCCCAGCACCGCGCTCCAGGTGAATGCGCCGACCGGCACGCGTCCGGCAATGATGTCGGCGAAGGCGGCGGTGTTGTAGGGAATATGGTTGAGATGCAGCCCTTGCCGCTTGGCAAGATATTCCATCACCAGATGGCCGAGGGTGCCGACGCCGGACGAGGCGTAACCGGAAAGTTTGCCGGCCTTGGCGGCGCCGATCACATCGCCGAGCGATTTGAATTCGCTCGAAGGCTTCACCACCAGCGCAATCGGCGGCCCGCCGATATAGGCCACATAGGTAAAGTCGGCGAGCGCGTCGTAACCCGGGTTTGCATTGATCGCGGGCGCCACCACCTGCGAAGCGAGCCCGCCCATCAGCAGCGTATAACCATCCGGCTCGGCGCGTGCGACCTGCGCCGAGCCAACCGTGCCGCCGGCGCCGCCGCGATTCTCGATCACCACGCTTTGCTTGAGCGCCGTTTGCAGATGTTCGCCGAGAATGCGGGCCCAGACGTCGGCGGCCCCGCCCGGCGCAAACGGAACGATGAGGTGGATCGGCTTCGTCGGCCAATCCGTCGCCTGCGCGGGCGCGCCGGTAGCGATGGCCACGGCCAGCGCCAAACCGAGGCTATAAGCCAAGCTGCAAGCCAAGCGCCTCATGGACTCCTCCTCCGCTCACATCGGCGGGGTGACGCCGACGGCCTGTGCCGCCTTGCCGATCCGCTGCCACGTACCCTTCGGGATCGGAATGCCTGTGGCCTCCCGCTCGGCCCGAATGGCGTCGCCGCGTTCGCCGGGCAGAAAAATCCTCTCGACGCCGTCGGCGCGGGGAAGTCCGGCAATCGCGGCGCCCAGCCGCGCGGCCTCGCGCGCGAAGCGCTCGCGGTCGCCGAACGCGCCGATGTCGATGGCGATCACCGTGCCGTTGAGGAACGGATTGTTCTCGATCGACCCGTCCTCAAGATCCGGTGCGAGCCGCGGTTGCGAGAGCAGCAGACTGGTCAGACACTCGATCATGAATGACAGGCCCGCGCCCTTGGCGCCGCCGAGCGGCAGCAAGGTTTCCACCGCCTTGGGATCGGTGGTGTCGCGGCCTTCGGCATCGAGGCCCCAACCGAGCGGAATCGATTCGCCGCGATCCTTCGCGCCCATGATCTTCCCGTTGGCGACAACCCCGGTCGAAAAATCCAGCAGATACGGGCGGCCGCCCTGGCGCGGCACTGCGAATGCGATCGGATTGGACGACACCGCGGCAACCTTGGTGCCGGGATAGGCCATCATCGGTCCCGACGCGCTCATGACGATGCCGGCGAAGCCCGCCTCCGCCGCCTGCAACGCGAAATAGCCGATGGCGCCCGTGTGCGTGATGTTGCGCGCCGCGCACCAGCCGATATGCGCGGTGCGGGCACAATCCATCGCCTCGTTCATGGCCTGCGTCATCGCCACCGCCGCGGGCGCACGGTCGCCTTCCAGAACCGCCATCGCGCCGGCCTTGCGTTCGACGCGGACGTTGGGCGTCGGATTGATCGACTTGTTGCGGATCAGGTCGATGTAGCGCGGAATGCGGATGATGCCGTGCGAGTCGGTGCCGCGCAGGTTGGCCCACACCAGCATCTTCGCCCATTCGTCGGCGTGATGCTTCGACAGGCCGACCGCGACGAAGATGGCGCTGACAAACGCCGACAGTTCGGCTTTGCCGATGCGCAGGGTTTCCTGGGCCGCATCTTTCTGAGCCATGTTTCGCGCTACTTCAACTTGTCGCCGGCGACGGACTTGTACCAGTCGAGGATCTGCACACCGTTCCAGTGCAGCACGCCGTCGAAGCGGCGCACATAATCGTAGATCGCCTCCAGATACTTGATCCGGTGCGGCTGGCCGCTGATGTAGGGGTGGATCGCCAGCGCCATGATCTTCGGACGGTCGCGACCCTCGGTGTAGAGCCGGTCGAACTGATCGATGGCGCGCTTGAGCAGATAGTCGCTCTCATGGTGCTGGACCAGCATCATAGTGATGTCGTTCAGCTCCATCGTGTAGGGCAGCGTCACCAGCGGACCCTCGGTGGTCTTGATGACGCTCGGCTCGTCGTCATAAACCCAATCGCCGATGTATTTGATGCCGGCCTTGGTCAGGAGATCGGGCGTTTCCAGCGTTTGCGTCAGCCCCGGCCCGAGCCAGCCGACTGGCCGCGTGCCGCTGAATTTCTCGATGATGTCCAACGAGCGGCTGATCATCGCTCCCTGGTCTTCGTTCTTGTGGATCGGCTGCTGGTCATAGGCGTGGCCCATGAACTCCCAGCCGTCCTTCTTGGCCTGCTCGGCGACGCGCGGATAATCCTCGCAGATGCGGGCGTTGGCCGACAGCGTCGGCTTGATGCCGATGCGCTCGAACAGTTCGTAGAAGCGCCAGCAGCCGACCCGCATGCCGTATTCGTGCCAGCTCCAATGCGGCACGTCCGGTAGCAGCACCTGCCCCGTCGGCGCCGGGAGAACCTGCCGCGCCATCGGCCGGCCGATGTCCCACACCTCGTAGTTGACGATGGTCCAGAAGATCAGCCGCGCGTTACCGGGCAGCTTCAGCGGCGGCCGGTCGACAATCGCGGAAAATTCGGCGCGCTGGCTGGGAATCATCGGTTCAGGCACGGCTGGCTCCACTCTCGCTCGTTCTCGATATCGCTTGGCAGTATCCACTGCACCGGCGGCAACGCAAGCCCGCTCCGCGCGGCCACAGGCCGATGCGACATGCTGAAACGGAAAGGGTAGCATCGTCGCTGCGAGCACCACATCCAGCGCCATGGGAATCGTCGCGATGACAACTTCGAAGTCCGAACAGATGTTGGCTGACGCGCTTGCGGCGCGCTTCGGCGAGGTGCCGGCCGTCGACGCGGAGTACGCCGGCCTCGACGAACTCTCTCGCCTCGCCGCGCGTAGCGTCCACCGCCGTTACACCGACCGCGCCGTCGACCCCGGCCTGATCCGGCTGCTCTGCGCCTGTGCGCTGTCGGCGCCGAGCAAGAGCGACCTGCAGCAGGCCGATATCCTGATTGCCGACAAGGCGGATCAGAATGCCATCGCCGATCTCATTCCCGATCAGCCCTTCATTCGCGCCGCGCCGGTGTTCCTGGTGTTTCTCGCCAACGGACGGCGGCTGCCGGAAATCGCCAGGATGCGCGGCAAGCCGTTCCCGAACGACCACCTCGATCAGTTCTTCAACGCCGCCGTCGATGCCGGCATCGTGCTGGCGACGTTCCTGCGTGGCGCCGATGCGGTCGGCCTCGGCACCTGTCCGATCAGCGTGATCCGCGACCACTCCGCCACGGTCAGCACCATGCTCAACCTGCCGCAACGTGTGATTCCGGTCGCGGGCTTGTGCGTCGGCTGGCCGGCCGATCCAGGCCGCATCAGCCCGCGGCTGCCGCTCTCCTGTACCATGCACGAAGGCCGCTACGACGAAGGCGATCTCGCCGCACAGATCGACGGCTACGACCGCCGCCGCGCGTCGATCCATCCCTACAAGCCGCGCGATCCGGCGCGCTGGGGCGACGTGCCGTTCTACGGTTGGTCGGAGGACAAGGCGCGGCAATACGGCGTGCCGCAGCGGCCGGATTTCGGCGCCTTCGTGCGCGGCAAAGGATTCAAGCTGGATTGATCGGCGACAACCTTGCGAGGCTACCGCTTGACGTATTTCTGCACGCGCCAGTTCAACGTGTCGGCGACATAAATCTCGCCGCGCCGGCTCACCGCCAGATAATGCGCCTCGCCGTAACGGCCGAGCGTCTTGCCCTGCCCGCCGGTTTCGCCCAGCACGTTGCCGTCGAGATCGAGTTGCTTCACCAGGCCGGTGTGGCCGTGCGCCAGGTACAGAAAGCCGTCCGGCGCGAGACACAGACCGCACGGCGTGCCGGGATGCTTCGATTCGCGCACGAACCCGCCGTCGGCGTCGAACACCTGGATGCGGCCGTTGTTGCGGTCGGCGATGTGGAGCAAACCTTTGCCGTCGATCACAATCGAATGCGGCAGGTCGAAATCGCCAGGCGCGGTGCCACGCTTGCCCCAGGTCTTGATGAAGTTGCCGTCGCGGTCGAACTTCAGGGCGAGCGACGGCCCCTTGCCGTGTCCCTGCAGCACGAACACGTCGCCGTTGGCGGCAAAGGCGATGTCGTTGGGCTCGTTGAACGCCCGGAGATGGCCGAAATCGTGCCACTCGGCGGCGCGCCCGCGCAGACCAAGGACCATCTGAATGCGGCCGGCCGGATTGAACTTGTAGACCGTGTGGCCTTCGAGGTCGGTGGTCCAGATGTTGTCGTCAGCGTCGATCCGCAATCCATGCGGACGGTCGAACAGGCCATCGCCCAGCGCACGGATGAAATTTCCGTCGGCGTCGAATTCCATCAGCGGTCCCGGGCCGCGATGCAGCAGGAAAATATGATCCTGCGAATTGATCGCGATGCCGGAGACGCCGCCGAAGTTCATGTTGTGCGGAAGCTTGAAGTCGTCGGAAACCGCGACAAAATCGTGCATGCGGATCGCCTCCTGCCCAAGCAGATCGTGCGGCGGACTATTTCGTGCTCCGCACATTGACGCCGCGGCCCATGCTCTCGCAATCCGCGTCGGTCTTCAGCCCGACCGCATGGATGCCGTGCGCGGCCAGTTCCTCGTCGCGGTCTTCCGTGTCGCCGGTGACACCGACCGCGCCGATCACCTCGCCGTCGGCGTCGCGGATCAGCATGCCGCCGCCTTCGGGGAAGATCTTATCGTCGCTCGCCGCGATCAGATAGCGCATGAAGATCGGCTTTTCCTCGTTGCGCACCCGGACCAGCTTCGAGTTCCGCCCGAGCGCCAGCGAGGCGTAGGCCTTGCCGACGGCCATCTCGAACCGGATCATGGACGAGCCGTCCTCCTTCTGGAACGCCTTCACCACGCAGCCCGGCTCGACCACCACCGCGCTGAGCGGCCGGCAATTGAGTTCCGCGCCGCGCTGGAGAATGGCAGCAATGATGCGATTGGCCTGGTCGAGCTTGATGGCGGACATGAACCCTCCTGTTTTGACGCCACTGTATTTTTGCCGGTCCGGCTTTTCCACTCGGTAAACCGGGTTATGGACGCCTGCTTCGACCTTGCAGGCGGCGGAGAGAGGGTGCATTCGTCTGCCGATGAGCATGACCCCTCCTCAGCC
>Ga0070679_100007387_pt1 | contig 10270 bp, 8 predicted proteins | sample KBSC63BmetaG_FD_65652 | JGI IMG/M metagenome (GOLD analysis project Ga0070679, IMG submission 65652) | Corn rhizosphere microbial communities from Kellogg Biological Station, Michigan, USA - KBS C6-3B metaG | ecosystem: Host-associated > Plants > Roots > Rhizosphere | place: USA: Michigan... | reverse complement strand
CGCGACGATCGGATCTTCTACTTCACGACGTGCGGCTGGATGATGTGGAACTGGCTCGTGTCGAGTCTCGCGGTTGGTGCAACGGTAGTTCTCTACGATGGCGCGCCGTTCATTCGCCGTCGCCCGATTCTCTGGGACATGTGCGCCGAGGAGCGCATCACGATTTTTGGAACGAGCGCGAAGTGGCTGGCGCTGGCGCAGAAGGAGGGACTGATCCCGGCCGCGACGCACGACCTGCGGGCGTTGAAGGCGATTCTCTCGACGGGAAGCCCGCTCGCGGAGCACAGCTACGACTATGTCTATCGCGACGTGAAGCCCGACGTGCGCCTCAGCAGCATCAGCGGCGGCACCGACATCATCTCTTGCTTCGCGCTTGGCAATCCGATTGGTCCGGTGTGGCGCGGCGAGCTACAGACGCGCGGCCTCGGGATGAAGGTCGAGGTGTTCGACGACGAGGGGCGATCAATCGTCGGACAGCAGGGAGAGCTCGTGTGCACCGCACCGTTCCCGAGCATGCCGGTCGCGTTCTGGAACGACCCCGACGGTTCGAAGTATCGCGCCGCGTACTTCGAGCGATATCCGAACGTCTGGCGCCACGGCGACTGGGCGGAGATCACGGAGCACGGCGGAATGATCATCTCGGGGCGAAGCGACGCGACGCTGAATCCCGGCGGCGTTCGCATCGGCACGGCCGAGATCTATCGCCAGGTCGAGCAGTTCCCGGAGATCGTGGAGAGCTTGGTGGTGAGCCAGGACATCTCCGGCGACGGCGGCGTTGACGTCCGCATCGTGCTTTTCGTGCGACTCCAGGCTGGGCAGGTGCTGACCGATGCATTGCGCGATCGCATCCGCGCACAGATTCGAGCGAACGCGAGTCCGCATCACGTTCCGAAGAAGATCATTCAGGTCGCGGATATTCCGCGAACGATCAGCGGGAAGATCACTGAGCTCGCCGTGCGAGAGGTGATTCACGGCCGTCCGGTGAAGAACATCGATGCGCTGGCAAATCCTGGCGCGCTCGAGCTGTTCAAGAATCTGCCGGACTTGGCAACCTAGCTCTATCACAGAGCGTCACGGTCACAGACTGAAACGCACGGAGACAATGCCAATCTCTTTGTGAACGACCTTCTTGCGACGAGAGGAATGTCCCGAGCGGCCGTCAAAAGACAACTGGGCTCGTTGCGAAGCGAAGCTTATTGCTGTTCCGTCCGTCTGCGCCCGTGCCTGTCCGTGATGCGCTCGGGGTTCAACGCCCCGGAAGCTTCGGACGAGCGGCAGCGATCGACTCTCGAGCCTGCGCACCAAGCGCCTCAGCAAGTGACCGAAGCTCCTCGGCGCGCTTGTTCGACGAGATCATGAACAGCCCGCGAGCCGTCAGATACGTCGCGCCTACTGCGATCGCCCACAATCCGAACCCCAGGCCGAGGTTGTGCGTGCGCGCGCCGATCGCGAGCCAGACACTCGACGTGCCGCCGCCGACGCCGCCCATGATGCCGCCGAAGAATCCACCCACCATCCGCTTGAGATTCTCGGAGACACGAATCGTCGTCTTGCCGCCGCGCGCGAGCACCGACACGTGCATGTTGCGACGTTCCGGGAGCGTCTGCCACGAGAATGAGCGACCTACTGTCGCCATTTGCCCGCTCTCGCCGATCATGTGACGGATGTTGTCGGCGATGAGATCGAAATCCTGTTCCGGCATCTCGCCGTCGACGACGACCTCGAACTCGAGACGTGTCGGCGCGCCGGCGCGCCAACTCGGCTTGCTTCGATCGGTGACGACGACTGCCCGCGGGGCAGTGGGCGCGGAGCGTTGCAGGCCGTGCTCTTCGAGTGCGTGATCCACGTATCGGCCGTCGATGCCGGCTTCCACCGCCGCGTCGCGCACATCGACGAGCTTGAGCCCTGATGTTCGAGCGGCATCCTTCGCGGAATCGCGCTGCATCGCAACCGGTGCCGGCCGCGGCACGACGCCTGTCATCGCCTGCAACTCGGCGGCGCGGCCGAAGATTGCCCGCGCTTCAGTGTCGGAGATGAGTGACTGTCGAGCGGGCGCCTGCACGACCGGCCGATTACGCGTTTCGTTCTCGACGATCCCCGCGATCGCGTCGAGTGCTCCAACGACGTCGATCGCCGTTTGATAGCGATCGTTTGGATCCTTCGCCAAACATCGATCGATCACATCGGCGAAGGCGCGCGGACAGTCGCTCGCGATCGTGTGAAGTGGCGGCGCCGTTTTGGTCACGTGCGCGATCAAGACGGCAGACGCCAACTCCGCGTCGAATGGAAAGCGCCCCGCGAGCGCGAAGTAGCCGACCACGCCCAGCGAGTAGATGTCGCTTCGCGCGTCGACGGCTTCGCCGGACACTTGCTCCGGGCTGAGATAGTAGACGGTGCCGAGCACCTGTCCCGTCGCCGTGAGCGGTGCTGCTTCGGCGAGCCGAGCGATGCCGAAGTCGGTGACGAGCGCGCGCCCCGACGCCGCTTCGATCAGAATGTTCTCAGCTTTGACGTCGCGGTGAATGATCCCGTGGTCGTGCGCGAAACCGAGCGCGAACGCAACATCCCGCAACTCACGCAGCGCTTCGCGCGGATCGATGCGTCCGAGGTCGCGGATGCGCTGCGCGAGTGATGCTCCGTCGACGAAGCCCATCACGAAGAACACGTGACCGTCCAGCTCGTCGGCCCGGTGGATCGGCACGATGTTCGGATGCGTCAAACGACCAGCGGTGCGCGCCTCGCGAAGGAAGCGTTCGCGCACGACGGGATCAAACGCGAGGTGCGGTGGGAGCGTTTTGATCGCAACGCGTCGGTCGAGCTTGAGATCGCGTGCGAGATACACGACGCCCATGCCGCCGCGGCCGATCTCGCGTTCGAGCTCGTACTGTCCGGCAAGCGCAGCCGCGAAGCGCGATTGCGCCTCAGCGAAGTCGGGTGTGAACGCGGTTGTCACAGGATATACAATATCCTTTCTGGGCTGTTGGCGGAGCCCGACGTGGGTAGCTAGATAATAAGAGTAGACGCCACGCTTCAGTGTGTCGACGAAAACGGGAGAGGGGAATGGCCACGCAGACACTGCCGGTCGGAACGGAAGCGCACGACACCTTTCCGATCAACGGCACGGACTACATCGAGTTCTACGTCGGCAACGGCAAGCAGGCCGCGCACTACTATCAGGCCGCGTTCGGGTTTCAGCTTGCGGCCTATCGGGGACCCGAGACCGGCGTTCGCGATCGAGCGAGCTACCTGCTCGTTCAGAACAAGATTCGTCTCGTGCTGACGGCGCAGCTCGGCCCCGAGGGCGAAGTCGTCGAGCATGTTCGCCTCCACGGCGACGGCGTTCGCGACATTGCGCTCTGGGTCGACGACGCACGCGACGCGTACGAGAAGGCAGTGGAGCGCGGAGCACAGCCAGCGTATGAGCCGCGGACGCTTCGCGATGACGGCGGAGAAGTCGTCGTGGCCGGCATCAAGATCTATGGCGACACGATCCATTCGCTCGTGGAGCGCCGAAATTATCGCGGAACGTTCATGCCGGGCTTCGAGGCTCGTACCCCGCACTATCGGGCCAAGCCCACCGGACTGCTCCATGTCGACCACTGCGTCGGCAACGTCGAGTTGGGGCGCATGAACGACTGGGTCGGATTCTACGAGCGCGTGATGGGCTTCAAGAACCTCATCTCGTTCGACGACCAGGACATCTCGACGGAGTATTCGTCGCTCATGTCGAAGGTGATGTCGAATGGCAACGAGCGCATCAAGTTTCCGATCAACGAGCCCGCGAAGGGTAAGAAGAAATCGCAGATCGACGAGTATCTCGAGTTCTATCGCGGCCCCGGTGTGCAGCATCTCGCGCTTGCGACGGACGACATCATCGCGACCGTGAGCGCGCTGCGCGATCGCGGCATCGAGTTCCTGCAGGCCCCGACGACGTACTACAAGGAGCTGCAAGGTCGCGTCGGCACGATCGACGAGCCGATCGATCAACTCGAGGCGCTCGGCATTCTCGTGGATCGCGATCCCGATGGCTACTTGCTTCAGATTTTCTCGAAGCCTGTCGAGGATCGGCCGACGCTGTTCTACGAGATCATCGAGCGAAAGGGCGCTCGCAGTTTCGGGAAGGGAAACTTCAAAGCGCTCTTCGAGGCCATTGAGCAAGAGCAGGCGAAGCGCGGAAACTTGTAACTACGACCGCCGCGATCGCGAAAGGAAAGAGGTGAAGTCGTCAGGGTCAGTCGTCAGTCGCCAGTTTTCACGGCGCCGTTATTTGCGCGGTTTCGACTGTCGCCTGACGACTGCTCCTGACGACTAGAGTGTCGTTATCCGCACCATTCGCTATTGGTCACTAATGCCCATCTACCATACGCTCGGTCAGATCCCTCGCAAGCGTCACACGGTTTTTCGCAAGCCGGGCGGCGGTATTTACGCCGAAGAATTGATGGGGCATGAGGGATTCACCGGAACGTCGGCGCTGCTCTATCACGTGCATCCGCCGACGACCGTGAAGTCTGTGAAGCGAATCAAGGAGATGGCGCTTCAGGCCGATCCCGATCAGGCGTTGCATCACCGGCACTTCCGCACCGCGCGCGCGCCGAAGGGCGGGAGTCCGACGCTCGATCGCATCCCGATCCTGTTCAACAGCGACATCGCGATGCTCTATGTCGAGCCGGATCGTGAGGACGAGCACTTCTATCGCAATGCGCAGGCAGACGAGTTGGTGTACGTCTCCGCCGGCGGCGGCGTGCTTGAATCGGTATTCGGGGAGCTGCCCTTTGGTGAAGGCGACTATCTCGTCGTTCACCGCGGCATCCTCCATCGCTATCGATTCGATCGCACCAAGGGCGATCCGAAGCTGGTCATATTCGAGAGCCGCGGACATGTCCGCTGGCCCAAGCGCTATCGCAACGAGTTCGGGCAGCTCAAAGAAGGCGCACCGTATTCAGAGCGCGACATCCGACGCCCGATGAAGCTCGACACGCACGACGAGCGCGGTGACTTCCCGCTGATCGTCAAGCAGTATGACGGGTTGACCGAGATGATTCTCGATCATCATCCGTTCGATGTCGTCGGCTGGGACGGCTACTTCTATCCGTGGGCGTTCAATATCCGCGACTTCGAGCCGATCGTGGGACGTGTGCACCAGCCACCGCCGGTGCATCAGACCTTCGAGGGCGACGGCTTCGTCGTGTGTTCGTTCTGCCCGCGCCCGTACGACTTCGATCCCAACGCGGTGCCGGCGCCGTACAATCACAGCAACGTCGATTCCGACGAAGTGCTCTACTACGCGTCGAGCGAATTCATGAGCCGAAAGGGAATCGAGTTCGGAAGCATCACGCACCATCCGGACGGCATTCCTCACGGCCCGCATCCGGGACGCGCCGAGGCCTCGATCGGCGCCAAGGAGACGAACGAGCTCGCCGTGATGATGGACAGCTTCCGGCCGCTCAAAGTGGCGAAAGCCGCGATGGCGTTCGAAGATCCTAAATATCAGCTCAGCTGGCTGGATGCGCAGCATGAGGCGTTCAACCCGCCGACCACGTAGGGCCGCACGGATACCAAGGATCTCCGGGGAAGGACTCCAGTCGCCAGTCGACTACACTGCCAGCATCCGCAGCGATCGCTATCAGTGAGTGATCAGCTACGGGCCGAGAATGCCGCTATCGCTTTCTTGGTGTATTCCGATAGAACGAGTCGTCCGCTCATCGCGGCGCGCTCTTCGAGAAGAGTGGGCCAGTCTTCCGTGCCTGCCCACGTCGCGCGCTTGATCAGCGCGGTCGCCTCGGGATTGGACTTCGCGAGCTGCTGCGCAAGCGAAGCCATGCCGCTCTCGAGCGCATTCAGATTCTCGGCGAGTCGCGCGTAGAGGCCGTGCTGCGTTCCCCAGATCGCCGTGCGCCAATCGGCGTCGAGCCCCATCGCGCTGAGCGCCGCCGTGCCTGCTTTCCGCTCGATGACCGGACCGACGACGAATGGACCGATGCCGACCGCGAGCTCGCTCAACCGAAGCGACGCAGTCTCGGTCGCGAGCGCGTAGTCCGACGCCGCGACGATGCCGACGCCGCCACCCACGACTTTTCCGTGCACGCGCGTCACGATCGGCACGCGGCAGCGCGTCATCGCGAGAATGACGCGCGCGAATCCCATGAAGAACTCCTTGCCTCCGTCCGGATCGCGAATCGCCACGAGCTCGTCGAACGAAGCTCCCGCGCAGAACGCGCCGGTGCCGTAGCTGCGTAAAACGATGACGCGAACGTCGTTCCGCGCACCGACACGTGCGATCGTCTCAGCGAGCGAACGCAGGACCGACGCGGGCAAGGAATTCGATTTCGGATGTCCAAAGCAGACGTCAGCAACGCCGTCGGCGACAAAGGACGAGACGGTGCCAGCCGGATCGAGCGGGGCGTGCTCGCGCATGGCTTCGCTATTTGCCGACGCGCACGCGCAGACCGCCGCGAATCGTTCCCAACGGGGTGTTCTTCAACAGATCGCACCCGGAGGTCAAGCACGCGCTGCCGGAACCCGCGAGCCCTTGGCCGAAGCTCGTGAACCCGTACGTGTACACAGCCTCGCCGAAGATTCCGAAGCGATCGTAGATGTGCTTGTCGAGCGAGGCCCCCGCGCTCAACAGACCACCGGCGCGGTGCTGCTGCTTCGCCGATTGCGTCGTCGTGCTGCCGATCGGCGTGTAGGTGATCTCGCCGGGATGCCAGTCGAGGAAGCCGACGCCGAAGCTGACCGACGGCATGATGAAGGGCGCAGGAATTCGGATGCGGAGGTTGACTCCGGCTTGGAACACACCGGTCTTCTTCGCGGTCGCGGTGTTCACCGGACCAAATGGCGAGGTGAATTCGGATACGAAGTGCTGATCGTCGAAGGGAAGCAAAGCGTAGTCGAGCATGAAGCCATAACCGATTCGCCCGACGCCGTTGTTGCCCGTGTCCCAGTTCTCGTAGAGAACGCCGAAGCCAACGCCGCGGCGCCAATCCTTCAGGCTTCCGCCTCCGCCGATCGGTGTCACACTGCTCGCGCCGATCCGGATGTAATCGCCCGGCACGAGGCCGTCAGCCAAAGGATCGGTCGCCTGCTGAGCGCGCGCGAGCGAGGGCGACGCAACTGCGGCGACGAAGATGAGAGCGGCAGCGAAAGAGCGCACGTACATTCCTACCTGTCCGTCTGGATGAGTCAACTTGGAATCTACTATGCGGGCAGGTCAGGCGGGCACTAGATTTCATGCGAACAGACGTGTCCTATCTTATCCGCGGACCTGGAGTTGGAGGTCATGTCCGAACAACTTGGTTCCTCCCGGGCTGACCCCTCGTCCGACGATCCGGCGCGCGTCACCGAGTTCGAGGCGCGAATCGCGCGCGGCGAGTCGATCGAGCCGAAAGACTGGATGCCCGAGCGGTATCGCAAGCAGCTGGTTCGAATGATGTCGCAGCACGCGCATTCCGAAATCGTGGGGATGCTGCCGGAAGGGAATTGGATCACGCGCGCGCCGAGCCTCCGGCGGAAGATGTCGCTCATCGCGAAAGTGCAGGACGAGGCAGGCCACGGCCTCTACATCTACTGCGGCACCGAGACGCTGGGCGTCGATCGCCATGATCTGATCCAGCAACTGCTCGACGGCACGGCGAAGTATTCGAGCATCTTCAACTATCCCACGCTGAGCTGGGCCGACATCGGCTGCATCGGTTGGTTTGTGGACGGCGCCGCCATCGTCAATCAAACGATGCTCGCGAAGGCGTCGTATGGCCCATACGCGCGCGCGATGGTGCGTATTTGCAAGGAAGAGAACTTCCACAAACGGCAAGGCTTCGAGATCATGGCGACGCTGGCCGCCGGCACGCCTGAACAGCGAGCCATGGCTCAGGACGCTGTGAATCGCTGGTGGTGGCCGTCGTTGATGATGTTCGGCCCCCCGGACTCGGAGTCGTCGAATTCCGACGAGCTGATGCGTTGGGGCGTGAAGAAGAAGAGCAACGACGACCTGCGGCAGCGCTTCGTGAATCTCACCGTCGCGCAGGCGAAAGCGATCGATCTCGTACTGCCCGATCCTGAGCTCGAGTACGACGAAACGACCGAAAACTGGAAGTTCGGCGAGATCGATTGGGATGAGTTCTGGCGCGTGGTGAAGGGCGATGGGCCCTGCAACCGCGAACGCATCGCCGCGCGAAAGCAGGCGCATGACGACGGCGAGTGGGTGCGCGCCGCGGCGGCGGCCTATGCGGCGAAGCAACAGCGATCGTCGAGCGAGGCAGCGTGACGCCACCGGACGATACGCAGTGGCCGCTCTGGGAGGTGTTCGTGCAGCCGCCGAAGGGTGAGCCACACGAGCACGCTGGCAGCCTGCACGCGGCAACGGCCGAACAGGCGTTGCAGAACGCGCGCGACGTCTACTCGCGTCGAGGCGAAGCGGTGAGCATCTGGGTCGTTCCCAGCGTCGCTATCACTGCGTCGACTCCGGACGACATGGGTTCCTTCTTCGATCCGGGCAACGACAAGGCGTACCGGCATCCGCAGTTCTACAAGGTGCCGCGCGGCGTGCGCGTCGTCTAACGACAACTCCGGGAATGGCGCCGCTTTTTCCGTATCTGTTGCGACTGGCCGATGACCGGCTCGTGCTCGGACATCGACTGTCCGAGTGGTGCGGCCACGGCCCGATCCTCGAAGAGGACATCGCGCTCGCGAACATCTCCCTCGATCTGATCGGCGAAGCCACGCTGCTGCTCAAGCTCGCCGGCGAGGTCGAAGGGCAGGGGCGTTCTGAAGACGCGCTGGCCTACTTTCGCGATGCGATTGATTACCGCAACGCGCTCATGGCAGAACTGCCCAAGGGCGATTTCGCGACCACGATCGTCCGGCAGCTTCTGTTCAGCGTGTTCTCGCTGCTGCAGATGCAGGCGCTGACGCGCAGCGCCAATGCCGATCTCGCGGGGATCGCGGCGAAGGCGGTGAAGGAAGCGCGGTATCACGTACGCCACTGCGCGCAGTGGGTTGTGACGTTGGGCGATGGCACCGAAGAGAGTCACGACCGGGCGCAACGCGCGCTCGATGATCTGTGGCGCTATACGGGAGAGCTTTTCCTCGCCGACGGCATCGATCGCGAAGTTGCTGAAGCGGGATTGGGCGTCGATCCCAGCACGCTCGAGAGCGCCTGGCGAGCCGACGTCGATCGTGTGCTGTCGCAAGCCAAGCTCACGGTGCCGCAGGTCGCGTACATGCAGCGCGGCGGCCGCGATGGCAAACACACCGAGCACCTCGGCCACCTGTTGTCCGAGATGCAGATCGTCGCGCGGTCGCATCCGGGAGCGACGTGGTAGCGCGCACGATTCCCTCGCGAGAGGAACTGTTCGCCATCCTCGACGAGGTGAAGGACCCCGAGGTGCCGGTGCTGAGCGTGGTCGAGCTCGGGATCGTGCGAGACGCAGTTGCGTTCGACACCGGCGTCTCGATCACTGTTACGCCGACATACTCGGGCTGCCCGGCGATGCGCGAGATCGAAGCTGAAATCCGCTCTGCGCTCCAAGCGCACGGGCTCGGTCCGGTGGAGATTCGAACAGTGTACGCGCCGGCGTGGACGACGGATTGGATTGCGCCGAGCGCTCGCGAAAAGCTCGAGGCCTACGGAATCGCACCGCCTCGTCCCGCTGCTGAATTGGACGAGCTCGTCACGTTGCGACGCGCAAAAGTTCGGTGCCCGTATTGTCGTTCGACGAATACCGAACAGAAGAGCGCGTTTGGATCGACGGCGTGCAAAGCGATCTGGTTCTGTCGCGAATGTCGTCAGCCGTTCGAGGAATTCAAGGCGATCTAGTCGTCATCCCGAGCGCTGTTTGCTCGGAATGACCGCGATGCACAGCTAACCCGATTCATTTGTGATGCTGTGCAACGACCGAGGGTTACTTCTTCGGGAAATTTTCTCGATTGCGTCACGGCGTACGCGGCTGCACTATATGCTCCCGATCGCGGACACGGTCTCAACCACGATCGGATAAGTCTTGGAACGACGGTTCTGAGACTCCGTGAGGCGGCGGTTCGACGTCGTTTCACCAGTCGGGAGGTCACTGGCCGCGACTGTAGCTTTGCAGAATTCCAGAGCACTGATTCGGACCGATACGAGTCGGAGAAGGGAAGTCGATCGGACCACGCACGACGTGGTGTCGAACCAAAAAGATCGAATCCCGCCAGTGAAGGTTGCCCCTCAGGATGCAGCGTGCTGCTCCTGGGGGGCAAATCGTTTTAACTACCGGGGACGGGCGACGGGCGACGG
>Ga0070679_100007386_pt1 | contig 10270 bp, 6 predicted proteins | sample KBSC63BmetaG_FD_65652 | JGI IMG/M metagenome (GOLD analysis project Ga0070679, IMG submission 65652) | Corn rhizosphere microbial communities from Kellogg Biological Station, Michigan, USA - KBS C6-3B metaG | ecosystem: Host-associated > Plants > Roots > Rhizosphere | place: USA: Michigan... | reverse complement strand
TCAAGCCCTACAAGCTGCAGGATCGCACCTATCGATTCCGCTGTGTCGAGGCGTGGTCGATGGTCATCCCGTGGCAGGGCATTCCACTCGCCGACATGATCAAGACGTTCGAGCCGCTGCCGAGCGCGAAGTTCGTGCAGTTCACCACGCTGATGGCGCCCGATCAGATGCCTGGCGAGAAAGCACCCATTCTGCCGTGGCCATACGTCGAGGGGCTGCGCATGGACGAGGCGATGCATCCGCTCACGCTCATGGTCACGGGTCTCTACGGCAAGACGCTGCCGAATCAGAACGGCGCGCCGCTGCGGCTCATCGTGCCATGGAAGTACGGCTTCAAGGGCATCAAGGCGATCACGAGGATCTCGTTCGTCGACAAGCAGCCGCGCAATACGTGGCAGATCGCCAACTCCGACGAATACGGCTTCTACGCGAACGTGAACCCCGAGGTGGATCACCCGCGTTGGACGCAGGCGAGCGAGCGGCGGATCGGACAGTTCCGCCGTCAGAAAACGCTCATGTTCAACGGCTACGCCGAGCAGGTGGCGAGCCTGTACGCGGGCATGGACCTGCGGAAGAACTTCTAGTGGCGGGTCATGCCGAGGCGTCCGCCGGTCATCCTGAGCGAACCGAAGGATCTATTATGCGTGGGGTGTGCCGGCCACGGAGCAATGACAGTAGAGCCTTCGTCGCTGCGCTCGGCAGGATGACAATATCCGCATGAAGCGCCTCGCAAAGCCCGCCGTCTTCCTCGCGGCGCTGCTCCCGCTCGCGTGGATCGCTTGGAAGTACGCGCAGGGCCGCCTGGGCGCGAATCCGATTCGCGAGCTCGAGATCGAGACCGGGCTGTGGACGCTGCGGATGCTGGCAATCACGCTCACGATCACGCCGTTCCGCCGCGCCACCGGCTGGAACGGCATCCAGAAATACCGCCGCATGCTCGGCCTATTCACGTTCTTTTATGCCAGCGTCCATCTGAGCATGTGGGCCGGCGTCGACTGGTTCTTCGCCTGGGGCGACATGTGGCACGAGATCGTGAAGCACAAGTACATCCTCATCGGGATGCTCACCTGGCTGATCATGGTGCCGCTCGCGATCACGTCCACGACGGGCTGGGTGCGCCGGCTCGGCAAACGGTGGACGCGATTGCACCGACTCGTCTACGTTGCCGCGATCACCGGCACCATCCACTACTTGTGGGCGGTGAAGAAGGACACCTTCTTCCCGCTGGTGTACCTGGCGGTGTTCGCGCTGCTGCTCGCGTATCGTCTCATCGCCGCGCGACAGCGCGCTAGTGCCGCGCCGTCGCGATCGACGTCCGCAGCCCGTCGACAATCCGCCGCATAGCGTCCGGCATCGTCCCGTCGTCGGCGGTGACCGTTCGCGTCGAGCCGCCCGCGGTGACGCGCAGCGTGTACGACATCATGTCCGCGCCGCCTTTCGTCACGCCGTAATCGGTCTTGTCGAGCAGGCGGGCCTGCTCGAGCACGATGTTGAACAGCGAATCGCTCGCCGCGGCCGACATCACGCCGGAGCTCGAGTCCATCGGCGCGCCACAGTTCTGCGCGCAGATGTGTCGTTGCACGTGCACGTACGACCGATCGTCATGGGATGCGGCGTCCTTCACGTCGAGCGCGGCAAAGCCGCCCTGTGCCAGGATCTCGACGCGCGCGCCGTTGAACGTGCCGAAGTCGGAGAGCGGGTCATTCCCCGACGCACTCGGCGCTGCCGACGTCGTCGTGCCGCACGCGGCGAGGATCATGAGGCCCGCGATACCCGCGAGTCGATCGAGCTGGATTCTCATCAGTGATTATTGTTGTGGCAGTGAACTCTTCTCGTACGCCAAACCAGCTTTCCGCCTTCGCGGTCACCGCGCCAGGCCTCGAACCGATCTGCGCGGCCGAGCTCGAGCGGCTGCAGATCAGCGCGATCGTCGAACCAGGAGGCGTCGCCTGGACGGGCGATCTCACGTCGATCGCTCGCGCTAACCTCTGGCTTCGCACCGCGAGCCGAGTGATCGTTCGCGTCGCCGAGTTCCGCGCGCGAACGTTCTTCGAGCTCGAGCGGCACGCGAAGCGAATCGCCTGGGAGCGGTTCGTATCGCCCGGAACGCCGGTGGAGTTCCGCGTCACCTGCCGCAAATCGAAGCTCTATCACAGCGGCGCGGTCGTGCAACGCTTCATCGAAGCGATGGTTCGCCACGTCGGCGAGGTCGAAGCGACGCATGTCGCGGACGAAGAGGAGGGATCGACGAATCGACGGCAGCTCTTCGTCGTACGGTTTCTCCATGACCTGTGCACGGTGAGCGTCGATAGCTCCGGCCCATTGCTGCATCTTCGCGGCTATCGCCAGGCGGTCGCCAAAGCTCCGCTTCGCGAAACGCTCGCCGCCGCGACGCTGCTTGGCTCGGGGTGGTGGGGAACATCGTCACTCGTCGACCCGATGTGCGGGTCGGGGACCATCCCGATCGAGGCCGCGCTCATCGCCCGACGCATGGCGCCAGGGCGGCGTCGCGAGTTCTCATTCCTCGAGTGGCCCGAATCGACGCGCGATGCGTGGGCGCGTCTCACGACCGACGCGGACAACCAGGTGCTTCCCGCGTCACCGGTGTCGATCACCGGCGCCGACCGCGATGAGGGCGCAATCAGCGCCGCGCGCGCGAATGCGGAACGCGCCGGCGTCGCACGCGACGTCACCTTCGAGCGACAGGCCCTGTCCGCCCTGAGTCCGGATGAAGGATCGGGGCTCATCGCGACGAATCCGCCGTACGGTCACCGCATCGGAGAGGCCGACCGCCTGCGCAATCTCTACGCGCAGCTCGGCAACGTGGTCCGCGCGAAGCGGCCGCGCTGGGACGTCGTGCTCCTCTCCGCCGATCCGATGCTCGAGCGGCATACGGGACTCGCGCTCGACGAAGTGCTCCGGACGCGCAACGGCGGCATTGCCGTGCGTCTCATGAAACACGTCGCCGGCTGACGGGATTCCCCCGCCAGCCGGCGATGCGTCCCACAAAGCGCTCCCCCCCGGGAGCGCGATGCGAAAACTCTTATCGGCGTCCCGTCGAGATCAGATAGCCCGAGAAGTGGTGAATCGGGAACGTGACGACGTCGTCCAGGAACGTGGCTTCGACGCTCGTCGGGAGCGTCTCCGTCACCACCGCCTCGCCGGTCGTGGGATCGACCAGGCCGACGTCAGGGAAGTACGCGCCTTCCAGTTGCGAGAGGAGTCCGGGAGCGGGCTTCCCCTTCAATCTCGTGTGGCCGAGGTGCTGAACGAACGTCAGCGGAACGTTGAAGACCGTGCCGTGGGGCTCGAAGGCATACGCGACCGTGGAGCCGGCGAGCGCTGTCACGGTGATCGTCATCGTGTCCGCGTTGAATGCGCCGCGCGGGATTCTGAGCTGGAAGTCGGTTGCCGGGATGTTGATGGTGCCGCCGTTCCGCGAAATCACCTTGCTGACTGTGATTGGTGCGCCAAGCGCATAGTCGCGAAGCAGCGCCGAGACAGGCGATGCCTGGGACGCTCCGTTCTGCACGCCGCTGCCATTCTGTGCACCGTTACCACCGCGGTCCATCACGGACTGCGGTGCAACGCTTTGAGAAGCATGGACGGCGGTCGGCGTCGAACTGTCCGAGCACGCGGCCATGACGCCAGCGGCAACAACGGCGGCCAGGCCGAGCATTCGACGAGAAGCGGCAAAAGGCCGCGGATTGCGTTGCATTTCAAAATCTCCGGGTGCGAGAGCCGTCATCGACTCGATCCAACGTGCACGGTCGATCTCAACACTTGTTTTCGTCGTTCCAAGAATCCGGGTAATCGAAGTGGCATGCATCGTTGCAGAGTTGGGTGCGCGAAGATTTCCATTTTCGGGAATCCGCCTGTGCCGGAGAGACATCCGGTGACGCGCATCACGAGAGGTTGGTCGCCGGCGGGCGTATCACCGCGGCGGCATTCTTGACGATTGTGCGATCGGAACGAGCTCATGCCCGCGGCCGACCGGATCGGGACCGGGCAATCCCAGCATGGACAACGACTTCAGTTGTCGCCGGGACGGCCGAAACTCACTTGTCGGAGAGCGCCGTACGGGCGTTCTGCGTCGACGCGTCTCGCTCCAGTCATGTCTTCCACCGCCGCTCCACCCAAGTTCTCGCACACCGGCTGTTCGTCCCCCTCGGTCATGCCCAGCTCCGCAGGAGGAGTCGAGGGCCTGATCGAAGCCGGGCTCGCCGCGCAACGCGCCGGCCAGCGCAGCGAGGCTCGGGAATGCTTCGAGGCCGCATTGCATCGGCTCGATGGACCGGACGCCGCGAAAACCGCGGCGTCCCTGCTGCGTTGGATCGCGCGTACTTATATGGACGACGCGGACGCGGACGCCGCGATCGACTGCGCGACCGCCTCCCTCGCCGTCTCGCGCGCCTGCGGCGACGCGGGCCTCGAAGGCCACGCCGTGAACGTGCAGGCGGCCATCCACTGGGCGCAGGGCGACCTGGATGGTGCCGAGGCGCTGTTCCTCGACGCGCGCGCGGCGGCGTTCGCCGCCAACGATCGCGCCCTCGCCGCCATGACCTCGCACAACCTCGGCGTCATCGCGAACATTCGCGGCTATCTGCCCGAGGCGCTGCACCACTACGCGGTCGGACTCGAGCACTATCGCGCGCTCGATCGTGGCGGCGACGTCTGCACGGCGCTGAACAACATGGGCCGTGTGTACACCGACCTGCAGCGCTGGAACGAAGCGGAACGCGCCTTCGTCGAGGCCATCGGAATCAGCCACTCGGTGGGCGATCACAGCGTTCGCATCGCACTGCACGTGAATCGTGCGGAGATGTGGCGCGCCCGCGGCGACGGCGCACGCGCCGCCAATGCGGTTGCCGAAGCCGTTCGCCTCGTCGACGAAACCGGCGATCTCTCCAAGTGTGCGGAGATCGCCAAGCTCCAGGGCGTGCTGCGTCGCGACGCCGGCGCACCCGTGGAAGCCGAGCGCTTCTTCAGAGAGGCCGCGACCCTCGCCGAATCACGGCAGGACCTGCTGCTCCTCGCCGAGACGCTGCGCGAGCGCGCGGAGCTGTGCCGCGTGCAGGGACGCAACCGCGAAGCATTACAGAACTTGAATCGCGCGCACCGGCTCTTCACGCAGCTCAAGGCGCGGCGAGAGCTGGCGAACACGGATCGCTCGGTCACCCGGCTCGAAGAAGACTTCGTCGACGTCGTGAAGCGCTGGGGCGACTCGATCGAAGCGAAGGATCACTACACGCAGGGCCATTGTGTTCGCGTCGCCGATCTCGCGTGCACGATCGCGTCGGAGTGCGGCATCGACGAGCAATCATTGTTCTGGTTCCGCATCGGCGCGCTGCTGCACGACGTCGGAAAGCTCGTGATCCCGCCGGAGGTCCTCAACAAGCCCGGGAAGCTCACAGAGGAAGAGTGGACGTTGATGCGCACGCATCCGTCGGCGGGTGTCGACATGCTCGCCGGCATCGACTTTCCGTGGGACGTGCGCCCGCTGATCGAATCGCACCACGAGCGGTGGGACGGAAAGGGATACCCCCATGGCCTCGCGGGCACGAACATTCCACTCGGCGCGCGGATTCTCGCGATCGCCGACGTGTATGATGCGCTCACGTCGCTTCGGAGCTATCGCGCGGCGTTGGGGCATGACACCGCCATGGAGATCATGCGGCGCGACGTTGGGCTCGCGTTCGACCCGGACGTGTTCGCGCGCTTCGAGGCCATCGCGCGAGAGGGAGCGCCAAGTGCTGCTGCGCCGAAGGTCGCGGCCGTGAGCTCGGGCGCGGACGCCGAGCGCGCTCCGATGCTGATGCTGCCGGCGACCGACGTCGTGACCGGCTTGCCCGACCGCGAGTCGCTGGAGCGCATCGCGGAGCAGGCGCTGTTCGATCGCGCGGCGACCGGCGGCGCGCTCGCGCTGCTGATGGTGGAATACGAGCTGTCCCCGACCTTCGCGTTGACGGCGCACCCCGGAGAGGAGCAGCGCATTCTCCGCCGCGTGGCGCGGCGCCTTCGCGCCGAGATGCGCACGGCGGATTTCGTCGCGCGAACGGGCGAAACGGAGTTCATGGTGCTGCTGCCCGACTCCTGCCGGGACGTCGCGCGCTCCGTGATGTTCCGCGTGCAGCTCGCTCTCACCGAGACGCTCCATCGGCGGCACGCCTTCGGGGATCCGGGCGCGCCCACGATTCGCGCGGCCGTCGTCACCGCGCCGCACGACGGCGAGACGGTGGCCGAGCTGCTCGCGAGCGCGTCAACAGCACTGGCCGGCGACGCCGAGATGCAGGCTCGTCGGTTCGCGTAGCCGCAGAGCCGAGCAGCGCCGGCCTGGAACCGCCACGCCGGCTACCGCATTGTTCACTGCATCCCGAGTCCGGAGCTCGCATGCGGTGCACGCGGCACATCACTGGCGCGCTGTTGAGTGTTCTTACATTCGTGTCATTCGCGCCGGGCGCGAAGGGGCAGGCCGCCGACTGGAGCGCCGTCGATCACGCGCTCGGGCGAGCCGGAGCGCCGCAGCCGGGCAACGTCCAGAAGTACAGCTTTCCGCGCAGCGATCTGTCCGTCTCAGTCGGCGGCACGCGACTCAAGCCGGGTCTCGCGCTCGGTAGCTGGCTGGCGTTCGAGCGCACCAGCGACGGCAAGACGCTCGCGATGGGTGACCTCGTCCTCGCCGAGGATGAGGTCGCGGCCGTGATGTCGCGTCTCCAGCAGGGTGGAGTGGACCAGACGGCGGTGCACAACCATCTCCTCGGCGAGAGCCCGCGCGTCGTCTACATGCACGTGATGGCGCGCGGCGATGCGGCGACGATCGCGCGCGCGCTGCACGCCGGCCTTGCCGCGAGCAAGACGCCGCTCGCGGCGCCGGGTCCTGCGACTCCTGCCGCGCTCGATCTCGACACGACCGCGTTCTCGTCGGTGCTGGGCGTGAAGGGCAAGGCCAACGGCGGGGTCTGGCAGGTTGCGGTGCCGCGTCCGGAGACGATTCGTGAAGGCGTGGACGAGATTCCTCCCTCCATGGGGCTGGCGACGTCGATCAACGTCCAGCCCACGGGAAACGGGCGCGCTGTGGCGACCGGCGATTTCGTGCTGCTGCCGAGTGAGGTGAATCCCGTGATTCGCGCGTTGAAGGCGAACGGCATCGCGGTGACAGCGCTGCACAGCCATCTGATGATGGATCAGCCGCACGTCCTGTTCATGCACTTCTGGGGCAGCGACGATGGAGCGAAGCTCGCGCGGGGCTTGCGCGCGGCGCTCGATGCGACGGCGATGGCGCCACGATAGCGCTGCGGTCGGTTGAGCGATGAGTGGGGGCGGGTTCCCCTGTGTCCGCTTCTTGCATGGAGTTACGGTGCGACAGCGTCCGCAACGGACCAGTCCGGCATCACTCTTGAAGTACTGAACCCAAGCGAGTTGCGCGCGTCGATCTGGTATCCGGGCGATACCGGACCACCACTCACGTCCCCAGAACTCCCCCATCGCCGGCGGTCACCGTACGGTGGCCTTCGGCATCGCTACCCTATCGTTAAGGAGTCGACCCGTGGGCGTCGGCGATAGTCCTGACTTCCTCGAGCAAGAAACCCCCGCCCCGGATGAACGGGGAAATGGTGGCAACGGCGGTCGCGGCAACGGCAATGGCGGCCGTCGCCCGAAGAAGACCGCAGCGAAGAGCGCGCGTCGCTCCAGTGGCATCGACAACGGCGACGTCGAAGTCGCGGTGGCGCGGCCGGTGAAGGATCGGCGCGTCTCGCGCGAGCGGTCGCTGAACCGGCTTCTCGCCGGGCTGCGTGCCGTGAACGCCGGTGACTTCTCCGTGCAGCTCGCCGCGAATGGCGATCCGCTGATGGCCGACATCATCGACGTCTTCAACAGCGTCGTGCAGAAGCAGGCGCGCTTCGTGGACGAAGTGTCGCGCGTGAGCACGTCGGTGGGACGCGAAGGCAAGATGCGCGATCGCGTCACCATGGCCGGTGTGGGCGGGCAATGGGTCACCGGAATCGACTCGGTGAACAGTCTCATCACCGATCTCGTTCAACCGACGTCGGAAGTGTCGCGCGTCATCAAGGCCGTGGCCGAAGGCGACCTGTCGCAGAAGGTCGAGCTCGAGATCGAAGGGAAGCAGGTCCAGGGCGAATTCTTCCGCATCGGGTCGACCGTGAATCGAATGGTCGACCAGCTCAATGCGTTCGCGAGCGAAGTGACGCGCGTGGCCCGCGAGGTCGGAACCGAGGGCGTGTTGGGTGGGCAAGCGAACGTGCCCGGTGTCGGCGGCACGTGGAAGGACCTGACGGATTCCGTGAACGCGATGGCGTCGAACCTGACGAATCAGGTGCGCAACATCGCGCTCGTGACGACAGCCGTCGCGAACGGCGATCTGTCACAGAAGATCACCGTCGAAGTTCGCGGCGAAGTGCTCGAGCTGAAGAATACGATCAACACCATGGTCGATCAGCTCTCGGGATTCGCCGCCGAAGTCACGCGCGTTGCGCGCGAGGTCGGTACGGAAGGAATCCTCGGCGGCCAGGCGAACGTGCCGGGCGTCGCGGGAACGTGGAAGGATCTGACGGACAACGTGAACTTCATGGCCGCGAACCTGACGAATCAGGTGCGTAACATCGCGGTGGTCACCACGGCGGTAGCAAACGGAGATCTCTCACAGAAGATCACGGTCGAAGCGCGCGGCGAGGTGCTCGATCTCAAAGACACGATCAACAACATGGTGGAGAAGCTTCGCATCTTCGCCGACGAAGTGAGTCGTGTGGCTCGAGAAGTCGGAACGGAAGGTGTGCTGGGCGGTCAGGCGAACGTGCCGGGCGTGGGTGGAACGTGGAAGGGTCTTACCGACAACGTGAACGCGATGGCGAGCAACCTGACCGCCCAGGTGCGCAACATCGCGGACGTGACGACCGCGGTCGCCAAGGGCGATCTCTCGCGCAAGATCACGGTGAACGTGCAGGGCGAGGTGCTCGAGCTGAAGAATACGATCAACACGATGGTCGATCAGCTCAACGCATTCGCCTCTGAAGTGACGCGCGTCGCGAAGGAAGTGGGCACGGAAGGAAAGCTGGGCGGCCAGGCGCGAGTCGAGGGAGTGTCTGGTACGTGGCGCGACCTCACCGAGAACGTGAACGGTATGGCCGCCAACCTGACCGTCCAGCTGCGCGACGTGAGCGCGGTGTCCACCGCGATCGCGAACGGCGACCTCACGCGAAAGATCACTGTCGAAGCGCAGGGTGAGATTCTTCAGGTCAAGGAAGTCATCAACAAGATGGTGGATCAGCTCAACTCGTTCGCGGGCGAAGTGATTCGCGTTGCGCGCGAGGTGGGAACGGAAGGCGTGCTCGGTGGACAGGCGAACGTGCCCGGCGTCGCCGGCACGTGGAAGTCGCTCACCGAGAACGTGAACGGCATGGCGAACAACCTCACCAACCAGGTGAGAAACATCGCCGACGTGACGACCGCGGTCGCGAAGGGCGATCTATCTCGAAAGATCACCGTCGAAGCGAAGGGCGAAGTGCTCGCGCTGAAGAACACCATCAACACGATGGTGGATCAGCTCTCGGCGTTTGCATCGGAAGTGACGCGCGTGGCGCGCGAGGTGGGAACCGAAGGCATCCTCGGCGGCCAGGCGAGCGTGCAGGGCGTGAGCGGCACGTGGAAGGACCTGACCGACAACGTGAACTTCATGGCGTCGAACCTGACGAATCAGGTACGTAACATCGCCGTGGTCACGACGGCGGTGGCAAACGGCGACCTCTCGCAGAAGATCACGGTGGAAGTGCGGGGCGAGGTGTTGGACCTGAAGGACACCATCAACAACATGGTGGAGAAGCTTCGGATCTTCGCGGACGAAGTGTCGCGCGTGGCTCGCGAAGTCGGTACCGAAGGACGACTGGGTGGCCAGGCAAGCGTGCCGGGTGTCGGTGGAACGTGGAAGGACCTCACCGAGAACGTGAACGCGATGGCCGGCAACCTGACGGTGCAGGTGCGTAACATCGCGGACGTGACGACGGCGGTGGCGCGAGGCGACCTGTCTCGAAAGATCACGGTCGACGTGCGAGGGGAGATTCTAGAACTCAAAAACACCATCAACACGATGGTGGATCAGCTCAACGCATTCGCCGGCGAAGTCACGCGTGTGGCGCGCGAGGTGGGAACCGAAGGAAAGCTTGGCGGTCAGGCGAAAGTCCCCGGCGCCGCTGGTGTGTGGCGCGACCTCACCGACAACGTGAACGGCCTCGCGTCGAATCTCACGACGCAGGTG
>Ga0070679_100007385_pt1 | contig 10271 bp, 7 predicted proteins | sample KBSC63BmetaG_FD_65652 | JGI IMG/M metagenome (GOLD analysis project Ga0070679, IMG submission 65652) | Corn rhizosphere microbial communities from Kellogg Biological Station, Michigan, USA - KBS C6-3B metaG | ecosystem: Host-associated > Plants > Roots > Rhizosphere | place: USA: Michigan... | reverse complement strand
GACATCCTCCGTGGGATCCGTTCGCAAGACACACGAATCCCGACTGAACCTCGGGGGGGAGGAGACCCGGGTTGTATCACGCTTTCTCCGGGCCCGGCACCAAGACGGCGCTGAAAATCGTACGAATCCACACAGCCGCATCGCGATGCGTTGCCTTCGTGCAGAATCCCCGTCAGGCCCGGCGCGCTTCCCGATCCGCCAGCGGCCGAAGGGCATGAAAACATGGCACACGTCACACTGGAACCGGAACGACCCGCACGCCCGCCGTGGCGCGACTTCGGTCGCCTGCACCGGCTGTTCGGCAGCGACATCCTCAGCGGCCTGACCTACGTGCATCGCCGCTACGGCGACTTCGTCCGCACCCGGTTGCCGCTGCAGCTGTACTTCGTCGCCGATCCGCAAGTGATCGAGGAGATCCTGGTGAAGAAGGCGGAATCCTTTCACAAGGACCGCACCAGCCGGCTGATGGCCCGCGTGATCGGCAATGGCCTTCTGGTGAACGAGGGTGAGTCGTGGCGGCGCCAGCGGCGGCTGCTACAGCCGGCGTTTCACCACCAGCAGCTGCAATCCTATGCGTCGCTGATGGTCGATGCGATCGAGCGCGCGGCCGCGGGCTGGCGCGCGGGCGAGATCCGCAACGTCCACGAGGACATGATGGGCGTGACCATGCGGATCGTCGCGGGCACGATGTTCGGCGCCGACGTCCCGGCCACCGCCGGCGATCTGGGCGGCGTGATCTCCACCTTGATGGAGGACTTCACGCGCCTGCTGGGCCTGGCGGGCCGCTTCCGCCCGCCCCCCTGGGTGCCCACCCCTGCCAACCGGCGTTTCCGGCGCTCGGCCCGCCGGGTGGAGGCGGTCATCCTGGACATCATCGAGGGCCGACGCAAAACCATCGCGGCCACCGGCGCGGCCGGCGGAGATCTGCTGTCGCTGCTGATCGCCGCGCGCGATGAAGAAGGGGGCGAGATGACCGACGCGCAGGTGCGCGACGAGGCGCTGACGCTGTTCCTGGCCGGACACGAGACGACGGCGCTGGCGCTGACCTACGCGCTGTGGCTGCTGGGGCGGCACCCGGACCGACAGGCGCGCCTGGCCGACGAGCTGCGCGCCGTGCTGGGCGATCGCCCGCCGGGCCTCGCCGATCTGGAGCGGCTTCGCTACACCGAGATGGTGCTGATGGAGACGATGCGCCTCTATCCTCCAGCCTGGGCGCTGGGGCGCCGCGCGACGCAAGAGATCGAGGTGGGCGGCTTCCGGTTCCCGAAGGGGGCCGAGTTCATCATGTCGCAGTGGGTGGTGCACCGCGATCCGCGGCGCTTCGACGAGCCCGAGTCGTTCCGGCCCGAGCGCTGGGAGGGCGACCTGGCCCAGCGCCTGCCGCGCTTCGCGTACTTCCCGTTCGGCGGCGGCCCCCGCGTCTGCATCGGCAACCGGTTCGCGATGATGGAGGCGAAGCTGGTGCTGGCGGGCGCGCTGCAACGCTTTCGCTTCGCCGCGGCCGGGGCGGACGAGCTGCCGCTGTTACCCAGCGTGACGCTGCGGCCGCGCGGTCCGGTGATGTTGCGGCTGGAAGCGCCCGGGTAGCCCGCGGCGGTATCAGCCCAGCACGGCGCTCAGGCCCCCGGCGGAGGGTGGCCCGCGCCCAGCCGGATGATCTCGGGCAGCACGTTGCCGATGCCTTCCACGACGAACTGCACGGCGGTCGCGGCCAGCACCAGCCCCATCACCCGCTGCAGCACGTTCATGCCCGTGCGGCCGAGGGCCCGTTCCACCTTCACCGCCCACCGCAGCAGACCGTACGAGGCCAGCGCCGTCGCCGCGACGGCCGCCGCCACGAGGGCGTACTGCCACAGGTGCGCGGCGCGCGACACCAGCACCATCACCGTCGAGATGGCGCCTGGTCCCGACAGCATGGGGATGGCCAGCGGGAAGATGGAGATGTCCGGCCGGTCGACCCCCTCGGCCTCTTCCTCGGGCGAGGTCCGCTGGCGCGAGCGCTGCGCCCGCAGCATGTCGACGGCCAGCAGGAACAGCAGCACGCCCCCCGCGATGCGGAACGCCCCCAGCGACACGCCCAGCAGGCGAAAGATCGCGCCGCCCAGCGCGCCGAACGACGCCAGCACGAGCCCGGCCGCGATCGCCGCGCGTGAGGCGGTCCGCCGCTGCCGCTCCGGCGAGTCGCCGGCGCTCATCGACAGAAACAGCGGCACGGCCGCCGGCGCGTCGACGACCAGGAACATCGTCGTCAGCGTCGAGACGGCGAACGAGAGCACTTGGGACGGCACGCGGCGATATTAGCGGCAGGACGGGCGCGCGTCCCCCGGCGCCCCGCGCTCAGGGCTCGAAGTGGAGCAGGAAGTTCGTGAACGCGGTCGGATCGCTCGTGTCGCCGATCGCGCCCATGCCCAGATCGACGCGGCCCTGAAGCTCGCCGCCCACCCACACGCCGCCGTGACGATCGGCAGCCACGGTCGTGGCGCCGTTCGCGGCGGCGCCGGTGTCGTGCCGCCAGGGCATCGTCAGGCCACCATCCGGCGCCACGATGGCCAGGAAGGCGTCGTGGGTGGCCCCGTCGAGACGGCCGGCCACGAAGGTGCGGTCGGCGGCGTCGGTGCTGGTCTGAAACGCGATGCCTTGCGCGCCGATCAGGTCGACGAAGTCGGCGCGGTTGCCGGTGGCCGTCACCTCGGCCACGAAGGCGGTGCCGCTGGCGCCGGCCGAGACGGGGGTGCCGGCGATGGTGCTGGCGGCGCTCATCCCGCCCGCCACGCGCACCGCCCCCGAGCTGACGACGTCGACGGCGTAGGCAACGTCGTAGCCCTCCGCGCCCCCGAAGCTGAACGCGTTCTTGGGCGCCAGATCCGCCGCGTTCAGGACCGCCACGAAGCCATTCGTCGACGTACCGGCGAGGCTGGTCAACGTCGTGCTTCCCACGTGCAGGGTCGCGTCGAACATGCCGGCGATGACGACATCGCCGTTCGGCGCGATCGCGACGTCGAAGGCCAGCGCCTGGGTGTCGTCGTCTTGAAAGACCCGGTCCATCAGCAAGGCCCCAGCCGGCGAGAACTTCGACACGAACACCGCCGACGTCAGGCTGGCGCTGTCGATCATCAGGCCCCCCGCGACGTAGGCGTTCCCCTGGCCGTCGAAGGCGATTCCGTAGACCGTGATGCCCAGCAGGTTCGACTCCGTCCGCGCCACCGCCTTCGTGAAGACGTTGCTGCCGTCAGCGTTCAGCTTGACCAGGTAGTAGCTGCTCGGGTCGGCGGCGACCTGCGACCCGCCGAAGGTGACCGGCTTCCACAGTTGCCCCGCCAGCCAGATGGCATCGGCGCCATCCAGCGCCATCACCGATGGGGTGACGTCGCCCGCGAACGTCTTCTTGGTCGGGCTTCCCGTGCGCGGGACCCACGTCAGCATTGGCCCGGGATCCACCGTGCTGGTCGCCGACGGGCCCAGCACCACCGCGGTGTCCTGACTGTTCACCGCCACGCGCAGTCCCAAAAGCGCCGTCTCGGCCGCGGGAAACGCGGTGACGGCGGCGAGCGCCAGTGACGGCGTGGCCGTGCCGCCGGCGCCTGCCGTACCGGGCCGGCCCCCCTCACCCGACGCGTGACCGCCCTTGCCCCCGTTCCCGGGTGAGCCGCCAGCGCCACCGCCGGCGCGCCCCCCCGCGGTGCCGCCGGTGGGGCCCGCGCCCCCGGTACCGCCGTGACCGGCGCCGCCCGCGCCGCCGCCGCCCGGGGAGCCACCGAGGCCGAGGCCCCCTTGCCCGCCCGTCCCCTTGATTCCTCCCGAGCCCGGATTCGGCCCGCCAGACACACCGCCCTTCTCCACCTGTCCGCCGGTCCCCGACAGACCGCCCGATCCCTGCGCGCCGCCGCTGCCGCGCGCCCCTCCACTGCCACCAGCGGCGTGCCCGGCGAGGCCGCCGCTGCCGCCGCCTCCGGACGATCCGCCTCCGCCCGAGCACGCAGCCACCACGAACGCGAGGCCCCCAAAACCCAACCAAGACCTTGTCATTTGCGGGTGAGACACGCGGGTCCTGAAAAACGGGAACGCCGCCGGCACCGTCACGCCCAGTTTTTGTTACGTGCGCGTAACGATGGCCGCGCGCGGGCACGCGGCGGGATCAACACCGCGCCGCCGGTCGCGCCATTTCGTGGACTTGCGCGATCGCGCGCCGTGGCACGGTCTCTGCTGTTTGCACGCGCGCGTGAACTCAGGACCACCCGACCGGGACGAGCAGCGGCCACCGCCCCCGGGGGACGGGCGTGATCACCGCGACCAGGGTCCGATCCTGCTGGTCGACGACGACGCCGAGCTGCGCGACGAGCTGGCCGCCGCCCTGACCGAGGTCGGCTACGACGTGGTCAGCGCCGCGAACGGCCGTGAGGCGCTGGACCTGCTGAAGGCACGCCCCCTGCCCCGCGTGATCGTGCTGGACCTGCTGATGCCGGTGATGAACGGCTGGGACTTCTGCGACGCGGCCCGTGGTGATCCCACGATGGGAAAGATTCCCATCGTGGTGACGTCGGGCGCGGTCAGCCGCGACCCCTCGTCGCCCTACTTCATCGACGTCGATGACTTCATCACCAAACCGTTCGGTCTCGACGAGCTGCTGGTGAAGATCCGGCGGCTGTCCGCGGGCGCGCCATGACGATCACCCAGGCGGCCGGCGTCGAGGCGGTGGGCGATGGAGCGGGGACCTCCATCGGACACTACGAGATGCTTCAGCTGGTGGGCGTGGGTGGAATGGCGGAGGTGTTCCGGGCGCGCGCGCGCGGCTTCGGCGGCGCGTCGCGCGCGCTGATCATCAAGCGCATCCTCCCCCATCTGGCCAGCGATCCGCGCTTCATCCACGCGTTCGTGGAAGAGGCGAAGATCCTGGGCATGCTGCACCACCCGAACATCGTCAGCGTGTACGACTTCGGGCAGGACGCCGGGCGCCATTACCTGGCACTGGAATATCTGGATGGACCCTCGCTGGCGGAGATCATGGACCGCCGCCACCGCGCGAAGGCGCCGGTGCCCATCGGCGTGGCCGCCTACATGGCGCGGGAGATCTGCAAGGGCCTGTCGGCCGTTCACACGCTGCAACAGTCGGACGGAACGCCGCTGAACGTGATCCACCGCGACGTGACGCCGTCGAACGCGATGACGACGCGGGCGGGGGCGGTGAAGCTGCTGGATTTCGGCATCGCGAAGATCGACTCGAGCGTGTCGATGACCCGACAGGGGCAGATCAAGGGCAAGGCCGCCTACCTGGCGCCCGAACAGCTGAAGGGCGAGGCGATCGACTTTCGCGTCGACCTGTTCGCGCTGGGCATCGTGCTGCACGAGCTGTTGACGTTGCGGCACCTGTTCGACGGCGAAGGGGGCGACATGGCGACCGCCTATCGGATCATCCAGATGCCCATTCCCGCGCCGTCCCAGCTGAGGCCCGACGTGCCGCAGGCGCTGGACGACATCGTGATGCAGGCGCTGGCGCGCGACGTTCGGGAGCGCTGGGCGTCGGCCGAGGAGATGGCGCAGGCGCTGGACGGCGTGGTGCGGGCGTGCGGGACGACCCGCGAGGACATCGCCAGCTTCGCGCGCGCCTGCCAGGACACGCGCGCGCCCTGAGGCGCGCGCCATGGACCTGACGCGGCGGGCTGGCGCGGCCGTTGCTGCCTCTGCCGGCATGCCGCCGGTCCTTCCCCACAATGGCGTCCTGGGCGCCACGTCCCTGACGCCCGTCCCCCGTCGCGCGCCCGCTCGTCAGCTGACGACGGCGGCCATGGCGGCCTTCTCGTGTCTGGCCGAACGGTGCCCCGACACCTGCTGCCGAGACTGGGCCGTGCCGGTCGATCGCCGCGATCTGGACCGATTGAAGGGGGCAATGGTCTCCACGCCCCAGGGGCGCGAACGCCTGGTGCGCCTGGTCGTCATCGGGAACCGCGCCCACGGCAGCGAGACGGCGGCGCGCCTGCACCTGGACGAGAGCGGCGGGTGCCCGATGCTGGAGGCCGATCAGAGCTGCGGCGTCCACGCCACGCTGGGCGAAGAGGCGCTGACCACGGCCTGCTCGATCTTTCCGCGTACCGCCCTAGGCACCCCCAGCGGCGTGGAGGTGGGCGGGTCGCTCGGCTGTCCCGAGGTGGCGCGGCTCACGCTGCTGGCCCCGGAGCCGCCGCTGCTGGCGCCGGCGGACAGGCCGATGTTGCCCCGTCCGTACCTGGGCAAGGTGATCTCGACCGACGAGGAGGACGCCTACGCGCGCCATTTCCTCGACGTGCGGCAGACGTTGCTCGACTGCTTCCGGTTGCCCTTGCCGCTGGGGACGCGGCTGGCGGTGGCGGCCGACTTCGCGGCGCGCGTGGGCGCCTTCTTTCACGCGGGAACGTCCGAGCTGGAAGGGGCGCGGCGACCGTTCGCGGAGCGACGGCTGCGCGCCGAGCGCGCGGCCACGATGGTGGCGTCGCTGCACGACGAACTGGAGGGGGATCTGAAGGCGCTGGCCTTCCCACCTGACGCGGCGACGGGCGTGATGTCCACCATCGCGGGCTTCTTGCTCGAGCGGCGGCGCTTGCCGCACAGCCCCCGGTTCGCGGCGGTGGTGGCGCAGGCGTTCCCGGGCGCGGTCGAGCCCGCGGCGGACCAGGCCGCCGTTTGGTGGGCGAGCTATTCGTCGCGCCGCGCGCTGCTGCAAGGGCGCGCCGGCCAGGCGAGCGACGCCGTGTTCGCGAACTACGCGCAGCACTTCATCCTCCGCAACCCATACACCGATGCCCCGTCGCTGCTGGACCACCTGCATCGACTGGCCACCCACCTGGCAGCCGTGCGGTTGCTGGCGGTGCTGCATCCGCAACTGGCCGATAGACTGGCCGCGGGCGCGGACGCGGCCGCCGACGCGACGACGGTCGAACGCGTCGCTGTCGACGTCGTGCAGATCTTCACCAAGGCGATCGCCCACCACCCCGAGTATCTGAAGGCCGCCCTCGATCAGACCGGCCCAGCGACCTTCGGCCGGCTGATCCTGCTGGCGAAGTTCGTCTGATCCTTCGTTCGTACGCGCCCAGCCCAGGCGCGAACGATAGCTCGACACCAGAAACGAGGCGCGTTCGCGCACCAAGGAACTGGTGCCTCGCTGGCGGGGCGGCGCGGATAAACGAAGCGCACGGCTCGCGGCAATGCGCAGTGGGAGAGCGAGATAGGGCGGGCGACATCCTATATGAAATTGGAATCTCACGGATCCTCTTCCGGTCCGTCACCTCGCCCCGCGGAGCGGGTAGAGGTCGTTCCGGTCCGTCACCTCGCCCCGCGGAGCGGGGAGAGGTCGTTCCGGTCCGTCACCTCGCCCCGCGGAGCGGGGAGAGGTCGGCGCGGCAGCGCCGGGAGAGGGGGACGGCGCCGCCGATCGACGCGTCCCCTCTCCTCTATCCTCTCCCCGCTGCGCGGGGCGAGGACGAACAGTTGGCTTCGGTCGACCGGTCCACTCATTTCCGCGCGGGGGTGCGGTCACAGGGCGCACGGCTCCCGGCTGGCGCGGGGCGAGGACGAACAGTTGGCTTAGGTCGACCGGTCCACTCATTTCCGCGCGGGGGTGCGGTCACAGGGCGCACGGCTCCCGCTGGCGCGGCTGGCGCGGGGCGAGGACGAACAGTTGGCTTAGGTCGACCGGTCCACTCATTTGCGCGTGGGGTACGGTCGCAGGCGGCACGGTGACTCGCTCCCCGCTGGCGCGGCTGGCGCGGGGCGAGGAGGGAAAGTTGGCTCAGCGGGACCGCTCCCCATCATCTCGCGCGTGGGGGTGCGGCCACAAACCGGACCGTCACCTCCCGCTGCGCGAGGACCTACGGTTGGTTGAGTTCGGGGGTTCAGCGCGGGGCGTGCTTTTCTAGCGACTGGCGCTGTTCGCTGGCGCGTTCGGCGGCGGAGCGGCGCTCCTTTTCCGTTCGTTCGGCGGCGTGTAGCGCGGTCTTCGCTTCGTGCACCGCTGCGCGGGCCTCGGCCAGCGCCGCTTCGGCGTCTTTCAGGCGCTGTTCGGCTCGATCGCGCGTGGCGCGTGCGTGGTCCGCTTCCGTGGTCGCCGCTGCGGCGGCTTCACGCGCGGCGGCTTCGTCGGCAGCGGCGGCGGCGACCTGGCGGGCGTGCGCCTCGCGCCTGGCGCGCGCCTCGGCCTCGCGCTTCGTGTGCGCGTCGGATTCGCCCTTTCCGTGCGCCCCCTCGTGCGCGCGCGGCGCCTGGTGTGCGGCGACAGGATGATGCGGCTGCCGCACCACCGGCGCGGTCGCCGCCGCGCTGGCGGCCAGGCTGGCGCCGAACACCGTCTCCAGCCCGGCTTCCCCGGTGGCGAGGTCCCCCAGCAGCCGGCCCGCCAGCAGCTCGGCGCGCCGGTCATCGGCCAGCGCGCCGGCGCGCACGTTCGCCATCACCCCCTCGATCTGCGCCCGGTCGGGGTCGCGCCCCCCATGCTCCAGCACCTTCCGGACGGCCTGGGTCAGCGCCGCGGTCGCCTGCCGGAAGGCCTCCGCAGCCGGCTGGTAGGCGGCACGATCACCGCCGCCACCGACCAGGGCCGCCTGGCGCGCCCGCAGCTCGTCGCTGGCCGCCAGATAGCGATCCACGGCCGGCCGCGCCCGCCGCACCACCTGATTGGTCGCCCAGGCCGACGCCGTGGGGCGACGGATCTTCTTCAGGGCGCGGCTGTCGTCCCGCTTCCCGGCCCGGGCCAGCTCGTCGGCCAGCTTGCCTCGCGTCTCGACGAACCCCTCCCAGGGCGCCGCCAGCAGCTCGTCGGTGGCCTGGCTCAGGTCCATTGCCGAGGGATTATTTCACGGCCGCGCGCCAGCTGCCCGGCGAAGGAAGGGCTGTCGCAAAGCGGTGCATCTGTCGGGAATCCGAACGGCCGCGGCGGCATCGATGTAGGGGCATGGCAGCCCTTTGGCCTTGGCCGGTAAATTGCTGTTGCCGGCCCGGTCATCATCTGATGGAAATCGAACCCCGATGTGGATAGTCCGTCTCGCGCTCCGCCGCCCCTACACGTTCGCCGTCCTTGCCCTGGTCCTGCTGATCCTCGGTCCGCTGACGGCGCTGCGGACGCCGACCGACATCTTCCCGGACATCGACATTCCGGTGGTGGCGATGGTGTGGCAGTACACGGGCTTCTCGCCCGAGCAGATGGCGAACCGGATCATCGTCCAGAGCGAGCGCTCGCTGACGACCACCGTCAACAACATCGAGCACATCGAGTCCCAGTCGCTGACGAACATCGGTGTCATCAAGATCTTCTTCCAGCCGAAGGTGAACATCGCCAACGCTGTGGCGCAGGTGACCGCCATCGCCCAGACGCAGCTGCGGCAACTGCCCCCGGGCACCACGCCGCCGCTGATCATCCAGTACAGCGCCTCCAGCGTCCCCATCATCCAGCTGGGCCTCTCCGGCGAAGGACTGTCCGAGCAGCAGCTGAACGACTACGGCCTGAACTCGATCCGGACCCAGCTGGTCACGGTCGACGGCGCGGGCATCCCCTATCCGTACGGCGGCAAGCAGCGCCAGATCCAGGTCGATCTGAACCTGGCCGCCCTGCAGGCGCGCGGCCTGTCACCGTCCGACGTCTCGGCCGCCATCGGCGCCCAGAACGTGATCCTCCCGTCGGGCACCGCCAAGATCGGCGCCTTCGAGTACCAGCTGGAGACGAACAGCGCCCCGCTGGACATGAACGATCTGAACGATCTGCCCATCCGCGCCGCCAACGGCGCCGTCGTCTACGTGCGCGACGTCGCCCACGTGCGCGACGGCTTCCCCCCGCAGACGAACATCGTGCGGGTCGACGGGCAGCGCGCCTCGCTGCTGTCGGTGATCAAGACCGGCACCACCTCGACCCTGGACATCGTGGCGGGCATCCGGGCCAAGCTGGACATCCTGCGCCCGCAGCTGCCTTCGAACCTGAAGGTCACGCCCCTGGCCGATCAGTCGGTGTTCGTACGCTCCGCCATCGACGGCGTGGTGCGCGAGGCCATCATCGCCGCCTGCCTGACGGCGGTGATGATCCTGATCTTCCTGGGCAGCTGGCGCAGCACCGTCATCATCGCCGTCTCGATCCCGCTGTCGATCTTGTCGTCGCTGCTGGCGCTGGCCGCCCTGGGCGAGACCATCAACATCATGACCCTGGGAGGGCTGGCGCTGGCCGTCGGCATCCTGGTCGACGACGCCACGGTCGAGATCGAGAACATCAACCGCAACCTGGACGAGGGCAAGGAGATCGAGCACGCCATCCTGGACGG
>Ga0070679_100007383_pt1 | contig 10272 bp, 8 predicted proteins | sample KBSC63BmetaG_FD_65652 | JGI IMG/M metagenome (GOLD analysis project Ga0070679, IMG submission 65652) | Corn rhizosphere microbial communities from Kellogg Biological Station, Michigan, USA - KBS C6-3B metaG | ecosystem: Host-associated > Plants > Roots > Rhizosphere | place: USA: Michigan... | reverse complement strand
GGGCACTCTCCTTAGTTTGGAGAATAGGAGAGTGCTTGTTTAAACGGAAGGGCTAACCACCTCTGGCTGATTGGGCCACCAACTGGAACACGTTTTGGCACACGTTCTTCGAGGCCTCCTCGACATTGCTGCGGAAGCTGTCGGCTCCCCGAGCCGGGTTGGTGAGGTCTGTTTGGATGAGAGAACTTTTGCCGTTGGCTTCTTGGACAGCAGCTGAGTAACTTTGTGTCCACATGCCGAGAATTTGCGGGGTGAGGTCACTCGCTTTTGTCACCAGCCTTCGATCGCTGTTATTTGCGTCATATGTCAACGCATAACCTGCCACAGCCAACCCAGCCACAGCAACTAGCAGCCCAGCCGTTCCCTGGCCCTTGGTGTTGTCGACACCGATTTTGTTCCAGTGCTTGATCATCTTCTTGTTGTCATCGGCACTGGCTCGTTCGTTTCTCGAAATCTGCAGCCCGAGCACAGCGGCCAGCTTGTAAATCTCGAAGGCCATCAGCATGAGGCTGGTGGGAGCCACAGCCACAGCTGTTGGAGCAATTGCTGCCTCAACCTCGATGGGTTGAACTGCATTGTTAATCTTGTTGTTTGTATCTACGGGCTCTACCATAAAAACCTCTCTTATTCCTGACTGTGTACTTCTGCATTAGCCAAAATGTTTTTCGATGAACGGATTGCGCCTTGCAATGACTTGTTGCCGCGCTCCACGCTTTGCATTCGTTCTTGGAATTCTTTGGCCCCAATTTGCATGAAGGTCTCAATTTGCTTTGTATCGGCTTGGATGAACAAACGTCTCCGCTCGGACCACTTGCCGCCGATTTCCGCTGCTTTGCCCGCAACGCTGGTGATGAAGCCAAGCCTTTCCATGCTGGTCACAAGCTCGGCAGGGCTCGGCAGTTGAACCACTGGACCTACCTGCCAGACTAAAAACAAGGCACCCAATGAGCTGGCCACACCGATCACTCGCATCGTGGTTTGAATCTGTTCTTGCGTTTGTCTCGACTGGACAAAGTTGTGCAGCAAGCTTTCGGAAAGGCCGGTGTCGGTGAAAAACCGGTTCACTAACCCTGCCGCTGCGAGAGCTTGGAGGGCATATCCCGCAACCCCAACCACGTTGGAGGCCGTTACAAACATCGTTATGTACCCGACGTATTCGAGACCGGTGCTGAGTTGTTCCCATTTTTTCTGGGTCTGGGCTGCTTCCGTTTCCCGCTGGATGAGCTGTTGCTTTTCTTGAGCGAGCCGCTGCTGATTCTGCTGATCGAGCTTCAGCTGTTCGGTGGTCGTGGCCAGGATCGACGAGCTCATCCCTTCGACAGCGAGGAGCATGTCGATCCCGACTTTGGCGAAAGACTCGTTGCTGGTGGGGGCGGGAGCTGTCATTTTATCTTCCTTGCGCTGCGTGTTGCATGGCCGTTTTGTCGGCTCGAGAGAATTCGGAAATCATTTTTTGCACTGTGTCGAGGATCGACTTGAGTTCGGCCGAGATCTTCTCAGCTTCCATGAACGGAAGCTGCATTTTCATGGTGCGGAGCGTTTCTAAATGCGAACTGACCGTCGAACGAAGTGCAATGAGCTCTTCCATGGTGAGTTCTTGTTTGTCAGCGGCCATGAGATCAATTTGATCTCCTCGAAGTGCTTCGAGAGCCTGTTTTAATTCAGGAGAAAGGGTATGAGACTTTTTATCAGGAGACAGTTTCTGGCATTCCGCCTGCACTTTCAATAGATTGTCGGCTGTTGCTTTCGCTTGTTGAATTTGGGCTCTCAGCTCAGCAAACTGCTGGGTCTTGCGCCGTTCGATTTGCAGAGCTGCATCGACCACCGCTCGCCCGCTCGAGAGGGCAAACACATTGTCCGGCCGTTGCGGGGTCACAATGTCTTTTGCTGCCGCATGCACTCGGTGAGAAACTTCGGGAACTGGGGTTACGTCTCGTTGAAATTCGTCACGGAAACCAGGGACTTTGACTTCGGAGATCACGTCGGGCGAAGCCGATTTTACACGATCACGTGTCTGAAGCATTTGTGGGGATGCGACAGTCTCGACCACGTTGGTGTGATCGTCGACCGGATGCGGATGAACGGCTTGAGCTTGTTGAATATGTTCACGCATAGAAAAGTACCCCACTTTTACTTAAGTTAATGTGTCTCGATCTTAACTATACCTTTACAATTTATAAAAGTCCAGTAATAAACTTTGTTTCTTTTGTAAACGGTTCAGTTTTCCATCGTTCGACACTCAAAAATCCTACCGGAAACTGAAATATTTAGACAAACCTTTTCTGTTTTCGCTTGCTTTTCTTTCGTCACCTATTCTATGATCCACAAGTACTTATGGCTGCAATTTCCAATCACAAATATCTCAGCACGGCCCTTGTCCCTGCACACAAACAAAAATCGAAAAAGCTTCCACTCTCTATCGAAAGACAGCTGGTTCTTCTCGGGGAACTTCTGTTTGGGAGGCTGAAAGCGGACAACGGTCTGTCGTATTCGATGGTGCGGGAGAAGATGCTCTCTGCGGCAGGGACAAAGGCCATTCTGGCCGATCCTGTGCACCTGAACCTTTTGCTGATGCGAGACATGGCCCAGGTGAGGGCCGCGAAAGGGGAGCTTTACCTCGAGGACTCGGCGATCTTGATCACATATTGGAATTTCGTGAGGAAAAACCCGGCTCTTTACGAAATGCAAGAAAAAGAGTTTGCCGATCTTCATGGGTTGATGGTGTCATGTTTACGCAAATGGCGGGGGTGGAAAGACCAGCTCGAGCAGTCCCATGTGCGCACCGACGATGATGAACTGCAAGAACTGAACATGGAAAATGCCATGGAAGACTTTCTGCAGAAGACCTCTTTTCTGCAGTTGAGGCAATTGCTCGCGCTGCAAAGCGTGAGAGAATTCAAACAGTTTTTCCCCGATGAGACACTGCACCGACTCAAATACTTGACCCAGTTTGAAGCATTTGATCAGATTGCCCGCAACGGGATTGACTGTGCTATCAGCTGTACAAACTCTGTCGAACAGCTGAGTCTTTTGCTCTACCTAAAGCTCCGTTGGGAAATTACCGCTGAAGGGTGGTTTTGCAAAGCATGCCATGAGCATTTTGGGGAACGGCTGGAGTTGACTCGTTGCCAACAGATCTTTCTCCATTCGCTGAAATCCATTCCCTCTGCAAAAATGTCACTGAGTGATTACACTTCTTTCTGGGCGAAAAAAATCGAGCAAGAAGCGGTCGATTATCACACGGCAGCCAGCCGAATAATCCACATCGAAGTGGTAGACGAAAAGTCATCCACACCCTAATAATTGGTGTTCCACTTCAACGTGAACTTCCCTTGCTCTTCCTGCTGCTCGGTCTCGGCTTGGAACACAAAGCCGTGCTTCAGGTCGACCTCGATGCTCACGTTCGTGCTGCTGTCGTCGGCTCCCTGACTGAACGACACGAGCACTCCCTTTGCCACGTATTTACCCACTTGCACCGCCACCGTTTCTCCTTCGTCGCCGTTTCCTTTCGAAACGATGCGCAAGCGGTCAATGCCGAGCGATTTTTTGGTGTTTTCGAGCACATCGGGCGAGGTGCCCGCAATCGATGCCACGGAGCTAGCGAGTTGGATGGCTTGGAAGCCGTCGATTTCGGAGATGTCTTTGCCGAACAAAAGGTAAGACAAGATGCTGCCGAAGGGGAGCGGCGGGGTGGACTGAAAGGTGAGCTTGGGTGCATTGAGCGGCCCGTGCAACCGGGCCGTGATCGTGATGTTTCTCTCGGCCATTTTTCCGGAGAGGTCGATGTTGGGCATCTCGTACTCATGGCCGCTGAAGGAGAGTGCGCCGTTCGTGAGCTCGAATTCCCGGCTGGAGAACACAAACTTTCCGGCCAAAAGTCCCAGGCTTCCTTTCGCCGCAATCGAGGTGAACGTGCCTCCGACGTGAAAGTTGCCGTGCCACTCGGAGCTCAAACCTCGTCCTGCAATGAAAATGCCCTTCGGGGCTTGCACGTCGAGATGCAACCGCAGCGGATAGGGGACAGCTTTCGGTTCAGAAACGGGGTGTTCTTTGTGTTTGTAAACAACCACCAATTCCGGCAGCGGCGTCGGGATTTTTTCCGGGATGGAAAACTGCGCATCGAGCACATGCACTCTGCCTCGGGCATCGGCCCCATCGACATTGCCCTGAATGGAAATGTGTCCTTCCGCTGTGGCCGAGACGAGGTCAATCTGAGCAATGTTCACTTTAGTGAAGTCGAGGTGCAATTCGAACGGAAACTTTTCGTGTAAATGCAATGTCCCCGTTCCGGTGAGTTTTCCGCTTCCGCTCTCGGCGCGCAAATTCCGTAAATGGAGCCGTCCGTGCTCGGGGACAATCGAGGCTTGCGCCCGGGTCAACACCGTTCCCGTCAGATAGTTTTCGTACGAGCCGTCTTCGATCTCGCACACCCCTTCCAACCTCGGGCTGCCCAACGTGCCCCGCAGCCACAAGTCGCCCGTCCAGTGCCCGGTGAACCGATGCGTGCCGAGGTCAAAGAAATCGAGCACGTCTTCGATGGCACCGTTGGTGACCAAATGGGCTTGGGCTTTTTTGTTCTGGGGAAATTGCACTCCGTGCTCGAAACGCATCGGCACATCGGCATCGAAGGTAAACAGCTTGTGACCATTGCTTGTGAGCTCAGCGTGTGTTTGCACCCGTTCGTTGGCCCATGTGCCCGCAACCGTTGCTTCTGCTTTTCGCTGTCGACCGGACACTTGCAGTTCATGGACAGCCAAGTTCCAGTTCCCTTGTGTTTGATTGAAAAACACATTGGCATCGGCTGTGCCTCGCACGGGCAAATGCCAGGGGGTGAGCTCGAACAGATCGAGGGGCATCTGTGTTGCATGCAACGTCCATTGCGACGAGCTTGCTTCCGCAGACAATGTTCCAGCTCCGACGGAACACGCGAGAGGTTTGAGTGCCCAACCCTCATGGCCCCAGGTGAATTCAGCCGGGCTGGTGAGAGCCACAGCATGATTGAGGACAGAGCCCTTCAACTGGGATAACTTCAGTTGGCCCGTCTGCAGCTCGCCGCTCGCGGCGAGTTGCAGCGGTTCTTTCAGCGTGCCGTCGAGCATCAGCTCGAACGGCCCGGTCATTCCGAAATCGGCACTTGCTGCTTGCACACTGAGCTCGTTCCACAGGCCGTCTTTGACGACCACGTGGAACCGATCGTGTTTGTTCAGCACAACTTCTTTCGCATACGCTGTCCGCCAGAACACTTCGTGGCCCACAGCATCGACCGCAAAATCGTCGACAGCCAACGAGGCTGTGCCATTCGCTATGCCCGACAATTCTGGGATGCGAAGGGTTGTCAGCTGCAAATTCTCGAATTCGACACGGCCAACCCACAACCGATCGGGCCGCAGCACCAGATCCCCCCGCACAGTTCCGAGCACAGACTGGGCTTCCATCTGTTCGAGCTGCAACGATTCTCCCAGCCGGTAAGTGAAATTGCTTGTGGCCGTGAACGGCTCTCGCACCCAGAGTCCGTGTGCCGAGGTTTTTCCGGTGAGCAAACGTCCGGACATTGTCCCTTCCCAAGAACCCTCCACCGGGATTTCCGGCAACCGCCACAGTCCCTTGACGGCCGAGCCCGTGACATCGGCTGTCGCAAACAGTTTCGTCGACGGCATGGCCAGTTGTACATGGGCTTGTTGTATGTTGTACTCATCGTCGAGCTCTCCAGTTCCTTTCAACTGCAACTGCCCGTTCGTGGCATCGACGTGTTCCAACAACCACCGATGTTTACTTCTGTGTACATGCCCGGAAAAATCCCACGGTGCATACCGTCCCGAAAACACCCCTGACCACGAACTGATTGTGCCCACCGCTGTCAGCTGCCCGTTGTAGGGCCCCGCAACGTTCAGCTCCAGTTTTGCCTCTTTTTTTGCCTTGAACTTACCAGTCAAAACGACACCGTCAAGGCCCTCGATCTCTTCCAGCCGAAACGATTGCACCTTGACCAAAATCGGAAGCTCACTATTTCCCGAAGTTTGTCCCGAAACCCGAATGCCACGAGCATAGAGCGAACGAACAAAGACCTCTCGCTTGAGCAGCCGGATGAGCGAGAGTTCGAAATCCAGTTGTTCCACAGACACAGTCTGCCCGTCCGGTTTCGTGATCTTCACGCCCTTCAAGTACATCACTTCGGGCAACTGTCCTGAAATCTCCGCCACCTCGACTCGAACACCCAACCTCTCCAGAGCTCGAAATAGTGTGCTCTGCACCCACCGCACTCCCGTCTTCGTTTCCAAAAACGCAGTGGCCCCAGCCACACACAAAAACAGCACAAAGATCAAAAAACTGACCCATCTCATCTAAAATGCCTGCCCCACGCTTGCATACAGCTTGAACAACGAATCAAGCCCTTTTCTCCGATCCAGCGGGAAACCCACATCAAAACGCAACGGCCCAAAAAATGCAAAGTATCGAACGCCCACACCGACCGATTTGAACCACTTTGCATCCAACGTGGGAATCTCGCTACTCGTCACCGTGCCGAAATCGGCAAACGGCACAAGGCCCAGCGGCCCGACCAACCGAATCCGGAGCTCTGCGGTCAAGAACACAGCCGACCGACCGCCGAGAGGTTGATTGTCGCTGTTCAATGGACTCACTGTTTTATACCGGTAACCTCTGAGCTCGTCGATCGAGCCGCCCAAAAACAAGAGCGGCAGAGGCACATTTTGCCGCTGCGCTCCTGCAATCGAACCGAACTGACCTCGGAGTGCGAGCACACACTTTTTGCTCGACAACGGGATGTACCCCGTCATGGTGAGTCGTTGTTTCACAAACCGCTGTGTTGCATGAAACAGCGATTGGTAGGGCGTCACTTGGTACACCAGGGTGGTACCCGTGGTCGGATTCAGATCGTCATCTGAGCTATCGTACGCAGCAAACACCGGCAGCCCCGCCAGCAAATACGTTCCATTCGTCGCACTGTGCGACACATGCACGTGTTCCACCTTGGCCCCCACCGACACACTTTTCTGCTCCCACTTCTTGTCGAAAAAGGTCGATGCTTGAACCGAAAACGCCCGGTACGGCTTGATGTCTTCCTGCGACACATCGCCGTGCAACCGGTACGTTTGCCCCACTCCTAAAAAATCGGGCTTTCTGTATTCCAAATGACCATCCGAAACGCGTGTTGACACCTCGCCCTTGAAATGCAACACCTCTCCCATGCCGCGTAAGTTGTAATTCGTCCAGACAAAGCTTACCCCTGGCCCATCGACCGTGCCGTAAAAGACGCCGAAACTCAGCTTCCGGTGCTTCGCCTCAGTGAGCCTCAGCTTCATCGGAAGTTCCCCTTGGCCATCCAGCTCTTCTCCATGGGAAATGTAGACCGAGCTAAACAAGTTCGTGTTCATCAGCCGCTCTTGCGTCGCCGCCACCGCATCCGAATCGTATGCCTCCCCCTCGCGCCACTCGAGCCGCCGCTCGATGTAGCGCGGATGCACCCCCGTCAGGCCAAAAATGCTCGTCGGCCCAAACTTCGAAAACGGCCCTTCCTCCACGCACACCGCCGCATTCACTTCCTTGTGCTCCGTGTCCACCTCGATGCGCCGCTTGTCCAAAAACGCCAGCGGATAGCCGCACCGCGACAGTTCGGTCAAGACACCGAGCTCGCCGTTGACGAGGTCGATGGAGGAAGTAGGTTTTCCGAGCGTGAGACCCAGCTGCTCAGCCGTGAGTGGGCAACAGTTCGGCAAGTGGACTGGTTCGATACAACCTGCATGCACCACCTGGTACGAACCGAGTTTGTAGGGAATGCCCGGGTGAATGAACACCGTCACCTGGTAGGTGGGCTCTTCCCCCGTGATTTCGTAGGTGAGAGCTCCGTCGTAGTACGAAAAGGCTTTGAGGACTTCAGTGAGCTTCGGGAGGTCGGCTTCAACACGGTAGCGGAGACCGTTCACAGAGGCGGGAGGTCTTTCCTGCAAACTTAAAAGCTGCGAACGGCTTTTGAGTGCATTCAAGCATGCATCATCTGCTAACCCCACAAGCTGGGTTTCGTAGGTGAGAGCAGAGAGCACCCAAGGAAAAAGCAGTGTAGAAATTGTGCGCATAGCCGTTTCGCATAGTGCATGAAACAGGGGTGTTGATCAAGGGGTGTGTTTTGTGAGAGAATGTTTGCCATGAGACCTCAGACGGAAACCCTGGTTGAACGAGCCCGAAAAGTCATTCCCGGTGGCGTGAATTCTCCCGTCCGTTCGTTTGGGGGTCTAGGTCTCACGCCGATGGTCGTCGAGCGGGGAGCTGGGGATTGCATTTGGGATGCCGATGGTCGGCAGTATGTCGATTACTGCAATAGCTGGGGAGCATTGATTTTGGGGCATGCGCATCCGGCGGTGGTGCGAGCGGCGCAGGAACAGACGGCGTTGGGTTCGAGTTTTGGGATTGCGACCCGGGTGGAAGCAGAATTAGCTGAGAAGATTGTGGAGCTGATGCCGTCAATCGAAAAAATACGGTTCGTATCTTCCGGCACGGAAGCAACGATGACGGCACTCCGGATTGCACGAGGGTTTACCGGCAGGCCGAAGATCGTGAAGTTTGTGGGGCAGTACCACGGACATTCGGATGGGCTGTTGGTCAAAGCTGGATCGGGGGTGGTGAGTTTGCAGGAAGCGACGTCGAAAGGGGTGACTGCCGGAACGATTGCGGACACGGTGTGCATTCCGTTCAATGATTTCGAAGCCGTATCGTCGTTGTTTCGTCGGGTGGGAGATCAGATTGCTGCAGTGATCGTGGAACCGGTGTCGGGCAATATGGGGGTGGTGCCTCCGAAGCCTGGATTCCTCGCACACCTTCGAGCAGAAACAGTCCGGCACGGAGCCCTGCTCATTTTCGACGAGGTGATCACCGGCTTTCGGGTGCATTTGCGCGGGGCGCAAGGGTTGTACGGCATTGACCCGGATCTCACCTGTTTGGGGAAAATTGTCGGTGGGGGATTTCCGGCTGCAGCAGTGGGTGGCAAAGCAAAGGTCATGGACTGCTTGGCCCCGGTCGGGCCCGTGTATCAAGCTGGGACGTTGTCGGGAAACCCGGTGGCCATGCGAGCGGGGTTGGCCGTGCTGGAAGAAATCACGAAACCTGGTTTCTACGAACGGTTAGAACACAAAACAAAGCTCTTGTGCACACCGATTGAACAAGCTTTTGCACAAACAAAAAAACCGGGATGTTTGCAACGGGTCGGTTCGATGTTCACCGTATTTCTCGGTTGTACTTCGGTCGAGCACTTCGAACCTCTCGACCAGCCCCGCTTTACTCAATTTTTTCGCCACTTGTTCGAGCACGGCATCTACATTTCTCCAGCCGCTCACGAAGCGAGCTTCGTCTCGATGGCCCACAGCGACCAGCACCTCGCCCGCACAGCCCAGCTCATTGCGGACTTTCTTCGTGCAGAGGGGTAACATCCGGCATCGTGTGCAGCCGTCGCACCTCAAGATGCGATTCTGCGAGCAGCACCTTTTGATTATCGATCTGCACCAAATACAATAACGTTTTCGGACTGATCGCCCGCCGCTCTAAGATGTGAATCAGCTGCCCACCCCCGCGCTTTTGCATCCGCTGGTTGATGAGCCTGCGCAAGAACCAGACCGTGATCCCCAGCAAGGCCACGAGAGCGATGAGGGATAAAAACATCTTCACGAACATCATCCCGTAATCGCCCGGTGGCAGCTCGGGTGCGGCAGGGGAGGGGTCTGTATCGGGCGTGGCCGCTTGCGCCATGAGCTCTCCCTTCTCGTTCGTGGTGAAGACCGCTTTGGCCAGCAGAAACAGCATCGTGATCATGAAGTACCTCTTGGAACTAAATTACCTGAAAAATATTAACCCACTAGTCAAATAAGTGACAAATTGCTTGCTGCGGCTTTGCCATATTGATCTTCCCTCGTCGGTCATGGTGAAAAACCATGACCTCCTCATTCAGACCGCTTCGCTTCAATCTGGCTTTGCCTCGCTTACGCACTTTGTCACTTCTTTGACTAGTGGGTTAATAAAAAACCCGTGAGAAAAATCCCACGGGTTCGTGTGTTCGTTAGGAACGAACGGGGTTATTTGTTTGCTGCAGCTGTTACTGGTTGGGTGACGAGTTCGTCAACCTTCTTCTTCGCTGCTTCGAGAGCTGCTTTCGTAGTTGTAATCTGGGTTCGAAGTTGATTAGCTTTTGTTTTGTCTGTAACCTTTTCGAGACCTGATTCTGCTCTACCTAATGCAATGATAGTTTCGTTGAACTTAATCAGGAAC
>Ga0070679_100007381_pt1 | contig 10273 bp, 6 predicted proteins | sample KBSC63BmetaG_FD_65652 | JGI IMG/M metagenome (GOLD analysis project Ga0070679, IMG submission 65652) | Corn rhizosphere microbial communities from Kellogg Biological Station, Michigan, USA - KBS C6-3B metaG | ecosystem: Host-associated > Plants > Roots > Rhizosphere | place: USA: Michigan... | reverse complement strand
GATGGACGAGCTGACCGCGTTCGGCGGCGCCGGGGTCGGCGTCGAGCGGGTCGAGCGGCCGGAGGCGTAGGACGTGACGCGCATAGATCGCATAGGGATCGCGCATCCAGGTCTCGATCTCGGTCACCGAGAGCCGGCGAGGCCGTGCCGCGATGGGCGGGCGCGGCGCCGGCGGCGCTACCGCGCCGGCGGGACGCCCGGGACGATCGAGCAGCTCCTGCCAGGCGAGGACGCTTTGCGGCGCCGCCAGCGCGTCTTCGAGCCCTGCCGCGCGCAGCACAGTGTCGAGCCGCAGCAGCCAGCGCGACGGCACGGTCGGCGTGCCCTCGACCCGGCTTGCCCGTGTCAGCACCACGTCGCGCGCGCCGAACCCCTGGGCGAAATCATGCGCGGCGACGCCGATGCGGCGCTCCGGCGGCGGCAGACCGAAATCGCGCCGCATCGGCCGCGACAGCCAGGGGTCGCTCGCCGCATTGCCCGGCCAGGTGCCCTCGTTGAGTCCGCCGAGAACGATCAGGTCGGCGCGCTGCAACCGCGCCTCGAGCAGCCCCCAGATGGCGAGGCGCGGATGCCGGCCATAGGCCGGCCGCACCACCGGGCCGACGAGCAGCGCCTCGAAGAGGGCGGGGTAGTCGGCGCCGCGCAAAGGCGGAAAATCGCCGGCCGAATCGATGAGCTCGCCGAGGAAGTGTGCGGCGGTCTCGCCGGCTTCCTCGCGCCACAGTCGAGCGGCGCCGCCGTCGGCGTCATCGTCGGCAATCGCCTCGGCGGCGCGGATATGGGCGGCGACGAGCGCGGCGATCGAAACGTCATCGTCGGCGAGCGCCGCGAGGAGCGGCGCCAGTGCCGCCTCGAGACGTCCGAGCAAGGCGCGCAGATCGCCGGCGCGCGGATCGAGCGCCGCGACGATCCCGGCAAAACCCGGCGCCGGACGAGGCCCGCGCAGCGTCTCTGTCTCAAGCCGGCGCACGGCGCTGCGCAGCGCCTCGGGCGGTCCGCCGCAGGCCGCCAGCGGATGCTTCAGGGCGGCGAGCAGGGGCACCGGCGCGAGGTCGGAAGCGGCGAGGTCGAGGATCAGGCGCAGGAAGATGCCGGGCGGGGTGTTGTTGAGCGGCGATCCGGCGGAATCGTCGATCTCGACGTCCCACCGCCGCAGCTCGCTGGCGACGCGGCGCGCGAGGTCGCGGTCGGGCGTCACCAGCGCCGCCGTCTCGCCCGGCCGTTCGAGCCGTTGACGCAGGAGGAGGGCGATGACACCGGCCTCCTCCTGGGGACCGGCGCAATCGAGCCGACAGACGCCGTCGAGCGCCGTTTTGCCGAGGCCGCCCGCCTCGTTTCGACCGAGGCCGCGCCACTCATCCGTCAAGGCGGCCGGGCGCAGCATCTCGGCAATCAGCGCGGCACGCGCGCCCGATCCATCGGCGCTGCCGGCGGCCGGCCAGTCGCGCACGTCGTCCGGCGCGAGCTCGAGGCGGCGCAGAAAATGCACCATGACATGCTGCGGATGCGTCGGATCGTCGGCCACCGCCGCCCAGGTCGCGGCGTCGCCGGCACGGTCGAGCCCCGGCAGGATGACGGCACCGCGCGGGAGCAAGGCGATGACCGCGAGAAGATCGGCGACCGCCGGCAATGCGCCGGTAAGGCCGGCGGCGATGATGCGGTCCGGCGGCGGATCGCGCCGCCACGCCGCCGCCTGCGCGGCGAGCACCGCGTTGCGCCGCGCGGCGGGGTCGAGCGCACCCTCGGCCGCAAGGATGCGCGGCCAGTGCTCGGTGAGCACGCCGAGGAATTTGAGCACGAGCTGCCAATGCTCGGCGAATTCCGCCGGCGCGAGCGCGGCCAGCCCGGCGAAGTCGCCATGCTCGCTGTGCACCTCGTCGAGAAAGCGCGCCAGCTCGCGCGCCAGCGCGGCGGCTTGACCCGGCAGCAGCGGCGCGCTGCCGCGCCGTTTGCTCCATTCGAGGACGAGACGCGTCAGCAACAATCGGCGGCGCAGCTCGGGGAGCGCGGGTGGAATGTCGCCGCCGCCCGCCTCGCTCGCCGCATCTTGCGGGCCGATCGCGAGCTCCTCGTCGTCGAGGTCGCCGAGCGGCCGCATGTGCGGCAGCAGCAGGGGACGGCCCTCGCTGGCCCGCAGAAACGCCTCGCGCAAGGCGCGGCAGGCGCGGCGGGTCGGCAGCAGAAGGGTGACGCGCGACAGGGCAAGCGGATCGTCGCCGATCTCGGCGCGCAAACCGGCGACCAGCGTGTCGAGGAAGGGCAGGTGGACTGGGACGGTGTGGATTGCAGGGCGCGCGGCGCTGGCACGCATTGGCAGGTTCAACGCTCCACGCGCGTGATCGCCAGCCGGTTCTCGGCGGCGGCCAGTCCAGCCGGCGTGCCGATGTGATACCATTCGCCGTCGTGGACGATGCCGCGCAGCCGTCCGGCTTCCTGCGCCCCGTCGTAAAGCCGGGTAAGCGAGAATTTCGCCGGCAGCTCGCCGATACCGGCGAAGAGCCGGCGGTGCAGGAGCTGGACGCCGGCGAAGAGCAGCGGCGCGATCTGGCCTTCGCGGCGCCGCCGCGGCACGCCGAGCGGATCGAGAAAATAATCGCCATGCCCGTCATAGCCGATCGCCGTCGTCGTCCGCTGCAGAAGGAGCAGTGCGTCCATCTCCGCATCGAGCCAGGTGCGCGCCAGGCGGGCGAGCGCGGGAACCTTGCCGTTGAGCCAGAAGACATCGGCGTTTACGACATAGAAATACTCGCCGAGCAATGGCAGCGCCTTGCCGACGCCGCCGCCGGTTTCCAGCAGATCCTGCTCTTCGGAGATGACGATGCGCGGGCTCTTGCGCGCCGCGAGATGGGCGATGATCTGGTCGGCCCTGTAATGGACGTTGACGACGACGGTTTCCACACCGGCGGTGGCGAGCCGGTCGATCGCATGATCGAGAAGGGCGCGGCCGCGGATGCGGACGAGCGGTTTCGGCATGCCGTCGGTGATCGGCCGCAGCCGCGTGCCGAGACCGGCGGCGAGAACCATGGCGGTCGTTGGTGTGCTCATGCGGTCTTTCGTCGGGTCGGCGCATGCCGGTTGGCCGGCGGAACGTGGCGGGCGAGCCAGTCGGCGACCGGGCCTAGCGCGGGATGGCGTAGATCCTGCTCGATGAGGCGCCAGACGCGGGGGATGTGGTCGAGATATTGCGGCTTGCCGTCGCGCTTCCATAGCCGCGTGAAGATGCCGACGATCTTGCAGTTGCGCTGCGCGCCGAGCACCGCATAGGACGCCATGAACTGCGTCCGGTCGATGCCGGGAAAGGCCGCGAGATAGCGCTCGATCATCGTCCCGGCAAGATGGTGCGGGACGTCGCGCCGCGCATCCTCGAGCAGCGAGACGAGATCGTAGCTCGCGGGACCGATCACGGCATCCTGGAAATCGAGCAGGCCGCAGGCGGCGACGCCGCTGCGCTCGCGCAGGAGGAGGAGATTGTCGACATGGTAGTCGCGCAGCACGAGCGTCGGCGCCGCGCCGGCGGCGGCCGGCAGGACTTGCCGCCAGGCGGCGAGATAGCTCTCGCGCCACGCGGCCGGCAGCGGCGCCGGGCTGGTGGCCGGAACGAACCAGTCGACGAGCAATGCCGCCTCGGCGAGAAGGCGGGCCTCGTCATAGGGCGGCAGCGTTGCGGCCAGCGGATCGAAGCGGCGTTGCAGATGGATGAGCGCGTCGACGGCGAGACCGTAGAGCGCCGCCTCGTCCTCCCCTTCGGCGAGCAGGCGCGTATAGGTGCCGTCGCCGAGATCCTCGAGAAGCAGCAGCCCGAGCGCCTCGTCGCGCGCCAGGATCTCGGGCGCGCTGAGGCCGAGCCGCTGCAGCACGGCGGCGACGGCGAGGAAGGGGCGCACATCCTCCTGCGGCGGCGGCGCATCCATCAGCACGGCCCGCCTTCCCGCCAGCGTCAGACGTTCGTATCGGCGGAACGACGCGTCGCCGGCGAGCTTGCGCCGCTCGCCGTCCTGCCAGCCGGCGGCGCCAAGGAAGGCGGCGATCTCGGCGTCGCGCTCAGCCATCCGGCCGGATCGCGTCGAGTGCCGCCGCCCACCGCGCCGAGCCGTGCAGCGTCGCCCGCCGGGCATCGTCGGTGTCGCCGATCGCGAGAACGACGTCGAGGCGCTCGCGCGGCAGCAGCGCGGCGAGGCGGTCCGGCCATTCGATCAGGACGATGCCATCGATCAGCGCCTCTTCGAGACCGAGCTCGCGGGCCTCGTCGGGGCTGGTCAGCCGGTAGAGGTCGAAATGCCAGACGACGCCGCGCGCCGTCTCGTAAGTTTGAACCAGGGTGAAGGTCGGGCTCGGCACTTCGTCGCGGCTTCCGAGCGCGGCGATGAAGGCGCGGGCGAAGCTCGTCTTGCCGGCCCCGAGCGGCCCGGCGAGGGTCACGACATCGCCCGCCCGCGCCTGCCGCGCGAGGGCGGCGGCGAGCGCGGCGGTGGCCGCCTCGTCGGCCAACGCGATCGAGCGGTGGGATGATGCCAGCATGTCTTCTTTTAACCTGTTCGCCGCGCTCCCGGAAGCGAGCGATGCGCCGCGTCGCGAGATTGTCGGAACATGCGCCGGACGTTCGCTGCCCGACGGTTTGTCGCTCAGTCGCGCACGGTGTCCTGGCGGCCGAGCGCCCGGCGGACGTGCTCGGCAAGCTCCGCCTGACGGTACGGCTTGCCGATGATGGTGAATTCCTTTTCGGCGCCGTATTCGGCCGACAGCGTCTGCATCGTGTAGCCCGAGGTGAGCAGAACCTTGATGTCCTGGCGCAGCTTGCGCGCCTGCCGTGCCAGTTGGATGCCGTTGATCCCGTATGGCATGACGATGTCGGTGAACAGCAGATCGATCGGCTCGTCGCGTTCGAGGATCGCCATGGCCTCGACGCCGTCATAGGCGACGAGGATGCGATAACCGAGGTCGCTCAGTGTCTCGACCGCGATGTCGAGGACATCGGGATCGTCCTCGACGACGAGGACGGTTTCCGATCCCTTGGGCTTCGTCGGCGGACTGGCCGGCTCGGGTTGCGAAGCCTCGCGCACGGCTTTCGGCAGATAGACCGTGACCGTCGTGCCGCCGGCGACCGTGCTGGCGATTCTGGCGGTACCACCGCTCTGCCGGACGAAACCGTAGAGCTGGCTGAGGCCGAGCCCGCTGCCCTTGCCGACCTCCTTGGTCGTATAGAACGGCTCGAAGGCGCGCTCCAGGGTCTCTGGATTCATGCCGACGCCGGTATCGGCGATGGTGACCATGACGTACTGGCCGGGCGCGACGTCATCGACGAAGGCCGGGTCGTCGGCGGCGATCACGACGTTCCGCGTCGCGATGCTGAGCGTGCCGCCGGTCGGCATCGCGTCGCGCGCATTGACGACCAGGTTGAGCATGCCGGCCTCGAACTGTGCCGGATCGATGCTGCACGGCCACAGGCCGGGGTGCAGATCGGAACGCACGGCGACCGCTTCGCCGACCGCGCGCTTGATGAGGACGTCGAAATCGATGATCAGCGTATTGAGGTTGCAGGTCTCCGGACGCAGCGGCTGACGGCGCGAGAAGGCGAGAAGCTGCGTCGTCAGCCGTGCGCCGCGCTCGGCCGAGCGGCGGATCGTCGCCGTCAACTTGCGCAGGCGCGGATTGGCGGCGGCCTCATTGTCGAGGAAATCGAGATTGCCGATGATGACGGTCAGCAGGTTGTTGAAGTCGTGCGCGACGCCGCCGGTCAGCTGGCCGACCGCCTCCATCTTCTGCGCCTGGTAGAGGGCGGCCTGCGAGCTCGCCAGCTTCTCGTTGGCGAGGCGCAGCCGGTCGTTCGCCTCCTGAAGCTGCTGCGCGCGGCGATAGATCTCGGCGCCGAGCTGCCCGGTGCGCGTCAGCAGCTCCTCGGTGACGCGCTGTTCGTCGCCGGCCGGCGCGCGTTGGAGGAACTCGGTGACGTCCTCGACGCGATGGATGATGTAGAGAACGGTCCCGTCGGCGGCGAGCACCGGCAGGTTGACCGGGCTCCAATGGCGCTCGTCGAAGCCGCTGCCGTCGGGGCGCGCCATGTCGTAGCGCTGCACCGCCATCGCATCGGGCTGCCCGCTGCGCAGGACACGGTTCAGCGAGGCGCGCAGGTTGGGCATGCCGGCGCCGGCGGGATTGCCCGGGAAGGCTTCGAAGATGCCGCGACCGACGATGCCGTCGCGGCTCGTCTTCGTAGCGTGCAGATAGGCGTCGCTCGCCGCGACGATGACGAGATCGGGGTTGAGCACGAGATAGAGGCCGGGGGCGGATTCGAACAAGGCCCGATAGTCGGGACACGCCGAAGGTAACGGAGTCACCATCGATCATCTCCGAAGATGCCGTCGGCACGGCGCCGCGTCCCGGCCGATACGATCTGCTCGCGCAACGTTATCGCGCGCCCCCCACGGTTGCCAAGTGCCGATGCGCCGGTCATGGTATCGCCGGTTTCGAGCCCGCGCAGGATGGATGAAGCATGACGGATCATAGCACGGACGTCGCCATCATCGGCGCCGGACCGGTCGGGCTGTTCGCCGTCTTCGAATGCGGCATGCTGAAGATGCATTGCCACGTCTTCGATGCCCTCGACATGGCCGGCGGGCAATGCGCGGCGCTCTACCCGGAAAAGCCGATCTACGACATCCCCGGCTACCCGCAGATCGGGGCCACCGAGCTCATCGACCGGCTGGCCGAGCAGGCCGCGCCGTTCAAGCCGGTCTTCCATCTCGGCCATTCCGTCGAGACGATCGCGCGCGCCGCCGATGGCGGCTTCGTGCTCGGCACGGCGTCGGGCGCCCGCGTGACGGCGCGCGCCGTGATCATCGCCGCCGGCGTCGGCGCCTTCGGCCCGAACCGGCCGCCACTCCCCGACCTTCCCGCCTTCGAGGGCAAAAGCGTCTTCTATCTCGTGCGGCGGCGCGAGGATTTTCGCGGCAAGCGCGTCGTCATCGCCGGCGGCGGCGATTCGGCCGTCGACTGGGTGCTCTCTCTCGCCGAGGTGGCGGACCGCGTCATGGTCGTCCATCGCCGGGCGAAATTCCGCGCCGCGCCGGAATCGGCGGCACGTCTGCAGCGCCTCGCCGACGAAGGCCGCATCGACCTCGTCATCCCCTATCAGCTGCACGGGCTCGAAGGCGCCGATGGGCAGCTCAGCCATGTCGTCGTCGCCGATCTCGACGGCGCCAGCAAGCGCCTCGCCGCCGACGCGCTGCTCGCCTTCTTCGGCCTGGCCATGAATCTCGGGCCGATCGGGCAATGGGGCCTCGCCCTCGAGCGCAACCACGTCGTCGTCGACCCGGCGAGCGCGCAGAGCTCGGTTCCCGGCATCTTCGCCATCGGCGACATCGCCACCTATCCGAACAAGCTGAAGCTCATCCTCACCGGTTTCGCCGAGGCGGCGATGGCGGCGCACGCCATCTATCCTCTCGTCCATCCCGGCGAGGCGCTGCATTTCGAGTATTCGACGACCAAGGGCGTTCCCGGCGCCTGACCGGCCGGCGCGCCGGCGATCCGGTGCCGGAACGAAAGGAACATTGCGATGCGCTTCCTGCCGACGCTTCCCGCCGCTCTCGTCATCCTCGCCGCGTTGTCGGTCGCGGCGTGCGGCGACCTCGTCATCCGACCGCCCGGTGACGCCGCCGGCTATTATGCCAATGGACATGGGGCGGGCGAACGCTGATCGCGGCATGGCGACCCTACGACGCGCGGATGGTGCGCGGCGGCTGGCCGGGAACCGTCTCGCTCGCCGTCGGGTCGACAGGCAGATAGAGCGTGATGGTCGTCCCCTTGTTGGCCTCCGAGACGATCTCGACGCGACCGCCATGCAGCTCGATGAAGCTCTTGACCAGTGACAGGCCGAGCCCGGCGCCGGACTGTCGGGCCTGCGGATTGCCGCGCTCGAATTTCTCGAAGACGCGCGCCTGATCCTCGCTCGGGATGCCGACGCCGTTGTCGGCGACGACCAGCCTGATGTCGCCGTTCTCGCGGTGCGCGCCCAGCCGGATGGTGCCGCCGGCCGGCGTGAACTTGATGGCGTTCGAGATGAGGTTGAAGAGCGCCTGCTTGAGGCGCCGCTCATCGGCGGCGAGCATGCCGAGATCGGGCGGGCAGTCGAATTCCAGATTGATGTTCTGCTTGCGGGCGCGCTCGCGCGTCAGGGCGAGGACGCTCGCCATCAGCGTATGGATGTCGATGCGCTCGGTCTCGAGCATCATGTAGCCGGCCTCGATGGTCGCCAGATCGAGGATGTCGTTGATCAGCGACAGGAGGCGGTGCGAGCTGTCGAGGATGCCGCGGCTGTAGTCGAGCTGGCGCGGATTGAGCTCGCCGAAATACTGGTTGGTCAGGATCTCGGCGAAGCCGATGATGGCGTTCAGCGGCGTGCGCAGCTCGTAGGAGACATTGGCGATGAACTCGCTCTTGAGCCGCCCGGCGGTTTCGAGCGCCTCGTTGCGCTCGCGCAGGGCGCGCTGCACGCGGGTCGAATCGGTGACGTCGAGATAGCTCAAGAGGACATTGCCGTCGGGCAGCGGCACGCTGGCGATCTGCAACGTCGAGCCGTCGCGCCGTTCGAGCTGGCCGTTCGACAGAATCTGCCCGGTGACGCGGGCGATGATCCGGCTCTTCAGATCGGGCCAGTCGCCGCCATCGTCGAAGAAGCTGCGCGTCTTCTCGACGATGTCGCCGATATGCGGCTCGCCCTGGAGATCCTCGGGGCTCAGATTCCAGATCTGGCCATAGGCCGGGTTGGACAGCTTGAGGCGGCCGTCGCTGCCGTAGACGGCGATCGCCTCGTAGAGATTGTCGAGCGTCTCGCGCTGCACCTCGATCAGCGTGTTGTACGAGCGTTCGAGCGCCAGCTTGTCGGTGACGTCTTCATAGATGAAGGTGAGCCCGCCGAAAGGATGCGTCGAGACGACGAGGCGCAGCGTGCGCTCGTCGGGCAGGTGGAGCAGCTCCTCCTGCGGCTCGATGAGCGAGGTGAACATGGCGAGCTGCTGGCTCTTGAAGGCGCGGAAATCGGCGTATTCCGGGATGCGCCGCCGCTCGCGCAAACGCTCGAGGATCTCGCCGATCGTCGGCTCGCCGGCGAGCCATTCCTCCTCGAGCCGCCACAGCGCGCTGAAGGCGGTGTTGTAGAATTTCAGCCGCGTATCCGGCCCGTAGATGGCGATCGCGGTGGCGACGTTCTCGAGCACGTCGGCATGGGCGGCGATGTGGCGGGCGAGCTCGGCCTGGACATTCTCCAGATCGGTGAAGTCGCGCGCGTAGCCGACGATGCCGCCGGCAGCGGCGAGCGGCGCCTCAGTGAATTCGACGAGCCGGCGCGAGCCGTTGATGACGATGTGCTGGCTCTCCGATTGGGCGATCGCCGTGGCGCGCGCGCGCTCGGCCAGCGCGCGGCCGCGGGCCATGAGCACGCCGGCGGCGATCTCGCGCCCCTCGGCGATCGCCGTCGGCGGCGGCGCGTCGACGGCCGCCGCATAGGCGGCGTTGCAGTCGACGAGCGCGAGGTCGCCGGCGTTGCGCCGCCACACCGGCAGGGGCAGCGCGTCGAGCGTGGCGCGCAGCAGGGCGGTCTCGGCGGCGCGGTCCACGGCGTCGGCGAGCGCGGCGGCGCGGCGGCCGGCGTCGGCGATCCAGACGACGTCGACGACGGCGTGCCCGCCGGCATCGCGCACGCGCCGGCCGATGGCGTCGACCGCGCCGCCGGCGCGCAGCCCGAGCGTCAGCGCGAAGGGGGTGCCGTCGGCGCGTAGCGCCACGGTCGCGGCGACGAGGAACTGGGTGTCCTCGGGCGCCAGCAGCTCGATCAGCGCGGCAAAGCGTGGCGTGTCGGCGAAGCGCAAGGCGGTGAGGAGGCCGGGCGCATAGCTCTCGCTGCCATCGGCGAGGCGCCAGCGGAACGACGCCAGGGGCGCGGCGCCGAGGAGCGCCTCGGCGGCGGCGAGGGCGGCCGTCTGATCGGCCCTCGCGCGCTCGCCGGCGGCGAGACGGCGGCGCGCGGCGACTAGCAGCGCCGCCAGCACGACGACAGCGGCGAGAAGGGCGGCGACGGCGGCGAGCCCCGGCGCGTCCCAGGGCGCGGCGCCGCCTGCCGGGTTGGCGAGCGCCGCGGCGATGGCGGGATGGAGCGCCGCCCCGGCGGCGAGCGCGACGAGAACCGGGCGCGCCGCCCGCTGCCACTTGACGATCCTGTCGAGGCCGGCTCTCCCGCCCACAGACTGCCCCCCAGCGGCCGCTCTCCTTGGAACCCGGC
>Ga0070679_100007378_pt1 | contig 10275 bp, 11 predicted proteins | sample KBSC63BmetaG_FD_65652 | JGI IMG/M metagenome (GOLD analysis project Ga0070679, IMG submission 65652) | Corn rhizosphere microbial communities from Kellogg Biological Station, Michigan, USA - KBS C6-3B metaG | ecosystem: Host-associated > Plants > Roots > Rhizosphere | place: USA: Michigan... | reverse complement strand
CCCGGCGCCGATCCATCGCAGCCGGTACCGCACATCCTGACGCCAGCGTACCGACCAGCTATGCGGCTTTGCCAATCGGCTTTGCGCGCTCGATCCTTTTGCGCTCGCCGGGCGTATTCATCGCTTCCCACAAATCGGTACGCCGCTGGATGTTCAGCCAGAATTCCGGACTGTTGCCGAAAACGCGGGCAAGAATGAGCGTGGTCGAGGCGGTGACGTTACGCCGGTCGTCGCAGAGCTCATTGACATGCTTGCGTTGAACCCCCATCGCGCTCGGCGAGCGCGCCTTGAGTCAACCCAGGCGGCTCCATGAATTCTTCCCGGAGGATTTCGCCGACGCTAACCGGCTTGCGCTTGGTCATCAGCATGACCCGTCTCCTGCGTAGCAACGCCCGGTTGTGTGGGCATTGCCAGGCAGGGTGACAAGAACTATTTCTTCTTCCCGTCCTTGTCGAACTGGGAGACGTAGGCCCAGAGATCGTTGGCCTCCTTCTCGTTCTTGATGCCAGCGAACGCCATCTTGGTGCCGGGAATCTTCGCTTTCGGATCCTTGATATATTCGAGGAACTGCTCCTTGTTCCAGGTGATGCCGGAGTTCTTGTTGGCATCGGAATAGGAATATGCCGGCGCCGAGCCGGAATGACGGCCGTCCAATCCGTTCAGCTCGGGGCCGACCTTGTTCTTGGCGCCGTCGCCGATCGAATGACACGCCATGCACTTCTTGAAGGAAGTCTCGCCGGCGGCGACGTCCTGCGCCAATGCGGTGGATGCAGTTGCGAATGAAGTAACGATAGCCAGCGCGCTCAAAGTCAGTATTTTCATGGGGTGCTCTTCGTTTCGTCCCGGAGGGTAGTGGTTGCTTTTGGCATGGCTCGCTTGGACAGGACAAGCCACGAAACCTTGACAGGTTTCATAATCGCCCGCTTGTCCCGGAGTGAAGTTGGAGTTGGAGGGACATCCGACCTTCGGATAACCTACCCAAGCCGGCGCAGACGTGGTTTGATTTACCGCAACAAATCGATAAAGCGGCAAGCCGGAGGAATTACCCATGGCCATCATGATGCCGGAGGCCGACAAGGCCGTATTGGCGCGCCGCGCCGGGATCGTGGCGGCGCTGCGCGCGATCGTCCCGGGCGAGGGCGTGATCGACAGCGTCGACGAGATGCGCGTCTACGAATCCGATGCGCTGACCGCCTACCGCCAGCCGCCGATGGTCGTGGTGCTGCCGGATACCACCGAACAGGTCTCGAGGGTCCTGAAATACTGCCACGAGCAGGGCATCAAGGTGGTGCCGCGCGGCTCCGGCACCTCGCTGTCGGGCGGCGCGCTGCCGCTCGCCGACGGCGTGCTGCTGGGTCTCGGCAAATTCAAGCGCATCCGCGAGATAGATTTCGACAACCGCGTCGTCGTCACCGAGCCCGGCGTCACCAACCTTGCGATCAGCCAGGCGGTGGCGCATGCCGGCTTCTATTACGCGCCCGATCCGTCGTCGCAGATCGCCTGCTCGATCGGCGGCAATGTCGCGGAAAACTCCGGCGGGGTTCATTGCCTGAAATACGGCATGACCACCAACAACGTGCTCGGCTGCGAGATCGTGCTGATGAGCGGCGAGATCCTGCGCATCGGCGGCAAGTCTGCGGAGAATTCCGGCTACGACCTGATGGGCATCATCACGGGCTCCGAGGGCCTGCTCGGCGTCATCACCGAGATCACCGTGCGCATCCTGCAGAAACCGGAGACGGCGCGCGCGCTGATGGTCGGCTTTGCCGAGGTCGAAGCCGCCGGCGAATGCGTGGCGCGGATCATCGGCGCCGGCATCATCCCCGGCGGCATGGAGATGATGGACAAGCCCGCGATCCACGCCGCGGAGGCCTTTGTCCACGCCGGCTATCCGCTGGACGTTGAGGCGCTCCTGATCATCGAGCTCGACGGTCCCGGAATCGAGGTCGACGAGCTCATCGCGCGGGTCGAGACCATTGCGCAGGGCTGCGGCTCGACCACTTGCCAGATTTCCAGCTCGGAAGCGGAACGCAATTTGTTCTGGGCCGGCCGCAAGGCGGCGTTCCCGGCGGTCGGGCGCATCTCGCCAGACTATCTCTGCATGGACGGCACCATTCCGCGCGGCGCGCTGCCGAAGGCGCTGACGCGCATCCGCGAGCTCTCGGAGAAATACGGCCTCGGCGTCGCCAACGTGTTCCACGCCGGCGACGGCAATCTGCATCCCCTGATCCTCTACGACGCCAACAAGCCCGGCGAGATCGAGAAGGCGGAGGCCTTCGGCGCCGACATCCTGCGCTGCTGCGTCGAGCTCGGCGGCGTGCTGACCGGCGAGCATGGCGTCGGCATCGAGAAGCGCGATTTGATGGGCGAGATGTTCACCGAGATCGACCTGAACCAGCAGCAGCGGCTGAAATGCGCGTTCGACGCGCAGGGCCTGCTCAATCCCGGCAAGGTGTTTCCGACCCTGCACCGCTGCGCCGAGCTGGGACGTGTGCATGTCCATGCGGGCAAGCTGGCCTTTCCCGACCTGCCGCGGTTTTAGGGCATGCCCTCGTGAACGCGTGCCGCGATGAGTGAATTCAGCATCAGCTTTCACATTCGTTTCGGCGACGGCCACGAGGAGCTGTTGCGTGCTGCCAAACTTAGTGGCGTCACGTTTGGGCCGGCGAATGGCTGGCTGACCTTCGTTCCCTACGCCCCTGATTGATTGGCGCTCGTCGGGGCGCCGTATGCCGTATGAGGTCCATTGGGCGCGCGGATGAGGGAACCGGCCGTTGCCGTGCCTCGGCCGGCCGCGTTTTCGCAGAGGCTGTCCCCAGCGGCCCCATACTCTCCATCGTCCGGTCATGCTTTGGTCAAATCTGCGTTGAGTGTTGTGCTTCGCGAAGCCGTGGAAAATCCGACCGCCCTCCCGCGGGGACATTTGGAGGGGAAAGGAGCTCCCATGAACTCCACGCTGAATCCCGAAACAGACAACCCGGACGCGGTCCTGGCCGCGCGCGCTGATGAACGGTTCACCCATGCGTACGAACAGCTCGCACGTGCAGACGAACAGCTCGCGCGCGTAACCGAAAAGCTTTCAAAGCTGGAACAGGATGCCGCGCCCCATCCTTCGGCAGTGCCAGGCCGGCCGCCAGCCCCTGGACGGCCGATGCTGCGTGGCCTGCTTGGCCTGGCCCTGGCGGCGTGCATCGGGGCTGCTGCTTTCGCCTCGCAGTCGTCCTATGGCGAAGCAGCCAGGCTCACGCTTGCACAGTGGGCGCCGAATCTCATTTCGACTTCACCGCTGTGGTTGGCAAAGCCAGCGAATTCCGCACAGCCTGGCTCATCGAGCGTCCAACTGGCCGCGGCCGAGGCCACACCTGTGCAAGCAACCGCTTCGGCGCAGGCCACAGCGCAAGACGTCGCGCCGACGTCCGCGCCCTTGTCCTCCGAACTGACGCAATTGCTGCAGACAATGGCGCGCGACATCGCCGCTGTGGAGCAGGGTATCGAACAGCTCAAGGCTAGCCAGGAACACATGGTCGCCGACAATGCCAAAACCATTGAACAGCTGAAAGCGAACCAGGAGCAATTGACACGCGTTGCCGTCAAGCCTTCTGACGCCAAGCCTTCTGACGCCAAGCCTTCTAATGCCAAGCCGTCCGAAAAGCCTGCCGGGCAGGACCTGCGGGCCAAAACGTCGGCGCCTCCGCCGCGGCCCCGGACGGTTGCCAACGCCACGCGCAAGCCCCCGCCAACGCCGCCGTCGCAAGCCAGGGCGCGTCCGCAACCGATACAGCTTCAGCCGGAAGAGCCGGAATAGTCATCGACGCCGCGTCCCGACGGTGGCCGGCACAGGAAAACAAGGTTTGGCTCAGCGCTGAAGGTCGCATAGAGATGTCGGTTTCCGGGCGGCGGAAATACTGCCATGGCCGACATCGCGATAGACACGGCGAGCAAGGCGGCAAGCGGCGCTCCGCGCACCCCGCGGCTCGCCTTCATTGACAATATCCGCTGGTCGATGATCGTGCTGGTGCTCTCCATGCACGCCTGCGACACCTATAGCCCGTTCGGCAACTGGTACTATGTGGATCGCCAACCAACCGGGCTTGGCACGAAAATCTTCTTTGGCGTCTACCAGAGTTTTCTGCAGGCCTTCTTCATGGCCCTGCTGTTCTTCGTCGCCGGCTACTTTTCTGCCGCGGCATTCGACCGCAAGGGCTTTGCACCGTTCGTGCGCGACCGTTTCCTTCGGTTGGGCCTGCCGACATTGCTCTACATGTTCGCGATCGGGCCGCTGACGCAGTATTTCCTGTCTTGGACCTGGGGCACGGGCGGGTTTGCGCATCAATGGCTGATTCACCTGAAGGACGGCGAGTGGCTTTCGGAGACCGGACCGATGTGGTTCTGCGCCGCGCTGCTCGCGTTTTCGGTCGTCTATGGCCTGATCCGCCTGACCGGATGGCGGGAAGCCGCGGCCGGCATTCGTTGGGACGGCGTGGCGCTGTTCATCGCCGTGATGGCGCTCGCGACCTTTCTCGCCCGTGTCGGCATGAGCGAGGACAAGTCGGTCCTCAACATGCACCCCGGCGATTTCCCGCAATATGTGCTGATGTACCTGGCCGGCGCGTATGGTTTTCGCGGCAACTGGCTCACCGGGCTGTCCGATCGCTTTTGCTTTCGTTCCGCGGCACTCGCCCTCGGACTTTCGGCGCCGCTGTTTGTTGCGCTGATCCTGTTCGGCGGCGGCTTGCAGGGCGAGACAGCGGCTTATTCCGGCGGGTTCAACGCGGTCAGTGCCGGCAAATGCCTGTGGGAGGCAATGGTCTGCGTCGGCATGGCGCTGTTGATGCTGGCGGTGTTCCGACGCTGGTTCGACGCCCAGGGGCCGGTCGCGCGCCTGCTCTCCGACAACGCCTTCGGCGTCTACCTGATCCATCCGCCGATCCTGATCGGCGGCGCGATCCTGCTGCATCCGCTGATGTGGCACCCGATTGCGAAGGCCGCGGTGCTCACCGCGCTTGCGGCGATCGGGAGCCTTGCGCTCTCCGCGCTCGTCCTTCGCAAGTCGCCATTGCGCGTGATCGTCTAGCTCGCGGCCGCGTTGGCCTTGTGCGTGGGCTCGGGATGCCGGGTTCACGGCCTTTGACGTCAGAAAAAAATGCTGCCTGTCGTCAGGGCACGGGCGCGACATCGTCGCCGGTGAGAAAATTGATGCTCTCGCGCCAGAGAGCCAGGCGCATGGATTCGAGATGCATCAAATGGGCGCCGCGGCTGATCTTGATATCGCGTTTGATGCGCGATTGAACGAGAGCATCGAACAGCCAGCGCGCATCGCCATCCTGCATCAGGCTGTCCCATTCGCCGCGGATGATGGCAACGGGCGCGCGGATATTTGAGGGATCATAGGCGAGCTGGCCGTGCCAGGCCTTGATGATCTCGCTGAACGGGCCGGCCGGCATCTTGACGCCGGCCGGATCGCGCGAGCGGCTCTGCGGATCGCTGTCGAGATAGAGTTGGCTCCACTCGTCGAAATGCAGGCGTGAGAGCACCGGCTCTTCATGCGCCGGCACATCCTCGATGAAACGATTCCATTGGTCCTCGGACGTCACGATGCGCCAGGCTGGAAATGCAGGGAGCGTTTCATGGCTTCGTGGCTCGCGGCGCGCGATCGGCGCAAACAGGACCAGACGGTCGATCAGCACGGGATGGGCGCTTGCGAAAAGACCCGTCGGCATCGATCCCCAGGAGTGCGAGATCAGCGACAACCGTTCGAGGCTCTGGTGGCCGAGAATGAAGCGGACCGCGGCTTCCAGTTGCCTTGCCGCATCCGCCGCGACACAGAGCGGCGCATGGTCAGCGGCCGGCCGTTCCATCTCCGGATAGCGATCGGAATGCCCGAAGCCGTGAAAGTCGAGACCCCAGATGTCGAAGCCGGCCTCGTTGAGCGCGTCGCGCCACGATCGGCCGTCAAAACGGTGCGCAATGGAGAGCGCCGAGGGGAATGTCGCGCCGTGGACATAAAGCACGGTCCGGCGAGGCTGAGAGCCGCGCTCCGGCGCCGGCAGGAATCGCAGGAACAGCGATAATCCCTCGTGCGGACCGCCGATCCGGAAATGCTGTTCGCGGTGATCAAGCTTGGATGCGACCGGATAATGCGTCATGTCTTCGACCTGTAGGCGAGAGGCGTTTGGTTGCCGCACCAACGCCGGCGGCGGTGTCTGTTCTCCGGAACTCAATTCGATCAGGATCGAAATGAGCCGGGTTCCGAAAGATCGCCGGAAGCGGATCCGGCGGCCTTTGCGGAAGGGCAGGGGGTCAGAGCAGCGCGTATTGCGCGCGTTCGCGTTTGGCGAGCAGCGGCAGCGCCTGCCCCGCGATATAGGTCTTGAAATGCGCGCTCTCCTGATGCGCCTTGAAGGCGGCTTCGTCGCGGAACAATTCATAGAACAGGAACTGCGCCGGGTTCCCCTTCGCCCGCGAGATCAGGAACAGCCTGGCGCCTTCCTCGCGCTGCGCCTCCGGCAGGAAACGGTCGAGGATGGAAGCGACCTTGTCGGCTTCGCCTTCCTTCGCCTCCCATTGCGCGACGACGAGAAGCCCGCCGGTTTCGACGGCCTCATTCACGGTTCTCTTGTCCACTGCATATCGGCCCATGGTGTCACTCCTCGTGTTCGGGGCATTCGCATGGGCTTCCTACGCCCGGGAAGCGCGCCGATATTTCGACGGCAGACGAACCATGCCATAAACGCTTCGATCGAGGTCGAAGCGTGGTGGCAGAGGGCGCGAAGTTTTTCGCAAAACAGCCCTCCACTTTTTCCCGTCATATGGCGACGATAAATCGTCGTCGCGCTCTAGATTCTTGTTTGTGCATGATCTTTTCGGAAAACCGCTACACACTTTTCCGGTTCATGCGCTAGAAGGGGCGAAGGAGGGCGGCAATGCGAGGGCGTTGCCGCAAGGATGGCGTGGGCAGAGCAGGCGGGTTGGCGTGGATATCCTGAAAATACGAGACGCCAAGGACGTCGAAGCGGTCGTGCGGGCGGCGATTGCAGGCGAGCAGCCGCTGGAAATCATCGGCCACGGTTCCAGGCGCGGCATCGGCCAGGTCATGGCGACCAATGCCGTGCTCGACCTGTCGGCGCTCAATGCCGTCACCTCCTACGAGCCGAACGAGCTGATCATCACGGTGAAAGCGGGTGCGCCGCTCGCCGACGTGCTGTCGCTGATCGACTCCAGGAACCAGCAATTCGCCTTCGATCCGATGGATACCGCGCCGCTGCTCGGGACGGCCGGGCTCGGGACCATCGGCGGCATGATCGGCACGGGGCTGGCCGGGCCGCGCCGGATCAAGGCGGGCGGGGCGCGTGACCATCTGCTCGGCGCGCATGCGGTCTCGGGTTTCGGCGACAGCTTCAAGACCGGCGGCAAGGTGGTGAAGAACGTCACCGGCTACGACCTCTGCAAGCTGCTCGCGGGTTCCTTTGGCACGCTTGCCGTCATGACCGAGGTGACGCTGAAGGTGACGCCGCGTCCGGAGAGCGAGCGGACGCTGGTGCTGCGCTCTCTCGACGACCTCACCGCGAACCGTGCGATGACCGCGGCGCTCGGCTCGCCCTTTGACGTTTCCGCGGTGGCGCATCTGCCGCCTTCCGCGCTGCGCCCGTCGGCCAGCGGCCTCGAGCGGCTGGGATCGCCCGATGGCGCGGTCACGCTGGTGCGGCTCGAGGGCATCGTGGCCTCGGCCGTCCATCGGGCGGCCTCGCTCGCCAAGACGCTGGAGCCGTTTGGCGCCGCCGACATGCTGGAAGACGCGGCCTCCGCCGAGGTCTGGCGTTCGATCCGCGACGTCGAGCCCTTTGCGGCGAGGGGAGCGCTCGGCGCCTGGCCGGTCTGGCGGATCGTCTGCCCGCCGGCTGCCGGCGGCGCGCTCGGGCAGGCGCTCGCGCGCGAAACCGGGGGCGAGGTCATCTATGACTGGGGCGGCGGGCTGATCTGGGCCGCGCTGCCGCCGAAGCCGGACGCCCAGGCCGCGCTGGTGCGCAGCCGCGTCGACGCTGCGGGCGGTCACGCCATGCTGCTGCGGGCTTCCGAGGAGGTGCGGCGGAGCGTCGACGTGTTCCACCCGCAGGCGCAAGGAGTCGCCGCGCTGGGCGAGCGGGTAAGGCAGAGCTTCGATCCGAAGCAAATCCTCAACCGGGGCCGGATGATTCGGGGGGCTGCATGAAGACCGAATTCAGCCTCGCGCAACTCGCCGACCCCGACATCAAGGAAGCTGACAGGATCCTGCGTGCCTGCGTGCATTGCGGCTTCTGCACCGCGACCTGTCCGACCTATGTGCTGCTCGGCGACGAGCTCGATAGCCCGCGCGGCCGCATCTACCTGATCAAGGAGATGCTGGAGAAGGACCGGAAGCCGACCGAGGCGGTGGTCAAGCATATCGACCGCTGCCTTTCCTGCCTCGCCTGCATGACCACCTGCCCGTCGGGCGTGAACTACATGCATCTCGTCGACCAGGCGCGGGTCCGGATCGAGCGTGATTACAGCCGTCCGCTGCCCGAACGGCTGCTGCGCTGGACGCTCGCGCTGGTGCTGCCGAGCCCGAAGCTGTTCCGCTGGAGCCTGCGGCTCGCGCGGCTCGCTCGGCCTTTCGCGGGGCTTTTGCCGACGCCAAAAGCCTCCGCGACGCCGGGGCTTTTGCGGCGCGTCAAGGCGATGCTGGCGATGGCGCCCTCCCGGCTGCCGCAGCCCGGCCCCGTCGGAGGCAGCGTGTTTGCAGCCGCCGGCGAGCGTCGCGCTCGCGTTGCGCTGTTGCAAGGATGCGCGCAGCAGGTGCTGGCGCCGCGCATCAACCAGGCCGCCGTCAACGTGCTGACGCGCCACGGCATCGAGGTCGTACTGGTCAAGGACGAGCAATGTTGCGGCGCATTGACCCATCACATGGGCCGCGACGGCGACGCGCTCGCCCGTGCGCGCGCCAACATCGCGGCATGGACGGCGGAGGCCGGTCGCGGCGGCCTCGATGCCATCCTGGTGACGACCTCCGGGTGCGGAACGGTGATCAAGGACTACGGCTACATGCTGCGGGAAGACCGCGATTTTGCAGGCCCGGCAGCGAGGATCTCGGCGCTGGCAAAGGACATCACCGAGTATCTCGCAGGCCTCGAACTCACGGCCCAACAGCGCCAACACGGCGACATTGTCGTGGCCTATCACTCGGCCTGTTCGCTCCAGCACGGGCAGAAAATCACAACCCTTCCGAAAGAATTGCTTTCCAAGAGCGGTTTCGTGGTGAAAGATGTGCCCGAGAGTCATTTGTGTTGCGGTTCGGCTGGGACCTACAACCTTCTCCAGCCTGACATTGCGACGAGGTTGCGCGATCGAAAGGTCGCCAATATCGCAAGCGTCAAGCCGGACATGATTGCTGCGGGCAACATCGGGTGCATGATGCAGATTGCCGGCGGCACATCGGTTCCTGTCGTGCACACGATTGAGCTTCTCGATTGGGCGACGGGAGGTCCACGGCCAGGACCGAACTGATCAAAATGGCCCCGCGCGAGCGGCGCGGTCGACTTGAGCGCCTGATGGACATGGAATCGGCGGCAACAGGAGGATCTCGATGGCTAAAGCGAAAAAGAGCAAGGGGAAAAAGGCTAAGAAGAAAAAGGTCGTAGCGGCGAAGAAGAAGTCCGCGAGGAAGGCTTCGAAGAAGTCGGCGAAGAAGGGCGTGAAGAAATACGCGAAGAAGGCCGCCAAGAAGTCAGCGAAGAAATCGGCGAAGAAGGCTGCGAAGAAAACGGCGAAGAAGGCCGCGCCCAAGCAGAGCGCTCCGAAGAAGAGGCCGCCGAAGGTTGCGGCTCCGACGCCCCCGATGCCTGAGCCCGCACCCGCTCCGGCCCCCGAGCCGGCGCCTGCTCCGGCCCCGAGCTGGGCCATGCCAAGCGCGCCCAGCCATTCGACGCCGTCCTACGGGCACAACCCGTCATCCGGCGGCGACGACCACAACGGCTAGGCAAGCCCCTCTCATCCACATCGGCTGCAATGAGGCCGCGGCGCCCCTGGGCTCCGCGGCCTTTTGTTTTGGGTGCGTGAGCCCGCCCACACGCCCGCACGGACTGATTCGCGGCGGCTTTCGGCTGTGGACAACACCGTACCCGCTATCCGTATCTTTGCGGACCGTCTTTCCGGCGAGGACCGCCAAGATTGTTGTTGGAATGCAACACACCGCAACAACCTTTCGTGGAATGGCTCAAACGCTCAAAAAGGCGGCAGATGCTTGTCTTTTTTGCTTCT
>Ga0070679_100007376_pt1 | contig 10276 bp, 8 predicted proteins | sample KBSC63BmetaG_FD_65652 | JGI IMG/M metagenome (GOLD analysis project Ga0070679, IMG submission 65652) | Corn rhizosphere microbial communities from Kellogg Biological Station, Michigan, USA - KBS C6-3B metaG | ecosystem: Host-associated > Plants > Roots > Rhizosphere | place: USA: Michigan... | reverse complement strand
CGGGCGCCGTTTTTTTTTGACCCCGAGAGGCGGTTCGAGTCGTCGGACCATTGACAGCCGCTGGATCGGACTATATCATGGCCGTGATAATTAACGTGTCCGTGTTATTTATCGTGTCCACGTGAACTGAAGCGGAGGCCGAAATATGACCGACACACCGTCGTCGTTCGACACGAAGGAATCGCGTCTAGGCCAGCAGTCCGCTGCTCTAGTCGCACGAGTCTTCTCGACAGCCGGTTGGCGCGTGACCGAACCGGCAAAAAAAACCGCGTTCCAGCCAGAACTCATCGCGAAAAAGGGCAAAATCGGCTACGCGATCGAGATCAAGGCTGCGCCAGAGGGACGCACCGACCGTTTGCTTGGGCTCTGGTCACAGGCCTGCCTGCAGGTGATGCGCCGATCAGGGAATCACCTACCGTTGGCGGTAGTGACCGCACCACGAGTCTCCAAGGCCACAGCAGAACGTCTGCTCAATTTCGCGCGCGAAAATAGTCCTGACGTCGCCATTGGGATCCTGGACCTTGCTGGCTTCCGTGTGTTCCAGGGGCCTGGCCTTCAAGATCTCGACTCAGGAGAATCACCGCCCCCCCCGCTGGAGGCTCGGCTCAAGGGGCACTCGCATGACCTTTTCTCCGATCTCAATCAGTGGATGCTAAAAGTGCTGCTCGCACCGGAAATCCCTGATAGCCTGCTGGCAGCTCCTCGAGGGAGATATCGCAACGCGTCAGAGCTTGCGCGAGCCGCAGGCGTTTCGGTAATGACCGCCTTCAGATTCGTGCAACGATTGCAGCAAGACGGCTACGTTGACGAGTCCTCTCCTCATCTAAGCCTTGTCCGAAGGCATGATCTTTTTCGGCGCTGGCGAGCTGCCGCGGATCGGCCGGTGAAGGAAATGCGCCTCCGATTTGTGCTACAAAGCGACGTGCGCGCGGAAATAAATCGCATCCTGGAGGTGGGCGATGCTTGCCTAGCCCTGTACGCAGCCGCTGATCAACTCGGCTTGGGATTTGTCCAAGGCGTGCCGCCCTATATCTATGTCCGTCGGCTGACTGAAAGGAAACTGACCGCTTGGAAAAACCTGCGAGCCGCTTCACCTGGTGAAGCGTATAACATCATCGTCCGGCAGGCCCCGTCGACAGAATCGGTCTTTCGTGGCGTGGTTCGCTCGCACCGCACTCCCGTCACGGACGTGTTGCAGGTGTGGCTCGATGCTTCGAATCATCCCTCGCGCGGGCAGGAGCAGGCACAACTGATTTGGGACAGAGTCTTAGAAAAAGTTGCTCTAACGCCCGGCAACGATGGATGACTCCCGCGAGATCGCTCGACTAATAGACGCTCTTGCCCCGTGGCTACGACAAGTGGTGGTCGTCGGAGGCTGGGCTCACCAGCTCCATCGTTTGCATCCCGCTGCCGGCGAGCCGTCGCATCGTTCGCTTAGTACGCGCGATGCGGACGTTGCGTTCTCCCCGCGTGAGCAATTGGCGGGCAACATCGGCGCTGCGCTCAAAGCGGCTGGCTTCGTGGAAGATCTATCGACTGACCATGCACCACCAGTCACGCAATACCATCTAGGCCAGGACAAGTCTGGCTTCTATGCTGAGTTCCTATCACCGTTGTCTGGTGACGGCCGGTTACGAGATGGGCGGCCGGATGCGACTTTCAGCGCGGCCGGGATCACAGCGCAGAAACTTCGATACCTGGAACTCCTCCTCGTTGAACCTTGGATCGTGGAATTAAATAGCGCCAAGGGGATTCCAGTGGTCGAACCCCGCGCAGTCAGACTACCCAACCCTGTAATGTTCATTGCCCAAAAACTCCTGATCGCGACGACTCGGACTCCGGCCAAGCGGGCACAGGACATTTTATACATTCACGATACGATCGAGCTCTTTGCGAGACACCGAGCCGAGCTTGCGTCGACGTGGAAATCGTCACTACGCGCTAGCTGCGGCGAGCGCGTCGCCAGGAAGGTCGAGCGCTCCTGCCTCACCCAGTTTTCCGGCCTCAGCGACCCGATTCGGTCCGCGGCACGCATTCCGGTCGACCGAGATTTGAAACCCGAGTGGTTGCTTGATTCTTGTGCCCTGGGATTAGGCGAGCTCTTCGGCGTGCAATTCCGGTAACGATTGACGAGGATATGGCGACACAGGGGTAGAGCACTCGATTCGTAATCGAGCGGTCGTCGGTTCAATTCCGACCTGTGGCTCTCGAGTGGTGCAGCGGCGGCCGAGCGATCGGGCGCCGTTTTTTTTCGACCCCTTGCCCGCGGGGCTACGGCTTGCGGCCGCTCGGCGGGAGCGCTGCGTTGACCGTCGTGTCCACAGCGGCGAGCACCTGCGTCAGGATCTTCGGGTTCCGATCCAGTGTCGTGACGACCCGGTCCACGATGCGGGTGACGTTGTCGAGGTCCACATACAGGTAGGCCTCGCCATAGACGCCCACGATCGCGAGCTGGACCTTCTTGATTCCCACGTCCACGCCGGCCGTGATCTGCACCAGGTTCATCGCGTTGGCGTCGAGTGAGACGTGCGCTCTCACGTCCGAGACCGTCAGACCGATCGAATCGACGGATAGCTCCGGAATCTCGAGAATGACGTCGCGGTTGGGCGTGAACCCCTGCGCGGACGCCTGCACTCGACCGCTCTGAGTCCTCGGGCGCTGTGTGACGCTATCCGTCTGTTGAGCCCAGGCCGGCGCGGCGGCGAGCAGCAGGGCGAGTGCGGCATATCGCATCGAACGCACAGTCTATCTCCTGGTCGATTGGCGTGGGTGCGAACGGCGCGACCGCGCGGAATCCCATGGACACCACGGGCACTGGCGCCCGCGCGATCACGGGCGGAACCACGCGCTCGCACGAGTACGCGGAATACGACGTCGTCCTCGACGTGCCGAACCTCTGCGTCGAGCGCATCGCGCTCAAAGTGGACAGCCTGACGGCGAAGATTTCCCTTGACGCGCGCGTCGCGAACCTCGTCCATCTCTCGGCCGGCGCCGACGTACTGGTCGGCAACGTGGATCTCACCATCCAGGACGTGCGCGCCCGCGCGTTGCTGCTGGTGGACCTCGACGATGTCGCCCAGATCGTCGATCAGACTCTTACGTTCGTCGACAACCATCCGGAAGTCGTCTCCGCGCTCACGGGGACGCTTCAGAACACGGGCGCGGCGGTGGGCGGTCTGGTGGGCAACCTGGTCGGGGCGGTACAGGGACTGCTGCTCGGCTCGACAAAGCTCTCGAACGGGAACATCGTGCAGCACCTCGTGGATCAGGCCACCGGCAGCCTCATCGACAAGACGATGTCGGCGGCTGGCAGCCTCGTCGCCCAGAAGACAGTCGGCAGCGTCTTGAATCTCCCGGTGGTGAAGCAGAGCACGGATGCGGCGGGCAACGTCGTCAAACAGGTGCGCGACCAGGCCGGCAAGATCATCGAATTCACGCTCGACAGGGCGACGAACAAGCTCTCAGGGCTGCGCATCCTGCCCTGAGAGCCTCACCCGCGAAGCGCGTCGGCCGGATCGACAGCAGCCGCTCGCCGCGCCGGAATCCAGCTCGCCACCAGCGCCACGGCGAGCAGGGCCAGCGACGTGCCGATCAGGACCAGCGGATCGGTCGGGCTGACGTCGAAGAGGAGCGACCGCAAGAAGCGCGTGACACCGAGCGACACAGCGAGCCCGATGGCAACGCCAATCGCCGCGAGGGCGACACCATCCAGGGAAATCATCCGTCGCACCCGCGACGGCTGCGCCCCCAGCGCGATGCGCACGCCGATCTCGCGCTGGCGCAGGCTGACGCCGTAGGCCATCACGCCATAGATCCCCACGGCGCCGAGCACGAGCGCCAGCGCGCTGCCGATCGCGAGCAGCAGCAGGGTCTCGCGCGCACGATCGGACGCGGCGGAAACCACGGCGGACAGCGGCTGCTCGCCGAAGGTCGGCAGCGATGGATCGATGGACTGCACCGCCTCGCGAATGGCGGCCGTGACCGCGCCGGTGCCGGCGCCGGACGCCGCGCGCGCGAACACAGTCGCGTAGGCAGGCGGGAACGCCGCCACGCTGAAGCTCGCGGTCCAGGGGAAATACACGATCTCACTGGCCGGCTTGTCCAGCCGATCGTAGTGCACGTCGCCCACCTCACCAACGATCGTCGACCAGGCGCCGCCAACGCCCGGCCGGATGCGCTTTCCCAACGGGTTGGCGCTGCCCCAGTACCGCCGTGCGAATGCGCGGCTCACGATCACTTCGCGCTGTGCCGGGCCCGCATCGGCGCGCGAAAATGTGTGTCCAGCGAGGATCGGGATGTGGAGCGTGTGAAAAAATTTCGGCTCGACAGTCGACGTGAAGTGACTCGCCGGGAGCTGATTGGGGGCGGGCGGATGGTCTTCCACATCCACTACGTTGTCCGTGTGATCACTGCTCAGGGGCACCCAGTCTCCGGCGCTGGCTGACGCGACGCCGGGTGTGCCCCGCACGCGATCGAGAAGCGCCGTGTAGAACGCGGCACGAGACTCCGCCGTCGGGTACGTGGCGGCCGGAAGCCGCATGCGAGCGATCACCACCCCGTCAGCGTCGAAGCCCGGCCGCACGTCCTGAAGCCGCACGAAGCTGCGAGCGAGCAGCGCGGAGCTGGCCACGAGCACGAGGGCGAGGGCCGTCTGGCCCACGACGAGGATCGATCGCGCGCGCTGGCGACCGCCAGCGACGCTGCCGCGACCGCCCCCGCGCAGAACTCCGGCGATCGCCACGCGGCGCGCACGCAGGAGCGGGACGAAGCTCACGAAGGCCGCGCAGAACAGGCTGAGGCCCAACGCGAAGAGCAGCACTCGAGCGTCGATCCCCACCTCGCCAAGTCGCGGCAGTCCCATGGTGCCGCCAGCCGCGACAGCGAGCTTGACGCCCAGGGCGGCAACGCCAACGCCAAGGGCACCGCCGATGAAGCAGAGCAGCAGGGCCTCACTCAGGGACTGCGCGACGATCCCCGCGCTTCCCGAACCGAGCGCGCCGCGCACGGCGAACTCGAGCTGACGGCTCTCGCCCCGCACGAGGAACAGGTTGGCAACGTTCGCGCATGCCACGAGCAGCACGAGCGAAACGCTCGCGAACAGGATCCAGAGCAGCCGCGAGGCATCGCCGACGATGGAGTCACGGAGCGACTGCACGTGCGGCTCGACGTGCGCATTCTTCCACGCGTCGGGCGGGATATTGCCCAGACCCTCCTCGGGCAGTCGAGGCAGTACGGCCGCCAGGTCCGCACGCGCCTGCTCCATGCTGACGCCGGGGCGCAGGCGCGCCACGCCGTCGTAGTTGAAGCTGCCTGCGTTGACGTGCGCCGGATCGAACGCGACGGGCACGAACAACGCGACATCGGATGACGGGTAGGCGAAGCCGGGTGGCAACACGCCGACGATCTCCCGCGATACGCCGTCAACGTCCAGCCGCGTGCCAACGGCAGAGCCCGAGCCGGCAAGACGCTGCCGCCAGAAATCATATGAGACGATCGCTACAGGGCTGGCTCCCACGCGGTCCTCACCGCGAACGAAGCCGCGACCCAGCACCGGGCGCACACCGAGCACGTCGAACAGATTTGCAGTCGTCTCCTCGGCGGAAATCCGCTGCGGTCTATCGCCGCCGTTGACGGGAGCCAGGTTCACGTCGGCGGGCCGGGTGCCGGCGACACCGCTGAACGACCTCGCGTACTTCTGGTACAGCAGGAGCGTCGCGTCGGACTGATGCGCGTCCTGCACTCCGTTGACGTCCAACGAATGCGTGAGCGCCACGAGTCGATCCGGTCGCGGATAGGGCAGGGCGCCGAGCACGACCCCGTTGACGATGCTGAACACCGCCGTTGTCGCGCCGATCCCAAGCGACAGGACGAGCAGCAGCGCGCCGCTGAAGGCGCGGGCGCGCCACAGGCGTCTTACAGCGAACCTCAGCTCGGTCGCATTGAGTGTCCTGGCGATGAATGACATCGGGGCTTCCTCGGCTTCGTTACGATGGATCCGGCGCAGCGTGCGCCAGCTCGTCGCGGCCCACTCGGCCGCCGCGTGCACGATGACGTCGTGCCACACAGCCGCCCAGAACGCCGTTGCCGGCGTGCCGGCGTCGCGCGCGGCGCGGCGCTCATCCCTGAAGGTTTCCACCAGGTCGAGCGCGAAGGTCCGGCGAAAGCGGGGCGGGTACAGCCGGATCGCCGCGCGATAGCACCGCTCGCCGATGTTCAGTGGCGGCAGCCGGAAGTCGGACATCAAGCCGTCGCCGGAAAGCCGAGGGCGAGTCGCGCCGCGTGGGCGAGCGCGGCCATCCGCTCGGCATCCGCCGCCATCACCCGACGACCGAGCTGCGTCACCCGGTAATACCGGCGGCGCTCGTCATCGGCGTCCGGCGCGGGACGCCGCGGCGACTCGGCGACCAGGCCGTCGGCGAGCAGCCGTCCGAGCAGCCGGTACAGGGCACCGGCCTGGAGCTCCACGCGGCCGCCGGACCGCGCCGCCGCCTCGCGCATGATGGCGTACCCGTGGTGGTCGCCGTGCAGGAGCACGAGCAGCACGTGGAACGTGTCTGGTTTCAGTGGGAGCAGGTCCTTCGGATCGGGCTGGCGCGGCATGGTCGGTTCGCGAAAAGAGATATAGACTAATTGTCTATAGACTGTTGGTGGATAATGCGGGCCGACGCGCACGCTGTCAATGCCGGCGGCAGCTTTGGCGGCTCCGCTTGATGTGTGCGGAGCCGTGGCCTAGTGTGCGGCAACTACGAGCGGCCGGAGACGACTCATGAGCGGCGAACAACGGCGGTCCAGGGCACCGTGGTCCATGGTCGCAGCGCTGCTCGCGGACCTGCGATACGCGTTCCGCCGCTTGCGCCGCGCGCCCGCGTTTGCCGCCATCGTGATGCTCACCCTTGCGCTGGGCATCGGCGCGAGTACCGCGGTCTTCACGCTCGTTGATGGAATTCTCATCCGTGCGCTGCCGTACCCGGCGCCGGAACAGCTCGTTCGCATCGGCACGGGTCTCGAGTCGTCTGCCGGGCAGATCGCAGGAATCTCGGACGCGCTGCTGCTGTTGTATCAGCGCGACAGCCGGTCGTTCAGGGGAGTGGCCGCCTGGCGCTTCGACGACGGGGATCTCGGCCCCACGGAGCAGGGGCAGACGGCGACGCGGGTGCACGGCGCACGCGTCACAGCCAATTTCTTCGAGGTCCTCGGGGTCCGGCCAACCGTGGGCAGGGGATTTGCCGCCGGTGAAGACCGCCCGGGGCGCAACGGCGTCGTGGTGGTGTCGTACAGGACGTGGCGAGAGCAGCTTCACGGCGATCCGAAAGCCGTCGGCCGCCGCCTCGTGATCAACGACGTGCCGCGGACGATCGTGGGGATCATGCCCGAGCGCTTCTCGTACCCTACCGAAGAGACTGCGCTCTGGCTCCCGCTCTCCCTGGATCCCGCCAGCACGCATCCGTCAACGTTCAATCTCTTCGGCATTGGCCGGCTTGGCCCCGGTGCGTCCGCCGGCGCCGCGCGCGCCGATCTTGCCGGCGTGCTGGCGCGCGCGGTTAGCGTCAACGAATCGCGCGACGCGTCCGCGCAGGGGTGGACGCCGGGCCAGATCAGCCCGCGGCTCGAGCCGCTGCGTGACGCCGTCATCGGCCCGGCGGGCCGCTTGTTGTGGCTCGTATTCGCCAGTGCGCTGCTCGTTCTGCTCGTGACGTGCGCCAACGTCGCCGCGCTCTGCCTCGCCCGCGCGGAGCAGACAGGCGGAGAGATCGCTGTGCGCCGAGCGTTGGGGGCGAGCTCAGCGCGGCTGCTCGGCGCGACGGTCGCCGAGGCGACGCTTCTCGCCGTGGCGGCTGGTGCCTGTGGACTGCTGCTCGTCGTAGCCAGCATGCGCTTCGTTCACCTTTCGGCGACGGCGCTTTCGTTGCCCCGGCTGGGCGACGTGGTAGTGTCAGGGCGGACGGTTCTGTTCGCCGCCTGCGCGACGTGCATCTGCGCGGTCATCGCGAGCGTGGCGCCGTCGCTCTGGGCACGCAGCCTTTCGCCAGCGCGTGCGCTGCGCGCGGCGACCCCGGGGGCGGGCGGCGATCGACGCCAGGGTCGCTCGCGCGGCGCGTTCGTGAGCGCGCAACTGGCGCTCGCGTTGATGCTCGTGGCATCGGCGGGCGTCATGACACGAAGCTTCATCAAGCTGAGCCGCGTGTCCCTTGGCTTCGACCCGACCAGCGTCGTGACGTCGCGCGTGCTGCTCCCGTACGCGCGCTACTCGGGGACGGCGACGCGCCTCGGCTTCTTCCGATCTCTCGAAACTCAGACAGGTGCGCTGCCGGGCGTGAGCCGAGCGGGACTCACCGATTGGGTGCCGCTCAGCGGCGACCACCACGACATGGCGCTGCGCATCGAGGACCGGCCCTCGACCAGCGGCGGGGCAGATCACGCTGTCGCGATCGTGGACGACGGCTTCTTCGCGGCGCTACGACTTCCGCTATTGCGGGGCCGTCTGTTCGGCGCCTCGAACGCGAGCGCCACGTCCACGGACGTGATCGTGAGCCGAGCATTCGCGGATCTGTATTGGCCGGGCGCGAGCCCGCTGGGTAAGCGGATTGCGGCGCTGAACGGCGAATGGCTCACCATCGTCGGCGAGGTGGGCGATGCGCATTACACGAGCGTGGCCGATCCGGCGGAGGCCATGGTGTACTTCCCGGTTGACGCGTCGGAGCCCGCCGCGCTCTCGGTGGTCGCGCGCGCCGGGCAGGGTACGGGTGGGCAAGTCGTGTCCAGCATCCGGCGCATCGTTCAGCATCTCGACGCCGGTGTCCCGGTGTACGACGAGCATCTGCTCGGCGAACTCGTCACCGCGGCGCTGGGCCAGACGCGCACGCTGGTCTGGCTGCTCGCCGCGGCAGGTGTGCTCGCGTCGTTGCTCGCCGCGGTTGGGCTCTACGGCATCATCATCTATGTGGTGGGCCGGCGCCGGCGCGAGATCGGCATCCGGATCGCGCTCGGCGCGGAGCCGGGCGCCGTGAGGCGCATGGTGTCGCTCGATGGCGTTCGTCCAGCAGTCGTTGGTCTCGCTGTCGGCATCCTCGGCACGCTCGCGTCATCCCGATTGCTTCGCGGGCTCGTGTACGGCGTTGCCGCGAACGACTTCGTCGCGCTGCTGGTTGCGCCCGCCCTGCTGCTGGGCGTCGCGCTCCTCGCGAGTTGGCTCCCCGCTCGCCGCGCGGCGGCCATAGATCCGGCCGACGCGCTGCGCGCTGACTAGCCACTGGCGCGGAGCGCTGTCGCTTCTTTGCTCCCGGCGGGCCAGGGTGTGACCGCCGCCCCCGGTGAGAGCGTTGTCTAGCGAGGGCCCGACAACTCATTCCCGACCACCCGTGACAGCTCCAGCGGTACTCTGGCCGATCCTCCTCGGCGTCGCCTACCTGCTCGTTGGCCTCGCCGTCTATCACCGCGCGGCCGAATCCACGCCCGACGTGGACGCCCACGGGGTGGCGCGCTTCGGCCCCGTGTTCGTAGCGGCCGCGTTGGCCGCTTTCGCCGGCGAGCATTTCACTGCGGCGTCGAGCCTTGCGCAGATTGTCCCCAAGTGGCTGCCCGATCGCGTCCTGGTCGCGTATTTCGTGGGCGTCGCGCATCTCGCGGCCGCGACGAGCTTCATCTGCCGGCGTTACATCCGCTGGTCGGCGTTCTGCTTGTGCATCATGTTCGCGCTGTTCGTGCTGCTCATGGATCTGCCGGGTGCGGTCGCGCACCCCGGTACGCGGATGGCGTGGAGTCTTGCAGCGCGAGAGGCGACGTTCGCTATCGGCGCGTTCGCGTTGTGGCTCACAGACGGCGTTCGCCGCGGCACCGTGGGCTCGCCGGAGACCGCGGTGATCATCAGACTGTGGACCGGCGGCGTGCTCGTGTTTTATGGAATTGAACACTTTCTGGGGCCCCAGTTCGCTCCCGGCGTGCCCTCCACCACGCCGACGGCGTCGTGGGTTCCCGCCCCGCACGCCGTCGCGTTTGCAGCCGGTGCGCTACTCGTCGGCTGCGGCGTCGCGATGCTGATTGACCGGTACGCCGCCGCCGCCGCGTCATCGGCCGGTGCGTTGATGCTGCTGCTCACGCTCGCGCTCTACGTGCCGCAACTCGTGCTCGCGCGTACGGTGCCCGAGGGCGTGCTCGCGATCAACTTCATCTTCGACACGCTGCTCTTCGGCGGGACGCTGCTCGTCATCAGCCGTGTGATCGAACCCTCACAGCCGCTGGAACACCCTGCACGACCGATGCTCGCGGGCTGAGCTCC
>Ga0070679_100007374_pt1 | contig 10276 bp, 7 predicted proteins | sample KBSC63BmetaG_FD_65652 | JGI IMG/M metagenome (GOLD analysis project Ga0070679, IMG submission 65652) | Corn rhizosphere microbial communities from Kellogg Biological Station, Michigan, USA - KBS C6-3B metaG | ecosystem: Host-associated > Plants > Roots > Rhizosphere | place: USA: Michigan... | reverse complement strand
TTGCGGGTCGGCTGCAGGTACTGCCCGATGGTGAGGAAATCGACGTCCGCCGAGCGCAGGTCGTCCATCACCTGCAGCACTTCATGCCGCTCCTCGCCGAGGCCGACCATGATGCCGGATTTGGTGAAAATGGTGGGGTCGATTTCCTTGACCCGCTGCAACAGCCGGATCGAGTGGAAGTAGCGCGCGCCCGGGCGCACCGTGAGATAACGTGACGGCACGGTTTCCAGATTGTGGTTGAACACGTCGGGCTTGGCCGCCGCGACCATTTCGAGCGCGCCTTCCTTGCGCAGGAAATCGGGAGTGAGGATTTCGATCGTGGTGGTCGGGCAGCGGGCGCGGATGGCGCGGACGGTCTGCGCGAAATGTTCGGCGCCGCCGTCGGCGAGATCGTCGCGATCGACCGAGGTGATGACGATGTGGGCGAGGCCGAGCTTGAAGGTCGCTTCCGCGACATGCTCCGGTTCTGACGCATCGAGCGCACCGGGCATGCCGGTCTTGACGTTGCAGAACGCGCAGGCGCGGGTGCAGGTGTCGCCCATGATCATGAAGGTGGCGTGCTTCTTGTCCCAGCACTCGCCGATGTTCGGGCAGCCGGCTTCCTCGCACACCGTGACAAGGCCGTTCTCCTTGACGATCTTGCGGGTGTCGGCATAACCGCGGGTATTCGGCGCGCGGACCCGGATCCAGTCCGGCTTCGGCGGCGACAGCGCGTCCGGCCGGTTCACCTTTTCGGGGTGACGCGGGCGTACCTGGCTGGCGGAGACGGTATCGACGAGGACGACCATGTTCAGTCCGGCAAATGGCGAGAACATCTAGCTAATCGGTGTCGCCGATTGCTGCAACCCTCGTCGAAGCTAGCAGAAACGTGCAAGATATTGGCAGTTTTCATTTGTTCCACAGCGATTCTCAACTGAAATGGCTCGAAGTCCCACAACGGCCGTTGCCGCCGCCCCTCGCCTCGGCAAGCCGCTGAAACGCTCGTTTTTCGCCCGCAGCGTGCTCGATGTTGCGCCTGACCTGATCGGGGCGACGATGCTGGTCGATGGCGTCGGCGGCATCATTGTCGAGGTCGAGGCCTATCACCATACCGAGCCGGCCGCGCATTCGTTCAACGGGCCGACGCCGCGCAACCTGGTGATGTTCGGCCCGCCGGGCTTTTCCTACGTCTACCGCTCCTACGGCATCCATTGGTGCGTCAATCTCGTCTGCGAGAAGGAAGGCTCGGCCAGTGCGGTACTGATACGCGCGCTGCAGCCGACCCACGGTATCCCGGCGATGCGCCGCCGCCGCGGCCTGCATGACGAGCGGTCGCTGTGTTCCGGCCCCGGCAAACTCTGCGAAGCGCTCGGCATCACCCTCGCGCACAGCGAATTGCCGCTCGATGCCTCGCCGTTCGCGCTGCATGCGCGCGTCGGCAAGCCAGAAATCGTCACGGGGTTGCGGATCGGGATTACCAAGGCGGTCGAGCTGCCGTGGCGCTACGGGCTGAGGGATTCGCGGTTTGTGAGCAAGCGGTTTTGACAATCGGTGACTATCCCGGCCGTTAATCGTCATACCCCGCGTATGCGGGGGTATCCAGTACGCCGCGGCCTATCGATTCCATCACTACTGCCTCTGGAATACTGGATCGTCCGCTTTCGCGGACGATGACAGCAAAGATTATTCTCGCGGCGCGATGCGCCCGAAGCTTTGCATTTCGTTTGCCCTCTGCCTGAAGAGGGCGCGGGGAAGACCGGATGCGCGCTGCACCCGCGGTCTCGCAGGCCTGTTGCACAAGAATAGGCTGCCCACGAGCATACAGGTTCAGCGGAGAACATCCGGCCTCCCCCACGCAATGGCTTTACGGCTTATACGAGATCGTCCTGGTGACCGGCTTTCTTGCCACCATCGCCAGCGGTCTGCTTTCGCTTCCGCCAACTTGACGCCAGCACCGGGGCGTCGGACCCAAACGATTTCGCCGTACGCAAAGGCCGCGCTCGTCAGTCGTGACCCTGCGTCCATCACATCCCACCGCACGTCGTGACGATCGCGAGCGCCCCTCTCGTCGCGGGAGACGGGCGTCATTAAACATTTGATTTGCCCGACGGGCCCAGCGATTTATTTTTGATTCCGGGGCTTGACGCTATTTCTGATGATCCGAATTGATTTGCCCGTCGGGCTACTTTGCCGCATGGCGAGAACCGAATTTCCTGTTGCGCTCGCAGCGACCCGTTCGCCGAAGCTCAACGAGCGAAGGCGGAAGCAGTGCATGCACCCTCACACCGCGTGGTGGCAGACCGCCTCGATCCGATTGCCGTCGGGATCGCGCAGGAACGCGGCGTAATACGACGCATGATAGTCGCGCAGGCCCGGCGCGCCGTCGTCGGTGCCGCCGGCGGCGATGCCGGCGTCCCAGAACGCGTCGACCTGGGTCCGCCACTTTGCCTTGAAGCACCAATGGCGGCCGTGGGCATCGTCGGGCTTCGCGCCCTTGCGGATGGTGAGATAGACGCGGTCCGGATAGGCGGCCGCGCCCGCTCGCCATAGCCGAGCCAGTCGTCGCGGCGGCCGACCTTGACGACGTCGAGCGTCTTCATGATGGCGTCGTAGAACCGCTCGGCCGCGGCGATGTCGGAGACGGTGATGGAGACGTGGTCGAGCATGTGTTGCTCCGGCGCGAGTTTGTTTCCAGGCAGACCAGTATGTTTGGTCATGCCCGGGCTTGTCCCCGGCATCCACGTCGTCGGCCGACGAAATCAAGAAAGACGTGGATGGCCGGGACAAGCCCAGCCATGACGGCAATGGGGCTAAGACGCGTTCTTCAGCCGCTCCAGCGCTTCGAGGATATTCGCTTTTCGCGTTACCGCGGTCTCGCGCTTTTCTCGCTCTTCCTCGACGATTTCTTCCTTCGCGTTGGCGACAAATTTCTCGTTGGAGAGCTTGGCATCGACCCGCTTGATGTCGGCGTCGGCCTTGCCGAGCTCTTTCTCGAGGCGTCCCCGCTCGACAGCAAAATCGATCACGCCCTTGAGCGGCAGCGCGACGACCTCGCCACGCACCAGGAGCTGTACTGCGCCATCGGGCGTGGTATCGGCGAAGGATATCTCCGACAACCGCGCCATCCGCTTGGCGACGTCGCTCCAGCGCTGCACACGATCCTTCGTTTCGGCGGTTACGCCGACGAGCACGAGCGGCGTCAGCGTCGACGGCGGAATGTTCATCTCCGCCTTGACCGAGCGCACAGTGCTCAGGAGATCGACCACCCAGCCGATTTCGGCTTCGGCCGCGGGATCGCTGAAATCACCGGCATCGAGCGCGCGGATCACAGGCGGAATGATGGCGTCGCTCGGGCTTGCGATCGCGATCTCTGCCAGTTGATCGGCGGACAATCCCTTGCGCGGCCATTCGGCCAGCACCAGCAGACCGTCGCGCCTGGCCGTCACCGCCCAAAGCTCCTCGGTGATGAAGGGCATGAATGGATGCAGCAGTTTCAGGATCTCGTCGCGCGCCCAGGCGACCATGGCGCGGGTTTCGGCCTGGGCAGCGCCTTCCTCGCCCATCAGCACCGGCTTCGCCAATTCGAGATACCAGTCGCAATAGACGTTCCAGACGAAACGATACATCGCACCGGCGGCATCGTTGAAGCGATAGGCCTCGATTGCCTCGGTGACCTCGCGGGTGGCGCGCGAGGTCTCGTGCGCGATCCAGCGGTTCAGGGTTTCCTTCGCATTGTGCGCGTCGAAACCGGCAGGCATGTCGCAGCCGTTCATCTCAGCAAAGCGGCAGGCGTTCCACAGCTTGGTCGCAAAATTGCGGTTGGTCTCGACCAGCTGCGGCGACAGCTTGATGTCGTGGCTGTGGGCCGCCCCGCGCGCCAGCGCAAAGCGCAGCGCGTCGGCGCCGAAATCGTCGATGACCCCTAAGGGATCGATGACATTGCCTTTCGACTTCGACATCTTGGCGCCCTTCTCGTCACGGACGAGACGGTGGATGTAGACCGTCGAGAACGGCGTCTCCTTCATGAAGTGGATGCCCATCATCATCATGCGGGCGACCCAGAAGAAGATGATGTCCCAGCCGGTGACGAGCACGTTGGTCGGATAATAGCGGCCGACCTCCGGCGTCTGGTCGGGCCAGCCCAGCGTCGAGAACGGCCACAGGCCGGACGAGAACCAGGTGTCGAGCACGTCCTCGTCCCTGACGATGAAGCCCTCGCGCTTCAACGGGTCCTGCGCCATCTCCTCGCCCTGCTCCGGCGTGATGACTTCCTGCTCGACGTAATAGCCGAGCGCGTTGCCGACGGCTTCCTCTTCGGTCTCGGCGACGAACACCTTGCCGTCGGGCCCGTACCAGGCCGGAATCTGGTGACCCCACCAGAGCTGGCGCGAGATGCACCAGGGCTGGATGTTTTCCATCCACTCGAAATAGGTCTTTTCCCAGTTCTTCGGCACGAACGTGGTTGAGCCCGAGCGCACGGCCGCGATCGCCGGTTGCGCCATGGTCTTGGCATCGACATACCACTGGTCGGTCAGATAGGGCTCGATGACGGCGCCGGAGCGATCGCCATGCGGCACCATGTGCGTGTTGGGCTCGATCTTGTCGAGGAAGCCGAATTCCTCCAGCCGCGCCACGATCGTCTTGCGCGCGGCGAAACGATCGACCTTGTCGAGCTCTTCGGCGAACTGGCCGGCGCCTTCCGGCAGGCCGCGCAGATAATCCTCGTTATCTACAAGCGCGAGACAGCCCTCGCGATCGAGCACGCTGATCTGCGGCAGGCCATGCCGCTTGCCGACCTCGAAATCGTTGAAGTCATGCGCCGGCGTGATCTTGACCGCGCCCGAGCCCTTTTCGGGATCGGCGTAGTCGTCGCCGACGATCGGAATCCGGCGGCCGACCAGCGGCAGGATCACGTGCAGGCCGATCAGGTGACCGAGATGCTCGTTGTCCGGATGCACGGCGACCGCGGTATCGCCCAGCATCGTCTCAGGGCGCGTGGTCGCAACCACGATGAAGGTAGAGGCATCGTCGGGATTGAAGGTCTTGCCCTCGATCGGATAGCGCAGGTACCAGAGATTTCCCTTGACCTCGGTCTGCTGCACTTCGAGATCGGAGATCGCGGTGAGCAGTTTCGGATCCCAGTTGACCAGCCGCTTGTCCTTGTAGATCAAGCCGTCGCGGTGCAATTCGACGAATACCTTCACGACCGCACGCGACAGCCCCTCGTCCATGGTGAAGCGCTCGCGCGACCAGTCGCAGGAGGCGCCGAGGCGCTTCAACTGGTTGACGATGACGTCGCCGCTCTCCGCCTTCCACTGCCAGACCCGTTCGAGAAATTTGGCGCGGCCCATGTCGCGCCGGCCCGGCTCCTGCCGTTCCATCAACTGCCGCTCGACCACCATCTGGGTCGCAATGCCGGCGTGATCGGTGCCGGGCTGCCACAACACGTCGCGGCCGCGCATCCGCTCGAAGCGGCAGAGAATATCCTGCAGCGTGTTGTTGAGCGCGTGGCCCATGTGCAGCGAGCCGGTAACGTTCGGCGGCGGGATCACGATGGTGAAAGGTGCGGCGTCCTTGCGTTCGGGGCGGCCGGCCTTGAACGCGCCGCTCGCCTCCCAGATGGCGGACATGCGGGTTTCGATATCGGCGGGCTGGTAGTTTTTCTCGATCATGACAACGCTGTTGAATCTGGAGGGTGTTTGGACCGTAACCTGACCCGGCGAGCGGGCAAGAAAACGCGTCAAAACAATGGACTAGCGCCCGATTTGGATGTGGACGGAACCGAACGGGTCCCTATTTTGTTTGAGCATGATCTTTTCGGAAAACCGGTATCCACTTTTCCGGATCATGCTCTAGAAAGCCACTGCGAGGCCGCAAGTCAACCTGACCGGCCGCAAGAAACCGCAATAAGGCCCTTCGGAATGGCTGAATCAGGGCCGGGCCGAGCCCGGCCGGCGCCGCGGATGCTAGCGTCCGCGCGAAACCCGTTCGATCTCGGCCTTGACGATCCGCTCCACCAATCCGGGCAGGTTGTCGTCGAGCCAGGATTTCAGCATCGGCCGCAGCATTTCCTTGACCAGGTCTTCCAGCGTCCGCGCGTTGTTGCTCAACACGGTATTGGCCAACGAGTTGAAGGCGGATTCGACCGCAGACACGGTCGAGTGCGACAGGATCTGCTGCTGCGGCGGCGCGGGTGCGCTTTCAAACGGCGGCGGCTCGTAGGCCGGCTGCCGGTGCAACGCCCTGGCCGCCGCGCTCTCGGAAAATTCGAGATCGTCCTGCGGATCTATCTTGTGGAACGACGCAGACTTCGGAGCTGATGGCGCCGGGTCCGGCAACGCCATTTCGTCTGTCAGTTCGAACACGTCGGCTTCGGGTTGGGCTTCAGGCTGCGCCGGCCTGATGTCGGCCTCGGGCGTGGCCGCGTCGAGGCTGGCTAGCATCGCATCGATGTCGTCCTGGTTGTTGCTCACCACCGGTTCTGGCGCAGGCGGCGGCGCGGGCTTGGCCGCAGCCGCAGGCTTCGGCGTCGGGGCAATCGCCGACGGTGGGATGTCCTTCATCGCGGGCTTGGCCGGTGCCTCCGGCTTGGCGGCCGCGGGCGGCGGACTCGCAGGCTTCTCGGCAGACGCCGGCTTCGCCTCATCGTCCGCAATGATGCGACGGATCGACGCCAGAATCTCCTCCATCGAGGGCTCTTGGACCTTTGCAGGTTGCGTCATCTCCGACTCCACATCGAAACCAAATTACACCAAGTGAGGGAAGGTTTTCCGGTTCCGGATGTGCAGGCCGGGATTTTCATCGCGCAAGCCCGACTTGTCCCCAGATCAGGCGCGCCCGATGCATCGCGCAGGCGTCCTGCTCCCCCAAGGTTACCCCAGGGGCTACCCCCAAAGGCTGCTACCCGGCGCGCGGCCGTGAGATGTAAAAAACGCGGCGCGAATCGCTCAGCTCACCCCGAGAACGGTACGTCATGCCGATAAATATTTGCAAGCAAACGCGCCGGCCGCAGGCCGCCGGGCGAGGATTCATCCCACGTGCGGCCGTAATGCTACGGGAGTGGCAAAGCCGCCGCGAGCGTAGACGTCGCAGCGAAAGCAAGAGCGCCGCAGCGAGCGCAAGAGCGCCGCTGGGATCAGCGGCCGTCAGGCGTACGCACGCCGGCCCAGCTGTCGCGCACCTGTTGATAGTGCACGCTCGGATCGTAAACCGTGGTCGGCAGGTTGAGCACCTGCGGCGACAGCCGTCCCACCGAGTTCAGCACCGAATAGGACGCAACGACGCGATCATGCTGTGCCGTCACCAGCGCGACGCGCGCGTTGACCAGCGCCTGCTGCGCGTTCAACACGTCGAGCGTGGTGCGCTGTCCGGCCTTGGCTTCCTCGCGCACGCCGTTCAGCGCGATTTCGGATGCCGTGACCTGCGATTGCGCGGACTGCACCTGCGCCTTGCCGGCCACCAATTGTCCCCATGCGGTGACGACGTTGGCGCGGGTCTGGTCGCGGGTCTGTTCGAGCGCGAGACGCTGCTGCGCCAGCGTTTCCTTGGACTGACGGATCAGCGAATATTCGGCGCCGCCCTGATAGATCGGAACCGACAACTGCGCGGTCGCGGAGGCGCCGAACGACCGGTACAGGGTCATGGTTGATTCATAGGTCTGCTGGGCTGCGAGCTGCATCGTCACGGTCGGCAGCAACGCGCCTTCGTTGACCTTGACCTGGAGATAGCTGACGTCGATGCCGAACATCGCCGCGGTGACGTTGGGATTTTCCGTCAGGCCGAGATCGACGGCGCTGGGCAGCGTGCCTGGCAGGTAGCGGTCAACGGGCGAGCCCGGCGCAAGCGCCTGCGGCTCGTTGCCGATGATCCGGCGAAAGTTCGATTTCGTCGTGACCAGCGTGGATTCCGCGGTCAGAAGCTGGGTCTTGCCGGCGGCGAGCTGCGCCTCCGACTGCGCGACGTCGGTGCGCGTCACTTCGCCGACATTGAACCGGTCGTTGGTCTGCTTCAGCGTTTGTTCGAGCACACGTACGTTGCTCTTCTGCACCTCGACGATCGCGGAGTCGCGCAGATAGTCCATGTAGATCGTGGCCGCCTGCAGCAGTACGGTCTGTTCGAGCACCCGGAGCGCTTCGCGCGCGCCCGAGACCTGGCTCTCCGCCGCGCGGGTCTTGTTGGCGGTCTGCTGGCCGTTGAACAGCGTCTGCGTAACGGTGGCACCGACGCTGCGCGGCGGATTGGCGCCGTGAATTTCGGTCCGCACGATGCTGGTGGCGGTGCCGCCCTGGGTGGTGTTGGTGTCGGTGTATTGATAACCGGCGCTCGCGGTAACAGCGACCTTCGGGCGATAGCCCGACAACGCCTGCGGCACGTTTTCGTCGGTGAACCGGACCTGCGCGCGCTGCGCGTTAAGCTGCGGATTGTTCTGATAGGCGCGCACCAGTGCCGCCTCGATCGTGTCGGCCAGGGCGGGCACCGGGCCCATACAAGCTAACAGAAGGACCGAAGCCGCAGCTCCGGTGAAAACCTTCACCCCACGCATCCCTGGAAATCCATTCATTTTCATTCGCCGGGCCATTCGGCGCATACGGTTTGTTAACGCACGCATAAACCGGACGCCGCTTCAGTTGAAGTGAGTCCCGGCTCACCTTATTCCGCAGCTAGGCCGGACGGAACTACCTCGCAAGCGCACACGGACGAAACTCTTCACGTGGGGCAATCCGGCCACACTTCTGATTCAGAACGGGATTTTAACAGCCATTGGACGCCGCCAAGGGCGCAAAGTGTGGCGAAAAGGCTAGAAAACGAAGGCTGGAAGCCGTTCCATACCCGGCAGCACCGGGGCGGAGGCGTCGAACAGCGCCCGGTGTCCGAAATCCCCATGGGAACGGGTAACCAGGGTGGCGCGTGGCGGCTGTGACATCGCGAAAACGCCAGCCAGCCGGCCGCCGTCCTGCAACTGCCCATATAGCCGTTCCGGCACCGTCTCGGTCGCGCCGTTGAGCAGGATGACGTCATAGGACGCGTTCGCCTGGTCGCCGTCGGCCGCGGCTGCGGTCCGGACCGCGACATTTCCACAGCCATTCTGGGCGAGAATAGCAGCAGCCTTCGCCGCGAGCGCCGAATCGCTCTCGGTCGCCGTCACCTGGCTTGCGAATTGCGCGACCACGGCGGCGGCATAGCCGGTCGCGCAGCCCACCACCAGCACGCGGTCGGTCGGCTTGATTTCCGCGGCCTGCAACATCTTCGCCAGCACCACCGGCTTGATCAGGAACCGCTTGGCGGCACCGGCCTCGCTGACATCGAGATCGAGGTCCAGATAGGCCAGCGCGCGCCTGTTTTCAGGTACGAAAGCCTCGCGCGGCACCGCCAGCATGGCATCGATAATTCTGCTATCGGTGACGTCGCTCGGACGCACCTGACCATCGACCATCTTCTGGCGCGCGGCCGAAAAACCGGACATAGGCTGAGACCCTGACAACATGCGGCGCAGCGCAAGAGCGTTGGAACCGAGAGCTAAAACGGGGTCATCTTTGGTACAAGCTCCGGCAAAACGCAACACAGTGGTCGCGCAGGCCGAACAACCTTATTCGATCGTCACGATCAGCCGCCCGATCAGCCGCGCCACCTCGTCCAGATCCTCGGAATCGTGGCCTTCGACGGCGCGCGCCAGCCGCAGCAGGCACTCGTCGTCGCTCAGGGCTGGAATGTCGCTGGGAATAATCGAAGGCACCGCGCGCATCAGGTCGGTTGCAATGACTGGCATGGAATCGGCTCCCGTAAACCCGGCAATCCCCGAAGGCTCTGGCCGGATTGAGTCGATTTGGCGGCCCGGTCCATGACGCGCCGGGATGACGGCATTGCGAGGATACGTTACCAATCATGTCCGATGCAGGCGAAAAACCGGCTGCAAACCCTTGCAGAACAGGGCCTTTACGCTCCCGCACGATCCCTGACCCGGAGCCGCCATTTGGTCCTTTGCAAGCCCGAAATGCTTTGTTATACGCTGCCCGCTCGCGAACGATTGTTCGCCTATTCCTCGGTAGCTCAGCGGTAGAGCATTCGACTGTTAATCGAATGGTCGCTGGTTCGAATCCAGCCCGGGGAGCCAGCAGCCTCCTTTCGCTTCTTGATGTTCTGTTGACGGGTCGTCCGACGGTCGCCGCGTCGGTTGCCGGCCTCGGGATCACACGCCGCAAGCTCTATTATGGATTCGTAACCGATCGCTACCGCATCGAGATGCGACCGGCGCGCCAGGGCCAATCCGATGGCGACGTCGATCACCGGCCTGACCGCC
>Ga0070679_100007372_pt1 | contig 10278 bp, 9 predicted proteins | sample KBSC63BmetaG_FD_65652 | JGI IMG/M metagenome (GOLD analysis project Ga0070679, IMG submission 65652) | Corn rhizosphere microbial communities from Kellogg Biological Station, Michigan, USA - KBS C6-3B metaG | ecosystem: Host-associated > Plants > Roots > Rhizosphere | place: USA: Michigan... | reverse complement strand
GGCGCGCGCACGCGGCAAAGCGTCGCGCCGACATCCATCATCCCTTGCGTGTACGCCTCGATCCCTGCGGTCGGAAGAAGCGCCGTCGCCGCCTGCCAGAGCGCGCGCTCGGCGCGTGCATCGGCGAGGTCGGCGTCGAACGCGAGCACGCGCGCGAGCACGCGCTTGACGTTGCCGTCGAGGATCGCTGCGCGCTCACCGAAGCAGAACGCGGCGATCGCCGCCGCGGTCGAGCGGCCGATGCCGGGAAGCAGCGCGAGCGCGCCGCTCGTTGCCGGAAAGACGCCACCGTGCTCGGCGACGATCGCCTGCGCGCAGCGGTGCAGGTTGCGCGCGCGGCTGTAGTAGCCAAGACCGCTCCAGGCCGCCAGCACGTCGCCCGGCGCAGCCGCCGCGAGCGCCGCGACGTCGGGAAAGCGGGCGAGGAAGCGCGCGTAGTGGCCGAGCACCGCCTTCACCTGCGTCTGCTGCAGCATGATCTCGGAGAGCCACACGCGGTAGGGATCGCGCGTCTTCTGCCACGGCAGGTCGTGGCGGCCGTGCACGTTGTGCCAGGCGACGATGCGCTCGGCGAAGCCGGACGGGAGATCGGCCGGAGCGCTCACGCGAGCGTCGGCCAGCGCGCGCTTCAAGCCTGGCGCTGCTCCATCGCCGCGACCGGGACGGCGTCGTCGAAGAGCGGCAGGTCAGCCTCGACGAGCGCCGCGTCGGTCGCCAGCGGCGCGGCGAACGCGTGCTCGCGCAGCGCCTCGGCGAGCGCGGCGACGCGCGACTGGAAGTCCTGCAGGCGCGCGTCCTGGACCTCGAGCTCGCCGATCCGCGCCTCGAGCTCGCCGGCCGCGTTCTGCACCCGCTCGAGCGACTCGGTGCGGCGCTTGAACGCCTTCCTGCGCTCGCGCAGCTGCGCGTCGACCTGCGCCGAGACTGCCTTGTTCCAGAGCTCGAGCTCGCCGCTCGCGTTCTCGAACACGACGCGCAGCTTGGACACCAGCATGCGCCGGAACTGCTCCATGAACTTCGGCTGCGCGAGGCGCAGCGCCAGCGTCAGGCCGAGGTACTGGACGTAGTTGTTCTCGATCAGCTGCAGCTCGCTCGCGAAGCGGTCGAACTCGAGCGGCTTGCCGACGACGAGCGAAAAGCCGAACTCGGCGTTGAGGCGCGCGAACGAGGCGCCGAGCATCTCGCGGATCTCGGCGTTGCGCCGCTGGGCAGCGGCGAGCAGCGCGCGCAGCCGCTCGCACAGGGCGACGAACGCCTTCCTCGCGCCGAGGTTCATGAAGGCGGCGCCCATCGACGCCTGCATCTCGGCGACTTCGTCGCGCAGGCGGTCGGACGAGAGGTCGACGAGCACGTCCTTCAGCATGCGCGCGTGCACCGAGCGCATCGCCTGCAGCAGCGTCGTGCACTGCTCGAATTCCGCCGTCTCGGCCTGCACGCGCTTGAGCATCAGGCGCACCTTCGAGCCGTTCTTGCCGCGCAGGCCGCGCAGCTCGAGCATCTGCTCGGCGAGCTGGCGACGCTGGTCGGCAAGGTGGCGCACGACCCAGTTCTCGATCCGCTGCGCGCCTTCCTGGACGACCTGCTCGAGCACCTGGCGCCGCTGCGGCAGGAGCTGCGCTCCGAGCGCGGCCTCGAGCAGCGGCAGCCGGCTCTCGTTCAGCGCCATGTCGTCGCCGCCGACGCGTGCGGCGAGCGCTTGCCGCGCCGAGAGCGGGAACACGCGCTGCAGCGGCACGCCGAGCGTGCGCGCGGTCTCGCGCTGCTGCTGGGCGATCTGCGCCTCGACCTGCTCGAGCGTGGCGAGCGGATCCTCGAGCGCGTCGATCTTGTTCAGGACGACGAATCGCGTCGGTGCATGCGCGCCGAGATGGTCGCGCCAGATCGCCATGTCGGATTTCGTGACGCCGGTGTCGGCGCCGAGGATGAAGACGGTGGCGTGCGCGCTCGGCAGCAGGCTCAGGGTCAGCTCGGGCTCGGCGCCGATCGCGTTCAGCCCCGGCGTGTCGAGGACGACGAGGCCCTGCTTCAGCAACGGGTGCGGATAGTTGATGAGCGCGTGACGCCAGGCGGGCACCTCGACGTTGCCGGCCTCGTCCTTCGGCGGGTTGTCGTCGGGCGTCGAGTCGTCCCAGAAGCCGAGCGCGCGCGCGCGCTCCTCGCTGACCCACTCGGTGCGGGTCACCTCGAGCAGCGATTGGGCGAGCTGGTCCGCGTCCTTGACGTCGAGCGCGAGGCGTCGCCACGCGCGCGGCTGCGAGCGCATCTCGCCGAGCGACAGGCCTTCCAGGCGCGTCTCGATCGGCAGCAGCAGCAGCGACGCCGGCTCGTCGCCGCGCCAGCCGAGCTCGACCGGGCACATCGTCGTGCGGCCCGGTGTCGCCGGCAGGATGCGCCGGCCGGTGTCGGCGAAGAAGATCGCGTTGATCAGCTCCGACTTGCCGCGCGAGAACTCGGCGACGAAGGCGACGACGAGCTTTTCGTTGCCGAGCCGCTCGCGCAGGGCGCCGATCTGCTCGGCGGCCTCGCCGTGCGCGAGATCGTGCTCGGCGAGAAAACGCGAGAGGTCCTCGAGACGAGCGCCGAGGACGGCGCGCCAGCCTCCGAGGGCATCGAGACTGGTGGCGAAAGAAGGCGTCATCGAGCGGCGCAGGGGTTCGGGTCATGGTAGCGCACGAGTTCACGCGCGAGCCGTGACCAAACGCATCCGTGGCGACCGTCCGCGGCCGTTTCGCACACCGCCGATCCTCTGCAGCGCATCGATCGTGCTTCGCGCACGTGCGTCGCCGAGCGTCCTCAGCGTCGTTGGCAGACCGGGCAGAAGAAGGTCGAGCGCGCGCCCTGGACGATGCGCCGCACCGGCGTGCCGCAGCGAACGCACGGCTGGCCGGCACGCCCGTACACCTTCGCCTCGAGCTGGAACGCACCGGCCGCACCGTGCGCGTCGCGAAAGTCGCGCAGCGTCGAGCCGCCGAGCTCGACCGCGTGCGCGAGCGTGGCGCGGACCGCCTGCGCGAGTCGTTCGGCGCGCGGGCGGCTGATGCGGTCGCTGCGCGTGCGCGGATCGATGCCTGCCTCGAAGAGCGCCTCGCACGCGTAGATGTTCCCGGCGCCGACGACGATCTCGCCTCCGAGCAGCGCGGCCTTGACGGCCACGCGCCGTCGGCGCAGCGCGGCGTGCAGATGCGCGCCGTCGAAACGCTCGTCGAACGGCTCGAGGCCGAGGCCGGCGAGCAGGGTCGCGGCGGGCGGGGCGTCGGCGGCCTCGGACCAGACGACCGCGCCGAAGCGGCGTGGATCGGTCAGGCGCAAGGTCCCGCGCGCGGTGACCAGGTCGAAGTGGTCGTGCGGCCCGGGCTCGCCGACGTGCGGCGCGAACGAGAGCGAGCCCGACATGCCCAGGTGCAGCAGCAGGCCGCCGCGGTCGAGCGCGAGCCAGAGGTACTTGCCGCGCCGGCTGACCTCGCCGACGCGCTGGCCGACGATCGCCTCGGCGCTGCTGCCGAGCGGCCAGCGCAGCGGCTTGCCGACGCGAATCGCCGTCACCCGCGCGCCGCGGATGCGATCGGCGAAGCTTTGCCGGGTGACCTCGACTTCGGGGAGTTCGGGCATCGAAAAGAGTGCGCGCCTTGCCGCCCCGTTCCGGGCCCGGCAGGGGCGTTTGCGCGGCTGCGGGGAATTATCACGATCGACCGCGGTCGCAAGGTGCTGCGCGGTCTTTCATCGCCCCGCGCGCCCGGTCCGCGAGCGACTGCCACACTAGAATCTTCGCTCGCCTGAGGAGTTCTCGATGCCTGCGGTTCGCAAAGCTTTCACCTCGGGTCTGCTGCCGGTCGTCGCCGCTCTCGGGCTGGCGTTCGGCTCGGGGCCGGCGGCGAGCGCGAGCGCCCCGACGCAGTCCGGCAGCAAGGTCGAGAACTCGTCGCTCGACGCGCCCCTCTTCTACCAGCTGCTGCTCGGCGAGATCGAGCTGCGCGAGGGACAGGCCGGGACCGCGTACCAGCTGATGCTCGATGCCGCGCGCCGGACGAAGAGCGAGCAGCTGTTTCGCCGAGCGACCGAGATCGCGCTGCAGTCGCGTGCCGGCGAACAGGCGCTGGCGGCGACGCTCGCCTGGCGCCAGGCGCTGCCGGAATCGGTCGACGCGCTGCGCTTCCAGATCCAGCTGCTGGTCGCGCTCAATCGCTTGAGCGACGTGGAAGAGCCGCTCGGCGTCCTGCTGCGTCGCACACCGCGGCCGACGCTGCCGGCGACGATCGAGGCCGTGCCGCGCTTCCTCGGCCGCGCCGCAGACCGCAACGCCACGGCAACGCTGGTCGAGCGCGTGCTGCGCCCGTTCGCGGAAGAGGCCGACACGAAGACCTCGGCGCTGGTCGCGACCGGTCACGCCTGGCTTGCCGCCGGCGACGCGGCGAAGGCGTTCGACTTCGCACGCCGCGCGAGCGACGCCGATCCCGCGTCGGAAAGCGCGGCGCTGCTGGCGCTCGAGCTGCTGCCCGGGACGCCCGATGCCGAGGCGATCGTCAAGCGCCAGCTCGCCGCGCATCCGCAGAGCCAGAACGTGCGCCTCCTCTACGTGCGCACGCTCGCCACCTCGCAGCGCCTGTCGGAGGCGGCCAGCGAAGTCGCGGTGCTCACCCGCAGCAACCCCGAGCTCGCGCCGCCGTGGCTGACCCTCGGCGCGCTCGAGCTCGAGATGAAGCGGCCGAAGGAGGCGAGCGATGCGCTTCGCACCTACGTGCGCCTGGTCGAAGGCGGCGCCGCGGTCAACTTCGGCGCCCGGGCGAGCGCGCCGGCCACGCGCAGCGACGACGAGGACGACACGCCGCCCAACGCGAGCACCGCGCTCACGCAGGCGTTCCTGCTCCTCGCGCAGGCAGCCGAGCAGCAGCAGGACTATCCGGAGGCCGAACGCTGGCTGGCGCGCGTCGACAACCCGCAGCGCGCGCTCGAGGTGCAGGCGCGCCGCGCGTCGCTGCTCGCGCGCCAGGGCAAGATCAAGGAGGCGCGCGAGCTGATCCGGCGCGTCCCCGAGCAGTCGGCCGGCGACGCGCGTGCGAAGCTGCTCGCCGAGACCGAGCTGCTGCGCGAGCGCAAGATGTACGCCGATGCCGAGCAGGTGCTCGCGCAGGCGAACCAGCAGTTCCCCGACGACACCGAGATGCTCTACGAGCAGGCGATGCTCGACGAGAAGCTCGATCGCGTCGACGACATGGAGCGGCTGCTGCGTCGCGTGATCGCGCTCAAGCCCGACCACCAGCACGCGTACAACGCGCTCGGCTACTCGCTCGCCGAGCGCAACCTGCGCCTGCCGGAGGCGCGCGAGCTGATCAAGAAGGCGCTCGAGCTGAGCCCCGGCGAGCCGTCGATCACCGACAGCATGGGCTGGGTCGAATACCGGCTCGGCAACCGCGACGAAGCGATCCGGTATCTGCGCGAGGCGTACCAGGCGCGCCCCGATCCGGAGATCGCCGCCCACCTCGGCGAGGTGCTCTGGAGCGCCGGCCGCACGGACGAGGCCAAGAAGGTCTTTCGCGAAGCGCGCTCGCGCGACGCGCAAAACGACGTCCTGCGCGAGACGCTGGCGCGCCTGCGCGTCGATCTGTGAGGCGCCGCGCGCGCTTCGCGTCGGCGCTCTCGCTCCCGGTCGCGCTCCTGCTTGCGGCCTGCACGACGCTGTCGCCGGCGCCGTCCGGCGGCACCGACGCGCTCTCCGGGCGGCTCGCCTTGCGCGTCGAGGCGGCCGGCACCGAAGCGGCACGCGCGTTTTCGGCGGCGTTCGATCTGCGCGGCAACGCCGAAGCCGGAACGCTCGGCCTGTCGACGCCGCTCGGCAGCACGCTCGCCCAGGCGCGCTGGTCGCCCGCCGAAGTCGTCCTCGCGACACCGCAGGGGACGCGCCGCTTCGCGACGCTCGACGCGCTGACGCAAGAAGCGCTCGGCGAGAGCGTGCCGGTCGAGGCGTGGTTCGACTGGCTGCGCGGCCGGCCGTGGCCGGGCGCACCGAGCGCGCGCTCGACGATCGACGACGGCTTCGACCAGCTCGGCTGGCACGTCGACCTCGGCCGCTTCGCAGAAGGCACGGTCGCCGCGACGCGCACCTTGCCGCCGCCGGTGGTGACCGTGCGCATCCGGCTCGACCGATCGTCGTAGCGGCCGTGCTCGCGCTCTACGAGGTGCCGGCGCCGGCCAAGCTCAACCTCTTCCTGCACGTGGTTGGCAAGCGCGCCGACGGCATGCACCTGATCGATTCGCTGATGGTGCTGATCGACTGGTGCGACACGCTGCACTTCGAGCCGCGCAGCGACGGTGCGCTGCAACGCCACGACATCGGCGTCGCCTTGCCGGCGGACGACCTCTGCCTGCGCGCGGCGCGCGCGCTGCAAGCGGCTTCGGCGACGGCTGCCGGCGTCGACATCACGATCGACAAGCGCGTCCCGTCGGGCGCCGGCCTGGGCGGCGGCAGCTCCGATGCGGCCTCGACGCTGCTCGCGCTGAACCGTCTCTGGCGCCTCGACTGGCCGCTTGCACGACTGCTGCCGATCGCGGCCGCGCTCGGCGCCGACGTGCCATTTTTTCTCGCCGGATCGGCCGCATTCGCCGGCGGGGCCGGCGAGCGGCTGGCGCCCGTGACGGTGCCGGCCGCCTGGTTCGCGGTCGTCAAGCCCGAGGCGAGCCTTGCGACGGCAGACGTCTTCGGCAGCCCGGCGCTGGCCGCGCTCGTCGCCGCTGCTAGAATCGAGGGCTTTTCCGGGGCTGCCTTCGGTGTCGATGCCGAGCCGGGGCGGCCTGGGGAAACCGGGCCTCGACTCGCCGAGGGCTTCGGGAGGAACGACCTGCAGGCAGCCGCCGAGGGTCTTTGCCCCGACGTCCGGCGCGCGGCGGCCGCCCTTCACCGCGTCTTCGGCAACAGCCGCATGACGGGCTCGGGAAGCGCGGTCTTCGCATGGGCGGGAAGCGGCCCGCGACCGTCGGCTGCGATGCCGGGCGATTGGCCGCAGGGCTGGTCGGGCAGGATGTGCCGCTCGCTGGAGCGCCATCCGCTCGCCGGCTGGGCCGAGAGCGGCGAGACGGGCGTTGGTTGAAGGCGGTGGGCGCGAGCCGGCTGCCTGTGTAGGGGAGTCGCCAAGTTGGTCAAGGCATCGGATTTTGATTCCGACATGCGAGGGTTCGAGTCCTTCCTCCCCTGCCAAATTCGCTGAACCGACGCCATGCTCTTCAACACCGTCCTGTTCTCCGGCAACGCCAATCGGGCGCTGGCGCAGGACATCGCCACCCACCTGTCGATCACGCTCGGCAAGGCGAAGGTCGGGCGCTTCTCGGACGGCGAGGTCGACGTCGAGATCGAGCAGAACGTGCGCGCGCGCGACATCTTCGTCGTCCAGCCGACCTGCTCGCCGACCAACGAGAACCTGATGGAGCTCTGCATCATGGTCGACGCGCTCAAGCGCGCGTCGGCCCGCAGGGTGACCGCCGTGATCCCCTACTTCGGCTACGCGCGGCAGGATCGCAGGCCCCGCTCGACGCGCGTGCCGATCAGCGCGCGCGTCGTCGCCAACCTGCTCGAGGCGGTCGGCGTCGAGCGTCTGCTGACCATGGACCTGCACGCCGACCAGATCCAGGGCTTCTTCAACATTCCGGTCGACAACATCTACGCCTCGCCGGTGCTGCTCTCCGACCTGCAGAGCAAGCGCTACAGCGATCTGGTCGTCGTCTCGCCCGACGTCGGCGGGGTCGTGCGCGCGCGCGCGCTCGCCAAGCAGGCGGGCTGCGATCTCGCGATCATCGACAAGCGGCGTCCGAAGGCGAACGTCTCGGAGGTGATGCACGTCATCGGCGACATCGAGGGACGCAACTGCGTGATCATGGACGACATGATCGACACCGCAGGCACGCTCGTGAAGGCAGCCGACGTGCTGAAGGAGCGAGGCGCGAAGAAGGTCTTCGCGTACTGCACGCATGCCGTCTTTTCGGGCCCGGCGATCGAGCGCATCCAGAGCTCGAAGCTCGACGAGGTCGTCGTCACCGACACGATCCCGCTCGACGACGGCGCCCGCCAGTGCGGCAAGGTGCGTCAGCTGTCGGTGGCGTTCCTCTTTGCCGAGACGATCCGGCGCATTTCCGACGGCGAGTCGGTCACGTCGCTGTTCGCCGAGCAGAACAATAATTTTTAGGAGGAGAAGCGGGCTTCGCTCGCGCGAAGCCCTTCTCTTTTGTTTTTTTGGGGCGACTGCCCCGTCACCGAGGACCTGGTCGCGGGCCTCATCTTTGGAGTCGAAATGAAATTCACCGCTTACGAGCGCACGCAGCAGGGGACCGGAGCGAGCCGCCGCCTGCGCAATGCGCAAAAGGTTCCCGGCATCGTCTACGGTGCGGGCGCGCCCGCCATGATCGAGCTGGATCACAACGCGCTCTTCTTCGCGCTCAAGAAGGAGGCGTTCCACTCGTCGTTGCTCGAGATGGAGCTCGCCGGCAAGACCGAGCAGGTGCTGCTGCGCGACTTCCAGATGCATCCGTTCAAGCCGATCGTGATGCACATCGACTTCCAGCGCGTCGACGCGACGACCAAGATCACCAAGCGCGTGCCGCTGCACTACGTCAACGAGGAGAACTCGCCCGCGGTGAAGACCGACGCGTGCGTGGTGAACCACGTCGTCAACGAGCTGAACATCCAGTGCCTGGCTTCGCAGCTGCCCGAGTTCATCACCGTCGACCTCGGCAATCTCACCAAGGGACAGTCGCTCCACGTGAGCGACATCCAGCTCGGCGCCGGCGTCAAGGTGGTGACGCACGGCAAGCCCAATCCGGTCATCGTCTCGGCGAACGTGCAAGCCGCCGAAGAGGAAGAAGCTGCGCCGGCCGCTCCGGTCGTCGCCGCGGCACCGGCAGCACCGACGAAGACCAAGAAGAACGAGAAGCAGAACAAGAAGTGAGCCCCTCGAGGAGGGATCGCAAGCCCCGCCCACGCGGGGCTTTTTTCTTGTGCTCGCAATCGATAATCGTCGCACCATGATTCGATTGATCGCCGGCCTCGGCAACCCTGGACCCGAGTACGCGGCCACGCGCCACAACGCGGGCTTCTGGTTCGTCGACGAGGTCGCTGCGCGGCTGAAGGTGTCGCTCGCTCCCGAGCGCAGCTACTTCGGCCTCGCAGCGCGCACCAGCGTCGCGGGGCGCCCGCTCTGGCTGCTCGAGCCGACGACGTTCATGAACCTTTCGGGCAAGTCGGTCGCGGCGCTCGCGCGCTTCTTCAAGATCGCTCCGGAAGAGATCCTCGTTGCGCACGACGAGCTCGATCTGCAGCCGGGCCAGGTGAAGCTGAAGCTCGGCGGATCGCACGCCGGGCACAACGGCCTGAAGGACATCCACGCGCAGCTCGGCAGCGCCGACTACTGGCGCCTGCGCATCGGCATCGGCCATCCGGGCGTGAAGGCCGAGGTCATCGACTACGTGCTGAAGAGGCCTTCGCCGGAGCACCGCGTCGACATCGGGAAGGCGATCGAGCAGGCGCTCACGGGACTCGACCTGCTGCTCGACGGCGACATGGAACGCGCGGCGATGAAGATCAACGCGCGCCCGCCGCGGCCGAAGCCGCCGAAGCCGGCGAAGTTGCCCGAGCCGGTCGCGAGCGAGGCGCCGGAGTCCGCGGCGGCCGCGCCGGCCGAGAAGATCGAGCTGGGGCGGCGATGAGCACGAAAGCGCCGAAAAGGCTTGCCGTGGCGATCGCGGCTGCTGCGCTGGCAACGGCTGCCGGCGCGCAGACGATCTTTCGCTGCGGCGACAGCTACTCGCAGTCGCCTTGCGCCGATGCGAAGGTGCTCGAGGCGATCGCTGCGCCGAGTGCCGCGCAGCGCGCCGACGCGCAGGCAGTCGCCGCCCGCGAGAAGCTGCTCGCGCTCGAGATGGTGCAGGAGCGCCGCGAGCGCGAGCAGGCGATCCGTCCGGCGACGGCGGGCTCGCTCGGGCCGGCCGCGCCAGCGCGCGCCGCGAGCGCGCCGCCACGGGGAAAGAAGCACGCGTCGGCGAAGAGACGCGTCGCGGTGGACGATCCCGGCCACGACTTCGTCGCCAGCGTCCCCGGGACGAAGAAGAACAGGTGACCCGCCCGAGCGGCCGGGCCGCGGCGCCGGGTCAGCCTCGGACCGCGGCCGCTTCTTCCTGCAGCCGCCGGTACTTCGCCCAGAGCGTCTCGGTCGACTCGACGTGCGCCGGGTCGACCGGGATGCACGCCACCGGGCACACCTGCACGCACTGCGGCTCGTCGAAGTGGCCGACGCATTC
>Ga0070679_100007371_pt1 | contig 10278 bp, 11 predicted proteins | sample KBSC63BmetaG_FD_65652 | JGI IMG/M metagenome (GOLD analysis project Ga0070679, IMG submission 65652) | Corn rhizosphere microbial communities from Kellogg Biological Station, Michigan, USA - KBS C6-3B metaG | ecosystem: Host-associated > Plants > Roots > Rhizosphere | place: USA: Michigan... | reverse complement strand
GGGTTTCGGGGCGATAGCTCAGCGGTTAGAGCAGCGGACTCATAACCCGTCGGTCTCTGGTTCAAATCCAGGTCGCCCCAAATTTTTTCTTAAAAATTGGGGCGAAGAAATGCACCTCAAGTGCATTTCGTCCGGATTTGAAGTGAAGCGCGCTGCAGCGCTTTGAACCGGACCCCGAGATGACGGACCTTGTCCGCCGAGGGGAAATCCAGGTCGCCCCATAATTGACAAAATATAGAGGATACTATAATGTCCATTATGTAAGAAAAAATGACATTGTGGATACTATGGGATCTCTTAATTTATATACTCCGCACGAGGTTTTGCTTCAAATCGCCTTGCGCGCCAAAGAAAAAAGGCTTTTTCTGAATTTGTCTCAGAAGACGCTTTCCGATCGTTCTGGGGTGAGTATGGGGGTGATTAAAAAATTCGAAAAGACCGGGAAAATCTCTTTGGAGTCCCTTCTGAAATTAGCTTTTGTATTAGAGGCTCTCAATGAATTTGCAGACGTGTTTAACCCAAAACCATTAGAATCGTATTCATCCTTGGATCAACTGCTTAAGCAGAAACCGAGAAGAAGAGGCAGAAAATGAACGATTTTACCCAATCGCTGTTTGTCGATTATTGCTCCACTCAGCCGATTGCGATGGGGCGATTGGCCTATACAAATCGGAGAATTGCATTTGAATATACGCCTGAATTTCTGGAACTTGGATTTGAGCTTTCTCCCTTCAAATTGCCTCTTAAGCCTGGAGTGCAGTTTTCAACGGATATGGTGTTTGAAGGGCTATTTGGGGTGTTTAATGATAGCTTACCGGATGGTTGGGGACGGCTCTTGTTAGATCGCAAACTGAGAAATCAAGGGATCTTCCCCAACAATTTAACTCCACTGGATCGGTTGAGATATGTAGGAACCCATGGGATGGGCGCTTTGCAATATCGGCCTGCATTTCCGTTTGCTTCCATGGAACAAAAAGAGATTGAATTGGATCAATTAGCGCAAGAATGTACTCAATTTGAGGCAAAAGAAGAAGAGCAGTTTCTCGATGATCTGATTCGATTGAACGGTTCTTCTGCTGGCGCACGGCCCAAAATCTTAGTGAGCTTAGATCCCAAAACTAAATTGATTCGGGCTTCAGATAATCATCGCAATCACACGCATCCCGATTGGATCATCAAATTTCGCTCTTTTGTAGATCCACAGGATATGGGTTCCATCGAATACGCATACCATTTAATGGCCACTGTAGCAGGTGTAATCGTTCCAGAAGCGCGTCTTTTTAAATCGAAACTGTGTTCAGGTTATTTCGGAGTCAAAAGGTTTGATCGCAATGAAAAAATCTTCCTTCATTCGCATACTTTAAGTGGACTTTTGCATGCAGATCACCGCATGCCAAGTCTCGATTATGAAGCTGTCATGAAAGCTACGGCCATCCTCACAAAGAACATAGCAGAGCAAAAAAAACAATTTCGCCATATTGCTTTTAATGTTTTTGCCCACAATCGAGATGATCATGCCAAAAACTTTTCTTTTTTGATGGATGAAAATGGAATTTGGCGTGTATCACCCGCATATGATTTAACGTTTTCTGCGGGTCCTGGAGGAGAGCATTGTACCACGCTCATGGGAAATGGCCGATCTCCAGGAAAAGCCGATCTTTTAAAATTAGCTGCTGTGTCGAACATAGATTATCGAGAAGCGCTCGATATTCTCGAGCAAGTCAAAGAGGCAGTTTCCCAATGGAAACAATTTGCTCATGAAGCAGGTGTGAGTAAATCCTCAATGCAGTCAATCCAAAAAAAACTCAACGAAATGAAATCAGCATCTTAGAGAGTTAACGCTTCTACCCAATCTATAATTCAAAAGTAGTGGTACTCCATCTCCTCATTCTTCTGAGGCCCGATCACTCGCCAACTGAGCCGGATGCTGTGCCGATCCCAAACAACTTGGGCCAAGTAAGCATCTTCCTCGCATTGACCTTGCCCCCAAAAACCCAGATACTTCAGCGAGATACGCGCAATCCATAGAAAATATTTGATCGCATTGCAACTTTGTTGTAATTAAACAATATATGCTTGGAGATTGTTATGGATGATTTAGGTGCAATTAGTCCGAAGGATAAGGTTATTATCCAAGATTTAGTGCAACAAGAGCAACTTGGCGAAGATGGTTTTATCAAGTACTACAAGGGCGATCCATCCGGAGTTCAGCAGGTCAAAGAAGCATTGAGCGCCTCAGCAACAGGCATTCGATCGCTGCATAATTCCACATTGCGTCACCAAGCCAAGGATCTATTGACGGGGTTGAATAAAGCAATCGCTGCGTATATGAAAAACCCATCGAGCGACAATTTGGACGTCTTAAAATCAGGCATTGATCATTATAAAGACTTTCTCAATCAGTTTTAATAAAGAAACTTCATCTCCACAAGATCAAGCTGCTCCATGCCGTCGATCCATCTTCGGAATTGATCAGCATGTAATCTTCTGTCCGGTAGTACGCGCTTTTATTGACGATGATCCGCTGGTAGCGGTGCCAGTTCCACGTCGTGAATGAACCCAAATAACCGATGGCCCACTGCGTTCCTCCGTTCAGGATGATCGCATAGCCGTTTTGGTCGATTTTATCGATGAAGGAAGCTTTGGACATGTCTACATACGTCTTGTCCAGATCGACGCAATAGACATTGCGGGTGCGGGCATTTTTCAGCAGAAAATTTCCGGGCACTTGGTTGGGTGTTCTTCGAGCCAGCCGGATGTCGTCCCCCACGTACCACGCAGGAGCAATTTCGGCTTGAGCTTGCTCACTGCCCACACTGCGGAGAAGCCACACAGAACCATCGCTCAAAACAATCCGGGCTTTTTCGCCATCCGCCGCAAGCGCTTGGAAGGTGGTGGCGATTTCCGGCATGGCGTACGAGCTGATTTCAAAATCGAGGGGTTCTTTGGGTTTTTCTTCAGCGAGGAGCGGCGTGATGAACAAGATCAAGAGTGCTGTGCAGTGTCGAAACATGAGAACCTCCGGTTGTAAGAGGTCCACAATCGTTGAAGGGGAATTTTCTCTTCAAGAAAATTGTGGCTGCACGCAACATCTTCACACTTTTATCATCTCCAACTTTTTCTCAATCAGGTCGTGTTCATCTTCCCGAGCCTTTTTCACCGTGTTCATCGTGCCAGGACTTCCGGGAGTTTGCTTCGAACCGCTGATGCAAACCGTTTTGTCTCCGAGATTCGATTCAACAGGCAGCCTTCGAGCATCATACTTTCGGCTGACCATCGTGGAGAAAATGTGCCGAGTAACCGAGGCTTCTTTGACGAGAATGGTGTGGGAGGGAAGCGCATCTGTGGGATTCAGCTGAACAGACAAATAGCTGGGCTGTTTTTTATGGTCTTTATCTGGATTGCTGGCTGTGACAGTCACGAGAAGCTGGAAGGAAGTGTTCTGAGGAAATGTGAATGCGAGCTGTTCATTGGGAACGGCACAGGCTCGCTGGAAATTGGATAGAAAGCCGAGAGGTTTGTTTTGTTGCACAAAACCGGCCCGTTCATTCATGAGACCCACCAGAGAATATTCGCACGGAGCGCAACATGTTTTGGTCGAGTGCATGTGAAGGCCCATGTTGTACACTTTGACTGAGGCAGCACCGGGGTATTTTCCTCGAATTTCAGCTCGGAGTCGATTGCGCAGCATGGCGGACGCTTGAGGCAAGACGAGATATGCAATCAGCATTTGCTCTGTGTGCCGGATCAATTGATCTTGTTTTGGCAACTGGGGACTATACGCGGGCTTGGAGCCGTGTTTGTCTCCTTGGGGGTTCACGAGTCTACGCCCCAAGTCGTAGAAATGCTTCAAGGCAGCATACAAGTTTGCTTTGCTTCCATGCGCTTTGGCTAGGATGTCGTAACAAAAAACCGCCTCTTCGTCTGAGTCGATTCGAGGAATTTTCAGGTCGAATACTAGATAATCTCGCTTCTTTTTTCCTTCTGCATCGGCAATTTCGCAATCAAAGCTCAACTTCGCGAGCAAAATGTTCGAAGCACCAGACGCAGTGAGAACCAGGGAATCGATTTCCAATTCGTGATGAACAGGCCCTAAATCGAGTGAGTTTTTCACCACGCCCGTTTTGGATTGATGGACAAGCCGCATGGTCGTGTATTCATGCACAAGACGAAGCCGCTCGCCTGCGGGAAGGGTCGAAACTTGATACGAGGTCGTCAGAGTACACGGGCAACCGGCTCGATGCACGAGATGGAACGGACGATACTCTGATTTTTGTGTAGCAGCAACTGCAGCAGCCATAGAACCCTCCTGATTGGGCCAGTAACCATACTCGGCTGCTGTCTAAAAATGCAAGAGACGCATAAGCCACTAAAAGTTAAGGAATAATAAACCAAATTGAATTAAAGTAAATTATATAATATATTTATATTACAAAGAACGAGGTTTATTCTATGGTCAGTCCGATCCCTCCAAACAACGATATCGAACACTCGGTGTGGGTGAAAAACTGGGGCACACTCCCCGATCCGAACAACTTGCCGCAAGGGGTCAACACGATCAATATTTTCGAGGGGAAGATTGACTATGTGAACGGGAAGTGGACGATCGATGGGCTGATCTGGCCGCAGGCATTGCTCTCGCAATACATTGATGCGTGCCATGCGAAAGGCATCGCCGTGAAGATCTCGATCGGCGGCGCGGGCGGACAGGCCATTTATAACAACACGTGGGATCAACTGACCGACAGCAACGTGCAAGATGTAGCGAACGGGTTGGCCGCGTTTTGCAAAGCCAACGGCCTGGACGGGATTGATTTCGACTACGAAGAGCAGAAAAGTGACGATCAGCGGCGGCAGGTAGGTGAGCTGATCGGGTTTTTCAAGCAAGCAGATTCAAGCTTGCAAGCCAGTGTGTGCACCGATGCGGGCAATGACGGAACGGGGTCGTATCCGTGGGCGCAGGATTTGGCCCAGATTTTGGATGCGGCGAAAAATCCGGACGGGTCGAGTGCGGTCGACCGGATTTATGTGATGTCGTACGATTTTGGCGGACAAAATTTGCAGGACGATGAGAACTTCATGCTCCACTGGAAAACGTTTGCCGCTCAGTACGGCATCGATCCGGCCCACATCAGCATCGGGGTCGATCCGACCGATCCGACGATGTCACAGGCCGACAAAGACAAGTTCATCAAATTTGCTTATCAAAACGGCTTTAGCACCGGCATGTGGGATCAGATGGATTACAACGAGGGCAACTACACGATGTGGGTGTTCAACGAGTACGGCCCCTGAAATGAATGCCCGCCGCTCTGCAGCGGGCTTAAATGATTTTAGGACTGCGGGGTGCTTTTTGCGATGGTGATGTTGCTATACACCCGTTTGACCCCTTTCACGTTGTTCGCAGCTCTGATCACAGCATCCCGTTCGCTGTTGCTGTTTGCCATTCCGGAGAGAGTCACCTCGCCTTTGTTTGCCACAACTTGAATGCTGTCTCTGGTCGTTAAAGAAATGGACGTGTCGTACTTGATTGCATCGCGCACTTGGTTCACGAGGTCTTGGTCGCTCACCGTTTGCGACGACGCGCTGCTGTACGATCCCGATACACCCGAGTTATTCGAGCAAGCAACGAATGCTGCGCAAAGAACTGGGATTAGCAAAATGTGTTTTTTCATTGTTTCCTCCTAGTGACGTTTTCGGTAATAATACATGGCACCGCCGCCGCCGATCACGAAAAGGATCCCTAAAATGAGGATGATTTTCACTTTCGTGTCGTACTGACCAGCCTCTCTTTCCATCTCAGAGGTGGCCATTTTTCCCATGCGGGAATTGGACATGTGGCTGCTGATGCTATGCACGGTGCTTTTCGCATCGGAAATGCGGCCGCAGGAGCGGATGGCAAAAATGATTAAAATGACGCCGAGAATCGCTACAGCAATTGGGGCAATGCGCTTCAGATTCATGAGTTCCTCTACCGTTTATGTTTTTTTCGAAAATAATAGGCTGCGCCTCCGCCGACGAGGATGAGCAGGATTCCTGTGACAATACTCCCGGTACCGCCCGAAGAGCCCAGCTTTTTCTCCATGTCCTTACCCACCGATTGCACAATCGAGTTTTTCGACTCGGCCATTTTGTGGATTTCACTTCTTGCAGAAGATGTGTGGCTTCTGGTGTAGAACCCGCACCCCACTAGATAAATACCCGCAGCTACGACGACGAGGCTGACAATTTCTTTGATGTTCATAGTTTCCCATCCCTGTTTATCTGACATATCGGTGACTTATTTATTTTTTGAAAGAAAAATCGCAAGCTGTTGACCAAAAAATTGTGTTTTCACTACGTTGTTTCTTCACAACGAGGTTGAAAATGAACATATTCCGAGCCCTGTTTCTGTTTTTTGCGTGCACGATCCACGCGTCGGAAATCCACGAGTGGCATGAACAGCGGCAATTTTTCGAAAAGCATGGCTACGTCTGGATCAAGAACTTCTTCTCAGAGCAGCAAGTTCGAATGCTAAGACTGTGGGCCGATGAGATCAATCTTTCTGCCCAAACACTCTTGACACTCGAATCGAAAAACATCCCTGGCACGTTGATCATCGTGCCGGAAGCCAAAAATCCGCAACTCGCCTGCCGCGCGGAAGATTTTTGCTCGTTTTATCCTGGGCTGTATCACTTTGTATCTGGCACCATCACATCCTACATCGGCCACCTGCTCGGCGAGCCGTATGTGCTGTTCAAAGACAAGATCAACTTCAAGTGGCCCGGCGGCGGCGCGTTTTTGCCGCACCAGGATTTTCCGGCGTATGAGCTGTTTGGACCACGAGAGCACGTGACGGCGATGATCTCGATCGATCAGGCCACATTGGAAAACGGCTGCTTGCACGTGGCGGACGATTGGAGAGCCGTGTTTGCAGGAGACAGTCGGGTCGACCAAAAGGCTTTGGAGAACGGACGAGCCGTTCTTCCGTACATTGAAGGGACATCCGCACACGGTTCGATCAAGCCAGAATGCACGGACAAGATTACGTGGGTGCCCCTGGAAACTGCACCGGGAGACTTGGTGCTCATCAGCTCGTATGTGCCCCACTATTCCGAGCCGAACAATAGTCAAAAACCGAGACGGGCCCTGTTTTTGACTCATAATAGACTGCGCGAGGGAGACCACCGGCAAGCGTATTACCAAGCGAAGCGGAGTGACCCGAACAATCCGGTATTTCACATTGGAACCCCGACCAAGGCTAGAGGAAAGTAGACGCCATGTGCGACTTTTTTCTGCTTCAGGAAGCGAGCGGGGCAAAGACAAATCAAAGCGTGAGCGACCAGAACGACGAGCCCACAGCAAAAAGCTAGTGCCTGACCACAAAACTGTTTGCGATTTCGACTGCGTCAAAGCCCGTATAATCGACGATCGCAAGTTTATGCGTATTAATTTAATACGCATAAACTTGCGAAGCCTGCGGTCGATCGATTCTACGGAGCTTTCACGCCGGTCCAAATCGCAAAGATTTTCGTGGTCAGGCACCAGGGCGAGGAGGAAGGTTGATTTGTCACAGCCGCAGCCGCTTCCTGAGCTAGAAAAAAGTCGCTCAGGCGTACGTAGGTACGAGTTTCCCAGCGTGGCGCAGCGCGGCACGCAACTGCCGGAAACGAGGCTCAACCGCTTCTACATGGGCCCAAAAACGGGCCGAATGGTTGAGCTCACGAGTGTGCGCAAGTTCATGCAAAAGCACATATTGCACGACCGCTGGATCTAAAAATAGCAGCCGCAAGTTGAGGTTGATTGCATGCTTTGACGAGCAGCTTCCCCAGCAAGTTTTCTGCGATTTGATCCGGATTTTTTTCAGCGGAAACTGATGCTCTTTAGCCAGCCGAGAAAGCCACGGGGCCAGATGCTCGTGCGCTTTCAGGGCCAACCACCGGTGCAGAGCCGCTTTCACGACTCCGGGCCGGTCAACCGCCCCGACAAGCACCAACTTCTCGGAATTTTCCACTGCCAACACCGTGTTCACATTGAGCCGTCGGTATTCAACAGCCCACTCTTGACCAATGGCTCGAAGAGAAATTTGTTCCGGAAGCTTATCACCTGCTTTAAATAGATCGAGAAATTTTTGGATCCACCCTTTTTTCTTCTCGAGGATTGCCGGGATTTTTGCGAGATCAAACCGTTTCGGCACCACAACAATCAATCCTTCTTGAGGGGAAACTTTCAATCGCACAAGCTTCGCTCGAGGGCTGATTTTCACTGTGTATTTCATGATGTTCCTGAAACTGTATCGAAACGAGCACAGAAAAACCAACTGCAAAAGTCTATGGCTGTTAAAACTACATAAACTCTGTACAATAAATTTACGTTTTCTTTATTTAAAACAGGGAGCAAACCATGAGGTAACCTATGTATACTCCCCGAACTACCTTTCATCCCATCAGTCTCAAACTCATCCTGATCGTCTTCGGGGTGATTTTGTACACATCGAGAGTGTTGGCACAGCCGCACTTTGAAGGAAAAGATCATCACGTTCTTCAAGCGATGGATCTTGCCCAGAAGACTGAGTTACATGGCCACGTCGACCAGTTGGTGATTTGGGTTTTGTTTGATGTTATACTGCTTGTCCCAGGGGCTGGTGCACAAAATCATGGGCCGCCCCTGTCTGTCTTGCACGAGGAGGGCACTCGTCGACGGCTTGAACGTGCCGATGTCCCCGATGATCCAAGCACTGCACTGGTACGGCAAGGGCGTGAGAATGGTTTCCACCCCGTATTCGTCTTTCAGCCGGTATTGCATCACCTCAAACTGCAGCTGTCCCACAGCGGCAAAAATATATTCTCGGTCAACGATCTGCAGCAGCTGAATTGCACCTTCTTGGGTGAGCTGCAAAATGCCTTTGTCGAAAGCCTTTCGCTTGCCCACGTCTTTTGGGTGGAGCTTCGCAAAAATTTCGGGCTGGAACTGCGGCAGTGGCTTGAAGTTGAAACCGCCAGTAAGCGATAACGTATCCCCAATCGCAAACACGCCCGGATTGATCACCCCAATCACATCGCCCGGATACGCCACGTCGAGGGTTGTCCGCTCTCCCGCCACAAGACCATGCGGCCGCGAGAGGCGAAGTTCCTTGTTCAGCCGGTGGTGTTTCACGACGAGGTCGCGCTCGAAACGCCCCGAACAAATCCGGATGAATGCCATGCTATCTCTGTGGCGGAGATCCATGTTGGCTTGCAGTTTGAAGACGTAGCCGCTGAAGGGCGTCTTGAGCGGATCGATTTCGATGTCTGTGCCATCGAGTTTGGTTGCGAGGCGAGAATGCGGGCACGGTGCGAGGTGAACGAATGCATCGAAAAACGGTTCCACCCCGAAGTTGGTGAGGGCTGAGGCAAAAAACACCGGTGTGACCTCACCGGCCAGAAACTCGTCCCGGCTGAATGTATTCCCGGCCAGGCTTAAGAGCTCTATTTCTTCTTTCAACTGCCCCGTCAACTCTTCTTTTTTCCGAACGATGGCTGCTTTCTGTGCACCCCCGATCGACGTCTTGCTGAAATAAATACTCTCCCCCGTCTCCCGATCCACCACCCCACAAAATTCCCGCCCCATCCCGATCGGCCAGTTCATCGCATACGACCGGATCCCCAACACATTTTCCACCTCGTTCATGAGATCCAAAGGCTCTCGGCCCGGCATGTCCATCTTGTTGATGAACGTGAGCACTGGGATTTTTCGAAGCCGACAAACTTCAAAGAGCTTGCGTGTCTGCTTCTCGACCCCTTTCGACGCGTCGATCACCATGATCGCGCAGTCGGCTGCCGTCAAAGTGCGATACGTGTCCTCCGAAAAGTCTTGGTGACCCGGTGTGTCGAGCACGTTGATGATCGTGTCTTTATACGTAAACTGCATCGCGGACGAAGTGATCGAAATCCCCCGCTCCTGCTCCATCGCCATCCAATCCGAAGTAGCCGCTCTGCGGCCTTTCGCGCCCTTGACCATCCCGGCCGTCTGGATCTGACCCGAGTAGAGGAGCAGCTTTTCGGTGAGGGTGGTTTTCCCGGCGTCCGGGTGGCTGATGATGGCAAACGTCCGCCGTTTGGCCACGGCTTCTTGGAGGGCGAGGTCAGTCATGGAACTACTATAGGGGAAATACCGTTTCTGATACACTGTTTTTCCCATGACAATCCTCTGCACTGTGCAATCCGTCTCAAAATCGTTTGGGACCCGGACCCTTTTTACCGGCTTGAGCTTCGGCATTTTTGCCGGAAACCGGATTGGCCTCATCGGGCCGAATGGCTC
>Ga0070679_100007370_pt1 | contig 10278 bp, 8 predicted proteins | sample KBSC63BmetaG_FD_65652 | JGI IMG/M metagenome (GOLD analysis project Ga0070679, IMG submission 65652) | Corn rhizosphere microbial communities from Kellogg Biological Station, Michigan, USA - KBS C6-3B metaG | ecosystem: Host-associated > Plants > Roots > Rhizosphere | place: USA: Michigan... | reverse complement strand
GAACCCCGCCCACAGCGTCGCGATCCGGTCGCGGTGTCCTTCGACGGTCTCTCCGCGGCGGTGCCGGATCGCCGCCTCGAACAGCGGATAGACCTGCACCGGCAGCAGGAGCCCGCGGCTGCGCTCGTAGTCGTCGGTCATCTCGAGCTCGGCGCCCAACCGCTCGTCGGGCGTCGTTCCCTCCGGCTGCTGCGTCACCTCGCGCTCGACACCGTCGCGGCGCATCCGCCGCCGCGACCAGATGGTCTCCGCGCCCACGACGATGCCGACGTCGAGCTCGCCGGCGGCGATGCGTTCCGAGAGGACGTCGACGACCATCTGCGGCGTGTTGCCACCGTCCGTCGTCAGCACGGTGCGCGCGCTCGTCGCGCCGACTGCTTCGGCGACGAGGGCGGCCGGGTTCGGATAGCTCCAAGCGCCTTTGACGACGGCGAGGACGCCGGCATGACGCGGCAGCGTAGGCGCGCCGGCGTCGGCCCCCGCCGCGCGGACGACCTCCGCCATCAACGCCACTGGTTCCAGCGCGTCGCTGACGTCGTCAGGACGCTGGCTGAGCTGCGCAACGCCGACGACGACGGGAGTTCGAGGGTCAAGCACGTGCTGCTCCCAACGCTGATCGCCGCGCCTTGCCGGCCTCGTCCCGAAGCGGATGGTCGACGAGCTCGTAGGACGACGGGCACTTGTACGACGCGAGCTGCGTCGCGACGAACGCGCGCAGCTCGTCTTCGGTGACGGCCGACTCGACCCGCACGATCGCATGCACGCGCTGCCCGAGGTCGTCGTCGGCGACTCCGACGACGACGGCCTCGGCGACGTCCGGATGCCGCTCCAGAGCGCCCTCGACCTCCGCCGGGAAGACGTTCGCGCCGCCGCGAAGGATCAGGTCGGTGCGACGGTCGACGACGTAGAGATAACCGTCGGCGTCGAGTCGGCCGAGGTCGCCCAGCGACTGCCAACCCGCCTCGCCGTCGACGGAGCGCTCGCGCGGGTCCGCGCCCACGTAGCGGTAGGTCTCGCGATCGGAGTTCATGAAGATCTCACCGACCTCGCCGGCCGCGACGTCGTTGCCGTCGGCGTCGAGGATGCGCACCCGGCCGTGCTTCACGCGGCCGACGGAGCCACGGTGCGCGACCCACTCATCGCCTCTGATGGCCGTGCCGGCGACGTTCTCGGTGCCGGAGTAGGTCTCCCAGATCTTCTTCGGCCCGAGCCAGTCGATCCAGGCCTGCTTCAGCCAGTCCGGACACGGCGCCGCCGTGTGTACGACGAACCGCAGCGAGCTCACGTCGTAGCGCGCCTTCAAGTCGTCGGGCAGCAGCAAGATGCGGCGCATCATCGTGGGCGCGAAGACGGCGAGCTCGATGCGGTGACGGTCGACGGTGGCGAGCACCTGTTCGGCGTCGAAGCGCGGCAGGACGACCAGGTGATGGCCGATGTGCAGCCCCTGAGCGCCCCAGAAGAACGCCGAGTTGTGGTAGAGCGGGCCGCTGACGATCTGCGTCAGCTCGGGCAGGAGGCCGGCCACCTTCGGTCCCTGCGGATCGACAGTTCCAGGTTGTGCGTCGACGATCAGCTTGGGCCGGCCGGTGCTGCCACCCGAGCACAGCGCCTTCCAGGACGGCGACACGACATCGGGCAGCTGCGCAGCCGACAGCGCGGCGTCGGGGGTGAACCCTGTCGGCGCGTGCGGCCGGCCGTCCGCCGGCGCGTTGCCGACGACGAGCGCGGGGTTCGCGAGCGCGATGAGATCGGACTGTTCGGCCGGTGGCATCCGCGCCGAGACAAGATGCGGCGTCGCACCGAGCTTCCAGACGGCGGTGCAGGCTTCGAAGAACTCGATGCTGTTCGGGAGCGCGACCGTCACCATGCGGCCGCGCACGTCCCCCACGAGGTCGGCGTACGCCCGCGCCAGCCGGTTGGTCCGCGTCTCCAGCTCGGCGCGGGTCACCGTGACATCGCCACAGGTGATCGCCGGGCGATCCGGCGCGGCGTCGGCGAGCTGCGTCATCGCGCGGCTGATCGAAAGCATCTCAGCGTCCGGCTAGCTCACGCAGCGCCGGCGCGACCTCACGCCACTGCGCCAGCGGCACACCGCGTTTCTCGTCGGTCAACGCCTGCACGCAGACGTGGTCGGCGCCGGCCTCGAGGTGCGCGCGCACCCGCTCGACGACGGCGTCGACGTCACCCCAGACGACGAGCGCGTCGACGAGCCGGTCGCTTCCGGACCCGCTGAAGTCGTCCTCCGTGAATCCGAGCCGAAGCAGGTTGCGTGCGTAGTTGGGCTGCGCGAGATAGACGGCGAGTGTGTTGCGCGCGGTCGCCCGCGCCGACCGCGGGTCGCGGTCGAGGACGAACATCTGCTCCGGGCACAGGAGCGGCTGCGGGCCGAGGACGTCGCGTGCCTCGGCGGTGTGCTCGACCGGCACGAGGTAGGGATGCGCGCCGTCGGCCTTCTCGCCGGCGAGTGCGAGCATCTTCGGGCCCAGCGCCGCGATGACGCGCCGCACCGGTGTCGACGGCCGCTGGGCGGTGTAGGGAGCAGCCTCCAGCGCGTCGAGGTAGGCGGACATCGCCTCCAACGGGCGGCGGTAGTGATGACCACGCAACCCCTCGACGAGGTTCTGGTGGCTGACGCCGAGGCCGAGCAGGACCCGCTCCGGGTAGGCCTCCGTGACCGCGCGAACTCCGCTGGACATGGCGACCGCGTCGCGGCCCCAGATGTTCGCGATGCCGGTGGCGCCGACGAGGCGCTGCGTCGACGACAGCAGGTGCGTCAGTGCGACGAAGACATCACGCCCGGCGACCTCCGGGATCCAGATCGCGCCGTACCCCAGCTCTTCGAGCTCGGTCGCCGTCTCCTTCATCGCTGCGGTCGGCAGGAAGTCGAGCGCACCGGTCCAGATGCCGACCGGGGGCAGCCAATCTCGCTCCGTCACGTGATGTGCTTACCAGATCAGTCGCACGGCCTCATCGTCGGTCAGCTGCGAGAAGTCCTCGTACCACTGGCCGACGGACGAGAAGCTTGCCGGAGCGAGCACGGTGACGACCTCGTCGGCCTCAGCCGCGAGCTTGGCGATCGTGCTCGACGGCGCGACCGGCACGGCCACGATGATCCGCGCTGCTCCCCGCGCGCGCACTACCCGGCAGCCGGCGAGCGCGGTGGATCCGGTCGCCGCCCCGTCGTCGACGACGACCGCCGTCCGGCCGGTGACGTCGACGGGTCGCTTCTCGCCGCGCAGCAGTCGTGCGCGTCGCCGCACTTCATCGGTCTCGCGCCGCACTAGTTCGCGAACGTCCTCGTCGCTGACCCGGGCAAGCCGGCGTACGTCGTCGTTCCACACGACGACGCCGTCCTCGCCGAGGGCACCCATTGCCAGCTCCGGCTGGTAGGGCACGCCGAGCTTGCGCACCACCAGGACATCCAGCTGCGCCTGCAACGCGCGCGCGATCTCGGCCGCGACCGGGATGCCGCCGCGGGGCAGTGCCAGCACGACGGGATCGCTGCCGGCCAGCGGCAGCAACAGGTCCGCGAGCCGCCGTCCGGCGTCGACGCGGTCCGTGAACATCGCGGCCTCCCGCGCTGTTGCTCGACGCGTTCGATTCTTGTCATCGGCGCACGACGGCGCCACCCCGAACGGAGCGGAGGCGTTCAGACGGCGCGGACTCGAGCGCTCGTCGCCAGCGAGCCCGTGACCGCCGAGACCGTCACGCGGTAGGTGCCGGAACGCAGCCCGGCGAAGGTCAGCCATGACTTCGCGGTGACGCGGCGGAGGGTGACCCACCCGCTCGCCGTGTGCCGCTGCAACCGCAGTGTCTGCCCACGGGCCGGCGTCAGGTGTGACGTGACGCGCCATCCGGTGCTCGTGTGCGAGACGGAGAGCACCAGTCGCGGCCGGACGTGCACGACGGGGCGCGCGCTCGATGCGGCGGCGTGCGCGGCTGTCCCGGCGTACCGCCACCAGTAGACCGTGGCGACGTTCGGCTTGACCGTGACGCTGACGCGGCCGGTCGTGTCCGTGGTGTAGGAGGAGCACGACGTCGTGGTCGACACGACGGTGTGATGGCAGAGCGCAACCGACGCACCCGCGATCGGCGTGGCAGCCGCCGTGTCGGTGTCGGTGACGGTTCCGGTGATGCGCGCGCCCTGGCCGGCGGTGACAGTCGACGGTGCGGTGATCGTCACGGCGGTCGAGTCGGGGATCGTCGGCGACGCCGTGGACGGGTTCGCGACGGTCGTGCCGCCCGACGGCGGTGTGGAACCGCCCCCCGAGCCCGAGCCGCTGAGCTCGGCCCACGACGCCGTGAACGCCGGCGGCGTTCCGAGGCCCTCCACGAAGATCTGAGCGATGGACGTCCACCCGTACGCCGGCTCGAACACTGAGGCGACGCCGGTCACCACCTCGCGGTTGCTGTAGGTGCCGAGGATGTTGTCCCGGTGGCCCCAGCAGCCCGAGTCGGTCGCGCTCTGGCAGTCGATGTTGTAGTTGGGCCCGCCCGGCGTGTAGCCGTCGTTGTACATCCAGTCGTAGTCCGCGGCCAGCGCGTTGAGGTCCCCGGCCCAGATGCTGCCGTAGCCCCACGCGGTGAACGACCCGTCCGCCCAGGGCAGCGTCGGCAGGGTCGGGTCCGCGTCGGCTGCGGCGGCGGTCGCGGAGAAGGCGTCGAGCTTGTCGACCATGCCGAGGGCGGGAGCGAGCCCGCGGTCGACCCGCTCGAGGTTGGACAGCACGAACGTCTGCTCCGCGACGGACAGCGTGCTGAACCCGGGCGGCAGCACCATCGCTGCCACGCCCTCGAGCGACCGCGCGTGGTTGATCGCCGCCAGGACGGCATTGATGCAGGTCGCGGACGACGCACCGGAGCTCTGGCAGGCCGGCCAGTAGTCCGGGCTGGGCGGCACGTTCGCTGCCGGGTCGGTCAGACCGGTGGAGGAGGTGGCACGGGTCTGCGGCTGCCAGTGCGGCGCCGCGGCGACCGCAGGGGCGGCAGCGCCCGCGCTGAGCAACGTGCCGACGACGGCCCCGGCGACGACGGAGGTCGCCGCCGTGACGAACCGTCGTACCAGGCGCACGATTGTGACGTCGACACGCTCGGCGCGTTCCTCATTCGCCCGTTAGACGTAACCGTGACAATGGGCATCGTGACGGGACGATGGCGGGCACCCGCGGCGGTGCTCGCCACCGCAGTGGTGCTGGTGGGGGCGGGCGGCTGCCGAGTCCGGCATTCCGCCCAGGCCGTGCCCACCGCGTCCGCCACGCGCTCTTCGCCGTCGCCAGGCCCAACTGTCACCCAGCTGAGGTCGCAGCAGGTGGTCGCCGCCGGCACGGCCGTGGACCTGCACGCGCAGCAAGGGGTCGGCCTGCGGCTCCGGGCGACCGGCCCGAGCGTGTCCAGGTCCAGCCTGTCGCGGTCCTACGGCTACGCGCCCGCACGCGGCTACTACGTGACGTTCACGATCACCGTCGTCAACACCGGGTCACGACCGGTCGACGTCGGCCCGGCGAACTTCCACTTGCGGGTGCCGCGTGAGGGGACGGTCACGTCGTACGACGGGAACGCGCCCTACTCGGGTGCGCCGCGCCAGCTCGACACGACCGAGCTGGAGCCGGGGGACACGGTGCGAGCGCCGCTGACCTTCGATGTACGGCGGCCGCACGGCGCGCTGTCCTACCTGCCGGACGCCACGCCCGCGATCACCTGGCGGTTCTGACTTTCAGCCGCTGACAGAGACGCCGGCGGCGCGGGCGATCGCGGCCGGGTTGGCCGGTGCCGAGGCGGTGGTGCGCATGCAGCCCGCGGCCCGGCCGACGCGACGCAGACCGGCGAGGTCACCGGAGTGGTAGTAGGCGCGGGTCCAGCTGCCGATCGTCGGATACATGATCTGCGAGCGGGTGCTGACGTGGTTGAGGCCGACGGCGTGGCCGAGCTCGTGCAGCAGCAGCGCGCCGATCGACTCGCCCCGGGCGAACCCGGCCTTCAGCGCGACACCACGCTTGAGCACGACGGCCGCCTGCACGATGCGCAGCTGCGAGCCGTAGCTGCCCGACCAGCTGACCGTGCCGACGCCGGCCTCGGACGGGGTGAGCAGGTTGGTGGCGGAGCCCTTCGCCCAGGCGATGACGAGCTCGGCGCGGGTGCGGGCGCGCTCCTGCGCGGCGTCGAACACGTACTGGTTGCCGGTGGGGTAGTGGATCACGGCGTAGTGCGGGATGTAGCTGGTCCGGCCGACGTAGCGGAAGTGCAGCCCGCTGGCGGCGGTGAGCTTGGCGAGCGCACGCTGGACGAGCCGGACGCGACCGGCGCCGCCCGCGGTGTTCACGGCGTAGGTGATGTAGTGCGTGTGGGTGCCGGTCGAGGTGACGGTGCACGGGGCCCAGCGCACCACGGCGCTGTGGCCGCTGTGCGGGTCGACGGCGTGGCTGATGGAGTAGGCCGTCGAGGCCGAGGCGGAAACGGACGTGAACGGCATCGCAACGGCGACGGCGGCAAGGGTCACTGCGGCACGGGACAGGGCGCGGAACATGCAATGTCCTTCCGATGGATCGGGCCCCCCTGGGCGTTCTCCTCAACCCACCATCGGCATCTGCACGTCCTGATTTGGAGCCATAAGGCCCGATTTCAGCCGAACGGACGACCCACGTCGGACCGGTCGTCCGACGGTCGCCTGGCGCTCATGTGCAGGGCGCGCCGGGGGTGCGTCGGGGGTTGACGCTCGTCACCGGATCGGGGGGTGCGCGGCGCGCCCTGCACTGCGATCACACCCAGGGAGCCTGAAGACAGCCTGAACCGCCGCTGATCGGTTAGAGCCGGACGCCGTGGCGGCGCAGCACGGGCGCCGGGTTGATCGCGTGGCCGTGCAGGCGGATCTCGATGTGCAGGTGCGGTCCGGTGGAGAACCCTGTCGACCCGACGCGGCCGAGGACCTGGCCTTCGCGGACGACGCCGTGGCGGCGCAGGATCCGCGACAGGTGCGGATAGAGGAAGACGTAGCGTCCGGCGCGGACGCGCACGACCTTGCCGTAGCCGGGGATCCAGCCGGCGGACACCACCCGACCGGTAGTGATCGCCCGGACCCGCGCGCCGTAGTGCGCGCCGATGTCGATCCCGGGATGGAAGCCGCCCCAGCGCCGGCCGTAGCGCGACGTGACCGGACCGGCCACGGGACGTAACCACTGGCCGCGCCGAAGCGACCGGCTGGCGCGGGCCGGCCGGTGCGGAGCCGGCCGGACCGGGGTTGGCGGCGCCGCGGCGGTGGCCGGGTCCGGCGCCGGGTGACCGACAGCGGCGGTCACCGGGGCGGCCGCTGCGACCGATCGGGCCGCCGCGGGAGCTGCCGCGTGCGAGGTGGAGGCGGCGACCGCGGTGAGGAACCCGGCGGCGACCGCGGCGAGGGCCAACGGGCGCAGGGCACGGTCGAGGGCAGGTGAGAGGGGCAAAGTTGTGTTCCCGGGCGGGGTCGGGGCGGGGGAGGGTGGATCTGCGCAGACGGAGCGCCGTGCACGCGCGCTCCACCCTGACTCAACTACGCCCGAATTGGCAGCATTCCAACCGGATCAGGGGCGAACGTCCGAAACTGCGGTCAGCCGTTCGGACGACGCTACCCCCAGGGCTTCAGCCGGCGGCGGCCATGTCCTGCTCGCCGCCTGGCGCGGCGGCGGCCTGCCCGTCCTTCGCCTGCTGGCGCGCAGCCTCCTCGCCGAGCGCGATGGGGGCTGCCACCACGACGTCGGGGATGGCGAACGCGTCGACCAGCAGCTCGGCGTGCTCGACGAGCTCGCCGCACAGCTCGTTGACGGTCGCGATCACCGCCTTCGACCGTGCCGGGGTCAGGCGGCCGTGCTCGAGGAACCAGGCGCGGTCGCGCTCGAGGTGGGACAGGACGTGCAGATCGCAGAGCTTGTCGAGCAGCGCCTTGATCTCTTCGTCGTCCTCGCGGTCGATCGCCGCGACGAAGAGCTCCAGCACGACCCGGTCGATATGCGCGCGCGCCGCGGCCAGCACGTGGTCCTGCGCGGAGTTGAAGACGTCGAACGGGTCCTCGCCGTCGCCGATGCCCTTGCGCAGGCGTCGCGCGACACCGTCGAGCATGTGTTTCTCGCGCCACTCGAACAGCGAGAGCTGGTAGCCCCGGTCGAGAAGGCTCTGCTCCTCGTCGCGACCCGGAACCGCGTCGATGAGGCGCTGCACGATGGCGCGACCGCCGGTGCGCTCGATGACGGTCTCCACCACCTGGTCGGCGACGAAGCGGACGGTGCCGATGGTGTCGAGCTCGCCGAACTCGGACTGGTAGTTGGTGAGCAACGTCTTGGCGACGAGCTGCATCAGCACGGTGTTGTCGCCCTCGAACGTCGTGAACACGTCGGTGTCGGCCTTGAGCTGCGGCAGGCGGTTGACCGACAGGTAGCCCGCGCCACCGCACGCCTCGCGACAGGTCTGGATGGTGTGCGTCGCGTGCCACGTCGTGGTCGCCTTCAGACCCGCGGCAAGCGTCTCCAGCTTGCGGCGCGCGACCTCGTCGCGCTCGCCGTCGTTGCTGAACACGTCATGCAGCTGTGCGACCAGCTCTTCCTGCGCGAAGTGCAGTGCGTACGTCGTCGCGAGTGCCGGCAAGAGCCGGCGTTGATGCTGGACGAACTGCAGCAGCGGCACCTCGCGATCGGTGCCGGGCACCTTGAACTGCCGTCGTACCAGTCCGTAGCGCGTCGCGATGGTCAGCGCCGTCTTGCTCGCACTGACCGCGGCGCCGGAGACGCTGATGCGGCCTTGCACGAGCGTGCCGAGCATCGTGAAGAACCGTCGCGTCTCGTTCTCGATGGGGCTGCTGTAGGTGCCGTCGGCGGCAACCGACCCGTAGCGGTCGAGCAGCGCTTCGCGTGGGACCCGCACCTGGTTGAAGGCGAGCCGGCCGTTGTCGACGCCGTTGAGGCCGGCCTTGTGCCCGCAGTCCTCGATGCTGACGCCGGGGCACGGACTGCCGTTGGTGTCCCTGATCGGCACGATCAGAGCGTGTACGCCGCGGCATTCGCCGGCCGTCAACAGCTGAGCGAAGACCACAGCGGCTTGGCCGTGCCGGGCCGCGTTGCCGATGTAGTCCTTGCGCGCGTCGTCGTCCGGGGTGTGGATGACGAACTCCTGGGTCGCCGCGTCGTAGGTCGCCGTCGTGCGGATCGACTGGACGTCCGACCCGTGGCCGGTCTCGGTCATCGCGAAGCAGCCGAGCAGGTTCAGCGACATGACGTCCGGCAGGTAGCGCTTGTGGTGGCGCTCGGTGCCGAGATGGGTGATGGCACCGCCGAACAGCCCCCACTGCACACCCGTCTTCACGAGCAGCGAGAGGTCGCCGAGCGCCTGCATCTCGAACGCGGTGACGGCAGCGCCCGGTTCGTGCTCGCCGCCGACCTCCTTGGGAAACAGGTAGCGCGGCCCCGGTGTCTCCGCGAGCCTGCGTGCCTGCTCGAGCACGCGGTCGCGGTGCTCGTCGAGCGGCATGTCGAACACTGGCGCGAACAGCGGGTCGCAGAGGGCGGCGCGCACTTCCTCGCGGATCCAGCCCCAGCGCCCGTCGAGCACCTTCTGCAGGTCCCCCGCAGTGATCATGGCTCTGCAGTACCCGCCTCCGCACGCAAAAGAACCCGCCGTCCGAACGAGGTTCGGACGGCGGGTTCTCTCGACGTGCTCCGGGTCAGATCCCGGACGTCTGCCCGTTCGGCGGAGGCATCAAGATGTCCTGCGCCTCACCGGCGGACTCCGAGGTCACCGGTGGTGCTGGAGCGGGCGCCGGGACCTCGATCGGCGGTACCGCTGGTGAGCCGCTGCGGCCCCGAGAGCCGCCCGTCGACTTGCGTGCGGTGCTGCGCTTTGCGGTGCGCTTCGCCGTGCTCTTGCGAGCGCCGGTCGACTTGCGCGCAGTGGTCTTACGGGCGCCGGTCGCCTTGCGAGCGGTGGTCTTCTTGGTCGTCCGCTTCGCGGTCCGCTTTGCGGTCCGCTTTGCGGCGGTCTTGCGAGCGCCGGCCGCCTTGCGCGCAGTGGTCTTCTTCGCAGTCCGCTTGCGCGCCGTCTTCTTCGCGGTGCTCTTGCGGGCTGTCGACTTGCGCGCAGTGCTCTTGCGGGCGGTCGACTTCTTGGCGGTCTTGCGAGCCGTCGACTTCCGAGCTGTGCTCTTGCGAGCTGTCGACTTCTTCGCCGCCGTCTTGCGCGCACCCGTGCTCTTGCGCGCGGTGCTCTTGCGAGCGGTGGTCTTCTTCGCGGTGCTCTTGCGCGCCGTCGTCTTCTTGGCGG
>Ga0070679_100007367_pt1 | contig 10280 bp, 7 predicted proteins | sample KBSC63BmetaG_FD_65652 | JGI IMG/M metagenome (GOLD analysis project Ga0070679, IMG submission 65652) | Corn rhizosphere microbial communities from Kellogg Biological Station, Michigan, USA - KBS C6-3B metaG | ecosystem: Host-associated > Plants > Roots > Rhizosphere | place: USA: Michigan... | reverse complement strand
CTTGCCCAAATCTCCGATGAACGTCTCATCCGGGAAATTCCGTCGTATGCCGAAAAACTTGACATCACCGAAGAGCTCACCCGACTTCGCTCGCACATCTCTCAATTTCTCACCACCACCTCCGGTCGCAAGATGGAGTTTTTGCTGCAAGAAATGGGCCGGGAAGTGAACACAATCGGCTCGAAAGCGCAGAGCTTTTCGAGCCTCATCGTCGACATCAAGACAGAACTCGAAAAAATCCGGGAACAGGTACAAAACATTGAGTAAACATCCGCTGCTCGGCAGCTTGAAACGAGGCCTTCCGTTTGTCATCAGCGCTCCCGCCGGAACCGGCAAAACCACCCTAGTCCGGATGCTGCTACAGGAATTTTCGTGCGTGAAGGAAAGTGTTTCGTTTACGACCCGAGCGCAGAGAACTGGGGAAATACCCGGATTTGATTACCACTTCATCACGAAACCAGAATTCGAAAGCCGGATCAAAGACAACGAATTTCTCGAATATGCGCAGGTGTTCAACAATTATTACGGCACGTCTCGACGAGAAGTAGAGCATGGTTTAGAAAGTGGTAAACACGTTGTGTTAGTGATTGACACTCAGGGAGCTATGCAGCTCATGGGCGCTTTGGAGGCCACGTTCATCTTCATCAGTCCTCCCAATCTCACCGAGCTTCGCAACCGTTTACACTCCCGAAAGTCGGAAACTCCCGAAACCATCGAGCATCGGCTCTCGTGGGCCGAGAAGGAAATTTCCCTCAAATCCCGCTATGATTACCACATCGTGAACGACGACCTGGCCACAGCCTACACCGCCCTCAAATCGATTCTGATTGCCGAAGAACACAAAAACAGATAACCTCTTGGCCGAGGTGTATATGAACTTAAATGCGTTAACCACAGAAGAGATTCGAAAAAAGTTTAAAAACAACTTCGATCTCTGCAGCTTTTCGATCAACATTGCCCGCAACCAGCTTCTCAGCGGCCAGTACGCGACCTTGGGGCAAATTTTACAAATGATCGATGCCCGCGCAGATGAATTAAAATGAGAATTCTAGTTACTTCGGCTTTGCCGTATGCCAACGGGCCTTTGCATTTCGGGCATATTGCTGGAGCTTATCTTCCGGGGGATTGTTATGCCCGTTTCCAACGGCTGCAGGGCAACGATGTGTTGTACTTGTGCGGTTCTGACGAACACGGGGTGGCCATCACTCTGAGTGCAGAGCTTGCGGGGCGCACTCCGAAAGAACACGTAGATCTTTTTCATGCAGTGAACAAGGCCCTGTTTCAAAAACTGAACTTCTCGTTCGATCACTACAGCCGCACCACGTGGCCCGGCCATGTGCCGACGGTGCAAGCTTTTTACAAAGACTTGAACGACCAAGGGTACATTGAGGAACGGACAGAAAATCACCTGTATTCGGAAACCGAAAAACGGTTTCTTGCTGACCGCTACGTCGTCGGCACCTGCCCGAAATGTGGTTACACGGAAGCTCGAGGTGATGAGTGCCAACGGTGTGCCAGCTCGTATGAGGCCACCGACCTGAAAAATCCCCGCTCCAAACTCACAGGTACCCCGCTTACCCTCCGTCCCAGCAACCACCTGTACTTGCGATTTGACCAATTCAAAGACCGTTTAGCTCAGTGGATCAAATCCAAGTCGTGGAAAGACAACGTCGTCCACTTCGCCATGCGCTATGTCGAGGAGCTGAAAGCCCGAGCCATCACCCGGGACTCGAGCTGGGGCGTTCCAGTGCCCGGCTACCCGGACAAAGTGTTTTACGTCTGGTTTGATGCCCCCATCGGCTACGTCTCGGCCGCCCAGGAATGGGCCCAGAAAATCGGCAAGCCCGAGAAGTGGAAAGACTACTGGCTCAATGAGAAAACCAAGCTTGTGCACTTCATCGGCAAAGACAACATCCCATTCCACACCGTCTTTTTCCCCGCCATGCTCATGGGCCAAAAAACGCCCTACAAATTGCCCGACGAAGTTCCTGCCAACGAGTTTTACATGCTCGAGGGAAGACAGTTTTCCAAATCGGACGGCTGGTACATTGACCTCGAGGACTTCTTCCAAAAATACACCACGGATCAAATCCGTTACGCGATTGCGGCCAATGCTCCCGAAACGGCCGACTCCGAGTTCACCTGGAAAGACTTTCAGATGCGCTGCAACAGCGAATTGTTGGGCAAATTTGGGAATTTTGTCCATCGAGTGCTTGTGTTTGCGAAGCAGCATTGCCACGGCAAAGTGCCCAAACATGGAGTTCTCAGCGATGCCGACGTACAATTTGTCGTCCGGATGCAAGAGCTCGTCGAGACAGCGGCACAGCACTATCAGGGTTTTTCGCTGAGAAAGGCCTCTCAAACGTTGATGGAACTGTGTCAGCTCGGGAACACCTATTTCGACGGGAAAAAGCCGTGGGCTTTAGCAAAAGATCCAGCACTTCGTGCAGAACTCGACACCACCATTGCATTGTGCTTACGATGCATCCAGCTATTGGCTCTCGTGGCCTCCCCACTAGTTCCTGAAACTGCCCAAGCCATCTGGCATTTGCTTGGGTATTCAACCGTTTTAGCCAACGGTTCTTGGAAAACCATCGTCGAGACAGCAATCCCTGCGGGCCAACCGCTCGGGGAATCAAAACCCTTGTTCCGCAAAATCGAAGACGAAGAAATCACAGCCCAAATCACCAAACTCAGTGCCCTCAAAGCTCCGGAGAAACAGTCTATGCAACAAACAGATGTCGTATACGAACCATTGAAAGAAACGGTGCAGTTCACCGACTTTAGCAAACTAGACATCCGGGTGGTGACCGTGCTCGAAGCCGTGCCGGTGCCAAAGTCGAAAAAACTGCTGAAGCTCACCGTCGATCTCGGCTTCGAAAAACGGACCGTAGTCTCGGGGATTGCTCTCCACTACACACCCGAACAGCTCATCGGGAAAAAGGTTCTGTTCCTCGCTAACCTTACCCCAGCCACCCTCATGGGTGTGGAAAGTCAGGGGATGGTGCTTGCGGCTTCGCTCGGGCAGGTTCTGGAACTCCCCGGTGTGCAGACGGCCGTTCCTGGCAGTCGAGTTTCTTAAATATCACAAAAATCGACATTTCACGTTTTTGTGATACTTTTTTAGCGTCCAAAATCTATCACGAAAATCGGTTTTTCACGTTTTCGTGATACTTTTTAAGTCTCTTAAATCTATCACGAAAATCGATTTTTCTTGATTTCGTGATAGATTTATGGTACTTTTAGAGGAAAAGAGGACATCCATGACAGACCCATTTTACGGCCGCCGCCGGGAACTCAAGCTTCTACGGGAGCGTTTGGATTTAAAAATTGCTAGTCTCATCGTGATTCGAGGTCGCCGCCGGGTAGGGAAAAGCCGACTGGCGGAGGAGTTCAGTAAGCCATTCCGGACAATTTTGATTGAGGGACTTGCCCCAGACCCTGAAAAAGAGATCACGGCCCAGATGCAGCGGGAGCACTTTGTCAATGGCCTTGAAGCTCAGTGCGGAATCCGAGGAGTTAAAGCCGATGATTGGGATGATCTATTTTTTCACCTGGGTCAAGCTGTCAAAAGGGGAAGAGTGATCATTGTTCTGGACGAGATCAACTGGATGGGCTCGAAAGACCCCACCTTTTTGCCGAAACTCAAAAGTGCATGGGATAAGTATTTCAAAAAAAATCCGAAGCTCATTTGCATTTTGAGCGGTTCGATGTCGATGTGGATTGAGAAAAACATCTTGAGCAGCACCGGGTTTTTCGGACGGATATCGTTAGACATACAGCTCAAAGAACTGCCACTCACAGAATGCAATCACTTCTGGCATCCGTATGAAGACAAGATTTCCCCCTTCGAAAAGTTCAAAATCCTTTCGGTCACCGGCGGTATTCCTCGCTATCTCGAAGAAATTAGCCCGAAAGTTCCTGCAGATGAAATGATCCGCAGGCTTTGCTTTCGGGAGGAAGCTCTTTTATTTCTCGAATTTGATCGAATTTTCTCCGATCTCTTTTCCCGGCGTTCCCCTGCGTACAAAAAAATCGTTTCCAGGCTTGCAGAGGGCTCTGCCGATTTGAATCAGATTGCAAAAGCTGTGGGAATGAAAAAAGGGGGAGTGATTAGCGAGTACCTGGCTGATTTGGAAGAGACCCAGTACATCGAACGATATTCATCCTGGAATCTAGCTAGCGGGAAAACGCTGACACGGAGTTTGTACCGTCTGAAGGACAATTACCTTCGGTTCTACCTGAAATACATTGAACCCCACCAAGAAGCTGTGAAGAAAGGGACCTTGAAGAAAGTTCCGGCGTGGGATTCGATCATGGGGCTGCAGTTTGAGAATCTTGTCTTGAACAATCGTTTATTGTTGCACCCGCTTCTCGAGCTTTCTCCCGAAGAAATCATCAACTGCGGGCCCTATTTCCAAAAGCCGACAAAAGCCGTTCCCGGCTGTCAGATCGATTACCTAGTGCAGCTCGAACACAATTGCTTGTATCTTTGCGAGATCAAGTACTCGAGCAAACCGATCGGGATTGAAATTTTCGATGAGGTGCGAAAAAAAATCGAAGCACTCCGAACACCTTCAACGATCTTTTCTCGACGGGCTGTGTTGATCCATGTGAACGGGGTCACCGAAGCTGTCCGGAAAAGCTCGTTTTTCACCCACATCATCGACTTTTCACAGTTTCTGAAGGGGTAGCTCAAGTTGCAGTTCAGTTTGTATGGAAGGCCTCGGTGCATCCTGCAAGGCCCTCAGTAATCCCGTGTACCGCTTCTGCACCTGGTCGTTGTGCACGGCAATGGCAATGGCCTTTTTCGTCCCGACTAAGTACACCTGCTTTTTCCCTCGGGTGACACCGGTATATAGCAAGTTCCGATGCAGCAATTTGAAGTGCGAGGTGTGTACCGGAATGATCACACATGGACATTCACTTCCCTGAAATTTATGAATTGAACATGCATAAGCTAACACAATTTCGTCGAGCTCGGAAAAGTCGTACTCGACCTGTTTTTCGTCGAACAGCACATGCATCACTTGCTCGGCTGCATCGATTTTCTCAATGCGGCCGATGTCTCCGTTGAACACAGTCTTTTCGTAGTTGTTCTTCAATTGCATGACCTTGTCGTTCACAGCAAACTTGCTGCCCGCCCGCACTAAATACTTATCGCTCGGATTCAACAACTTTTGTAGCGCGTCGTTGAGCATCTCGACACCGATGGGGCCCCGTTTCATCGGGGAGAGCACTTGCACATCATCGAGCCGGTCAAACTTCCATGTATCCGGCACTTCGCTGGACACCAACTTCAGGATGATTTCCTGGATGGCCTCGGGGGTTTCCGCTTCGATGAAGTGGAAATCGCTTTGCTCTCCGCTGTAGATTTCGGGGAAATCTCCCTGGTTGATTCGGTGTGCACTGGTGATGATCTTCGAGCCTCGGGCTTGCCGGAAAATTTCAGTGAGTCTCGTCACTCCGATCTTTTTCGCATCGATCAAGTCGCGTAAGACTGTGCCCGGCCCCACACTCGGTAGCTGGTCTGTGTCGCCCACAATCAAAACCCTTGCTCCGTTCGGAATGGCCCTTAGCAAGTGAAATAACAACGGGGTGTCGATCATGCTCGCTTCGTCGATGATGAGCAGGTCACATTCCAGCGGGTTTTCTTTGTTTCGTTTGAAGCCCTTCATCTCGAAATCAACCTCGAGCAGCGCGTGGATCGTCTGGGCTTTTTTTCGGGTGATTTGGGTCAGTCGCTTCGCAGCTCGCCCGGTGGGTGCTGCCAGCAAAATCTTCGTGGTCAATTTCGAGGCGACCGCAATGATCGCATTCGTGATGGTGCTTTTTCCAGTACCTGGCCCGCCGGTGATGATGTGCACTTTGTCCGTCAGAGCGGCAATGACCGCTAATTTTTGTTGTTCAGCAAACTGAATGTGTAGCTGTTCTTGTACCCAATCGACGGCTTTTTCGGCCTGGATGGGACGGATGATCTGCGGGCTTGCAAGAAGCCGCTGCACATCGCGCGCGATGCCCTGCTCGTAGCCCCAAAACGGGCCCAGCCAGAGGAAGCCTTCGTGGCAGACGACCATCTTCTCTGCAGAGAGCCGTTTCACTTCAGCATCGACGAGCTCGTGGCTCACCTCGAGCATCAGTGCGGCGTGGGGCAAAAATGCCTCGAGCGGATAGCAGGTGTGCCCCTCGTTGCTCAGCTCCCAGAGCGCATGCTCAATGCCTGCCGCAATGCGGAGCGGCGATTGCATGGCAAGGCCCAGCTTCAGCGCAATCGCATCGGCCATCTTGAACCCAATGCCGTGGATCACTTTGGCCAGCTGGTACGGGTTTGCTTTGACTTTCTCGATGCTCTCGGCGCCAAACGTCTTGAAAATCCGCTGCGCGTAGCCACCGCTCATCCCGTAGGTGCGCAAGAACAGCATCACTTCCCGAATCGCCGTCTGTGCGGCCCACGACTCTTTGATCTGGGTGATTTTTTTTGTCCCGAGGCCATCGATTTCTCCCAGCCGGTGCGGCGCTGTATCGAGGATGTGCAGCGTCTCGGTGCCAAACCGGGCCACAATCCGCTCTGCCGTCGCAGCCCCCACCCCCTTGACCACGCCCGAAGCCAAGTACTTCTGGATCCCGACCAGGTCAACGGGACGCTCTACCGTGTATTCTTTGACGTCGAATTGTTTTCCATAGGAGGGGTGCATTTTCCAGCTGCCCGTGCAGACGACGCTCTCACCCGGCTGGATCGAGGGGAAGGTGCCGACGATGGTGACGAGCTCTTTTTTCTTGGGTTCTTTCAGGCGGGCGACCGTGAAGCCGTTGTCCGGCTGCGTGTAGATGATCGAGTCGATGAAGCCAGCAAGCTGGTCGGGGGGTGCAGTGGACATAAACGAAGTTAGGGTACGGGGGAGGGGGCGTTCGGCGCAAGAGCAATTTCTTGCGAATAATAAGGCAACGGCCTATGATACAGAGTTTTATTCCGGGTTAGCTCAGTGGTAGAGCAGTGGACTGTTAATCCATTGGTCGTATGTTCGAATCATACACCCGGAGTTTTTTCTTGTAAGAAATTTCTTCTCTTTTCCTAAAAAAGACCTGTCTGGTAATATCTTTCCCACAAAACAACGGGATACATCATGGCAGCAACCACGATTCAGTTCATTCAAAATCCTCCTTACCGGGTCGATTTTCGGGATTATGCGAAGCAAAAACCTGCTGAAGCAGCTTCCCTCTCATCGAGGGTGCAAAGTGCAGTCGCAGCCCCATTCATCTTGGTGAAGGTGGTGATTGTGTCGGTGGCCAAGGCTGGCTATGAGACGTTGCGCTATTCGGGCACTTCGTTCAAGTACATCGTGTTGGGGTATTACGGAAGCTGGAGGAAGTGGCAGCCTCCAAGTGATTTGTACTTGGCTGTCTTCAAAGTGATATTTTGGGTTGGCGCCATGGGATGGTGTTTTGCGGCAACAACGGTCCGGGAGTTGTACAAACACACACAGAGTCCTGCAGAAGTGCAAAATATCTTATCCCAATTTGCAGGCAATGAAATCAATGTCTCCCACATCAAGACGAACGATCTGGCAATCGACATGAGTGGAGTTCCTGCCGATGTGACGGTGAATCAATTGGTCGGGATGTTCGACGAGATCAATTTTGATCGTCCGAACGAGTCAGGTTACATGGCAGAGGGAAGTCGGCAAGGGAATACAAAAGAAGGTCTCAAAGAAAGCTTGCAAAAGTTTATAAACGACGTGAATGGACGCGTTGCGTTTCTCGGAACGCCCCCCGCGTATGACATGCCCCGTCTTTTAGCTTTTTACCAGCAGCTGGAAAATGCAGTCCGTTTCTCCATCCACAAATCGAATCAAGATTTGCGTGCTTTTAGAACCGAAAATCCGAATGGCCCGTACCGAGGAGCTATTCTTCAACAATACAAAAACCTCCTCGAAGATCAAGCTCGAATTCCGCTCATGTTGGCCATTGCGGGAAAGTACTGCGGCGCGCGCTACATGGGTGAAGCAATGGAATTGTACGATGCGGCGAAGGGAGAAGGCTCGATGGCCGGAGGAACTTTGCGGGATGCGCTGATCGACATCTTGGCTGCGAAGCGAAAAGAGATCGCCAGAGCCCACATCCAAGAGCATGTAGCAAAAAAGAATAGTCGAGGTCAACCCATTGCGGATACGCATGATTACACCAACTACATGTCCAGCTTGGGACAAATTCTGGCCATTCCCGGCACAGCGAACGTCATTGAGCACTTGAGCAAAGGTCTTGACCGTCCTCGCTTTCTGAAACTGTTTTTTGCAGACTACACAGTCGACGCCATCCTCGAAGCTGTGCAAGCCAAGATCAAAAAATCGGGTATTCTCCAGGGGAAGATTGTGGATTGGCTGAAAATGAAACGGGGCGAGGTTCTGCAGTCTAATCCAGCGACCGGCAGGAAGGACACGAAGTGGGTACCTGTAGGGGGGCCGTCGATGGAACAGATGATGGCTGAAGGAAACAAAGTTTTAAAAGACAACAAGCCTGCACCCAAGTTTGTTCCTTATCAAAGCCTCCAGAACCTGCGAGAGTTGATTGCTCATCTGCAGCAACCGCTGCCAAGCCACGCAGATTGGGATGAATTTTTGATTCAACTCTTTGTTTCTGGCAAGCAGTGGTTGAATACCAAATATCCGAATAACCCCATGGCTCAAGCCGAAACGAAAAACAACATCCGAGCGCTATTCTCGGAAGACCCACTAGGTCAAGCTCTGGTTGCAAAAACCAAAGAAGCCATTGCGGGAAATAAGCAGCTGGTCATCGAGCCGTTTTTCCAACAGCTCTTAGCCCCACAAAAAGTGGAGAAGTTGGGTGCAATCCTAAAACTGAGTGAAGGGACTGCAATGCGAGTAGTCGAAGGAAAAAAGCTTCTTCAGCAGGCAATCGAGGAACAGCGAGCGCAGTCTCACGACAGCGACTTTGCGGCCGGCTTGCTCCAGAATATTGAGACTGCTGGCTTATCGCCCGAGATGCTCGAGTGGTTGTTGGTAGATCAAGAGATTTTGCTCACACAGGCGGGAGGATAAGATGGCAGCAGTGACAGCATATTCTCGTTGTGTAGTCAGTCTCTTGGATCCTGCACAAGAAAATCTAGCGAACCAATGGTTGGATTCCAGAACCGGATCTCACGCTCTAGTGACCCAGTTGCATTCGCAAATTTATCCCAAGAGCCGAACCCGCTACCGCTTTGCTGAGAACGTCGAAGAAGCTGCTGCCAAAGCAGTCTTTGAAGCCGCATTTCGACGAGCTCCCGAGCAGGTGATTGCCGCTGCAGAAACGGCCGCAGAAACATCGTGTTATCCGTTGTGGAAACGGGTCATTCGGATTTACATTCCTCAAGTGATCGGTACCATCGCAGGAAATACGATTGTCAAGATCTCGCTCGTTGTTGCAACCGCATATTTTGGTTCCATGGCTGGCTATCAGGCATATGAGGCCACGCAGCATTTTGTAGCAGCCCAAGCTGTTCCGTACATCATCAACAACACACCCATTGAGGTCATCCGCGTGTTCAACACAGCCGTGGGATATCTCAGTTGGGCTTATGAAAACTGGGTCTCTGCCTTGTTTTACACATGGGTTGCACAGCAGGTGATTTTGCTGGGGCCCGAAGTTCCATATTTCACCGCTGCTGTGAGAACGATCAGCATTTGGAATCTCTATCGGATTTTGACTGCTTCTCCGCAAACGGTTGGATGGTTTTTGTGGTACACGTTCACAGATGCAGTCAAGTTTGTCTGGAATGGCTGCGATGACGTCAGTGAGTTTTTCCTCCACGCCGCAGAGAAAGCCGATTCTGAGCGATTGGTCCTTTCCAAGCAGAGGGCTTATACCCTGTGGGTGCGGGATACTGCACCAAGGCAGTTGGTTTAAGTTCGATTCGGCGAAAGTTGAGTAAATAGTCGTGAACGTGACATACCGCGATATGGCATTTTCTAGGATTTTGCTATAGTGCACTTTTGTACCGGACAATTTTTAGAAAATTCCAAGGAAGAAGAGACACGTCGGGGACTAGGGCACCTTGTCCCCGACATGTCTCTTCAGCTCAACAAAAAATTGTCCGGTACAGAGATAGTGCACTATAGCATTTTCTCAAAACGCTTATTGTTAGTGCATTACGGAGGACATGGGGCAGCCCCAGGGCACGATTGGACGGAATTGATGGTGCCCGAGGTGTTGATCATCCCGGTGTTGACCGAATCTACATTGCAGGGGCTTAGGTTGAAGGTTCCATCCATCGGGTTGCTCAA
>Ga0070679_100007366_pt1 | contig 10280 bp, 9 predicted proteins | sample KBSC63BmetaG_FD_65652 | JGI IMG/M metagenome (GOLD analysis project Ga0070679, IMG submission 65652) | Corn rhizosphere microbial communities from Kellogg Biological Station, Michigan, USA - KBS C6-3B metaG | ecosystem: Host-associated > Plants > Roots > Rhizosphere | place: USA: Michigan... | reverse complement strand
AGTAGTTTTTCTCTTCGAGATCCTGCTCTGACGATTGCTCGTTCGCATTGGACATCCAAGAAATCTTTCTATCGTCCTCGGGAAATATGTGTCAAAGAGAATCGCACATTTCTCGAAGACTCTATATGTTCCCCACTATACTCAAGGAGAGCAATTGTTCTCATCCGAAATTTGTTGAAGGTTATATTTTTGCCTGGCAAATTCTCGAGAACATGCACCGACTGAAGGAACTTGCTTCTGCCCTTTCCAAAACCCCGATCCTCGAGGAGAAATTGGCTCTTCTGGAAACGGTCTCCCCTCAAGGCGAGGGGTTGCAATCTGCCCTCGAAAAAAAATCGCTCGAAGAGCGGCTCGTGCTCAAACAAATGGCCCTTTTAGGCCATCCGTTCGACCCCAATTCCGCAGAATTTTGCCAGCAACTCGTGACGATCGACCGGTTTTACCGGGAGATCGGAGGCTTGGTGGGCTACCAGGCCGAGGTGCTCCGTTTGCTTAAACCAGCCCCAAACACCGTGTCCAAATACCATGCCCCCGTGTTCGATGATATTTCGGAGGAAACCCCGGAAGTTGTCGAGGCCATCCGTTGGGGCCTCGAAGCCCTTCCGTTCATGGCCGAATTGTATCCGCTCGGCGGCGCTGCTGACCGATTGCATTTGGTTGACGAGGCCACCGGCCAAGAGCTGCCCGCTGCCAAGCTGCAGTTTGCTGGACGCACCTTGCTCGAAACGTTGATCCGGGATCTCCAAGCCCGAGAGCGGTTGTATTTTCAACGCTACGGCCAAAAGCTCGAAACCCCGATTGCCATCATGACGTCCCACGAAAAAAACAACCACCAGCATGTGCTCGACATCTTGCAGCAGCATCAGTGGTTCGGACGAAAGCCCGAGAGCTTTCGTCTGTTCACACAACCGCTTGTGCCCACGGTCGATGACCAAGGCCGGTGGCATAGGACCGGAACGGCCTTGCTTCTAAAACCAGGCGGCCACGGCGCTCTGTGGAAATTGGCCAAGGATGAAGGGGTCTTTGCGTGGTTAAAACAGCTGGGCCGAACACATGCTCTGATCAGACAGATCAACAACCCGGCTGCCGGCTTAGACTACGGTTTATTGGCATTTACCGGCATCGGCTGGAAAAAACGCAAAACCTTCGGTTTTGCATCGTGTCCTCGGAGAGTCTCGTCGGCAGAAGGAATGAATGTCCTCGTCGAGCGGGAAAACGGTGAAGTCGCATTGACCAATGTCGAGTACTGTGACTTTGCCAAGCACGGCATCGAGGATAAACCGTTGAAGCTCGGAGAACCGTTTTCTCAGTTTAGCTCGAATACGAACATCTTGTTCGCCGACCTCCAAGCCATCGAGTCCGTGGTCGAGCAGTGCCCGTTCCCCGGCCTATTGATCAACCTCAAGAAAACCAACGACACCGTTTCCGGACGCTTAGAATCCACCATGCAGAACATTGCCGATGTCCTCACCGAACGGAAGAAATCGGACACTCCGCTCCGGACGGAAAAAACCTTCGTCACCTACAACCACCGGCACAAAACCATCTCCGTGGCCAAAAAAGCCTATCAGCCCGGTGGCCCTCTCGCCGAGACTCCTGAACTTTGTTTTTACGAAATGATGACGGCCCACCGGGAGCTGTTAGAGCTGTGCGGATTCACCCTCCCGGCCCAGGAAAGTGTCGAGGAATACTTAGTTCACGGGCCTCGGTTTGTCTTGCAATATCACCCGGCATTGGGGCCCTTATACTCGATCATTCGGCAAAAGCTGCGCGGCGGACAGATCGCTCGCGGCAGCGAGCTCACCCTCGAGCTTGCAGAAGCCGATGTGGAACACTTAGTGCTCGACGGCAGCCTCCGAGTGTGTGCCGACCAACCGCTCGGATCGGCCTCGTGTCTCTTGCACGATGTTGTGGTGATCAACGACGGTTCCCGCTGGGAACCCCCGTTCTGGAAGCTACACGCTCGCCATTCTGAATCTTTGCACATCGTGCTCCGAGGAAATAGTGCCTTTGATGCACATGGGGTGACCTTTGTCGGGTCCCAGAAATTTGTGGTCGAGGATGGGAAAAAGCTCGTGATTCGGCAACGAGGGGAAAGAATTGTTGTGCGAGAAGAGGCATTAAGCGGCGAACGAAGTTCGCCGCTTACGTGAAGAGAAATTAGGTTGATGCTAGTTGTTTGTTGTCTTTGCTATCGTTGTTGAGCGGTGGTGTTAGACCGTTGTTGTTTGGTGGGTTCTGCAACGGTTGCTTAGAACCACAGCATTTCAATCCTAAATAGTCTGCGATTTGTGTTCGGTATTTATATGCAGCTGCACCCAAGATCACTACACCGGCAATCGGCAATTTCCATGCCCATGCGGTCGAGAAAATTTTGCCGATAAAAGCAAAAAATCCTTTCGCAAAAGCTTGTAATTTCGAACCGTTGTATGCTGCTTGTACTGTTGCTACAAAACCTGTTGTTGCTGTTGCTCCAACTGCTGTTGTCATATGAAAACCCTCCTAAAGGTTGTTTAAACAAAAACAGGGGCCAGCATACCAAATCCCAAAAAAATGTAAAGCAACAAATTCATGCCATGGGGTATGCTGGGGATCTATGAACGTCGAAATCCAAACGAAATTGCAAGCAATTTCCGAGCGGCTGGCAGCTATGCCGAGGTATCTTTGACCTAGCGGTCAAAGAGACAAGAGTTCGGGAACTCGAAGAGCTGATGGCCGGAAGTGGTTTCTGGGACAACCCAGAAGCGGCCCAAAAAACAATCCAAGAGCTCAATGTCCTCCGTCTGTGGACGGTTCCGTTTCGGGAGATAAGCTCTAAATTCAACGATATCAAAGACTTACTGCCTGAAGCAATGGCGATCGGAGACGCGGAGCTCACGGCCGAGCTGCTCGCAGGCCTCACCGAAATCGACCAAAAGCTCTCCGAGCTCGAGGTGCGCAAGATGCTCTCGGGCGAGCTCGATCCGAAAGACTGCTACCTCGAGATCAACGCGGGGGCGGGCGGCACTGAGTCGTGCGACTGGGCGCTGATGCTCTCCCGGATGTACCAACGGTGGGCCACGCGGCGCGGCTGGAACGTCGAAGTGATCGACCGGCTCGAGGGCGAAGTCGCTGGCATCAAGAACATCACCTTCAAGATCTCCGGCCCGTTTGCCTTTGGCTATGCCAAATCGGAGCGGGGCGTCCATCGCCTCGTCCGCATTTCGCCCTTCGATTCGAACGCGCGCCGTCACACGAGCTTTGTCTCGGTCGATGTGACCCCCATCATCGACGATGTCCAGATCGACGTCCGCCCCGACGAAGTGAGGGTCGACACCTACCGCGCATCCGGCGCGGGCGGCCAGCACGTCAACAAAACCGATTCGGCCGTCCGGATGACCCACATTCCGACCGGCATCGTTGTCTCGTGCCAAAGCGAACGGAGCCAAATCCAAAACCGGGAAACGTGCATGAAGATGCTCCGCTCCAAGCTCTATGAAAAAGAGTACAACGAGCGGCAGCAAAAAATCTCGCAATTGGGCGGCGAGAAAAAGGAAATTGCGTGGGGCAGCCAGATTCGAAATTATGTGTTTCAACCGTACACTCTGGTGAAAGATACCCGGACTAAGGTAGAGAAGGGGAATGTGCAAGCAGTGATGGATGGCGAGATCGATGAGTTCATCGATGCGTACTTGAAGGAATTCGGATGAATGCATTTGACATTCGGTTTTCGGAAGAAAGTGACTTGAGTGTGCTGCAGTCGTGGTTTTCGACTCCGGGAGCTACGGAGAATTTTCCGTTCGGCGAGGAGGAAAAAGACGACGCGCTCAAAAACTGGATCGGGTTTTCGAAGTACAAAGCGAGTTTAACCGGTGTGATCGGGGATGTGCCCTGTGCAGTCGGGACGTTGTTTTTGATGCCCTACCGAAAGGTAGCACATCATTGTTCGTTCTACCTTTTCGTCGATGCACAGCATCGACGAAAGGGCATCGGCACTTCGATGGTGCGTAATTTACTTCACTTAGCTAAAACCCGTTTCCGGCTTGAAAGTGTGCATGTAGAACTGTTTCTTCCCAGCACACTTTTGTCCATTGTCCAGAAACTCCACTTCCACGAGTTTGCCCGTCAAGACAACTACGTTCACGAAGACGGTCGTATTCGGACCCGTCTCTTGCTGGAGCATTTTTTCGCATGATTACGTTCCGCCCAGCCCAAGAATCAGACCAAAAGTACCTCATCGAGTGGCTGCTGCAGCCCGGTGTTCTCGACGGCTTTCCGCTCACCGATCTCCGGGAGATCGAGGATGCCGCCCGGATTTGGATGGGGTTTTCCAAGATCGGATCTGTCCTCATGGCCGAAAAAGACGGGGTTCCGTGCGGCACAGCGGTGTTGTATATACAACCGTACAAAAAACTGGCCCACCAGTGTTTGCTCGCAATCATCCTCGACGAAAAACTGCGAGGCCACGGCATCGGTACAAAATTAATGACCGAGCTCATGACCCTGGCCAAAACGAAGTTTCACATTGAGCTGTTGCACCTCGAAGTGTACGAACACAACCGGGCCATCCACTTGTACGAACGGATGGGTTTCCAGAAATACGGCTTCCAGAAACACTTCGTCAAAGACCAGGGGCGCTACATCGGAAAAATTCTCATGCAAAGGACTCTGTAAGATGGCAGGACACAGCAAATGGGCCAACATGAAGCACCGCAAAGACCGTGCGGATAAAAAGAAGGGCAAGGTGTTCAGCCGGATCATGAAAGAGATCATCTCGGCCGTCAAGCAGCAAGGCCCTGATCCGAAAGCCAACAGTAAATTACGCACTGCGATCCAGAAAGCCAAAGATGCCAACATGCCGAACGAAAACATCGAGCGGAACATCAAGAAAGCAAGCTCTGCCGACCAGCAAGATTTCAGTGAGATGACGTATGAATTATACGGCTACGGCGGCGTGGGCATTTTGGCCGATGTGATGACAGACAATAAAAACAGAATCTCGTCTGACATTCGGATTGCCACGAACAAGTTCGGAGGGACGATTGCCACACCCGGTGCTGTGAGCTACAACTTTGAACGAAAAGGGTTGTTTCGTCTGGGGAAGGGGACAATCGGTGAGGACGAACTGTTTTTGCTCGTCAGTGATGCAGGGGCTGATGATTTAGTGGTTGAAGACGAAACGTACGTCGTATTGACCTCCGTCGAGAACTTTGTCAAAGTGCAAGAAGCTCTGACAAAACAAGGGCTCAAGCCCGATGAGGCCGAGCTGGCCATGATCCCCAAGATCTATGTCGAGGTCAATGACGAAGATGCGAACAGCAATATTGCTCTCATCGAATACTTAGAAAGTCTCGACGATGTTGATGCCGTGTTCCACAACATGAAAATCTAATTCAGCTTTGGAATCACTTGTTTCCACCTGGCAATCCGGCTTGACATGGCCGAGAAGTGGCTTGTGTCGATCTGTTCGAAGAACGGCCGCTGGTGCGGAGTTAACCCACCGCTGCGCTTCTGCTCGTAGATGTACGGTGCCTGCTGCAAAATATACGCCCCCATCGATACCAGCTGCTTTCTCTTCAGATCGTCGAGTAGCATCTGTCCCTGTTGCAATGCTTGTTCACCATGTGTCTGGAAAATCAACAAGTGTCGGCCACTGCCCTGCAATTCAGAAAACGGCGTCAAGTTCATCACCCGCGAAAACTGGTTCCCTCCACCCCCCTGGTAGGTAAATCGGAATGGTTCCGGTTCGTGAATCAGCATATACAGGTGGTAGAACTTGGTTCCTCCACCAGCCGTTCCCATCGACCAGTACGTTGGGACGAACACCTTGTTCGCTGTGAACGTTTCCGTACCACATCGAACCACCGCCTCATTGCCCTCGATCTGCACCGCATCCACGTGATGCTCCAGCAGCACCTGCACCCCCGTCCGTGCCAACAATCCCTTCAATCCTTGCACCAGCCCATGGCACCCTTCGGCAAAATACAATCCGTTGGGATGCAGCTTGCCCGCATCATAGCGCTCCAAAGGTCGGTCCATGTGCACCATCGGACACCCCACATACTGCTCCAGAAAGTCCCGGATGGCCGGATCGTGCCCGATCTGATGGCACCCCACATCCACGTGCATCACCCCACAGATGTCAATCGTCCGCCAGGCCCCGCCGAGATCGTCCGCCTCGTCGAGCATCAGCACCCGCTTGCCCCCATAGTGCTGGGCTACGGCCTCGAGCACGCAGATGGGGCTCGTTCCGATGAAGAGGCAGTCGTAGTCTGCTGCCCTGAGAAGGAGGGCAGGATAGAGGAGGAGTAGGAGGAAAAAACGGTGCATAAGGGGGCTATTTTAGGAAAAGGGAGATTTTTCAAAAAGTAAATATATCATAAAGAAACATCTTTTTAAATGATTGATAACAAGCAACATAAATAAATAATTAATATATAATAAAAAAATCGTTTGCAATTAATTAAAATATTCATAAAATAGTGGTGAAAAATAAAATAATAAGGAACAAATGCAATACATAAAGAGCGGTTTTTCCACAGTCACTTCGAACATCCGGTACGGGGCAGGTGCTTTAGCAAGCAAAACGGCAACGGCTACCGTGCAGGGGCTTTCCACCTTGGCCGACAAAATGGTGGGGTATGTGGGTATGGCAGCAGAACGTGCTCTGGACTCTGGTTTCAATGCATATCACGCAGTGATTGACACTCGGGAAATTTTGGCCCGAGGCAAACTGGGCCAAGTGGGTACGCAGCTTGCTGGTTCAGTGGTCAGTTATGCGATGCTCAGTTCCTCCGAAAATGATTCTTGGGAAGCTGCCACGCTGAAAACAGCGGTTGCAGCGGGTTATGTTTTATACAACGGTTATCACATCACTCAAAGCCGACAATACAAAACTGGAAAAGAAGCGGTTCGAGACGGTGCGCTTCTCGTGGGTGCTACAGCCTTGGCTGTAGTGGCTCCCGGAGTTGTAACTCCGACGACTTCGTGGTTGATGGGCAGGGATGCGGCGAACAAGGTTTTGGGCACGGAATCTCCCCTCACGGCAGATAAAGCCAATGAGTTTGGGGCTTCGGTGGTGACCGATGCGCTGCTTCCCGGCGGAGGCATTGTGAGCCGACTGATGATGAACGCAGCGGCCTCCAAAGCCCTGCCACGCATTGTTTCGGGCGAACGGCCCACTGCGGGAGGTGCCATGAATGCACTGAGCGAGAAGCTGGCCTTGGTCAACACTGGAGTGAATTTCTTGCGCAACCCGATGGCTCAAGTCAAGGCATTCGCAGACAGCCAAGTTGCAGAATTCTTGAACGGCATGCTTCCTGCGATTTCGAGCCGGTTGCCTGCGGCTGTGATGAACACGTTGGCATCTCATGGCGTACAGATCACGATGAACGGTTTCGTTCCGTTCATGCAGAAGATGAGCGAATCCGATGCGGTGGTTCTTGCGAAAGAAGCGTTTCAGAAAGAGCCTTCGGTGGGAAATCTCACAGCTCTCAAAGCTGCCATGAAAGACAAGCTCCAAGGTTTTGTGTTCAACTCGATGGATGCAACTCTGCAGTCCACTGTAGAAGCGGTGGCGGACAGCGTGACAAACGGCCTTCTGCAGCAAATCGATGCATTTGCTGAATCGATGGTTGGTTTTTCGATCTTGTCAGACCGGCAAAAAGCCTATTACAGAGGGATCGTTTCTGCCTTTTTGAGCGCATACGTTCCTTACCTCATTGCGAATAGCACTTTGTTGATGGAGGCGATGAGCCGGAGAGATGAACAAGTTCTCATGAATCTCGGCATGCAAATTGCCCAGGAAGCGGTGGCTGAAATTTCTCCCACATTGAGTGTGGCCGTTCCTGTGGCGCAAGCAGCTCTCAATGCGGGCCAAAACCTCGTGCGTAGTGTAACGGACGTATCTTCAGAAATTGCGATCGAAGCCCCTTCCGGCCCTGTGGCTAGAACGGCAACTTCCGGTTTCATGGCAGTTCTCTTGTATCTGTTTGCTGCCCTCCATGCAGCCTATGACAAGCTGTTTCCTTCTGTCCGTGTGGCAAAAGCGGCCCCCGGCCCAACCAAGCTGGAGTTCACCCCAATCAAGCTGCCAAGCTTGACTAAACTGCAGAAACTGTCCCTGGTTTCTTCTGCGGCAATTGCTTAATTATAAGCAGTTTATGTAGTTTGTTTTAATATAATTTCATAATTAACAACGTTTGTTGTAAAATTATTGCAAAAGATATTAAAAACATATGACTTCATATATAGATAATTTTTACAACAAGCTGGGTTCGTTCGTCGAAGGGTTCGACTCTGTTTGTACAGGCGATTTCTCTCCGGTGGCCAGACTTGCGAAGAACACGGTTTTTTCTGCAGCGGGTTTAGCCGTGTGGACAGCTTCTTCGGCTGCAGCCAAGCTACAGCAGGTGCGCACCCAAGCAGCAGACACTTTTGCCGTTCGATTTTTCACTCGTGGAACAGCCAGTGAGGAGCCCAGCCGAATATTGACCAAGATGGCAAAAGGGAGTATCGGCATGCTGGCTGGATATGTGACCGGCGAGCTGATCTTAGCACCCTCCGAAACAGATGATGAGATGACGGCGCAGATCAAAACGTATTGCATGGGCATTGCCATGGCTGTGGCTGTGGGATTGCATATGCAGACAATCTGCCGGCAATCTCCAAGGCTCATCACTCCCCGCACGGTGGCCGAAGGGATTGCAGGGACAGGCCTCATTGCGTGCACTATGGCAAACCCTGGATTTTTCTTGAGTTATGTTTCTCCCATTGTGGGAAGGTATGCAGTGGAGCGCTACGACGATCCCAATGCAGTCTTGATGGGATCCACGAATTTATGGAAGGCCCAGTTGCCAAGAGAAGCAGCTCTTTCGGTGTTCATTGAGCATGTGACTTCTCCTTGGACCGTTTGGAGAGGTGCTGCCAAAACTGTCCGATTTATCTATCCCTACGCTGCGTCAAACTCCACCAACTTGGTCGACTTGGCCTACAATCCGATGGCCCACATCAAGCAAAAGGCCGAGGCTTTTGCAGTGCAGCAATTTCCTCGATTGAAGCCGCTCATTCCCCATCTCGTGCACGTGGGAATCAAAGGCTTCGATCCGTATTTGTCACTTCTCTATTGTGATGAAGTTCGGATCGCTCATGAGGAGTTCAAACGCAACCCCGACGCGCAAAACGAAGCAGCTTTAAGTGCTGTCATCCGGGAAAAACTCGGGGAATCGATCTGGGGATACGGACAAACTTATGAGCTGTGCAAGCCGCACATTACCCCTATTTTAAACAATCAGCTGGCTGCCAATTTTGCCAAGCTTGATCGATCTCTCGGCTTTTCTCTTTTTGAAGGAACCAATCAAAATTACGCCGAGGGGATTGCCCGGGTTTTTTGCATGACATACATCCCATTCCTCTTGGCCAATGTTTCGCTCACACAGCCCATTTCCCGAGGGGAAGAGATTGCATTTTTGCGCCGATGCGGCTAAGCAAGCCAAGCAGCTCTGGAACAAACCCGTTTTTGGTACATAGCTCCAGCGAGTTCCGGTGCTGTCGATTTTTTCGAACGAACGCGACGTCTCCTGCCTTACAATATGCCTGCAAAATCGGCTCCTGCTGTAGCACCGCTCTATTCCAGAATCACACAGGTGTGCTTGGCCGTATTCCAAAGATTTTCCGTGTTGTTTGTGGGTGCAGTTTATGCAGCCGGAACCGTTGTCATCTCTTCAGCAGCCGCAGTGAGTTCAGCCCTACGAGAACGGTTCCTCCCTCGTGCAAGATAACCGCTACCCAAAGCGGCACCCAGCCGAGCAGAGCCGGGGTTGTGGCCAGCCCAATCACACCCAAAGCCAGCGTCACGTTCTGCGCGACAATTTTCCTCGTTTTTTTCGCTTGCGCAAACAACCAACTTAGCTGCGGAAGGTCGTCGTTCAGCAACACCACGTCCGAGGCATCGACCGCCGTCGCGCTCCCAATTCGGCCCATCGAGATCCCCACCGTGGCCCGGGCCAATGCCGGGGCATCGTTGATCCCATCGCCGACCATCGCCAAGCCCCCCGTCTCGGAGAGCTTCGCCACTTTGTTCAGCTTGTCTTTGGGCCGTAAGTCTGCGTAGACAGTTTCGATCCCGAGAATTTTCGCCACAAACTGGGCGTTGTTTTCATGATCGCCCGTGAGCATGACCGGCTGTAAATTCTGGGCTTTTAGCTGTTGCAGCACAGCTGATGTTTCTGCTCGCACTTGGTCTGAAAACCGGAATAAAAACCGGTCTTCGCCCACTGTCAATGCCGTCAAAACCTCTCCCT
>Ga0070679_100007365_pt1 | contig 10281 bp, 9 predicted proteins | sample KBSC63BmetaG_FD_65652 | JGI IMG/M metagenome (GOLD analysis project Ga0070679, IMG submission 65652) | Corn rhizosphere microbial communities from Kellogg Biological Station, Michigan, USA - KBS C6-3B metaG | ecosystem: Host-associated > Plants > Roots > Rhizosphere | place: USA: Michigan... | reverse complement strand
GCGCGAGTTGGTTATCGCCGGCGCCGTAGGCATTGAAAAAATACTTGGGCATGAGATCGACGAGTTGGACCAACACATGCACGCCAGGCTTTTCTTTTTGTGCGAGGTAGACGTCCTCGGGATGGAGCGCCACGCCGTTTAGCTGGCCCGCGACCAGTCCGGGTAACCGGCCGGCCGTGCCCTGAGAGATGAATTGCACGTCTTCGACCTTGAGTCCGGCTGTCTTCAGCACTTCACGGCCCATGACCCAGTTGAAGCTTCCCACTCCACCGCCTGCTGCGCTGAGACGTTTTCCCTTCAAGTCGGCGGCGGTCTTGACCTCTTCGCTGACGACGTAAGCCTGTGGGAGGCGGGGCGCCATCCCCCAAATCTGTTTTGCGGTCATTCCCTGAGCGATGGCCGTGGCGTTCATCGATGCCATGGTTCCACCCTTGGCGACCGCGACCAGATTGGTCGCGGACAAGCCGCCTTCGAATTCAATAATTTCAGCTTCGATGCAATGGCTTGCAAAAATGCCGAGGTCGCGCGCAACGTAGACCGGAGTGTGGACGACATTAGGCGGGGCGACCGAGACGCCGAGCTTCACTTTGCGCATTTCGTTACAGGGTTGCTTCGGCTGGGCCACTGCCGTTGCAGTGATTGAAACGGATAGCGCGGCAAACACTGCGAAGCGCTTCAATCGGTCGAGCAATAGGATAGTCATCGTTTGCCTCCGTTTTTATTCAATCCCGATCCGAATAATGCATCCAAGGTGTGACCCGGCGCTCGATTACCCGCAGCAGGCCCGTCAACGTAATTCCCAGAACGCCCAAAGTGACCACGGGTACAAACATGGCGTCTGTCCGGTAAATGCTCGCGTATCGAGAAATGAGGTAGCCGATACCTGTGATCGCGGTATACAGATCGGCGAGCACCATGCCGATGAGGCCGCGGCCGATGGACAATCTTAGTCCGGCCACGATGAAGGGCAGCGCCGCGGGTAAAATGATATTGCCCCAAAGCTGGCGTTCGCTACAGCGGAACGCGCGTCCCACCTCGAGCAACCGCGCGTCGACGTTTTTGACGCCCTGATAAGTATTGATGACCATCGGAAAAAAAGTGAACAGGAATACTACGGCGATTTTGGCGGAGGTTTCGAAGCCGATCCAGAGCACCAACACGGGCACTAACGCTACCGACGGAATCGAGTAAAGCGCCGTAATGTAGGTGTCGAGCGCGATGTCGATCGCCCAATACCGCGCCATGATCACCCCTAGCGCGATGCCGAACACTACGGCGAGCGCCAGACCAGCACCGAGAACGATCAAGCTCTGCGATAAATACTGCCACAGCTCGCCGCTGGCGATCATCTTAGTGGCTGCCCTGCCGACCGCCGTCGGGTAGGTGAAGAGAACCGGGTTCACCTGGCGTCCGAAGTATTCCCACCCTCCGAGCACGACTACGAGCGAGACGATGCGGATGGCAATGTTAACTATCGTCCACTTCCGCTGCTGCGCCTTTGCGCGGTCCCGAGCGGCTTGTTGTTCAGCGCTGAGCTCAGACTCGACGGTAGATCGCGAGCGAGGGCGGACTCGGCTGTCAGCTTGCGTGACGCTCATAAGCCTCCTCTACGACCGTAGGTCTTAGTTCATTCCAAATATGATTACGCAGTTCGGCATAGTGAGCGTGAGACCGCACTGCGGCCGGATCGCGCGGCCGTTTGAAATCGATCGACAGGATTTCCTTCACTCGGCCGGGCCGTGTCGTCATCACGGCGACGCGATCCCCTAATACGATCGCTTCATCGATGGAATGAGTAATAAAGATCATGGTTCTGCGCTCGCGGTCATGGAGTTGCAACAGCTCTTCTTGGAGCACCTCGCGGGTCTGAGCGTCGACCGACGCAAAGGGCTCATCCATCAACAGAACATCCGGATTGATCGCAAGCGCCCGCGCAAGGCCGACCCGTTGCTGCATGCCACCGCTGAGTTGATACGGGTATTGTGCCTCGAAGCTTTCGAGGCCGACGAGCCTTATATAACGCTCGGTTCGCTCTCTGATAAGCTGGCGGGGCGCTCCAACCATTTGCAGGCCAAAGCTGACATTTTCGGCAACGGTTTTCCAAGGGAGCAGGCCAAAATGCTGGAACACAATGCCCACTCCTTCGCGAGGTGAAGTGACCGGTCGGTTATCAATGAGAACACGGCCGGAATTGAGTGTTAGCAGCCCTCCAATACAACGCAGTAGAGTTGTCTTGCCGCAGCCTGACGGGCCTACGACACAGAGAACTTCCTTACTGTTTATTTGCAAGTCGACATTGCGGAAGGCGACGACAGAGCCTTCGAGGAAGAGCTTGCTGGCACGCTCGATAATTATTTTTGCGCCGTCGGACATGAAAAGAGATTAACGCACATCCGTTGGACGATGCCAGATTACTTGGCTTCCGGTATTTCTATTTTCCCGATGCGTTTGATGGCATCTGCCAACATTTTTGCGTCTTTGTCCCAGAACGTTTGGAATTCTGGAGCGTCGAGATATGCGATCGGCGTCTCGATCTTTTCCATGGCGGTTTTGAACTCAGTACTATTCACCGCCTGTTTCACAGCCTCGCGGATCGTTTTCATCACGCTTGACGGCGTTCCGCGCGGCGCAAACAACCCGGCCCAAATGTAAAACTCGATATCATAGCCCAGCTCTTTGAACGTGGCGACGTCCGGCAGCGACGCGACTCGTTTTGCACCCCAGCCGGCGAGTGGTCTAATTTTTCCCGCTTTGATGTGCGGGATGACCACCGCGGGACCGGAAGCGAGAGTGTCGACATGACCGCCGAGGAGCGCGGTCAGCGCTGGACCCGCTCCGGAGTAAGGAACGTGCTTCAGTTGGATGCTTGCGCCATGGATTAACATTTCCATTGCCATATGCAAGGTGCCGTATACGCCGGAGGAAGAGTAAGAAATTTCTCCCGGGCGCTTCTTCGCGTCATCGACAAATTCTTTCACTGTTTTCCATGGGCGGCTGGCATTGACAACGAATATCGTCGGATCAGCGGAAATCAACGCGATGGGGATGAGCTGATCCATGGTGTAGGCGGGCTTGCGGTCGAAGAGCTTGTCGGCTTCGGGGATGATTGAGATGCTCGACAGAGCCATGAGCAAGTTGTACCCGTCGGGTTTGCTGTTCGCGACGAACGACATACCGACGGCACCCGCCGCTCCGGTCTTGTTCACAACCACGACCGGATTCTTCAGCACCTTCTCCAGTGCTGCCGCCACCGGTCGGGCGGTAAGATCGGCAACTCCGCCGGGAGGAAAAGGAGCGACAATAGTAATAGGCCGGTCGGGATATTTTTGGCCTGAAACTTTGACCGCCGCTAAGACCAGAATTAAGAGCGCAAGAGAACAACAATTTTGCTTATTCAATCGCATCCTGCACCTCCGAAGAGTCCACTCGTCAAAGTTTTTCTCCACCTGCAGTCTCGATTCCGAGCTTCTGGCGCCAATCAATTGACTTCACAAGGAACGGCAGGAGGCTAAACAACAAGAGCACGACTGCTACAAGCAGCATCACCGAGGCGATTGGCCGATTGACGAAAATTGCGTAACTCCCCGAGGACATCGCCAGCGATTGGCGCAAGCTCATCTCGATCATCGGCGCAAGTATGAGCCCCAATACTACCGGCGCGGTCTCGAAGTCAAACTTGCGCAGCAGGTAGCCGAGCGCACCCGTCGCAGCCATGATGCCGACGTCAACGGCGCTGCCGTTGACCGCGTAAACACCGAGCACGCAAAAGAGTAGGATCGCCGGATACAAAAGCGGGTAGGGAACTCGAAGCACGTTGACAAAAATTCCCACCAGCGGGAGATTCAAAATCAGCAGCACGACGTTGCCGACGTACATGCTGGCAATGAAGCCCCAGAAAAGCTCGGGCTGCTGAGTGATCAGCAGGGGTCCGGGCGAAATCCCGTGCACCATCATTGCCGCAATCATCACCGCGGGTATCGGCCCGGACGGAACGCCGAGCGCAAGCATCGGAACAAAAGCGCCGGAGGTCGCCGAATTATTCGCCGACTCCGGTCCGGCGACGCCTTCGATGGCACCGTGACCGAAGCGCTCGGGATCTTTGGCAAAGCGGCGCTCCACCGCGTAGGAAACAAACGATGAAATGATGTGCGCGGAACCAGGAATGATGCCGATCAAAAAACCAAGCACGGTCCCACGGCCAATCGGCCAAAGCGAGTCGCGCCATTCCTGTTTCGATGGCAGGAGATCTTTGAGCTTGGGCTTTTTGACTTCGGGCGCGGTCGGCTGGCCGGCGGTCAAAAGAATTTCAGATAGACCGAACAGTCCGACCGCCACCGGCACAACACCGATGCCATCGCCGAGTTCGACTAAGCCGTAACTGAAGCGAAAGAAGCCGGTCATCGGATCGATACCGATCATACCCAGGAGAAGACCGAGCGCGGCCATCGCGAGAGATTTGAGCATGGATCCACCGCTCATATATGCGAGCATCAGGAGACCGAGCAGGAGAAGAGCGAAATATTCGGGCGGTCCGAACCTTAACGCAAAACTCGCCAGAGGTGGCGCGAGCAGCATGAGTCCGACAACGCTGACGGTTCCCGCGATGTACGATCCGATTGCTGCGATCGCCAATGCCGGGCCGGCGCGGCCTTTGCGCGTCATCTCGTAGCCGTCGATGCACGTCATTACGGAAGCCGCCTCGCCCGGAATGCGCATTAGGATTGACGTGGTCGAGCCGCCGTACATCGCGCCGTAGTAAATGCCGGCCAAAAGTACGATGGCAGAGGTTGCATCAAGTCCAAATGAAGCCGGAAGGAGCAAGCTGATTCCCGCAAGCGGACCGATGCCCGGCAAAACGCCGACAAGCGTGCCGACGATGCAGCCGACGAATGCGTAGAGCAACACGCTCGGCGCCAGCGCGACGGAAAAACCAAGGTAGAGGTTGTGGAGGGTTTCGGTCATGGAAGAAAATAAAAAGCAAAAAGCTAAATTAAAACGCGACGGGATCTCCCAATTCACTCAAAGTCACAAATGCGCTGATCGGTGTTTAATGTAGTTTTCCCTCAGAACCCCAACGGTCCTTGAGGCAGAGGTACGCGCAATAGTGTGTAAAAAAGGAAATAGGAGCCCCACGACAGGCTGAAGGAAAATATCAGTGAAAGTATCCAGCTGCGTTTTTCAATCAGCTTTACCAGGAATGCGAGCATTAGAACCATCGTAAGACGATAGCCGAGGCGCTCCATGGCAAACACGCAAAAGACGCAGCTAGCAAAAATCGCCAACGCATGGCGCCATTCGCTCCAGTGGAGCGAAGACAGCTTTGGCGACCCGCCAGTGGTGAATAAGATTAGGAGTGCGAAGAGCAGAAGTAACGAGGCCAAGAGGACGGGAACATAAGCGGGGCCAGGATGGCGAAACGTTCCAAGCGGAAGATGACGGCTCTCCCACATCACGAACAGAGCAAACAGCGCAAGCACCCCCGCAGATAATCGGTCGGTGGTCATGGCGCGCGGATTCTAGCAGCGCGAGTGGCGAGTGACCAGGAAAATTTCTAGTGCTGCGGAGAATTGATAATTAGCGCCCCCAAAGCTCTTTGGTCGCCAAGCGCGCGCCTTCGGCCATCGCTTCGAACTTTGCCCAGGCGATCTGCGGATCGCCCACGCGCGGACCGAGACCACAGTCCGTACCGGCCATGACGTTTTCACGTCCGATGATTTTCGCATAGCGTACCAGACGGTCGGCGATTGCTTGCGGGTGCTCCACGATATCCGTCGCATGCCCGACCACCCCCGGGACGAGCACCTTTCCGGACGGGAGCTTCACTTCCTCCCACTCGCGCCATTCGTGCTCGTGACGGGGATTGGCCGCTTCAATGGAGATCGTGTTCGCTTTGACCTTGAGAATGAGGTCGATGATGTCGTGCAGCGGAATGTCGTATTTGTGCGGGCCGTGATAGCTGCCCCAGCAAGTATGGAACCGAACTCGGTCGGGCGGGATGTCGTGCAGGCCATGATTGAGAGCGTCGATCCGGAGCTCGGCGTACTGACGGTATTCAGGGACCGTCATGTTAGACATGAATTGCCAACCGTCGGGCAGATCCGGATCGTCGATCTGCAACAGAAAACCGGCATCGACAATGGTCTTGTATTCCTGATGCATCGCGTCGGCGATCGCCATCAAGTAAGCTTCGTCGTTGGGGTAATAGTCATTCTTCATCCAATGCTCGATGGTGCCCGGTGCGATGGCGGGAAGAAATGCTTCTTCGTATTTTTGTCCCGCAAGAGCGGCTTTGAAATCTTCGATCTCGCTCTTGAGGGACTCATGACCGACGTATTTCAGCGGAGCATTGCAGAAAACGCGTCGCACATTATCACCCCGATGGTAAGTGCGATTTTTGAAGTATTCACCAAACTCGAGCAGGTCGCGGGCAAAGATGGTCGATGTCTGCTCGCCGGGTTTGGCGTTTCGTTCGATGAACCCGCTCAAACGATCGCGTGCATACCGGGAAAAGTTGGATTTTCCGACTTCGCCGTCGTTGATGATATCGAGGCCGCAGTCGAGCTGTTTTTTGACGACTTCGGCAACTGCAGAGCGAATCCGTTGGCGAAAAGCGTCCGCGTTCAACGGCGTACCCGTATCTCGAGCGCCGTGCATCTGTTTCAAGTCGGGCGGCTGCGGCAAAGCGCCGGCGTGGGTAGTCAGGATCCGCTCGGTACTAAACTTCATATGTCCTCTCTTAACAGATGGAACGGTTTAAACCGTATTGAACAGCTGGCACGTACCGGACCGTTCAAACCGTTCAATCGCTGCGCATGGTTCAAATCGTTCAAGATTGAAATGGCGGCTATCTGACCGAGCCTCGGACTTTTTGAATGAAACTGAAATCAAACACGCGCTCGGGCGGCACGGGTTCTTTCGGCTTGATGCGCTCCGCTGCGGTTGCAATCATCTCGCGTTGGACTTTTTCATCCACCATGCCGGATGTCAGGTAGAGCTGCACCGCCGCATTGTAGATCCGCTCGGCGTAGCGCTCCTTGTCCTTCCCCAGTTCAAGATATGGCCCTTTTATGAACTCGACGGCGTACTTCTTATCGTTTCGGATGAGGGTAATTGCGCGGACGGTGGCTCGAAGCATCCTCATGACGAGGTCCGGCTTTTCGTTGAGAACTGCTTTAGTCGTCGTGAGGCCGCCCATGACAGCGCGATAGACGTCGGCTCCGGCGGCGAGATTGCGAAATCCATCGTCGACAGCGAAAAATTTCTGCGGGATCTGCAGCATGGTGGCATCGATCGTTCCGGCCTTCAATGCAAGATAGGTGACGTCGCTAGTGCCAAGCGGAAGAAATGTGACCTGGTCGACGGGTACATGGTTCGCGACCAATATCTGGCGCGCCAGAATATCAGCCAGCGCGCCGACCCCGGAAACTCCCAGCTTTTTGCCCCGTAGCTGCTGAACACTGGTGATCGTCGGCAATGTGATGAGATCGAAAGATGGCCGATCGGTGAGCGCGTAAATTAAACGAACGTCGGCACCACTGACCGCGGCGCTGATGCCAGTGCCCGTCGCGGTGGCGAAGTCGATGCCGCCGGCCAATAGCACTTGCGGTGTGAGCCCAGCACGCAAAAAAATAAGCTGGGGCTCCAAACCTTCTTCGCGAAACAACCCTCGATCGCGGGCAATGATATACGGCACGTCCAGGATGCTGCGCGATACGTAGCCGATGCGCACCGTCATGAGTTTTGCGGATTTTTCCGCTGCCCCACTGCTTGGCACTATGAGAAGCACCTTAATGAGCAGCAAGTAGCAAAAACCGCGGCTGGCAATTCTCATGAGATCATCGTTCCGAATCGGCGCGAAATTACGCAACGCGGAACCCGAGTTGTGAAACCGTTAGGCGTATGCGTCATAGATGCCGTCGAACTTGGCCAATTTGAACCGTACCATGTTCTTGGCCGCGACCCGGACAAGTTCCTTTTCTCGATCGGTATTGGCATTACGCGCAATCGTTTCGGCGGCCATGGCGGTGTGCTCCTGATCGACCTTGCCGTGGACGGTGAAAAATGTTCGCGCCCGGCTGTCGAGACCGTAATGCTTCGCAAGCGCGGTGTCGAACTCGTCGGAATAGCGCTGCACCATGGTTTCGTTGACGAGCGCGCCAGCGCGGGTTTCCGCGGCGGAGCCGAGAAACATGCCGCGAATGATCGCGGCGGTATGGGCGACGCACTCGAAAATCATGATTTCGTTCTCGAAGTCTCTATCGGTCAAGCCGAGCGCCTCGCCGAAGCGCTTCATCAGAGCAGGGTGAGAAGATTCCTCAACGAACAATTCGACGAATTGATTGTACGCCGGCGGATTGCTGGCGTTTTTGACCATGCAGAAAGCAAGGCCTTTGTTGATCGCGTGATTGGACAGATAGTGTTGGAGCGCAAAGCCCTTGAGCCGTTTCTTGGAAAGCTTACCTTCGCGCAGCTCGCTAAAATAGCGCGAGCTCATCAAGCGCTCGACGCCCGGCCGGATTATTTCCTGCAGCACCGATTCAACAAATGCTTCGTTCCCCATAAAGCTCCTCGAATGATTGGGCCAATGCACAGGAACATTCTCAGAGCGGAAAAGGCCTGTCAAGGGTGAATCCGAACCAACAAGCGCGGCTTAGTTGACAGCCATAGGTGACGCTCCCTATAGTCCGGAGCATCAGGAGGAATCCATGTCCGGAGCGCTCGACGGAATCAAAGTGATTGATGTCACCAATTATATCGCCGGTCCGTTTGCGACAATGTTGCTCGCCGATCTCGGTGCCGAAGTTTACAAGATCGAAACTCCCGGTGCCGGAGATCCCTTTCGTACTTGGGATAAAGAGCCCAAGGATTACAGTCCGAGCTTTTGCGGCATGAACCGCAATAAGAAAAGCATCACCCTCGATATGAAACAGCCGGAGGGAAGGGAAATTTTTATGCAGCTCGCTGAGGGCGCGGATGTGATTGTGGAAAACCTTCGACCCGGCGTCGTTGATCGCTTGGGCATCGGCTACGAGGAAGTGAAGAAAATGAATCCGCGGATTATCTATTGTTCGATTTCAGCATTCGGGCAGCACGGGCCGTATCGCAAAAAACCGGGTTACGACACCCTCGGCCAGGCATTGAGCGGGCTTTTGAGCGTACTCACTGACGTCGAAAAACCGGAAGGGCCTGGAGCGTCCTTTTCCGATCACCTCGCCGGTATGTACGGCTGCTACGGGGTGCTGGCCGCGATCGCCGCACGCGAGCGCACCGGCATAGGGCAGAAAGTCGAAACGTCGTTATTGGAAGCGACGATCAGTTTCATCGGCTTCAGCATGACCCAGTATCTTTTCAGCGGCGACATTCCAAAAAAAAGCAGCCGGCTCAAAACTGCAGGCGTGTATGCATTGGTCGCCGGCGACGGCAAACCCTTCGTCATCCACTTATCCCATCCAGCGAAATTTTGGATCGGCGTCACGGAGGTCATCGGCCGGCCCGATCTACAAACCGACCCGCGCACCAAAGACCGCCACGCGCGAAGCAAAAATTACGAGTTGATTCACGAAATTTTATCGAAAGCGGTACAGAGCGCGCCGCGGCAGCACTGGTTGACCGCACTGGAAGAAAAAGACGTGCCGTGCGCGCCCATCAACAATTTCGCCGAGGTGTTCGAAGATCCGCAGGTGAAATATCTCGATCGTCTCGTCAGGGTCGACGATCCGGAGTTCGGCACATTTCAGCTGGTCCGAAACGGTGTCAATCTCAGCGAAACACCGCCCGAGATTCGGCTGCGACCGCCGAAGCTCGGCGAACACAACGAGGAAACCTTGCGGACGCTTGGCTATGACGCCGCGCAGATGGAAACATTACGCGCGAAAAAAATAATTTAGCGGAATCAGAGCGCAATTGCGGACGAAAATAGGAGCGAAGAATGCCGACTGCGTTGCTGAACGACGTGGAAGTCTATTATGAGACCGAGGGGAACGGCGAAACGGTTCTGTTGGTGCCGCCCTCTTGGTGGCCGAGCGATACCTGGAAAGTTGGCGTCGTGCCGGCTTTGGCGAAGCGTTATCGGACAATTATTTTTGATTGCCGCGGCACCGGACGAAGCGGCAAACCGACAAACGGCTATAGCGTGAGCCAGTTTGCCGAAGATGCCGCCGCATTGGTGGAGCATCTCAAGATTCCCGATTGCCATGCGGTCGGCTTTGCGCTCGGAGGACAAATCGTGCAGGCGCTGGCCATCGCTCGGCCAGATCTCGTCGCTACACTGACCATGGCTGC